>Ga0307470_10000025_pt1 | contig 113999 bp, 99 predicted proteins | sample atmos_gasesAM3C__FD_204565 | JGI IMG/M metagenome (GOLD analysis project Ga0307470, IMG submission 204565) | Hardwood forest soil microbial communities from Morgan-Monroe State Forest, Indiana, United States - atmos_gasesAM3C_05 | ecosystem: Environmental > Terrestrial > Soil > Temperate... | reverse complement strand
CGATCCCGATCGTCGGAAACTGCACGACCGTCGCCCCCGACTCTTCAAACAGCCGCTTCAGTTCAGAGGCTTGTACGCGTGCGCGCGTGACCACGATCCGTTTGCCGCAGAGCGGCTTGGTTTCGAACCAGTTGATGACCTCGTGCATCTTCACCACGTCGCCGACGACGATCAGCGCCGGCGTGGGCAGATTCGCTTCCGCCACCCTGGCTTCGATCGTGGCCAGCGTGCCGGTCACGGTCCGCTGCTCGGGCGTGGTCGCTTTCGAGATCACGGCCACCGGGCGGTCCGGCGAGACGCCGTGCCCGGTCAGCTTGCGGGCGATCATCGGCAGGTTGGCGAAGCCCATCAGGAAGACGATCGTGCCGTCGAGCTGGGCCAGCGCTTCCCACTTGATGCCGGTCGATGCGTCCGACTCATGGCCGGTGACGAGCGTCAGCGAGGTGGCGTACGAGCGGTGCGTGACCGGAATGCCGGCGTAGGCCGGGCCTGCCAGCGACGAAGAGATGCCCGGCACGATCTCGAAAGCGACGCCGGCGGCGACAAGCTCCTCCGCCTCTTCACCCCCGCGCCCGAAGACGAAAGGATCGCCCCCCTTGAGGCGAACGACGGTCTTCCCCTTTTTCGCTTCGTCGATGAGAAGTTGATTGATCTTCTCCTGCGGGAGGGCGTGTTTGGAGGCCCGCTTGCCCACGTAGACAACTTCCGCCGTTGCCGGTACGCGATCAGCGATCGCATTCGAGACCAGCGCATCAATGGCGATGAAGTCGGCGTGCGCGATCAGCTCCGCGGCACGCAGGGTGAGCAGGCCCGGATCGCCAGGACCGGCGCCGACGAGAAATACTTTGCCGGTCATGCGGATCTCCGAAGGTGCACGGGTGTGGCGCAGGTCCGCCTGAGAAGTGTCACAGGCCATTCGGTTGACGCGCGAAGGCGCGTCCAACAATCTAGCCCCGGGCTCCGCCCGGGGTCGGGAGTGATGAATTGAAGAGCGGCCGCGAAGGCGGTCGCCACAAGCGCGCATTCTGTGGCGGCCGCCTTCGCGGCCGCACATCTGGGAGACCATGGATTCCCCCGGCAGAGCCGGGGGCTGGATTGTTGGACGCGCCTTCGCGCGTCCTGTGGGCGAGCACGTCGACAAGTCGCGGTCATGCCACAAGCTCCATCGCGCCATGCTTAACGAGTTCGCTGTACACACCATCGATTACCTCGTCCGCCTCGCGTCCGCTGCGCTCCACCCGGACAATCCGATCCCCTTCGATCTCGCCGAAGAACGCGCGAATCGTTACGTTTCCGTCGTCAAACGAGGCGTGTACGGCGCAGGCTGAATAGCAGTCGAGGAGTGTGCCGAACTTCTGCAAAACGCCGCGCTCGCAGTAGGCGGCGAGCGCGGTGGGAGCATGATCGATCGATGCGGCCATTCCGCGCCCAGCGCCCTCGCGAAGCGTTTCGATGGCCACGATTCCCTGGCCGCAGGCGGGGAGCATCTCGGTAATCGAGAAATAGGATGTGATCTCGCTGGAGCGGCCGAGTCGGGTCAGGCCGGCGCTGGCGAGGATGGCGCCGTCGTAGAGACCGGCGCGCAGCTTGTTGATGCGGGTATCGACATTGCCGCGGATGTCGTCGATGCGAAGCTTCGGGTAGAGAGCGCGAAGCTGGGCGCGGCGGCGCGGCGCACTCGTGCCGACGACGGCGCCATCGTGCAGCGCGGCGATCGGCTTCGACTCGAGGTTCACCCATGCGTCGCGTGGATCGGCGCGCTCGAGGAACGCGGCCAGGACGAAGTCATCGCCGATGATCGACGGGACATCCTTGAGGCTGTGTACGGCCACATCGATGTCGCCGCGAAGGAGTGCTTCTTCCAGTTCCTTCACCCACAGCCCCTTGCCGCCGATCTCCGCGAGCGGGACGTCCTGACGCTTGTCCGCGGTCGTTTTGAACGGGACGACCTCCGGCCGATAGCCCTGCTCGGAGAGACGTCTGGCCACTTCGTTGGCCTGCCAGAGCGCGAGCTGGCTGCCGCGGGTACCGATGCGGACGGGCCGGCTCATCGAAGTCCGAAAATCTTCCGGATGGTCTTGCGCAAGGTCTCGCGTTCGGCCGGTTCGTCGGCCTCCTTGAGCTGCAGGATCGGATAGTGGAGGATCTTGTTCACCAACTGCGTGGAGAGCTGCTCGATGGCGGCGCGCTGGTCGGCGTTCATCGGCCCGATCTTGCGGAGGCACTTCTCCAGTTCGGCGGCGCGGATCGTCTCCAGCCTCCCCTGCAGTTCGACGATGGTCGGCACGGCATCCTGGGCAACGAGGCGCCGGCGGAAGGAATCGACCTCCCGCTCCACGATCTGCTCGGCCTCTCCCGCCTTCTGCAGGCGGATCTCCCGGTTCGCGTCGGCGACCTGTTGCAGATCGTCGATGTTGTAGAGGTATGCGCCGTCGATCCCGGCAATGGCCGGCTCGATGTTGCGAGGCACGCAGAGATCGATGAGGAAGAGGTTGCGCTTTCTGCGCGTGGCCAGTGCGCGTTCGACGTGGTTGCTCTCGATCACGTAGTGTGGAGCCGCGGTCGAAGCGATGACGATGTCGCACGTGGCCAGGTATGGCTCGATGCCCTCGAACTTCACGGCCCGGCCGTGGAAGCGGTCCGCCAGCTCGACGGCGCGCTCGTAAGAACGGTTGGCGACGAAGATCTGCTCGAGGCCGAACGCCGACAGATGCTCGGCCGTCAGCTCGCCCATCTCGCCCGCACCGAGGAGGAGCACTTGCAGGCCGTGCAGATCGCCGAAGATCTTCTTGGCCAGCTCGACCGCCGCATACGGCACGGAGACGGCGTGCTCGCCGATGCCGGTGTCGGTACGCACTTTCTTGGCCACGCGCATGGTCTGATCGAAGACCTGCGAGAGCAGCGAATCGAGCGCGCCGCACTCGCGGCTGGCCAGAAACGCCGAGCGCACCTGCCCGGCGATCTGCGGCTCACCGACGATCATCGAGTCCAGTCCTGAGGCGACGCGGAAGAGGTGCTTCAACACGTCGCCATGACGAATGATGTAGACGTGCTTTTCCAACTCCACCCGGACGGTGCCGGAGCGTTGCGTCAGCCAGCCGACGATTGGCTCGATGACGTCTTCGCCGGAGGCGGAAACGATGGCCTCGACGCGGTTGCAGGTCGAGAGGACGGCCGCTCCGTCGATGCCGTCGAGCGCGCGAAGCTCATCGAGCGTCTCCGGCAGCCGTGCCGGCGCCACGCTGAGACGCTCGCGCACGTCGACCGGTGCGGTGCGGTGATTCACACCGACGGCGATCAGCGGCATCGGAACCTCGGAGTCTCGCGGTTGCGGGGTTGCGGGGTTGCGGAGGAGAGACGCGGCATGGGCGCGGCAACATCGCGAGACTCCGAAACCGCGAGACCCCGCAACCGCGAATCACGCATGGTGAATCCCCAGAATCGCCACGACGATGGCGATGAAGGCGCAGGCGCCGATGACCACCGTGCGCCGCGTGCGGTAGGTGTCGTTTACATAGGACTGCAGCACGATGGCGAACAGTATCCATGCCACGACAGCGCCGACCTGTTTGACGCGGAAATCCATCAGCTCCGCCGACGTCCGGTACGACCAGAGAATGCCGGCCAGGATGCCGAGCGTGTAGATGCTGAACCCAATCGCGAGCGCTCGATAGCTGACCGTGTTGCAGACATTGAGGCTGGGAATCCAGTCCCACAACGCCCCGCGCTGCTTCGACTTCAGCGCCCGGTCCTGCGCCCACGCCAGGGCGCCGAATGCAAGGCCGATCAGCAGGCCGGCCACGCCGGTCGTCGTCAGCAGAATGTGCGTGATGAAGAGCCGCGAAATGGCGGCCGGGCTCTTCACGAACGGCTCGTGTACGACCGCTGAGAGGGTCAGCAGCATCAACACGAGCGGATAAACGAAGAACGACGCGGCGTGAACGCGATAGCGAATAAAGAGCGCCAGCTCCACAGCGAAGACCACCCAGGCCATGAATCCGGCCGCCTCGGGCAGGTTCGTCAGCGGTGGATGATGCGTCTTGACGCAGATGGTCCCGATCCAGACGGTGTGCGCCACGAAGCCCACGATCATCAGGCTGAGGGCTACGTGCTGCGGCCGCTTCTCGCGCACGAAGAGCGTCGCCAGCGCCACGATGGTTCCGGCGGCGTAGAGGGCGAGCGCGGCGTAGAGGGTGAGGTTCGGGCTCATGTCAGCTTGGTGTCAGCTTCTTGCAATAGACGATCTTATCGGTCTCGATCCGATAGAAATCCTTGATGCGCGAGATCTCGTCGTAGCCGCTGCGTTCATAGAACCGCAGCGTCGGCGCGTAGCTTTCCTTCGATGATGTCTCGATCAGCAGCATACGTCCGCGCTGCCGCCGCACCTCATTCTCGACGAACCGCAGCAGCAGTTGACCGATCCCCTGCCCCTGTTTTTTCGGGTCGACGGCGATCCAGTAGAGGTCGAATACCCCTTCGGTGAGCGGTGTGGGGCCGTAGCAGACATATCCCTGCACGAGCTTTTTCGGCCCGCTCTCCGGCTCCTCGAGGACGTGGACGACGTACTCGCCGCGCTCGGGGTGCTCGTGAGCCGCATCCACGAGATCCATGGCGTTGCGCACCTCCACTTCGGTGAAGCGCGCCGTTGCGACCAGTATCTCGTGGATGCGGTCTCGGTCGCGCAACTCAGCGGGACGGATTCTCATGAGTGTCGTGTGCCGGCCATCATAAGCGTGAGGGCGGCCGGGTGTGGGGTGTGGGGTGTAGTTCTTGTATCGACAAATCCATGGTCGGCCGTTTTGCGATTCCGACAGTACGGAAAAGGTGACCTGGAAGACGGTCGGGGATGTCACGGGGCGATGTGTCGGGGATCACATGTGGGTGGTGGTCGGTGGTCGGTTGTCGGGAGTCGGGGTCGGAGACCAGGATCTGCTGAGTTCTCCACAACCGACACCCGACACCCGATAACCTCACCCCACCTTAGCCGGCTTCAGCAAACCAACAGCTGCGTACTCTTCGAACAGGTGAAGGACGTCGCGGGGAATCCAGGCTGTGATGAGCATGGCCCGGTCGGTCACGCGCTGTTCGTAGACCTGGGCGATGTCGTGCAGCCTGGCGATCACCCTGGCGTCGTTGTGCGGGATCTCGAGCCGGATGATTTCTCCGTTTTCGAGCTCGCGCCCGCGGATGATCTCGATCAGGCGCTCGATGGAGCGGCCGGTGAGGGCGGAGACCGTTGCGCTTTTCGCGGTCGCGAGGTCGCGCGGTTTCGCGGTCTCGCGGTGTTCGGGCGAATCTTCGCCGCGAGACCGCGCAACCTCGAAACCGCGATACCCCTCGGCAAGATCCGCCTTGTTGTAAACCTCGATGACCCGATCCATCTGTACGCCGAGCCCTCGCAACACATCGTCGCCCACGGTGCGCTGGTCTTCGAACTGCGGATGGCTGGAGTCGATGACGTGCAACACGAGATCGGCAGCGACTGCCTCTTCCATCGTCGAGCGGAAGGAGGCCACGAGGTGATGCGGCAGTTTGCGGATGAATCCGACCGTGTCGATGATCACCGTCTCGCGCGGCATGGCGAAGGCGGCGCGGGCCGATTTGGCGTCGAGCGTGGCGAACAGTTTGTCCGCCGCGTCGGCTGAGCCGCTGGTCAGGCGATTGAAGAGCGTCGACTTGCCGGCGTTCGTGTAGCCGACGAGCGCGACGGTAAAGACGGCATGGCGCGACTTGCGCTGCGTCTCCCGCGTTCGCTCGATCTTCGTCAGTTCTTCTTTCAGGCGGGCGATGCGGTTGCGGATGATGCGGCGGTCGAGCTCGAGCTGTGTCTCGCCGACGCCTCGGGTGCCGATGCCGCCTGCCTGCCGCTCGAGGTGCGTCCATGCCCGGGTCAGCCGCGGCAGCATGTACTCGAGCTGCGCCAGCTCCACCTGCGTGCGCGCCTCACGGCTGCGGGCACGGCCGGCGAAGATGTCCAGAATGAGGCCGCTCCTGTCGATGACTTTGACCTCGGTGATTTTCTCGAGGTTGCGCGCCTGGGCGGGAGAGAGGTCGTCATCGAAGACGATCAGACTGGCGCCGCCCTTCGCCGCCAGCGACTTGATCTGCTCGGCCTTGCCGCTGCCGACGTAGGTGGCAGGGTCGGGACGAGGCCGTTTGGCGAAGACGCGATCGACGACCGTACCACCGGCGGTCTCGATCAGTTTTTCCAGTTCGGCGAGGTGCTCTTCGGCGACGCTGCGGGTCAGGTCAGGAAGAAGGAGAGCGACTGCGATGACGTTTTCGGGCACGTTGCGTTGAGGCTCGAATGATACACGGAGGGAAGCAAAAAGGCGCCGCGGAACCGCGGCGCCTTTCCGTGTTTACTGCAAATCAGGGTTACTTGTGATCGTTGAAGAACGTCCATTGCGCGACCGGCGTCCCGGCCTGGAGAAACTGCGCCTGCATGTAGCCATCGATCGCGGCGACGATGGATACGAGAACGGACACCGTACCGCAGGTGAAGAAGAGCCCGAGGATCCAGGCGATGACCGCCACGATCCCTTTCATCTTCTGACCGATCATGAAGTAGCCGAGGCAGCCGGCAACCACGGCATTCAGGACTGCGATCAGAACCGGATCCTTCGGTGGCTGCTGCGGATAGACGATGTCGCCGCCGCTTGGAGAAGCCGGCGTACCCCCTGTCGGGGGCGGCGGTGGAGGCGGAGTATAGGAACCGTCCGACGGGGGCGGCGGTGGAGGAGTGTAGGAACCGCCTGGGGTGTCCATGGAAGTCTCCTTTGACTACATCTTCTCGGCGATATCGGTGACGAATGGAATGCGGAAACGCTGGCCGCCGACGCCCTTGACGATGCACAGCACGCGGACGACGAGGAAGCCGATCCAGACCACACACTGCACGATTCCCAGGCCGCACGAGAGAGCGGCGAAGATCTTGCCGAGGATGAAGCTCAGAATCATGCAGACGATCCAGACCACGATCTCAGCGCCGAGGAAGACGAGACCGTTCTTGGCGTGCCACTGAACGTCCGGATCGTCCTTCTTCACCAGTAGCGGGATCAGGGCGAGGATCCACAGATACGACAGGACGATCATGATCGTCTTGTCGCCGCCCGGAGCGGCAGCGCCGCCCGGAGGAGGAGGCGGTGGAGGTGTGTAACTTCCACCAGGTGGGGGTGGTGGCGGAGGTGGAGGCGGAGTGTAGGACGATGTCTCGCTCATTGCTTCTCCTTCAGCGATCGAATTGTTGCGTTCGAGGCGATTCTAACGACTTTCGGCGAGCGCGGTTAAACGTTTTTCCGCGGCCATGAGAGGAAACACGCAGAGTGCAATCGAGAGTGTGACCGCAGTCACCAGAGGAATGAAATCGACAGTCAGGGTCTCGCTTTCGATGCCGAAGAATCGCGCGAAAAAGTAGCGCGTCACCGGTTTCGCCATCAGCATCATGATGCTTCCGACGTATGCGAGAGCCGCGCCCATATAGGCGAAGCCGCCCAGGGAGAGGCCGACCTGCAACGGATTCTCGGCCGCGAAGTCGGGCGACAGAGCGCCGAGGCCGACCCCCATGCTCACCAGAGTCACGCCGAGCATCGACGCACCGACGAGCGTGAAGGTCCAGACGACGCGGTTGGCGTCGAGCAGCACGTCCGCGAACACGGTGAGCAGAAGCGAGAGGATCGTCAGCGGAGCACCGTAGACCAGCACTTTGACGATGAGCAGGCGGCGGTAGGAGACCGGTGCGCTCTGCAGCATCCAGAAGGCCTTGCCTTCCGAGGAGATCGAGGGGTAGGCGAAACGGAGGCAGATCGCCGCTACCACGAACCCGGCCATTCCGAGATTCGCGTACGCGACGAGCGTGGCCCGCGCGTCACCGCCGAGCGGCAGCATGCGAATGTTGTAAAGGTAGAGGAAAAGCAGCGCCACCATCAGAAAGAGCTGCGACCATTGCGCGACATCGCGCGTCAGCGTCCGCACTTCCTTGCCGATCATGGCCCGCGTCGGTGGGGAGAATGGCGTCAGCAGGACGTCCGCCACGCGTGTCAGACCGGTTGCTCCGAGCGCGGCCGGCGCCATGCTTTCACGGGCTCGGACAAATGCCGCGAAGTAAATGCGTCTGGCCACGAGCACGAAGACCACGAACAGAGCGAGCGCGGTCACTGCAATCTTCGGCGCGAGCACCGACGCGTGCCGGCCCTCGGCCATGGCCACCATCATGTCCGCCAGCGCCGTTCCGGGATAGCGGTCGAGCGACGGCAGCTCCACTGAGCGGAGGACGCGCGTCACGTCGTCGGTGTTGATGCTGGCAAAGAGCCGCTCCGGCCGGCTCATGCGGAAAGCGACGACTGCGACCGTGAGGACGAGGATGGCGATCGTGGCCACGATCTGGCTGACGCGCTGGATCGGGAAGAACCGGACGAGGACGATGATGACCAGCGAACCGATGGTCACGGAAATGGTCAGCAGCAGCGCCAGATTCACCAGCGCGATCGGATAGAGGCGCCACGGTGCGTGGTAGCGCTGCGCGAAGGCCACAAACATCGGCGCGATGAAGATGTAGATCATCGTGGCGCTCTGCGCGAAGGTCTTTCCCCATCGGGCGATGACAAGGCGCGTCTTCGACAGCGGAGCGGCGTGGAAGGTGTCGAGATCGAGGTCGCTGAAAAACGCGCCGATGGCCGACGTCATGGCCGAGGAGAAGAGCATGACGAACGCGGCCAGGAAAACGAGCGCCAGAAGATTGCGGAGCAGCCCAAGCGCGAAAAACGGCGAGGCCGCCTCCACCTTCGCCATGGCCTCGAAGAGTTTGCGGAAAAGGGCAAAGTCACCGTAGAGAAACGCCGCAAACAGCGCCACCACGATCGACGTGCGGGTAATCGTTGCCGCCGTGAAGGGGCGGAGCTTGGTGTAGGCGATTCGTAGTGGCCAGAGCATGTTGCGGTCTCGGGGTTGCGGGGTCTCGGGGTCTCGGGGGTTGTGGTTGCTGGGTTACTGGGTTGCTGGGTTGCTGGGTTGCGGTTGCGCGGTCTCGCGGTCTCGGGGTTGCGTGGTCTCGGGGTCTCGGGGGGTGTGGTTGCTGGGTTATTGGGTTGCTGGGTTGTATCTCAACTCAACTCATGAGATCCGTAAACTCTGCAACCGAGCAACCGAGCAACCGAGCAACCGAGCAACCGAGCAACCGAGCAACCGAGCAACCGAGCAACCGAGCAACCGAGCAACCCTGCAACCCAGCAACTCAGCAACCCCGAGACTCCGAGACCACGCAACCGCGAGGCTACACGATCCCCTTCACTTCATCGAACCACTTCATCGCGCTCTCCTGCCGTGCGGTGCGGGAGCGGAAACGCTCGATACCGAGCTCGATCAGGCGCTCGATCAACCTCGGGTACTTGAGCTCCGTCGCTTCCCAAAGCTTGGGATACATCGAGATCTTCGTGAACCCGGGGATGGTGTTGATCTCGTTCACGTACAGCCGGTTCTTGCCGCGCTCGAGGAAGAAATCGACGCGGGCGAAGCCGGAGGCACCGATGGCCTTGAAGGCCTCGATGGCCAGGTGGCGGAACTCGTCGATCTTCTCCTTCGGCAGCTTCGCCGGGATGACGAGCTGCGTCTTGTCGTCGATGTACTTGTCCTCGTAGTCGTAGAACTCACGCCCTGCGATGATCTCGCCGGGCATGCTGGCCTGCGGGTCGTCGTTGCCGAGGACGGCAACTTCGATCTCGCGGGCATCGATGCCGCGCTCCACCAGCGCCTTCTCATCGAAACGAAACGCCTTCTCGATAGCCGCGCCGAGGTCCGCGTCGTTCTTGACCTTCGTCACGCCGACCGAAGAGCCGCCGTTGGCTGGCTTCACAAAGTACGGCAGCCGGAGCGCATTGTGGACGGCCCGCATGATCCGCTCGCGTTCGTTCCGCCAGTCGTTCTCGTGAACCTGGACGAAGTCGACCAACGGAAGTTTGGCCGCTGCGAAGGCGTGCTTCATGTTTCCCTTGTCCATGCCGATCGCCGAGGCAGTGACACCGCTGCCGGTGTACGGCAGGCCGAGGATTTCGAGATACCCCTGCAGCGTCCCGTCTTCGCCACCCGTGCCGTGGATCAATGGAAAGACGCAGTCGATCGCCGCGCCACGTGCCCACGACTCCATCGAGAACCCGTCATCGCCGTGATCGCTCTTCTCTCTGCCTTCGAGAATACGCGCGCTCCGCTCCGGCGCCACGAAGCGGCCATCCTTCGCGATGCAGACCGGCACGATCTCGATGCGTGGCTTGGGCGCGGCGTCGGCCACGGAGCGAGCGGAGAGAATCGATACCTCGTGTTCCGCGCTTCGGCCGCCGAAGAGAAGGATGGTGCGGGTGGGCATGGGGGGAGAGTGTAACTGTCTAACCCCACAACCCCCGCAAAACGCTGTGTCCGAACGATTCCAGCAACTCTCCCGGCAGAACCTCCAACGCATGGGCGAGCTTGAGAACCACCGTCAGGCTCGGCACCTTGTCGCCGCGTTCCACCTGGCCAACGTAGGTCGTCGTCAGGCCTGCCCGGTCGGCAAGATCCTCCTGCGTCCAGTCATACTCATTTCGGACGCGGCGTACACTCGCCCCGAAGATTGCTGCCTCGCGCGCTTTAGGCACATGTTGAAGTAACTATTGCTACTGAGTTCTTGTCCAGTAACCACCGTTACCTATTGCCGCGAATGCGCGCACACCCTCGGTTGTCCTCTCTCTGCCTGGCATGAGTTCTCCACGGGTCGTGGAGTGCTTTTTCAGACGAGAATCAGGTCACCCGCGCTCACAGCGATCGTCTCGCCACCGTTGCGCAGGAGTGCGCGTCCATGCTCGTCGATGCCGCCCCAGGTTCCCTCGATGTTCCGCTCTCCGACGAGACACTGGATCCGATCCCCGGTCGCATGAATTGAGTACTCACGCCACTCGTCGAGCACAACTTCGCGCTCGAGCGGACGCCCAAGCCGCTGATCGAGATGCTCGATAAAGGCCTCGATGGCCACATCGATCCCACGGAAATCGCGGGTCGAGGCTTCCGAGATCGTCGTCGCGTTCGGCCGCGCGTCATCGGCCACCGGCTCGACGTTGATTCCTGTCCCGATGAGCAGAAAGGCGTGCTCCTCGTTCATCCGCGCCTCGATCAGGATGCCGGCGATCTTCCGGCCTCCCACGAGCACGTCGTTGGGCCACTTGATCCGCGCGTCGATGGCGAAGACCTCGCGCAGATACGAGGTCACGATGTTCGCCATCTCCAGCGGCACCAGCGGCAACTGCTCTGCCGGCATCGACAGGAGCGTCGTGGCGTAAATGCCCTTTCCTGCCGGCGACGACCACTGCCTGGCATTTCGCCCGCGGCCGGCGAACTGCTCGCCCGCGATGATGATCGCCTTCGGCAATGACAGCTCGTTCTCGATGCACTCGTTCACCACCCGCCGCGCCACCAGATTCGTCGACGCCACGCGCGAGATGACGGCGATCGATTCGATGGTGGTGAGACGGGAGACGATGCGGCGGATGTCGAGGGTGGTCATGGCGTCGCTGGGTTACTGAGTTGCTTGGTTGCTGGGTATGGGTTGTTACCGAGCAACCCTGCGACTCAGCAACCCAGCCTTTCACCGATTCTGCATCAACTTCTCAATCCTCGCCCGTAACTCCGCCTGACGCGCCTGGGCGCCCTGCACGATGGCCGGCGGAGCGTTCCTGACGAACTGCTCGTTGACGAGCTTGGCGTCGAGCGATTCGAGCTCTTTGCGGCTCTTCTCCAGCTCACGCTCCGTTCGATCCTGCTGCTCTTTCGTGACCACCTTCTCCGGAAACTCGATGGCGATGGCAAAGCCCTCGACGACATCGTGATGCGCTCCCGCGGGCGGCTCGGCATTGACAATGACCTCCGTCAGCCGGGCCAGGTCGATCAGCAGATAGGCATAATCGTCAAAGAACGCCGCATCGCGGCCATCGCCGCGTACGTACAGCTTGAAACGATCTTTCGGCGTGAATCCGCGCTCGACGCGGGTCGTGCGCACCGTCGTGATCATCGCCTGAACCGCGCGCACCATCCGCTCAGCCTCTTCGTCTTCGAGCGTTTCCTCCGCCACCGGGTACGGCGCCACCATGATCGAAGGCTCCACGCCTCCCAGCTTCAACCAGATCTCCTCGGTGATGAACGGCATGAACGGGTGCAGTAGACGCAGCGACCGGTCCAGCACCTCGAGGAGAACGCGTTTCGCGCGCTGCTGGTCTGCCTCCGTGCCGTGCCTCCCGAGGAGCACCGGCTTGACCATCTCGATGTACCAGTCACAGAACTCGTGCCAGAAAAATTGATAGATCGCGTTCGAGGCTTCGTCGAACCGGTAGTCGGAGAGGGCTTTGTTGACGGTCCGCGTGGTCTCATTGAGCCGCGAGAGAATCCAGCGTTCGACGCTCTTCAAGCTATCCCGATCGATCGCTTTCACCGACGACAGCGTCGTGTCGATGTGCATCATCGCGAAGCGCGACGCGTTCCAGATCTTGTTCGCGAATGCCGCGTAGCCCTGCATGCGCGACCTGGCCAGCGGAATGTCGCGCCCGGAAGCGAAGATGGCCAGCGTGAAACGAACAGCGTCGGCGCCGAACTCGTCGATCACGTCGATCGGATCGATCACGTTGCCCTTCGTCTTCGACATCTTCTGACCGAACTCGTCGCGTACCAGACCGTTCAGGAACACCTGGCTGAACGGCGCCTTGCCGGTGAACCGGAGGCCGAACATGATCATCCGCGCCACCCAGAAGAAGAGGATGTCGAAGCCGGTGATCAGGACGTCGGTCGGATAAAAGATGTGCAGGTCGGGCGTGTCGTCGGGCCATCCCATCGTCGAGAACGGCCAGAGTCCTGACGAGAACCACGTGTCGAGAACATCGGTCTCCTGCGTGATCTCGGTCGAGCCGCATTGCGGACACGCCGCCGGAGCGTCCGTCGCAACAGTCACATGTCCATTAGCGCAATAGAACGCCGGGATGCGATGGCCCCACCAGAGCTGCCGGGAAATCGTCCAGTCGTGGATGTTCTCCATCCAGTTGAAGTACGTCGCTTCCCAGCTCTGTGGGAGGATTCGGATCGTGCCGTCGCGCACGACGTCGATGGCCGGTTTCGCCAGCGGCTCGATCTTCACGAACCACTGTCGCGAGATCATCGGCTCGATCACTGTCTCGCACTTGCCGTGGATGCCGATCGAATGGGTGTAGTCCTTGACCTCGCGCAGCGCGCCCGCGTCGCGCAGCATGGCCACGACCTTCGTTCGCGCCTCGAAGCGATCGAGCCCCGCGAACTCCGCGCCCGCGGCTTCGGTCATCTTCCCGCCCTCGTCAATCACCTGCAGTTGCGCCAGATCGTTGCGCCTGCCGGCTTCGTAGTCGTTCTTATCGTGCGCCGGCGTCACTTTGACCACGCCTGTGCCGAACTCGCGATCGACGAGGATCGGATCGGCGACGATGGGGATGCGCCGGTTCGCAATCGGCAGGATCGCTTCCCGACCGATGACGTCCTTGTAGCGATCATCCTCGGGATGCACGGCCAGCGCGGTGTCTCCGAGCATCGTTTCGGGTCGCGTCGTCGCGATCGTCAACACCCGATCCGAATCGGCCACGGGATAGTCGATGTAGTACAGCTTCGAGACGCGCTCCTCGTACTCGACCTCCACGTCCGAGATCGCCGTGCGGCAGTGCGGGCACCAGTTCACCATGGCGATGCCGCGGTAGATGAGGCCGTCGTCGTGGAGTTTCACAAACGCCGTGCGTACGGCGCGGGCCAGACCTTCATCGAGCGTGAATCGGAGGCGGGTCCAGTCGGCGGAAGCGCCGAGGCGCTTGAGCTGATCGATGATTTGATTGCCGTAGGATTCCTTCCACTCCCACACTCTCTCCACAAACTTCTCGCGCCCAAGGTCGAAACGGGAGATGCCCTCCTTGGCCAGCTCACGGTCGACGATCATCTGTGTGGCGATGCCGGCGTGATCGGTCCCGGGAAGCCAGAGCGTGTTGAACCCGCTCATCCGTTTCCAGCGGACGATGATGTCCTGCAGCGTGTTCACCAGGGCGTGGCCGATGTGCAGGCGACCGGTGATGTTCGGAGGAGGGATGACGATGGAGAACTTCGGGCGCTCAGGATCGAGCAGCGGAGTGAAGAATTCGCCCTTCTCCCAGAATTCGTAGAGACGCCGTTCGATGGTCGCCGGTTCGTATCGTTTCGAAAGCTCTTCGGACATGGAGGCGCGGATTATAAGGTGCGGTTGCGAGGTTGCGAGGTTGCGGGGTCTCGCGGGTCTCGCAGCAACCACCGCGAAACCGCGCACCCGCGAGACCCTGCTACCGCATCATGATCCTCGGCATCGAAACCTCCTGCGATGAAACCTCGGTCGCCGTGCTCGACAGCGACGGAACCGTGCGCGTGAACCTCATCGCCTCGCAGATCGCGCGACACCAGCCGTTCGGCGGTGTGGTGCCGGAGATCGCTTCGCGCGAACATCTGCAGCACCTCTTTCCGCTCGTCACGCGCGCCCTGGGCGACGCGCAGCTCGCCTGGGATGACGTCGATCGCATCGCTGTCACCGCCGGTCCCGGTCTCATCGGCGCGCTTCTTGTCGGCGTGGCCGGCGCGCAGGGGCTCGCCTACGGTCTCGGTGTGCCGCTCGTCCCGGTCAATCACCTGGAAGGCCACATCTTCTCGGCCTATCTGCAGCGCAAGGGTGAATCGATCCCCCTTCCCGAGCGCTTTCTCAGCCTGGTCATCTCCGGCGGCCATTCGTCGATCTACGACGTGCGCGACGGCATCATCACGATGCTCAACCGCACGCGCGACGACGCCATCGGCGAGACATTCGACAAGGTCGCGAAATTCATCGGCTTGCCGTACCCGGGAGGGCCACAGATCGAGAAGCACGCGGCCCAGGGGCGTGCTGACCGGAAACGATTCCACTTCCCCATGCCGCAGTTCAACGATAAATCGGTCGACTTCTCCTACTCGGGGATCAAGGCCGCCGCGATCCGGATGGCACGCGAGCACGGCATCAGCGCGAGCGGTGACGCCAGCCTGCTGGCAGACTTCTGCGCCACGTTCCAGGAGGCGCTTCTCGACCAGCTCTTCGACCGGCTCGACACCATCTGGTCCCGCCTCGACGCGCCGAAGCCAAACGAGGTCGTCCTGGCCGGCGGTGTCGCCGCAAACGGAACACTGCGCGGCCGGATTGCCGCATGGGGTCGCCAGCACGATGTCGTCGTGCGGGCGCCGGAAACGTGCTACTGCACCGACAACGCCGCCATGATCGCTTTCGCGGCCATGCAGAAACGTGATGGAACGACCGATCCGCGCCGGGTTTCCGCGCGGTCCCGGGTTCAGTGAAACCTTTCCAGGAGAATCTCGTCCAACAATATGAGCTTGAACGCATCTCTGATCTCCTAACCCCTCTCTCGCCCCGCCCTCGCTCAGGCGGGGCAGTTTTTTGGTAGCACAATGAGCGGATGAAGCGAATCGTCGTCGCCGGAGGAAGCGGATTCATCGGAGAGCCGCTCGTTCGCCGGCTTCTAGCCCGCGGTGATGACGTCGCCGTCCTCACACGTAATCCATCGAAAGTCCGCTCCGGCCGTGCCTTGTCGTGGAGTCCGCCCTCCGAGGGAAGCTGGGGCGAGGACGTCGCCAGCTCCGATATCGTGATCAACCTCGCCGGCGAGAACGTCGGCGGCGGCCGCTGGACAGAAGCGCGGAAGAGGGGAGTCATGCAGAGCCGCGTTATCGCCACGACTGCTCTCGTCTCCGCGATGGCGCGCAAGCCGAACAAACCGCACACACTCATCAACGCCTCGGCGATCGGCTTCTACGGTGATCGCGGCGACGAACCGCTCGACGAAGATTCCGCGTCCGGCACTGGCTTCCTCAGCGAGGTTACCAACACATGGGAAGAGCTTGCCCGAACCTCTGAACCCTTCGCCCGCGTCGTCATCCTTCGCCTCGGCATTGTCCTCGCCTCTGACGGCGGCGCCCTGGCCAGGCTGCTCCTCCCTTTCCGCCTCGGTGCAGGCGGTCCGATGGGCAGCGGCCGCCAGTGGATGTCATGGGTCGACCGCGAAGACGTTCTCCGGATGATCGAGTGGTCCATCGATCACGACACTGCCCTCGGCGTCTACAACGTCACCGCGCCCACCCCCGCCACCAACCGCGACTTCGCCAAAGCGCTCGGCCGCGTTCTTCACCGTCCCGCGATCCTCCCCACTCCTGCTTTCGCTCTCCGCCTGGCCCTCGGCTCCGAGATGGCGGACGAGATGCTCCTCAGCGGGCAGCGTGTGCTCCCGAGGCGAGCGACGGCGGAGGGGTTTGCATTCGCATATCCGGAACTGGATGCTGCCCTCACGCACGCGATATCCGGCTAGAATTATGGGCATGCCAGAACAAGGAACAGTGAAGTGGTACAACGACGCCAAAGGCTACGGGTTCATCGTGCGCGAGCACGGCGCTGACGTCTTCGTGCATCACGCCTCGATCATCGCCGAGGGATTCAAGAGTCTCGCTGAAGGCGATCGCGTGTCATTCGACGTCATCGAAGGCCCGAAGGGATTGCAGGCCAAGAACGTGGTCAAGATCTCCTAGGCCGGCACGGCCGACGGCGTTGGTTGCCCAAGGCTCGGCCAACAGTGGCGCGCCGGTCTTCAGCCGCGCAGTCTCCTGTAGCGCGGTAGTGATTGTCAGTCGCCCGACCGAGAGAGCCCTCCACGGGCGACAGGCAGGTCTCTCGCTTTGACTGACGGTTCACTGTGACCTTCAGACGTTTCTGTCGGATCTTTCGCCAACTTACGCTTGACTTTCGCTTCGTTACCGCCTATATTGGCTTCCACGAGGCGGAAATGACGTATTTGACTGAGCGTCAGCGCGACATCCTGCAGTTCATTCGCGACTTTCAGAAGGAGCGGGGAGTAACTCCGACCCATCGTGAGATCTGCGACCACTTCGGGTTCTCATCCTACGGCACGGTCTACAAACACCTTTCGCTGCTTCAGAAGAAGGGGTTGATCCGGCGCGACTGGAATCAGAAGCGCGGGGTCGAGGTCGTCGAACAGGACGCAAAGCCGGATGCGGCGGCTGCGGGTGTTCTCGAGTTACCGCTCTTCGGCTACATCGCCGCCGGACAACCGCTGGCGGTGGAAATCTCAGACGAGACCATCACGGTGCCGGAACGGCTCACCAGCCGGGGCGAGAACTACGTGCTGAAGGTACGCGGGGACTCGATGATCGACGACGGGATCATGGATGGCGACTACGTCATCATCGCCCGACGGGAGAAAGCCGAAAACGGCGAGATGGTCGTCGCCAATGTCAGCGGCGAAGTCACCCTGAAGCGTCTCTACCGGGAAGGCGAACGAATTCGCCTCCAGCCTGCAAACTCAATGATGCATCCGATCTACGCCTCTGCCCGCGACGTCGCGGTGCAGGGAGTGGTCGTCGGTCTGATGCGCCGTTTCTGATCGCGAAAGTGAGGATTCAACATGGATCTCGTACTCAAACTTCGTGAAATCCGCCGGATCAAAGGACTGAGCCAGAAAGATGCGGCCCGTCTCTCCGGCGTCGGCGAGAAAACGATCAGCTCGTTCGAAACCGGCGAGCGTGTCGGCTCGATGAAGCTTTCCCAGTTGAAACGGCTGCTGGCGGTATATGACATGACCGAAGCCGATTTCTTCGGCGGTGGCGTGGAGAAGCAGATCGCCCCGTGGGAGCTCGACCAGGAACAGTTCGCAACGGCTCGCCTCCTCGACGAGCTCCACTCGCTCCCCAAACCGTCGCAGCGAAACCTCCTGGCGAAGTTCCAGCTCATGATCGAGACCCTTTCCGAGATCAACGAGCCGAAGGAAAAGCGCGCGCGTTACGTCCGCGACGATCCTGACTGGCAGATGCTGGCCTCGCGAAACTGACGCCGCGGGCGAATGCGGAGAAGGCCCTCCGCGAGTCAGCACAGCAGGACCTTTCGTGCGGCCAGTTAACGAAGCACTGGACAACCAACTCTGCAAGGTTCGGAAATTCGGGCAGGAGCCCGCGCGCAGAGAAGATCAGGCGAAGATGGCGACCGAGTCCTTGGGCGATCAACGGCACTGGCCGTGCCGGCCCGGCCTAGGAGTCTGCGCGGAGCATAAGCGTCGCCCGAAGATTCACCTCGGGCGCTGACTCTCACACCGCGCATGCGCACTTTGGCAACCCGCGAGTAGGCTTTCCCGTGTCGCGCGTTGGGTTTCCCACCGATCGCCCTGTTTTCGGCAGCTCCCGCGCCGGGTTTCACAGCGCGCGCGCTGACTTTGACAACGACCACGCTGGGCTTTTCAGCAGGCACGGTGCTCCGAGCACCTCGCACGCTGACTTTTGCAGCGATCACGCTGGGTTTTTCACCGTGCACGCTGCTCCGAACACCTCGCACGCTGACTTTTCCACAGATCACGCTGAGTTTTCCACCGTGCATGCTTTCTTTTCCACCGTGCGCGATGTGTTTTCCACCGTGCACGATGCTTTTTCCACAGCGCACGCTGCTTTTCACTGCGTGCACGCTTCTATTCACTGCGTGCGCGCTGCTTTTCACTGCGCGCTTGCTCCTTCTTACTGTCTGCGCGCTGCTTTTCACCGCTTGCACGCTGTTTCTCGCGACTTGCGCGCTGGCTTTTTCTACGATCACGCTGTCCAGGGAACTTCGCACGGCGTCCTTCGGCCGCGCGAGATGGCGTGGGCGCGGCGGGGTGTCAACTTACGGCCGCGAGCTCGAACACCATCCAGGTGAATCATGGACGCGGGTGTTTGTCGAGCGTCTTCTCCCCACGCGTTTTTCAGCGTGGGGGAGAAGGACGCTCGATTAGAGGAACTGCCGAGAACGAACCGCTCGCACAACTCCACGTTGTCCCAAGTCTCGCCGCCACCAGCGTGCCGGCAATTCCACTCAGCGTGTGAGAAATGCGGCCTAGCTAGTGCGTCATTTCTGTGCCGTGCATCGCCAAGTCCCACATCTCGACGCGATTCCGGCCGTGGTGTTTCGCCGAGTAGAGTGCCAGGTCGGCGCGATCGATGAGCGCAGTCGGGCTCAGGCTCCCCTCGGCTTCGAGCGAGTCGATTCCCGCAACTCCGATGGATGCCGTGACGACCACGGAATCGGCTCCGACATCGAACCGGCTGGAGGCGAGTCGCTCGCGGATGCGCTCGGCAACCACGGTCGTGTTGCTCACCTTCGTTTCCGGAAGCACGACGCAGAACTCTTCGCCCCCGTAGCGTCCCGCTACGTCGTACACGCGGCAACTGTCGCGCAGCACCTGGCCCACAGAGCGCAAAACGCGGTCGCCCGTGCTGTGGCCAAAGGAATCGTTGACCCGCTTGAAGTGATCGATGTCCAGCATGATCACTGAAACCGGGCAACCGTGGCGAAGCGAACGGTTCATCTCGCTGTCGATCTTCTCCATCACGTACCAGCGGTTGTAGAGGCCCGTCAGTGAGTCGCGCGCCGAAATCTCGGAAAGCTCGCTGTTCTTCAGTAGAAGGTCGAGGTTCGCACTTTCCAGGCTGGCCAGCCGCTCCGTCAGGTCGCGAACGCGTGCGTTACGCTCACTGGCGAAGCGAACGAGCGACGCGATCTCGGCGAGAAGATCACGCGGGACAGCAGCGATCCCGTCGTCGGACTGGACCGAGACCGCCGGAGTCAGCGCGACCGAGCGGTCGGGGTCGGCCGATGCGGAATCGACGATGGTCAGTTTCTTCTCAAGCAACGTAGACAGCGACCGCACGATGCGGGCTGCCGCGTCTTCGGCAAACCTGCTCATTCCACACTCCCTGGTTGGATCGGCGGAGTATCCGCAGACAGGCCTGCCGCGTCAAGCGGCGATTATGGTTACGACGGAGGGACGGAACTATCGGTGCTCGATGCGGAAACGGTTGACACCTGCTCGAATCTCGTCACCGCTGTGAACCTTTGTGTTCTGTGCCGGAAGCGTGTTCAGGAATGTGCCGTTCCGGCTGCCCAGATCGCGAACACGGACCGTCCCGTCGGGATCGGGACCGACCTCGAAATGCTTGCGGGAAAGGAACTCGTCCGGGACACGGACATGTCCTTCGCGGCCGACCACGAGACCGCTCGTCGGAATCTCGAACTCCTGCCCGTTCAACGGTCCGCCGATACAAATGAGCACGGGCCGCGTTGCCGCCGCGTTCCGCGCGGCGGTTCGCTGCGTGATCCTGTGCAGCTCTGCCTCATCGACCGTACCCTCTGAATCCAGACGGATCGGTTCGACTGGAACGCCTGCCTCTCCCGTCGGTTCGACGCTCACCAGAGCGGATCCGACGCGCAAGAGATGGGTGCCGTCACTGATCGCTGCCTCAGTGATCTGCTGGCCGTCCAGGAACGTCCCCATATGCGACTCGGCGTCGCGCAGGATCAGTTCATTTCCTCTCAGGGAAATCGAGCAGTGGCGTATCGACAACTCTGCCTCAGCCAACTCGACGTGGCACCCTTTCCGCCCAATCCAGAGCGGATGTGTACCGATGGAGAACACGGTGTTGACCGAATTCGCCGTACCCCTTGCGATTACGCGGATGGATCGGGGACTACCTGGCGGCTGCGCATCAACCACTGACGACGCGGCGGGCGTATCGTCTGAGCGATCGACCTTGTACGGCATCAGGTCGATTTCCTTGATGTCATCCGGATTCATCAGCCGCGCGAGCAAGGCGGCCTTGCTGCCGGAAAGCCACTCGCCGCACTCGCACGTGGCGATGGAATTCGGCAGGCGAACGGCGATCACACCCGGCACGTCGTAGGCCTGCCCGCATTTGGCGCACCGAATGAGGGGCACGCGGGGATGATAGCGCAGCGCATACGCTACACTTCCGCCCTTCACATGCCTTCCGGTGCTCCTGCGGAACTCCCTCGCCGTCGCGTCGGCCTTCGGCTGAAGTTCATTCTCGCCTTCATCCTGCAGACGATCGTCGTCGCCCTGGCTCTGTCGGTGGTCCGGCAACTTCACTGGTCGAACCTCGGCGTCGCACTTCTGGCGCTCGGCGTGGCCATCGGTCTGGCCTGGATCGGCTCCCGCTTCATCATCCGGCCGGTCCTCGAGCTCGCGAACAACGCGCGGCAGCTCGCCGATGGAGATCTGACGCAGAGGGCTGAGGTCGAATCGAGCGACGAGATCGGCGATCTGGCGGCAGCCTTCAACACGATGGCCGCCAACCTGGAGAAGACAGTCTCCAAGCTCGTTCGTTCGCAGGCGCAGCTCAAATCCGTCGTCGAGACAGTCGGCTCGCGCTCCCGCACAGTCGCGGAGAGGGTCGACGAACAACGGTCGATGATCGACAGTACGTATCACTCGATCGACCAGCTCAACAACGGCTTCCGCAAGATCACAGACAACGTCGAAGCGCTTTCGGCGTCGTCAGAGGAAACGTCGTCGTCGATGCTCGAGATGGTGGCGTCGATCGAGGAAGTCAGCCGTCATACGGACACGCTTTACAACTCGGTCGAGGACACAGCCTCGGCGACCGGCGAGATGGTGACCTCGATCAACGAAGTCGATCAGAACGTTGATTTCCTCTCGAATTTTGTCACCGATACCTCGTCGTCCATGGTGGAGATGAGCGCTTCGATCGCGCAGGTGGAATCGAACGCCGCCCGGTCGTACGATCTCGCGCTTGCCGTGGCCGACGCCGCCGAGTCGGGCATGAAAGCCGTGCGCGAGACCATCGACGGCATGGAACAGATCCGCTATTCCGTCGCCGAATCCAACGCCGTGATCGCCCGCCTGGGCGACCGATCCACTGCCATCGGCAAGATCCTCAACGTCATCGAAGACATTGCCGAACAGACCAACCTTCTCGCGCTCAACGCGGCCATTCTCGCCGCTGCTGCCGGCGAACATGGCAAAGGCTTCTCCGTCGTCGCGGCTGAGATCCGCGATCTTTCGGAGCGGACCGCCTCATCGACGCGCGAGATCGCGAATCTGATTCGATCGGTGCAGGAGGAGGTTGGCAACGCGCTGCGCTCCATGTCTACAGGCACGAAGCTCGTGGAGGACGGTGTCTCGTTATCGCACGAAGCCGGCAGAGCGCTCAACAACATCCTCGAGTCGTCGACGAAGGCCTCGGAAATGGGAAAAGAGATCGCCGCCGCGACGCGGGAGCAGGCCTCGGGAAGCGAGACCGTTTCGCAGTCCATCGGCCGCCTTCAGGAACTCGTCAGCCAGATCAACAGCGCAACGACGCAGCAGGCGCAGGGCTCGGAACACATCATGAAAGCTGTCGAGTCGATGCGCGAAGTAACCAGGTATGTGCGCCAGGCGATGGACGAACAGCGCTCCGGCTCGACGATGATCTCCACTGCCGCCGAACGGATGATCGACATGATTCACGAGATCTTCCAGGTGGCCACGAACCAGGCCAGCGAAAGCGAAAAGATCGTCCGCACGATGGAACAGGTACGAGCGATCGCCGAAGGGAACGGCGACTATGCCGTGGAAATGGGCGAATCGCTGACGCTACTCTCGGAGTCCATCCGCGGTCTCGACGAAGAAATCCGCCGCTTCCGCGTGCGCGGCTGATGGCAATTCGAGGCCGGCTCACCAGGCACGGCGGCGGCGCGATCGTCCACTTCGACCATCCTTCCATTCCGGACGTAATCCGCTTCGCCGGCGAGGATTGGCGAGCCAAGCGGGAGTTCCACGTCACGCTCACCGGAACGACGACGATGCACGCGCTCGCGGCCGAACCAGACGACGTGATCAAGCGTGCCGCGCGGGGCCTGTCATTCACCATCGTCCTGCGGGACGAATTGTGGCAGGTGCGCGAGAACGACACGCGGACGATCATCCGTATGTGCGACCTCGGCGGGGCGGAAGAGTTCTTCGAGCGACTCGAGGGCGAGATGCAGATGACGATTGAGCGTCCTCCGTATCACGTCACGCTTTACACGATCGGCACGCTGCGCGGGATCGGTCTGGCCACGCGTGCGGACCTGGCGCAGATGGGAGAGGAGATTGCCGGCATGGAACTGAACACGCTGATGTCGGTCATACAATGAGCGCCATGCCTGACGTCGCCGCCGAGCTCCGGCTGATTACATTCACCATCGGTCCCGAAACATTCGTGCTCGACATCATGGCCGTGCGTCAGATCATTCCGTACACCGGCTCGACAACCCTGCCGACGGCGCCGGCCTTCATCGAGGGGATCATCATCCTGCGCAGCGAAGTGATCCCGGTCGTCGACCTCCGTGCGCGCCTTTACCCGGATCTGCAGGATCGCGCCGAACAGCCGCTCGTTCTCATAACCCACAGCAGTGCCGGCGTGATCGGCTTGAAGGTCGACGCCGTGCGGCGGATCGTCAACGTCGCCAGCGACGCGCTCCTCCCACCGCCCCCGATCGTGCGCGGAATCCGCGGAGAGCTTCTGATCGCCGTCGTTCCGCATGCCGAGGAGGTGTACCTCCTCATCGACATCGAGAACATTCTCAGCGGCGATGAGAAGCGGGAGCTGGAAGAGGCTGAGTTGGCGGTGGGGTAGGCCGGCACGGCCGGCAGCGCTGGTTGCCCAAGGCTCGGCCGCCATCTTTGTCACATCTCTTCTACCGCAGGCTCCCTGGTGATCGGTTAGATCACTGATCGCAATCCGCTGGTTCTCCATCGACAGGAACATCGCTCCGCTGGTCTTTGCGAAACCCGTAGGGGCAGTGGCGGCAGCCCGATTCACAGCAGTACCCGCGCTCGCGAAGGAACTTCTCCGTGAAGACCATGAAACCGCCATCGTAGTAGAAGTCGACCCCTTCGATCAGCGCGGGCATGACGGAGAACGATATTCCGATATCCTTCGCGCGTGTTTGCGCGGACGCGTCTACTGCAGATCGCTCAGGAGATGAAGGGCCGGAGGATCGTCGTCTATGGCGACATCGTCGCTGACCGCTTCATCTACGGGACACCGAAGCGAATCTCCCGCGAGGCGCCGGTTCTCATCCTTCGCCAGTACCGCGACGATGTGCTCCTCGGCGCCGCGGGAAATGCCATCAACAACATTTTCTCGCTCGGCGGGACCCCGATTCCTGTCTCTGTTCTCGGTGACGACGCACAGGGCCAGCAACTGCTCGACGCCATGACCGGGCAGGGCATCGACTGCGGCGGTGTCCTGCGCGCCGCCCGCTACAACACTCCGACGAAGGTCCGCATCCTCGGCGGAATGCCGCACGCCAGCCGGCAGCAGATCGTGCGGTACGACATCGAGGATCATTGCGACCTGACAGGGAGCGAGAGCGAACGCCTGTCGAGCGTATTGGGCGAGCAGATGACGACCGCCCACGCGGGACTGATCAGCGATTACGGTTATGGCGCGGTAACGCAGGCGCTTGCCGCGGCGCTGAGCGGAGCGGCGGCCGGCAAGCCGGTCACGCTCGACTCTCGCTACGACCTCCTGCGTTTTCGAGGAGTCACCGCGGCGACGCCCAACGAAGAGGAAGCGGCAGAGGCAGCCGGCACCTCCCTGTTCAACGGCGACGACGACACGCGACTGCGGCAGGCCGGAGAGACGTTGCAGAAGAGCCTCGGCTGCGAGGCGCTTCTGATCACGCGCGGCAGCCGGGGCATGGCGCTCTTCGAACGGCCGGGGAGCGGGCCGCTCCTCATCCCGGTTTATGGCACAGACCAGGTTGCCGATGTCACCGGAGCCGGAGACACGGTGATCGCAACGTTCACGCTGGCGCTCGCGGCCGGAGCGTCATTCCCCGAGGCGGCCACGCTCGCCAACTATGCAGGCGGTATCGTGGTCATGAAGATGGGAACCGCCACGGTGTCGAACGACGAACTGCGCAGGGCCATCGAGCGCGACGAGGCATTGACCGAGTGAACGCGCCTATCCTCGACGAAAGCGATCTGGCGGATGCGCTCGCCACCGAGCGAGCCTCCGGCCGCACCATCGCCTTCGCCAATGGCTGCTTCGACGTGCTGCACGTCGGTCACATTCGCTACCTGCAGGGCGCGGCCAGGGAGGCTGACGTTCTGGTGGTCGGCGTCAATGGAGACCAGTCGGTGGCCGAGCTGAAAGGCGCTGGACGGCCGGTGATGAGCGAGGCCGAGCGCGCGGAGATCATCGCCGCGATCCGCGGCGTTTCGTACGTGACGATCTTCCGCGAGCGAAGCCCGGCGCGCCTGATCGGCGAGCTCAAGCCCAATGTCCACTGCAAAGGGACTGATTACACGCCGGACAGCGTGCCCGAGGCGCAAGTGGTCAGGTCGTACGGCGGTCGGGTGGCGATCGTTGGTGATCCGAAAGATCACTCGACGACTGAGCTGCTGGAGAAGTTGCGGCAGCGATGACGGACACCGCGCCGCCGCGCCTTCTGGTCATACGCCTCTCCGCTTTCGGCGACGTCGTACACACCATCCCGGCGGTGGTGGCATTGCGCGATGCGCTCCCTGAAACGGAGATCGCCTGGGCCGTCGAGCCGGCCTATGCGGAGTTGGTCGAGGTCGTGGCGCGGGTGAAAGCAATCCGCGTGGCGCTGAAGCAGTGGTCTCTTGCGCGCATCGCGGCAGCGCGAAGGGACGTGCGCGGCTTCGGCTCAGCGATCGACTTTCAAGGTCTCATCAAGTCGTCGCTGATGGCCCGCGCCAGCGGCGCCGAGGATCGATTCGGATTCGCGCGCGACGTCATCCGCGAGAAGCCGGCGGCGTGGTTCGTCAACCGGCCGGTCACGATCGATCGGTCGAGCCACGTCGTCGAATGGAACGTCGACCTCGCACGTGCCGTTGCGCCGGCCATCAAGGGCGTGCCCCAGGTCGATTTCACACCGTTCGCAGGCGATCCATCCGGCAAGCTCGCGGGATTCGAAAACCGGATCGTTCTGCTCCCCGGCGCTGGCAAGACGGAGAAACAATGGCCGGTGGCGCGATTCGCGGAGCTGGCCCATGGTATCGGCGGGGATGCTCTCATCGTGTGGGGACCGGGTGAAGAACCGCTCGCCCGCGCTATCGGTGCCGAGGTCGCGCCGGCGACGGACTTCCACGAGCTGGCGGCGCTCCTTCTCCGGGCGCGCCTCGTAATCGGTGGAGACACCGGCCCGCTGCACCTCGCGGCGGCGCTCGGTACACCGGTCATCGGTCTCTACGGTCCGACGAATCCGGCTCGGAACGGTCCGTACGGTCAGCTCGGCAACGTGGTGGAGTCGTTCTCGACGACCAAATCGATGCAGACGATCGCCACCGACGACGTCCTGCATAGAGTACTCAAAATAATCGCGCGTTGACGCTGGGTAACGCGGGAGGTACACTCGCCGGCCGACACCAAAGTCCCTCATGCCTCACAACTTCCCTACTGCCGAGGCGCGCGACCTCACACGCGCCCGGAGAATCTGACTCGAATCCTTACCTGAACCTATGAGCGTACGCCTGGGGGAACTCCTCACGAAAGCGAGCCTGATCAGCCCTGATCAGCTCAAGGAAGCGCTCAAGCTCCAGAAGGAGACCGGCGGCAAGCTTGGTGAGACCCTCATCAAGCTCGGTTTCGTGGCTGAAGAGGACATCACCGAGTGTCTCTCGCAGCAGTTTGGCGTCCCGTCGATCAACCTGGCCCACTTCGAGATCGACTCGCTGGTGATCAAACTGATCCCGGCCGACGTGGCCCGAAAGTACAACATCCTTCCTGTCAACAAGACGGGCGCGACGATCACCATCGCCATGGCCGATCCGACGAATGTCTTCGCCATGGACGACATCAAGTTCATGACCGGCTATAACGTCGAGCCGGTGGTGGCCTCTGAGCTGGGGATCAAGGGGGCTATCGACAACTACTACGGCACCACCTCGTCGCTCGAGCTGAAGAAGGTGATGGAGGACCTCCAGCAGTCCGAGAGCGCCGACCTGGAAGTGCTTGAAGAGGAAGAGGATCTCGACCTTGCCGCGCTGGCGGATTCGGCGGAAGAGGCGCCGGTCGTCAAGCTCGTGAACCTCATCCTGACGGACGCGATCAAGCGCGGGGCATCCGACATTCACATCGAGCCGTACGAGAAAGAGTTCCGGGTCCGCTTTCGCATCGACGGGACGCTGTACGAGATCATGAACCCGCCGCTGAAGCTGAAGGACGCCATCACTTCACGCATGAAGATCCTGGCGAAGCTCGACATCTCCGAGAAACGCCTGCCGCAGGACGGCCGCATCAAGCTGAAGATGAAGCTCAACGAGAAGAACAAGGAGCTCGACTTCCGCGTCTCCGTGCTGCCGACTCTCTTCGGCGAAAAGATCGTCATGCGTCTCCTCGACAAGGACAACCTCCGCCTGGACATGACCAAGCTCGGATTCGAGCCGGAGTCGCTGGTGCGCTTCGAGGAAGCCATCTTCAAGCCCTGGGGCATGGTGCTCGTGACCGGCCCGACCGGCTCGGGAAAGACGAACACGCTTTACTCAGCCCTCTCGAAGGTCAACTCGCCGGAAGTGAACATCATGACCGCGGAAGACCCGGTCGAGTTCAACCTGCCGGGTATCAACCAGGTTCAGATGAAGGAGTCGATCGGGCTGAACTTCGCCGCCACGCTGCGCTCGTTCCTGCGCCAGGACCCAAACATCATCCTCGTCGGAGAGATCCGTGACTTCGAGACCGCCGAGATCGCCATCAAAGCGGCCCTGACTGGTCACCTCGTGCTCTCCACGCTGCACACCAACGATGCGCCATCGACGATCAACCGGCTCATGAACATGGGGATCGAGCCGTTCCTGGTGGCCACATCCGTACAGCTCATCGCCGCGCAGCGGCTGGCTCGCCGCGTCTGCTCGAACTGCAAGGAGCCGGTGGAGATCACGCCGCAGGCGCTCATCAACATCGGCTACAAGAAAGACGAGGTCGGCACCTTCACGGTCTTCAAGGGCCGCGGGTGCGACAAGTGCAATAACACCGGCTACAAGGGCCGCGTGGCCCTGATCGAGGTCATGGCCATCGACGACGCCATCCGCGATCTCATCCTGTCCGGCGGTACGGCCATCGACATCAAGAAGCGGGCCGCGGAGACCGGCATGATCAGCCTTCGCCGCTCAGGACTGATTAAGATCAAAGACGGCACCACGACGATCGAGGAGGTCGTTCGGGAGACCATACTGTGAGGGTACAGGCTGTCGGGAGCCGGGTCCCGGAGCAATAGGAAGCTCCGATCCCCGACCCGCGACATCCGGCCCCGGAAGGAAAACAATGTCCGTCACCCTTCATCAGCTTCTCAAGACGATGGTCGAGCGCGGCGGTTCGGATCTGCACATCACCACCAATTCCGCCCCTCAGATCCGGATCGACGGCAAGCTCACGCCTCTGGACATGCCGCCGCTCATGGCTCCGGAGACGAAACAGCTTGCCTACTCCGTTCTCACCGACGCCCAGAAACATCGCTTCGAGGAGAACCTGGAGCTCGATCTCTCTTTCGGCATCAAAGGGCTGGCCCGCTTCCGCGCCAACATCTTCAATCAGCGCGGCGCCACGGCCGCCGTCTACCGGCAGATCCCTTACGAGATCCTCGGTTTTCGCGAGCTCGGTCTTCCGGCGGTGGTGGAGGAGATCTGCAACAAGCCGCGCGGCCTCGTCCTCGTTACCGGCCCCACCGGTTCGGGGAAATCGACGACGCTCGCCGCGATGATCGACAAGATCAATCGTGAGCGTCACGAGCACATCATCACCATCGAAGATCCGGTGGAGTTTCTTCATGCGCACAAGAGCTGCATCGTCAATCAGCGCGAGCTGCACGCCGATACACACTCGTTCGCGAACTCCCTGAAGTCGGCACTTCGTCAGGATCCGGATGTCGTGCTCATCGGCGAGATGCGTGACCTCGAGACCATCGAGTCAGCGCTGCGCATCGCCGAGACGGGCCACCTCACCTTCGGCACGCTTCATACGAACTCGGCGGCACAGACGATCAACCGCATCGTCGACGTTTTCCCGTCACACCAGCAGCCGCAGATCCGCGCGCAGCTATCGTTCGTGCTCGAGGGAATCCTCTGTCAATCCCTCCTGCCGCGGGCAAATGGGAAGGGGCGGGCCATGGCCATGGAGATCCTCGTGCCCAACGCCGCCATCCGCAATCTCATCCGTGAGGACAAGGTGCATCAGATCTATTCGATGATGCAGACCGGGCAGAGCAAGTACGGAATGCAGACTTTCAACCAGTCGTTGGCGACGTTGTACTTCAAAAAGCACATCACTCTGCAGACGGCGCTGGCCCGTTCTTCGAACCCGGACGAGCTCCAGGAGATGATTTCGCGCGGCGCGGGAGCCCTTGCGCCGCAGGGGACGGCGGCGCCGACCGGCGCCCGGCCCCGCACGGTCTAAGGGCGGTACGTTAACCGGAGGAGATGATGCCTACATTCGAATGGAAAGGATCGCGCGCCGGACAAATGCAGAGTGGCGTTCTCAACGCCGATTCGAAAGAAGCGGCCAGCGAGATCCTTCGCCGGCAGCGCATCGAAGCCCCCTCGATCAAGGAGAAGGGGAAAGAGATCGCCTTCCCGAAGTTCGGCGGAGGCGTTCCGCCGCAGCTCATCGCCATCTTCACGCGGCAGTTCTCCGTCATGATCGACGCCGGCCTGCCCCTCGTGCAGTGCCTCGAGATCCTGGCTGGGCAACAGGAGAACAAGACCTTCAAGCGTGCTCTCATCCAGATCAGGCAGGACGTCGAATCCGGTTCCAATCTTGCCGATTCGATGCGGAAGCATCCCAAGATCTTCAACGACCTCTTCACGAACATGGTCGCAGCCGGTGAGGCGGGCGGTATTCTCGATACGATCCTGCAGCGCCTCGCTCAGTACATCGAGAAATCGGTCAAGCTGAACAGCCAGGTGAAGTCGGCGATGATCTATCCGGTCGCCGTCATCTCCATCGCCTGCATCGTTGTGGCGGTCATTCTCTGGAAGGTCATCCCGGTCTTCGCCGCACTGTTCAAAGGTCTCGGTGCGGAGCTGCCTTTGCCGACCGTGGTGGTCATCTGGCTCTCGGACTTCATCGCCGACTACTGGTGGCTGATCGCCATCGTCATCGGCGGTACCATCTATGCCCTGCGCCGCTACCACGAGACCTACAAAGGCAAGCGCGTGCTCGACGGCATCGTCCTGAAGATGCCGATTCTCGGCTTGCTGATGCGAAAGATCGCCGTGGCACGATTCTGCCGCACGCTTTCGACCCTCACTTCCTCCGGCGTCCCCATCCTCGACGGCTTGCAGATCACGGCCCGTACCGCCGGCAACTCCATCATCGAAGACGCCATCATGGCCACCCGAAAGTCGGTCGAGGAAGGCAAGACCATCAGTGAGCCGCTCGCCGATACCGACGTGTTTCCATCGATGGTCGTGCAGATGATCGCTGTCGGTGAGCAGACCGGCGCGCTCGACACGATGCTGTCAAAGATCGCCGACTTTTATGAAGACGAAGTCGATACCGCGGTGGCCGGACTGATGAAGCTCCTCGAGCCGGTCCTCATCGCCTTCCTCGGCGTCGCCATCGGCGGCATCGTCATCGCCATGTACATGCCGATGTTCACTCTGATCGGAAAGATCGGATAGGCGCCGGGCCGGCACGGCCGGCGGCGTTGGTTGCCCAAGGCTCGGCCACCGTCTTCGTCCGATCCTTTCGGCCGCGCGGGTTCTCAAGAGGCTCCGCTCCAGCGACTGTCGACTCCCGGGCGGCGCGAAAGCGCCGCCCATTTCGTTTTATCCTGACAACCGGCAGCGAAAACCAAATGCCCACCGAAGCCCGTTTGCTCATGGCCGTTCGCGTCGTCGTCGTGACGACCCTGCTTCTTGCGGCCCTCATCATTCAGTACACCGTGCGCGAGGTACTGCCGATCAACTACCTCTACACGACGGCAGGCATCACGTACGTACTCACGCTCGTGTACATCGGCGTCGGCCAGCTCGTGGCCTCACGCAAGATCAACCTGGCAGTCCAGGTCGCTGGGGATCTCGTCGTCGAGACGCTGCTCGTTTACTTCACTGGCGGTCTCGACTCCCCATTCTCCTTCCTCTACCTGGTCTCGATCATCACCGCGTCAATGCTGCTCTATCGCCGTGGAGGCCTGCTCGGCGCAAGCGGTGCCGTGATCCTGTACGGCGGGCTGGGCGATCTGATGTATTACGGCGTCCTTCCCCTTCCCGAGCAGTCGTGGTTCGTGCCGACGCCATGGACCTCATCGCGGCTCTATCTCAACATGGCCACCAATTTCGCTGGCTTCTATGCAGCGGCCTTCCTCACCTCATACCTCTCGGAAAAACTGCAAAAGACGTCGGAAGAGCTCAACGCCAACCGACAGAATCTGGCTGAGTTGCGCGCGCTGAACCAAAATGTGGTCGAGTCCATCCCGTCCGGCCTGATCACTCTTTCTCCCGAAGGTGTGGCCACGTTCATCAACCCGGCCGGTTGTCTCATCCTCCGCCGGGAGCCGCAATCGGTGATCGGCAGTCCGGTCGCGCAGCTCGGTTTCTATTCCGACGCCGAATGGGGTGCCGCGAGAGGGACGCTCACGATCGGTACAGTCATCCGCAACGAGAAGCACAACGTCCAGGTCGGTGACGAGTTACGCACCATCGGCTTCGCGGTCACGCCGCTGAACTCGATGGAAGGGAGCGCGTCAGGCTACACGCTGATTTTTCAGGACCTCACCGAAATGAAAACGCTCGAGGCTGAGCTGCAGTTGAAAGACCGCATGGCCGCGGTCGGCGAGCTCTCGGCCGGCATCGCTCACGAGATCCGCAATCCCCTTGCCGCCATCGCCGGCTCGGTGCAGGTGCTCAAGAAGTCCACGGCACTCAACCCGCAGGAACAGCGCCTGATGTCGATCATCCTCAAAGAGTCGGAACGGTTGAATAAATCGATCGCCGACTTTCTCCGCTTCGTGAAGCCTCAGGAGAAACGGCCCGCGGAGTTCGACATCGCCACAAGCCTCGCCGAAACGCTCGATCTGCTCGGGAACTCCCCGGAGCTCGGCGACGGTCACACCATCGACCGCGACATCGTGCCGCCGTCGTACACCATCGTCGGCGACGCTGATCAGATTCGCCAGGTCTTCTGGAACATCGCCCGGAATGCCGTGCAGGCGATGCCGGACGGCGGAACGCTGCGCGTCTCGACGGGCATTGCTGCCGATCGCTACAACATCGTCTTCAACGACAACGGCCGCGGTATGACCGACGCCGACCAGCGCCGGCTCTTTCAGCCGTTCCGTACGAACTTCCCCAGTGGCACGGGACTGGGAATGGCCATTTCGTACCGCATCGTGCAGGAGCACGGGGGCCGTATCGAAGTGAGCTCGCACGAAGGTGCTGGTACGACCATCACCATCTCGCTCCCAGCCTCAGCGACCATGCGCAACGCCGTGGCGTGAGGAGTGGGGAGTGGGGTGTGGGGGGTGGGAGAACGAAAGGCTAATCGCCTACTACTACCACCCCCCACTCCCCTTTACCCATCCCGGAGGTACTTCTCCATCAGCCCTGCGTTCTCGACCATCGCCTGAAGCTGGACCCAATACGCGCGGCCGTACATCGCCACTGATGCGAGGAAAAGTGAGAGGTGCAGCCAGTGCGGGGTCTTCCCCGAGGCCACGCCCCCGCCCATGATGAACGTCACCATCAAGACCGCCATCGCATAGGTCGCTGTCGGGAAAACCTTCGTCTTGAACGACTTCGTCTGCCGCACCACGGCCTCATCGTTCTTGGCCGCCTCTTTGATCTCCTTGCCCGTGCCGATGAAGAAGAACATCGTCATCGACTGAGAGAAGAGCCCCAGGATCACCGTGCCAAGGGCCCAGAAGATGTGTTGGGCGACATGGCCTGGCGCGGACGTGAAGCCGACGACACCGGTGGCGATCAGACCGACGATGGAGAGCAGCGTGGTGATGAGGAGGAATTGGGCCAAGGCGGGGGATTATAAGTGGGGTCTCGCGGTCTCGCGGTTGCGGGGTCTCGGGGTTGCGGCGTTTGCGGTTACAGGGTTGCAAGGGTTGCTGAGTTGCCGGAGTCTTCGAAGTTACGGAGCAAGTAGCATCGGACCCCCTGCAACCCAGCAACCCAGCAACCCAGCAACCCAGCAACCCAGCAACCCAGCAACCCAGCAACTCAGCAACCCCGAGACCCCGCAACCCCGCAACCCCGAGACCGCGAAAACCACGCCTGATACACTCGCCCCCCGTGGTGAACAAATCCAGCTACCGTGACGCAGGGGTCAACATCGACGCCCAGGATGAAGCGTTGCGTGAGGTCCGGCGCATCGCGCGTGGCACCTTCACTCCCGCTGTCATCTCCGACATCGGCTCATTTGGCGGGTTGTTTCGGGCGTCATTCGAGGGGATTGAGAAACCGATCCTCGTCTCCTCGACCGACGGTGTCGGCACCAAGCTTCGCGTAGCGCAGGCGATGAAGATTCATGACACCGTCGGCTACGACCTCGTCTGTCATTGCGTCAACGACATCCTGGTGCAGGGGGCGCGCCCGCTGTTTTTTCTCGACTACTACGCCACCGGCCGGCTGCGGCCCGCGGTGATGACCGATGTGGTGCGCGGGATGGCCCGCGCGTGCAGCGAGAACGGCTGCGCGCTCATCGGCGGCGAGACGGCGGAGATGCCGGGCTTTTATGGCGACGACGACTACGACATCGCCGGCTTCATCGTCGGCGTCGTCGACGAGAAGAATGTGCTCACCGGCAAAGAGGTCCGCGAAGGGGATGTCCTCATCGGTCTGCCGTCCGCCGGTTTGCACACGAACGGCTACTCGCTGGCGCGGCGGATTTTCTTCGATCAGCTCGGGCACGACCACCAGACCATCATCTCCGAGCTCGGCAAGATCGGAGAGGCGCTGCTGGCGCCGCACATCTCCTATCTGAAACCGCTCCTGCCGCTGGTCGATCAACGCGCGGTTCATGCGCTGGCGCACATCACCGGCGGTGGCCTGACAGACAACGTCCCGCGTGTGCTCCCCGACTCGCTCGACGCGCACATCAAGCTCGGTTCATGGCCCGTCCTGCCCATCTTCAGCTTCCTGGCGCGGGAGGGCAACGTCGGCCGCGATGAAATGCTTCGCGTCTTCAACATGGGCATCGGCATGGTTCTCATCGCCGGCAAGGAGCAAGTCGACACGATCGCCCGCCACTTCGCCCAGATCGGCCAGAAGTTCTTCTTCATCGGCAACGTGGTGAAGGGAAGCGGGAAGGTCGTGTACGACACGCCTCCGGCGGGATTCGCCTCGTGGATCGAGTGAAGATCGGGGTCTCGGGGTCGCGCAGTTTCGGGGTCGCGCGGGAGGTTACTGCGAGACCGCGCTACCTCGAAACCGCGAGACCCGCGATCGCCTGCTAGTCCACTAACCTACTAATCCACACACCCATGCGCCTCGCCATCCTTCTCTCCGGCCGCGGCTCTAACTTTGCCGCCATTCACGACGCCATCGTCCGCGGAGAGCTCGACGCGGAGATCGTCTGCGTCATTTCGAATCGTCCGAACGCTGCGGGAATCGATCGCGCACGGGCGATGGGTCTGCCGGCGCACGTGATCGATCATCGCGACTTTGGCAGTCGCGAGGGCCACGAATCGGAAGTGCTGCGCGTGCTCCACGAGGCCCGACCCGACTTCATCGCGCTCGCGGGTTACATGCGCTTGCTCTCGCCCGCGTTCGTCGCCGCGTATCCGATGCGGATCGTCAACATCCATCCGTCGCTGCTTCCCGCATTCCCCGGTGTCGATGCTCAGGCGCAGGCGGTGGCATACGGTGTGAAGATCTCCGGCTGCACGGTCCACTTTGTCGACGAGAACCTCGACGCCGGCCCGATCATCGTGCAGTGCGCCGTTCCCGTGCGCGCGGACGACGACGCCTCCACTCTGGCCGCGCGTATCCTCGAGGAGGAGCACATCGCATATGTGGAGGCGTTGAGGAAGCTGGCCGAGGGTCGTTATCGCGTCGATGGCCGGAGGGTTGTGTTCGATTAGTAATGAGTTACTGAGTTGCTGGGTTGCAAGGTTGCTGGGCAAAGGTCAACTCGGCAACTCAGTAACCCTGCAACTCAGCAACCATTTCATCAGAACGGCCAGAACGCCTTCCACCACGGCTGTTTGTCGACGCCAGCCTGGGCGAGGGCCGGTACTCTTCCGATCTGCTGTCCGCCCCGATTGACCAGAGCCACGCCAACCTGCTGTCCCGCGTGAACCGGCGCCGCCACATTGCTCGGAACGAATTGAACCTTGATGGTTCCTTCCTGACCGCGTGGTACGAGAACGCTCACGTCCGAGGCGGCCACGGCGGCATCCGTCTTCGCTTGTCCGTCGGCGACGGAAACCTGACCAACGACGGTCCCCTTTTTGAGTGGTGTCAACTGCCGCCAGTGATTGAACGCGTCGTTGAACAGCCGGGCGGCGATCTCGAACGAGCTTTCGACACCCGATGGAGCGCGCGCGCCCATCACTACGGTCACCAGTTCCATCTCGCCGCGCTTCGCGCACGCGGTGATGCAATAGCCGGCCGGGACGGAGTAGCCGGTCTTGATGCCGATGGCATCGCCGTAGTAGTCCTTGCTCTTGGGGTTGAGCATGTGATTCGGATTCGTCAGCCCCGAGGTGTAGGTCGCGTTCGTGAACGGCATCCACGGCGTTTTCGCGTAGTCGCGCATCAGCGGATACTTCATCAACTCCATCCCGATGACAGCGAGGTCGTGAGCGCTGGAAACGTCGATGTGCTTCGGATCCTGACTGTTCGGCAGACCGTGCGGGTCATAGAACGTCGTCTCTTTGAGGCCGAGCTGGCGAGCCCTGTCATTCATCAGGTCGGCAAAGGCCTCCGCGGATCCACCAATCTTCTCGGCGATCATCTCCGCCGTGTCGTTCGCTGAGCGCACCATCGTCGCCGCCAGCAGCGTCTGCATCGAAAACGTCTGTCCTTCTTTGGCGAATATCTGCGAGCCGCCCATCTTGCTGGCACGCGCTGATACGGTCACCGGGGTGTCTAGCTTGAGCTGGCCTGACTGGATCTGCTCCATGGCGATGAGGCAAGTCATCATCTTCGCCATCGATGCGGTGGGCAGGGGAACGTGCGCGTTCTCTTCGAACAGCACGCGTTTACTGGCCGGTTCGATCACATACGCGGCGCTGTAACCCTTGCCGGTCATGTTGACCTGCGCGCCCTCGGCGGCTCGGGTTCCTTCTTCCTCTTGCGCGAATCCAGTGGACGCAATTGCAGCGACAACCAACACCACGAAACAACGTTTCATCTTCGAGGCTCCGAAAATCGATTTGATCTCAGCCCTGGCCGGCCTCTGCGCCGCGCTTCTTGGTGGCGCGCGAGGTGCGCGGGATCGAGCCGATGACGGTCCAATCGTGCCTGTGCACGACCACCGGCTCGCTCGTCTTCGGCCACAGCTCGATCGGGATGTAGTAATAGCCGTCGCCGAGGACGCGCGACTTGATGGCCAGATCGCGCATGCTCTTGCAGAGGCCTTTCTTACCGCGGATCGCGCTTCGTTCCACCATCACACCTGTCTGTTCGCCGATTCCCTGGTAGATGCTGATCTCCGCGCAAAGCGAATTCACTAACGTCATTGAGACTCCATTCGGGATGGGTAGTAGCAAATTCTGAACCATCGTTGTTCGGGGAGTGGGATGTGGGGAGTGGGGAGTGGGGTGTGCCGTGTCGGGAGTCGGGTGTCGGAGTAAACAAGCGGCGGCATCCAATGATCTTCGACTCCCGACTCCCGGAGACTCCCGACTCCCGACTCCCTACTTCCACCCCCCACTCCCCACACCCCACCGCCCGACTCTCATACAATCCCGAAAATGGCCGAACAGGACAACGACGAGAAGGCGAAAACGAAGAAACGGATGGACAAGGCCCGCCTCCGGGCCATCCTGAAGGACGCCGGCGAGATCATCTGGCGCTCGCGCGCGCGGCTGGCCATCGGGATCCCGCTGCTGCTCGTCAACCGGCTCTCCAGCGTCGTGCTCCCGTACATGTCAAAGCTGCTCTACGACAACGTGATCACGAAAGGGCAGGTCGACCTGCTGCCTAAGCTCGTTCTGGTGAGCCTGGGCGTGGCGATCTTCGGCGGCACGACCGACTACGCCCTGGCCCAGATCCTCGGCATTGCCGCGCAGCGTTCCATCACCGATCTGCGCACCCGCTTGCAGCAGCACGTGCAGCGCCTTCCGATCCGCTACTTCGACTCGACCAAGACCGGTGTCCTCGTGTCGCGGGTCATGAACGACGCCGAGGGGATCCGCAACCTCGTCGGCACCGGGCTCGCGCAGATTTTCGGCGGCCTCGTAACGGCCGGCTTTGCTACAGCTTTCCTCTTCCATCTCAACGCGCGCATGGCGTCGATCGTCTTCGTGGCCTTCTTCGCCTTCGCGGGCATTCTGTTCTGGGCCTTCTCCACCGCGCGTCCCATGTTCAAACAGCGCGGTGCGGTCTATGCCGACGTGACCGGCCGCTTGACGGAAGGATTCTCAGGCATCCGCATCGTCAAGGCTTACACGGCCGAGGAGCATGAAGAGAAAGTCTTCGACCAGGGAGCAAGGAAGCTGCTCAACCTCATCGTCGGCACGATGCGTACTATCTCCACCGCCGGCGCGATGACCACCTTTCTCGTCGGCGTGGTGAGCGCGGTGGTGATGTACATCGGCGGCCACGCCGTGGTCGCACACAACGCCGCGGTGGCCGCGCACGCCAACCCACTCGTGGGCATGACACAAGGCGATCTGATCGCGTTCACGCTGTACCTCGCGCTCTTTATCGGCCCCGTGGTGCAGATCGTCTCGATCGGGACGCAGCTCTCCGAGGCCTTTGCGGGCCTCGAGCGGATGCGCGAAGTATTCGGCGAGACTCGCGAGGATGAAGCCGATGCCGCGAAGATCGTGACGCCCGACATCGCCGGCAGCATCGAATTCCGCGGGGTCTGGTTCGAGTACACCACCGGGGTGCCGGTGCTGAAGGACATCAACCTCGTGGCGCCGGCTGGGAAGTCGATCGCTCTCGTCGGTCCTTCAGGCTCAGGCAAGAGCACGATGATCTCGCTTATCGCGGCCTTCCATCACCCTACGCGGGGCGAGATTCTCGTCGACGGCAAGCCGATGGCCGATCTTCGACTGGCCGACTATCGCTCCCACCTCGGGATCGTGCCGCAGGACTCATTCCTATTCGCGGAGTCGATCTACGACAACATCACTCTCGGCAACCCCCGGGCATCGCGCGAGGAAGTGCTGCGTGCCGCGCAGATCGCTCACGTCGACGAGTTCACCGAGGCCTTTGCCGAGAAGTACGACACCATCGTCGGCGAGCGCGGTGTCCGGCTGTCCGGCGGCCAGAAGCAGCGCGTCGCCATCGCCCGGGCCATCGTGGCCAATCCGCGGATTCTCATCCTCGACGAGGCTACCTCGTCGCTCGACAGCGAATCCGAGGCGCTGATCCAGGACGGGCTCAACGCGCTGATGAAGGGCCGCACCACCTTCGTCATCGCTCACCGCCTTTCCACCATCCGTAATGCCGACCAGATCCTCGTCCTCGAAGGCGGCGAGATCACCGAGAGGGGCACACACCGGGAACTGCTGGCCCTCGGCGGCCGCTATCGCAGCCTGTACGAGAAGCAGTACGGCGTCGCCATCAACCGTTTCGTCAACGAGGGGGAGGAGTTGCGCGATCTCGCGGCCGAACCGATAGCCAAGTAGTCACGAACTACTCTTTCAGCTCGACATTCCAGTACGCCTCATCGAGGAAGTTCTTCCAGATGTCGGGGAAGTTCCTTCCCTGCAGACGATGCAGCGGATGCCACTTCGGACGCACCGGCTGCCGCTTGAGCTGCAGGCCGGTCTCGGTGAGGAGCTTGTTTCCCTTCTTCACATTGCACGGCAGGCAGGCGCAGACGACGTTCTCCCACGTCGACTTGCCGCCCCGCGAGATGGGCACGACGTGGTCGAGCGACAGCTCCGACGACGAGAACTTCCTGCCGCAGTACTGGCAGCGGTTGCCATCGCGCAGATAGATGTTGCCCCGCGAGAACTTGACCTCCTGCCGAGGCAGCCGGTCGAAGACCAGGAGCTGAACGACGTGCGGAATCAGGATGTTGCGGCTGGGCGTGCGGACGAAGTGGTCATCGCCCTGAACGGGGATGTCCGCCCAGTTCTCGAAGTCGTAGGTCCGGTACTCGGAGTCGACGGCTTTGACCTGCCCTTTGTACAACAGGGTCAGCGCCCGGCGGGCAGAGGTTATCTGCACAGCCTGGAAGACCCTGTTAAGGACGAGCACGTGACCGTCGAGCATAGTTCCCCACCCGTAACGCCTCGCAGAGCCGGGGTTGTTTCCATCTCTCGCCGTCCTGGAGACCGAGCGAAGACATGATACACGGGCTCCCGGAGGCCTTGGGAGACCGCCCTTGACGGACTCTCGGGCCACCTGGGCAGCCTGTCGGCACCGGCCCCGGTTGAAAAAAGTGCTCATTTGATAGATAGTTAGCGCCTGAGTCGATTCTGAATAAGCTCTGTGGAGCGCATTCCGGGTGTGGTTTTGGGAGGCATGTATGCGCGTTTTGTCACGGCTCGCCCTGGTTGTCCTCGTAGCCGTCGTCGTTTCCGTTCCGACGGCAATCGCCGATCAATATCAGGCGACCTGCCCTCTTACGCTGGTCGCGACCAACCCTCCGCCGACCGCGTTCTACCAGTCGCCGCACGGCGTCTTCCGCTTCGGAGCGCAGGTGTTCGCCCTCCGCGGCCAGACGCTGACGACGTACACCGTCACCGATCTCGGTGACATGGAGATCGCCCGCGAGGACTTCATCGGTGCCCTGGCCGCCCGTGAAACGAAGGGCGGCGTCGCATTCAACGCCGGCATCCTCTACGTCAGCAGCGAGGCCGGTCTCGAGATCTACGACCTCCGCAACGTCCGCGCCGGCGGCACCGCGCCGATCCTCATCTCCCGGACGCCAGGGCTGCGCTACCACCGTCTGGCCATCAGCGGAACGACACTCGCCGCGCTCTACCCCGCTACCGACCTGCCGTGCTCGGCAAACGGCTCGATCGGACCCAATCTGAACTGCTTCAACGCCATCGACATCTACGATGTCTCCAACCCGGTGGCACCGAACCGGGTCAGTTCACTGTCGACCCATCTGAGCCCCCTCGGCGGCTACAACGACATCGCTTTCAACTTTGGGTTCCTGATCGGAGCCGCGAACGGCGGCACGGTGGCATGGGACGTCACGAATCCATCCGCTCCGGCCCTCGTCAGCGGCTTGGCGACGGCTGGAACATTCCTCGTCAGCAACGGCTCGAACCTCCTAGCAGTCGGCAATGACAACGTGATCATCACGTACATGATCATTCCGGGAAACAACTTCTTCAACCCGTACACCTACCATACGACCGCGAATCTTCAGGTAGACCGCTCGAACCCGATCATCTTCCATCCGCAGGGAGCGTTCGATTCCGGTAACGGGCGCCTCATCACGATGATCGACGAGCTCGATTACACGACGCTGCAGCCGGCACGGACGATCGCATTCGACGTGTTCGACTACGCTACGGCGATGCTGGAAGGGAAAGACCCGCGGCAATACGAGCAGGTTTCGTACACCGAGGGCGATGAAGTGAAGTGGAACCCTCTCTCGGTCGGCTCGCTCGTTTATGTCGTGGGCGAACTTACGGGAACGCAGACCTACGGCGCCTGCGGACTGATGACCGGCAACATCGAGTTCGACACGATCGCCGGCACGGTATGCGGCGGCGCCGAGATTCACGGATGGGTCACGGGAACGCTGAAGATCACGAATGTCGAACTGTTCCTCGACGGCGGGTCACTCGGATCAGCCTCCCTCGCCGGACCGCCGCGCACGGACATCCCGTCCACGACGCCGGTCTCGACCTGGCGTGTGGCCGTGAACCTCGACACAATCACCAAAGGCGTCCACGTACTGCGCGCTGTCGGCACCGACGTGAACGGCAACCGGCGACAGTTCTCGAGCCAGACCATCCTGTTTCCGGGTCCTGGGTTCAACTGCGTAGCTCGCCGCCACGCCGCGTGATCACGCGAGCGAATCGACGAGAGTCAGTGCCGCCGCCCGCGGATCGCTGGCGTCCGTGATCGGCCGCCCGACGACGATGTAATCCGCGCCCGCCGCAATCGCCGCGGCGGGCGTTGTCGTTCTGCGCTGATCTCCTGTCTCGCTCCCTTCCGGGCGGATGCCGGGCACGACGATGCGCATCTCACTGCCGCAAGCCTCGCGGATGGCTGCCACCTCATGAGGCGAGGCAACCACTCCACGAAGCCCCGAGTCCTGCGCCAGCTTCGCCAGCCGTACGGCGGCTTCGAGCGCCGTCCCGGAGAAACCAATGCGGTGCACGTCGGTGTCGTTCAGACTGGTCAGGATCGTGACGCCGAGAACGGTTGTCCCTCCGCCCTCGGCGGCCTTTGCGGACGCGCGAAGCATCGCTTCGCCGCCTGACGTGTGTACGGTGACCATCGCCGCGCCAAGCGACACCGCCTCGGCCACGGCATGCCCGGCCGTGTTCGGGATGTCGTGGATCTTGAGGTCGAGAAAGACCTTCAGGCCGCGCGCCATCACTTCGCGCACGATCAACGGCCCGTTCGCCACGAACGCCTGCAGCCCGATCTTCAGGATTCCCGCCGCGCCGTGCAGGGCGTCGGCGAGACGGAGGATGTCATCGCGCGACGAGCGATCGATCGCAACAATCAGACGGTCCGTGATCAACCGGTCAGTTGCTTGCATAATCGTCATGATAACAACGGCATGAACAAATTCGACATCGCACGCGCCCTCGACGAAATCTCCAGCTACCTCGGCCTGAGCGAGGCGAACCGCTTCCGGGCGCTGGCATTCGAGCGCGCCGCGCGCAGCATCCGAGCGCTCGACGTCGAGCCGGCCGTTCTCGTCGAAAGCGGCGAGCTGGCGAAGGTCGAAGGCATCGGCAAAGCGACCGCTGCGATCATCGAGGAACTGGTCCGGACTGGCACGTCAGCCTACAGGGAAGATCTTCGCAAGCAATACCCGTCCGGCATCTTCGAGCTGCTGCGTGTACCGAAGCTGGGATTGAAGAAGATCGGAATCCTTCACCAGCAGCTTGGCGTCGGCAGTCTCGACGACCTGGAAGCGGCGGCCCGCGCCGGACGGATTGCGGCGCTGCCGGGCTTCGGTCCGAAGACGGAGCAATACATTCTTGGCGGCATCGAGAGGGCGCGCCGCCGCGAGAAGCATTTCCTCCTTCCTGTCGGCGTGGAGGTTGGCGCACAGATCCGCGAGCATCTCGCCGCGATCGCTGAGATCGAGGATGCCGAGGTGTCAGGCAGCGTGCGGCGGCGGCTCGAAGTCATCAGCAACGTCAACGTCGTCATCGCCACCAGGGCTCAGGATCGCGTCGTCCACGCGCTGGCGGCGTTTGTCGACAAGATCGAGCGCGTCGACGACGACACAGTGAAGGCGGTCGCGCGCAATGAGATCGACGTCTGGTTTCACTTCGCGGAACCGGAAGCATTCGGAGCGACGTTGCTGGTAACCACCGGCACACCCGAGTTCGTCGCCGCCTTCCTCGCCGCCGGCGGGAAGCTTGCCCGCGCCCGCACCGAGAAGGCCCTGTTCGACAAGGCCGGCATCGCCTACGTCGAGCCCGAACGGCGCGAGAACGGCGACGACCTCAAGCACAAACGGCGCCGGCGGCTGATCGAGGTCTCCGACCTTCGCGGGACGTTTCACGTTCATACGACCTTCTCCGACGGGCGCAACACGATGCGCGAGATGCTCACGACCGCGCGTGACCAGGGCTTCGAGTACGTCGGCATCTCCGATCATTCGCCCGCCGCGTTCTACGCCAACGGCTTGAGCGTGGAACGGCTGCGCCAACAGCAGAAGGAGATCGCCGCGAACGAAGGCGACGTCGCTCCGATGCGGGTCTTCCGCGGCACCGAGGCCGACATTCTCCCTGACGGCACGATCGATTACGACGCGAAGACGCTTGCGCAATTCGACTTCGTCATCGCATCCATCCATTCGCGCTTCCAGATGCCGAAAGACGAGATGACCGAGCGGATGCTGCGCGCGCTCGACAACCCGTACGTGACCTTCCTGGGCCACCTGACCGGCCGCAAACTCCTTTCGCGCGACGGCTACTCCATCGATTACGACCGCGTCTTCGAGAAGGCAGCCGCCCGCGGCGTAATGATCGAGATCAACGGCAACCCGAACCGCCTCGACATCGACTGGCGCCACGTCCGCCGCGCTCTCGACCTCGGCGTCGGCTTCAGCATCAATCCCGACGCCCACTCCGTCCACGAGTACGCCGCTCTCATCAGCGGCACCTGGGTGGCGCGCAAAGCGGGGCTGTCGGCGAAGGAGATCTTCAATACGAAGCCGGTGGAGGAAGTGGCGGAGTACCTGAAAGGGCGCCGGCAGTAATACGCCACCACTGGATGACACAGTCCATCTGTGGACGACACAGTATCAGGCGTGAACGACACAGTTTCAAGCTTTAATGACACAATTTCATGTGTGAATGGCCCAGCGCCAGCCATGAATGACACACGTAGATGAGTAAATGGCGCAGTCTGACCATTTGATGACATATTATTAGGCAATTATGACGCACTCATACGTGTCGATGACACATTTTCAGATGATCGTGCCACATCAACAGGCGTGTATGAAACACTCGTACGAGTAAATGACACACTCAAAGCAGTGAATGTCACACACCTAGCAGTCGATGGCGCACTTTCACGAGTGGATGACACAATTTCATGAATGGATGGTTGGCGCCGCTTACCGCTGTCGCCTTGGCACGATCACGGAGGTTCTAATCGTCAACGCGAGCACCGTCCGCGACCCCTACTTCCGGGGCGTACGGCTAACTTATGGTGGAAGTGGTCGGACAACTGTGACTCCACTCCAGTGCCGCTGACGCGGCACACAACCATGAGCCCTCGTACCAGGGGTGCTCGCAAAAAGCGCTCGCACCCCTGGCTATCTTCCGTTGCCGCTATCGCGGCGCCTGGCCGTTTGCCTTAACATCCACTTCGGACCGCCATCGGTGTGAGCACCTTTGGCCGCACCCCTTCAGCCGATCTCTATGCGCCCTTTGCGCACTTCCTCGATCACCCGCGCCACCACCTCATCCTGCGCGCCGAGTTGCTTCGCGCGATCCTTGCGGAAGCTCCACTCGATCTGGCCGTTGGCGAGGCTCTTCGCGCCCACTCCGATGCGGAGCGGGAAGCCGATCAGATCCGCGTCTTTGAACTTCACACCTGGGCGTTCGTCGCGATCGTCGAGGATGGCGTCGATGCCGGCATCGCGGAGTTGGCGGTAGATGTCGTCCGCCGTCGAGCGCACGTTGTCTTCCTTGCCGATCTGCGTCACCACAACTTCGAATGGCGCGATCGGCATCGGCCAGATGATGCCGTCGTCGTCGTGACTCTGCTCGATTGCCGCGGCGACCGTACGGCCGATGCCGAGGCCATAGCAGCCCATGATCATCGGCTGGCGCGCGCCCTTCTCGTCGAGGAACGTGCAGTTCATCGGCTCGGAGTACTTCGTTCCGAGCTTGAAGACGTGACCGACCTCGATGCCGCGATAGATCTCCAGCGGCGTGGAGCACCGCGGGCAGGGATCGCCGGCAATGACGGTCGTGAAATCGCCATACTCCGGCTCCGGGAAATCGCGGCCGGGATTCGCGCCGGTGAGGTGCGTATCGCGTTTGTTGCCGCCCACGACCCAGTTTATCTGCGCCTTGAGCGAGACGTCGGCGAGAACGCGCTTGGCCTTCGTGCCTACCGGGCCGCAATAACCGACCGGACCGCCTGTGGCCTCCTCGAAGCGCGTGTCCGGCATCATCTCCAGGAACTGCGCGCCGAGGTGATTCTTGATCTTGACTTCGTGCCCTTCGCGGTCGCCGCGTACCAGCACCATCACGCAACCGTTGTCGGTGTCGAAGACCAGCGTCTTCACCAGTTCCGAAGTGGGCTTGCCGAGGAACTTGCCGACGTCGTCGATCGACTGCGTTCCCGGCGTGTGGACCGCGGCCAGCGCGACCATCGTCGCCGGCTCCAACTCGTCGCTGAAGAACTTCGATGTCGCTTTCTCGAGGTTCGCGCCGTAATTGCAGCTCGGGCACGACACCACCGCGTCCTCGCCCGACTGCGCCAGCACCATGAACTCGTGCGACGCCGAGCCGCCGATGTTGCCGGTATCGGCGTCGACCGCGACATGATCCAGCGCGCAGCGGCGGAACACCGCGCTGTAAGCGACGCGCATCTTCTCGTAGGTCTCGTCCAGCGACTCGCGCGTGGCGTGGAACGAGTAAGCATCCTTCATCACGAACTCGCGGCCGCGCATCAGGCCGAAGCGGGGGCGCACTTCGTCACGGAACTTGGTCTGGATCTGATAGAGATTCACCGGCAGGAGGCGATAGGAGTTGATGGCGTCGCGCACGGTGTCAGTGATGACTTCTTCCGCCGTCGGCGCATAGACGAAGTCGCGCTCATGGCGGTCTTTCACGCGCAGCAACTCCTTCCCGTAACGCTCCCAGCGCTTCGACTCCATCCACAGCTCCGCCGGCTGGATCGTCGGCATCGACAGCTCCACCGCGCCGGCGCGGCCCATCTCCTCCCGCACGATCGCTTCCAGCTTCTGCATCGAGCGAAGGCCCAGGGGGAGGTAGGTGTAGATGCCGGCCGCGACCTTGCGGATCATGCTGGCGCGCATCATCAGCTTCTGGCTGATGACATCCGCGTCAGCGGGTACTTCGCGCAACGTGTTGATGAAGTATTGGCTCCAGCGCATGGGGCGGGGATTGTAGTCGAGGTTGCGGTAGGTGGGGTCGCGGGGTCGCGAGGTTACGCGGTTACGGGGTCTCGGGGTTGCTGGGTCTCGTGGTCTCTGGGTTGCAAAGTTGCAAGGTTGCTTGGTGCTGGTTGCACAGACCGTAGCCAGCAACTCAGCAACCCAGTAACCAGTAACCCAGCAACCCAGCAACCCAGCAACCCAGCAACAACCCCACCCCGAGACCGCGCAACCCCGAGACCCCGCAACCCCGAGACCCCGCGACCGCAAACACGCGTCCTATACTTTCCCGCCATGTCCCAGATCCTCAAATTCGATCGCACGCCGGTGGCGCGCCTGATCTCCTGCGCGGCGTCCTTTGCCTCGGCGGCATTGCTGTTCGACTATCTGTCGAAGGGAGAAAAGGAGATCGAGGCGCTGCCGATCGTGGCCCTCATCCTGCTCTTCCTCGGCACGCTGGCCGCCGCCGCCGTGCAGTACGGCGATCACATCTACCTCAGCGACGACGGTTTGATGTACGAGAACTGGGTTCTGAAGCGGTTCGGAAAACGCGGCCGATGGATGCGATGGGAAGACGTCGTGGAAGTCCGCGAGATCAAGCGAAAGGTCCTGATCCTCTTCTCCCACGACGGACGACGCATGCTGGTCGACGCCATCCTCGGCTACGCCATCGCCCGAAACGAGATTCTCAAGCGAGCTCCCCACGCGATCTTCTCGGGGACGCTGGCCGGGGAGGGTTCGTGAGATCGAACCGCAACGACTGCATGGCGGCCGGTAGAGGTGCGAGTCACGGTCGGGGTGTTACCGTAGAATCGCGCCGAGCGGCATGCGTTTCGATCAATTCGCCGATCAGCGGCGCAAGATGCGACGATGGACCACGCTGAGGCGTGAACAGCTTCTGGCGACCGGCGTTCCCATGGTGGCCTGGTCCTCGTTCGAGCACTGGCACTATTTTCTCGACCACGGGGAGCTTCCCTATGAGATCGATCCGTCCCGGTTCTCGATCGATCAAATGACCACGCAACAGACCGCCGCGCTACGCGACCTCCTTGAAGAAGAAGGCGCTGGTGGCTCTGAGCCTCTGGTACTGGCAATGCTCCGCGCGCGCCTGGCTGACGCAAGACCAAACTGAAACATCCGAACCAGACGCAGCGCAAGCCGCCTGGTAGGCGGCGGGCAAGCAGGAAGCCCATGCGCGATGCTGCCGCTGGGTCCGCCGAGCCCAATACCTGCTTGCCCTCTGCTATTCTGCCGGCCGTGCCGCATGTGAAATTCCGACGTCAGGCCACGAATAACTCCTGCGGGCCGGTGTGCCTTCAAATGGTGGCTGAGTATTTCGGGCGCACCATCACGCTCGAAGAAGCGATGCACGCTTGTGCCCCGGGGCGAGACGGCGCCTCGCTGGCGCAGATCGCCGAAGCAGCGGAACATTTCGGGTTCCGTACGCTGATCGCGCGCATAGCCGTCCGTCACCTCGCGCGCGTCAACCTGCCCTGCATCGCTTATTGGGAGAATTCGCACTTTATCGTCATCGAGCAGCTGAGCCGGCGATCCGTTCGGATCGTCGATCCTTTACACGGGCGCCTTACGTATCCGCTTCACGAGTTTCATGCCGAGTGGGCTCAGCAAAACGGGGAAGGTGTGGTTCTCGTCCTGGAACGTGCGAGAGAGTTCTTCCCTACGGCAAGTCGATCGGCGACCGGGTTGAAGTTTTTTCTGGCGTACCTTTCCGGCCGATGGGGACAGCTCGTCCAGGTACTGATCAGTATTCTTCTCGGAAGCGTGATTCAACTGGCGATCGCGTATACGGCTCGTGCCCTTGTCGATGTGGCCATTCAGTACCGCAGCATGAACTTCGTTTATGTCGTGCTCGCCGCACAATTGGCCATGTTCGTCACCCGAATGTTCAATGATTTCGTGCGTGGCTGGATGCTCGCACACCTGTCGGCCGGTACGAATTTCTCGATCCTCGCTGACTTTTTGAAAAAGGTCATGCTGCTACCCTTCGCCGCGTTCGAAAGACGTCCGGTCGGCGATTTTCTTCAGCGCGTCGGCGATAACACTCGCATCCAGTCGTTCCTGACGTCCACCACGATCGCCACTGCGGCCTCCCTTGGGAATCTGGTCATTTTTGGCGTGGCACTATTCCTTCTGAGCCGCCAGGTGGCTCTTGTATTTTTGGTCACCTCGGTGCTGCTGGCAGGATGGATGTTCCTATACATCCCGAAGCGCCGCCGTCTCGATAACCTTCGGTTCGAACTGTCTGCCAAACTCCAAACGTCGCTCGTTCAGATCCTCAATGGCGCGCGGGACATTCGCTTGAGCACCGCGGAGCGCACGAAACGCGAAGAGTGGGCGGGATTGCAGAGGAAACAGTTTCAACTCAACCTGACCACTCTGAGCATGAGCCAATGGCTGCAGGGAGGGGCACAGGGAATCAGCCAACTGCGAAACATTCTCATCAGTTGCATCTCCGCGGCCGACGTGGTGCAGGGGCACATGACCATCGGAACCATGCTTGCGCTCGCGTATATGGTTGGCTCGTTGAGCGGGCCGGTCGATCAGATCGTCTCCCTGTTTCAGGCCACGCAGGACGCCCAGATCAGCGCCGGCCGAGTCGCTGAAATTCACTCCTCGCCGACCGAAATGGCGGCACGAGAGTCCGTTCCGTCAGACATGCGCATCACTCTGGATCGCGTTTCGTTTCGATACGATCCCAAAGCCAGGGAGGTTTTGCAGTCAGTCAGCCTCGATATTCCTCATGGAACTCGACTCGCCGTCGTCGGCCCGAGCGGCAGCGGCAAAACGACGCTGGTGAAGCTCCTGGTGAAGCTGTATGAACCGACGGCGGGCCAGATCACCATCGGAGGAAAGGTGCTCACCACCATCAATTCGACGGCATGGCGCCGGCGCTGCAGCGTCGTTCCGCAAGACGGCTTCATTTTCTCCGACACACTCAGCGCCAACATCGCACTCGGCTCCGATGAAGTGGACGAAAAACGTCTGAGACACGTCATTGAAGTGGCCGTGCTCGGCGAAGTGGTACGGCGGCTGCCGGAAGGCGTTCAATCGGCGATCGGCCAGTACGGAAGCGAATTGAGCAGCGGCGAACGGCAGCGCGTGCTCATCGCCCGCGCCCTGTACCGGCGGCCGGCCGTGGTCGTTCTCGACGAGGCAACGAGCGCGCTGGATGGAGGCATCGAACGCTCCTTGCTGGCCAACCTCGATCACGAGCTCGAGGACATGACAGTCATCACCATCGCCCATCGGCTCAGCACCGTGGTCAAGGCCGACAACATCGCCGTCCTCGACGCCGGCGTGATCGTCGAATACGGCAGCCATGCCGATCTCGTGTCGTCGAAGCGTGGATACTATGACCTGGTCAGGAATCAATTGGAGATCGCCGGCTGATGACCTCCCCCGTTTTCAACGCCAATCAGCTCGGCCCGCAGGCGCGGCCGCCTTTCATGGTGCGCTTCGGCATTTGGATCGTGTTGGCAATCCTGGGAGTGGTTTCCGCAATCGGGTCGTTGATTTCGTACCGGGACCGGGTCAGTCCTCCCGTTCAATTCACAACCGCACTCCCCATTCGTGCGGCGGCAGGTCCCGGCCGCATTCACTTTCAGGTAGGGGACGGCGAGGCCATCGACACAAACGATGTCATTGCCAGGCTTCAGCCTCGAGATTCCGGAGTGGTCGTCGCCATGGCACGCATTCCTTCGCCCCTCTCCTCGACCATCCACCTCGGTGACACACTGCCTTGCGACATCAACGAAGGGCATCGTATCGTACGGAGGTTGGCGAAGGTCGATGCCGTGGTGGCCACCACCTCCGATGCGATCAATATTCGCCTTATTGTTTCCGGCCAACCGGCGAACGGAATCCTGCGCATCGCCGGCGAGGAACAATCGGTACTCAGGCGACTCATGACCAGTCTATTGAAACAATGAGGAACGGCTCTCCCCGCGCCGCGGCGCCGTCGGTCGTCCCCGATGACGTTGAGCTCTTCCCTTACGCAATCGTGCGCATAGGCGGCGGGTCCTTCGACGACCTGCTGGCGATGGAAGTCGACCGCGACGGGAACCTCTTGACCGACCTGCGCGCCGCCGGCCAGGAGCTGGAAACGGCTCGCGCCGCTCTGGGCGAGGAGATCTTCTCCGCCATCGGAGGGTGTACCGATGCCGCGGTGCGGCGCGCGTTGCTCGCGGCCAAACGCGATCTGTTCAATGGTCGCCGCAATTCGATGGAGAGTCTGCGTCAGCTTCCGGCGGTGCACTTGCCGTCACTGTCGCGGTACGAAGACGCCGCCGCCATGTTCGATGTCTGCCGCCGCACCTTCGAGAGCACGTTCCTGGAGCGGCAGAGCCATGCCCGGCGGCTGCTTCAAGACCTTGCGTCAAGCGAGGCATTTCAGAAACCGCTGATGCTTTCGAGCCGCACGCTGCTCGATGAACTGTCCGCCTATCTGAACGCTCCTGCGGACGCGCCGTCAGCAAAGCAATTGCACATCGAGCGCGCCATCCTCAAGTACATCACGCGCGCTCACGCGAAGACCTCACCGTTCAGCACCTTCGGCCACCTGGCGCTGGCCACTACGCGAGAGCTAGGCGGCGCGATTTGGACGTTCGATGACTCCATTCAATTTCACTCGCATGTACGAATCAGCAGTTCGCATTGGTTGCGATTACGGCCGCTGGTTCTTGCCATACCGGGGATCACGGATCACGTCCGCGTCCGCGCCAATCCAACGTTGGAACATTCGGCGGAAGGTCATCGGTACCTGCGGAGCCGGTGGAACGTTGAAGCCTTCCAGACGATGCCTCCCTTTGACGAATTGACGCGCATTGCGGATCTGGCGGCTGACTCGCCGACGTTCAAAGTGCTCGCGCAGCGTGTGACCGCTGCCGAGGCGGTGGAAGGGAATGAAGACGACGTCCGGGCATTTCTCGATCGACTGATCGCAGAAGGTTTTCTGGAATTCGATACCGGCATCTCCGGTACGGACCCGGACTGGGATCTCAGTCTCATCGCGCTCGCTCTGCCGCTGGCTTCGGAATGCGCCGCCGCCTTCGAGATCGTCGAAGGCCTGCGCTACATCCGTGAAGAGCTCCGATCGTTCGCCACGGCCGGGCTGACCGAGCGTCAAAACGTCATGAAGCGATGTCATGCGCGCATGGCCGGCCTGCGCGAGCTCCTCGCCGCGAGCGGCTCACGAAAGAATGCAACCCAATCCGCCGTTGATGGCCTCAAAGATCCTGCTCAGGCCCGATCCAATCCGTATTTAGAACAGCAGCACTTTCTCTACGAGGACTCCGCGACCGGCGAACCGGCAATCCAGATCGATTCGAGCGAGCTCACCGCAATCGTCGGTTCCCTATCGACCGTTGCACGCTACCTGACCTTCATCGGCGGCGACGTCGAGCGCATGCAACTGGCGCACTACTGCGTCGCGAAATACGGCGAATCCGTAGTGCCTTTGGTGCGAGTCTACGAGGACTACTACAGAGACTGCAAGGTCCCGGAGCAACGCCACAAGCTGGAATCCCCGTCCACTGAGACGCCCATGCCGCTGGACTATCCGGGCGCGGCCGCCTTTCAAGCGGCCATGGCCATGCGCTCACGCAGACTCTCGGCCTGGATCTCTGCCATTGCAGACCGTATTCGCGTCGATGGACGCGCTTCGCACGAGCGAGTGGATATCACCGTCGACGACCTGATCGCTGCGTCGGCTTTTATCCAACCCGGTTACGAGCCACCTTTGACCGGCGGCTCGGTTTTCATTCAGCTCGTACCTCCGGCGGGCAACGATTCGCGCTGCCTCGGCGTCGTGAATGGCGTCGCTCCGGGACACGGAAAGACGATGAGCCGCTTCCTGGACATGTTTCCGGAAGAGGTCACTGCATTGGTCCGCAGCCACAATCGCAAGACAGCGTCCAGCGTCCGACTGGTGGAAGTTCAGGACGCCTCGGTCAGCAATGCAGACATGCACCCTCCGCTCCTCGACTTCGAGATTTCGAGCCCCGGCTCGCAGACATCGTTTCCGCCAGAGCAGCAAATACCCGTCGCCGATCTTTCGATCGCCGTCTCGGAAAGCGCTCACACGCCGCCGGCGCTGATTCGCAGTTCAACCGGAGAGCGCATCGAAGTGGTGGATCTGGGCTTTGTCGGATTGGCGTTCCGGTCACAACTCCTGCGGTTGCTCGTTCAGGCATTCTCGCCCTCGAAGCACATCGGCTTTTACCCTTTGCTGCAGGCGGCCACGGCAGCGGCGAAGGCCGTCTCGTCCCAACCACCCGGCATCACCTCCCGGCCGAGGGTTGTTTTCGGCGATCGGCTGGTGCTCCAGCGGCGTTCCTGGGTCGTTGGGATCGAGACGGTGCCGGCCCAGCGATCCGCCGAGAGTGACGCCGAATTCTATCGGCGGATCAACGACTGGCGGGAGACGAGCGGACTCCCGGCACATGTTTTCGTCTATCTCACGCGGGATCGGGAGCCGGACCGAAAGAAGGGCACGAAGTTGTCCAAGGATGACTACAAGCCGCAATTCATTTCCTTTTATAATTGGCTTACGGTCAGTCTCTTCGACCGGATGAGGGCCCGAGCGACGGACCCCGTCCTGATCGAAGAGATGCTTCCCGACGGGCAGTCAATGCCGTGCATCGGCGGGCGTCGTTATCCAGTCGAATTCATCCTTCAGTGGTCACCGCGCGTACCATGAGCCAGTCCCGGTGGGTGTCCTTTCATCTCTTTCGAACGGATCGGTTGAACGATTTTCTCCTGGCGGCGGTGGCGCCTTTCGTGGCCGAGGTGTCCGCGGAACGGCTAGCCTCGTCTTTCTTTTTCATTCGATATCACGAAGGCGGTCCCCATGTCCGGCTCCGTTTCCTCACAAGGTCGCACGACGCGCTCGTCCGGCGTACACACGCGTACTTTCATGCCTATTTCGAGGAACACCCGTCGACTGTGGCTCCTCGCTCCTCAACACCAACTACCTTCGTGAATGACTCCGTACTGGAGAGCCGGTACGAGCCGGAATTACAGCGATACGGTGGTCCCAAGCGCATCGGCATCAGCGAACGGCATTTCGAAGCGTCGTCGCGCGCAGTGCTCGGCGCCATCGCCGAACGGCGCGGGACGTACGAGTCCGCGATCGGTACAGCCATTCAGCTTCACCTCATCTTCGCCCATGCGTTGGGATTTGCGTCGATGGATGCCGCCCGGTTCTTCGATAGTGTCCTGAAGCAGTTTGCAGCGGCCCCGGCCTGGCTTCCGGGGGTCCTGTCCGCCGATGAGGCGATGGAGCGATTCGCTGAGTCATTCGAGCGCCAGCGTGATTCTCTCGTCACACTCCATCAGACGATCTGGTCGGCATTGGAGGAGGGGCAGGAGTTCGAGCAGGCGTGGGCAAATCGCTGGCTGGCCGACAACGTCACCACGGCACGGCAATTGCGGCGGGCGCGCGGCCTGAAACCAAAGGAGCCATTGACAAGTGCCGACTGCGCCATCCTGGCGAGTTACTTTCACATGACGAACAATCGCCTTGGTCTGCTGAACGGTGATGAGGCCTACGTCGGATACCTTCTGATGCGCGGCCTTCAGGAGTGCGCATGAATCCGAAGGAGCGTTTTCGGAGCGCCGCGACCGGCATCGCGGACGATATCCTGAAACAGGCGCGGTCCGACGACCAATTGCTTTATTGGATGACGGCAGCGATCGGCCCTGATGGGAAAACGGCCGTCTGGCGGGCGTCGGCCGATCTTTATAGTGGAACGTCCGGTATCGCGTTGTTTCTGCTGGACGCCGGTCATGCGCTCGGGAAACCCGCGTATCTCGAAGCGGCCCTTGGGGCGCTTGCGTGGTGCGAACGTACGGCCGCTCGAGACCAGAACCATTCTTTCTATCTCGGGCGATTGGGCATCGCGTTTGCGCGCTTACGGGCCGCGGCGATCACTGGCGATTCGAGACATCTGGAACACGCGCTTCGTCTCGCCGAAGGCTACGAGTCTTATGTGGCGAATGCCACGGTGAACGACCTCCTGGGCGGGCTGGCCGGATCGATGGTGGGCTTTCTGCATCTCCATCAACAGACGCGCGAACCGTGGATCATAAAAGCAATTCACGCACTCGCCGGGCGGCTGGCGTCGACGGCGCGATGGACTCCGGAGGGACTCTGCTGGGATGTCCGCGGCGGATACATCAAGGGCCTTTGCGGGATGTCGCACGGTGCAGCGGGAGTCGCTTTTGCTCTGTTGGAGGCGGATGCATACCTCGATGAGCCGGCATACCGCAGACTTGCTCTGGAGGCACTTCGTTACGAGACGGCACACTATGACGCCGAACAAGCGACGTGGCCGGACTTCCGAAAGATCAGTTCTCCGATGACTGAAGAACAGGCGGCGTTGCCGGACGCCATCTTGAGCACGCCTTCGATGATGGATGCCTGGTGCCACGGTGCCCCGGGAATTGCCTTGTCGCGCCTGCGGGCAATGGAGCTTCTCGGCGCCGAATGGCACGACGACTGCCTGCGGGCGATCGCTCGTACGCGGCTGACGATCGGTTCGGCAACGGCCGCGTCCAATTTCACGCTCTGTCACGGCGCTTGCGGGAACGCCGTCGCGGTCCTGGAGGCATCTCGAGTTCTCGGCGATGCGAGATACAGGGCCTGGGCGGAGGAAATCGGGGAACGGGCGATCGCATCGCGGGACCGGGATGGCTTTTATTACTCTGGATATGCGTCTGTCGGACGGCCTGAGGATCTGAGCCTGATGATGGGCAACGCGGGCATCGCCCAGTTCTTCCTGCAGCTTGCCGGCGACGCTGCGAACGTGCTATCGCCGCGCGTGACCGCAGATGAGAGAGGCGAAGGCTCTTCTGTCAATATTGGAACTGTCGTCCGGGCTCTCGCTGGTGGTCTGCTGCCGGCAAGCATGGCCGCGATCGAAGCGCGGTCCGGCGCAGAATCGCGAGCTTTTCTTGACCGGTGGCGCGAACGAGGGGAGTTGCTGGCGTTCGTCGCCGATGAGTGTTCGAGAGTCGGCGCAGCCGAACAGTTTGCGCTCGACTCACAAAAACTGCGGATGCTGGCTGAATGCCCGAGCTTCGCTCTGGTTACGGTTGTTCAGGCGAGGGACAATGATCGTTTGGCAGGCATCGCCACAGATAAGCTCACATCCTGCCGGCTTCAACTCGCTGCCTTCAGTCAAATCTGGCGATCGCAGGTTGAAGCCGACCCTCCTCGACTCTTGAGAATCGTCAACGCGCAGGTGACAGAACTGGCGCTGAGCGAGTTCTCCGCCAGCCTTCTCGAGGCATGCACCGCGCCGACCACCCTCGATTCCGTGATCCGCTCCCTTGAACAGATCATGGAGACAAAGACGAGCCAAGCGACCACGGCGCTGCGCCAAATCGCGGAGACACAGGTTTTGGGTATGTTGAGCGCAGGCCTCATCGTGGTGGTGGAGTCCTAAGGACTTCACCACCACGCACTATTGAAGTCTCCGGTAATCAGATCAAATGCAGCAACTCGTCGGATTGGGCGTGTAGCAATTGTCGGTGCACGATACGTTGGTGTAACAGTTGTCCGAGTAACAACCAATGTTTCCCGTATCACAATATTGGTCGTTTGTGCTGCAGCCCGCGGTCGTATCGCAGCAATTGCTGGCGTTGGTGCAACCGCAGGGACGAGTCCTGGTGTCGCAGGTCCCATCGGCCTGGGTCCCTCCCACGAGCCGGTCCGCCTCTTCGGCATTTACCGTCGTGACAAAACTCTGGACCTTGAGATCTTCGAGAGTAAGCTTCTTCGCCATAGCCAAAACCTCCTCATCCTCGCACGTCGTAGTATTAAGAGAGAGACGTATGGCAGGAGCGTATGGGTTCCACAAACGGTTGTCAAGCAAACTGGACAATCCCCCCATCCACCCCCGCTACCCAATCACCTGCTCGTAAAACTCGCGGTACTTCGGCACCACGCGATTCACGTTGAACTTCCCTTCCGCGAGGTCCCGCCCATTCCGGCCCAGGCGGCGCTGGAGGTCGGGATTGGAGAGGATCTCGATTACGCGTTCGGCCATCGCTTCGATGTCGCCGACGGGGAGAAGGTAGCCTGTCTCTCCTTCCACGACGACTTCGGTCAGGCCGCCGGCGCGGCTGCCGATGACCGGTACCTCGGAGGCCATCGCCTCGAGAGCGGCCATGCCGAATGACTCCGCCTCGGATGGGAGGAGGAAGACGTCCGCGGCACCAACGACTTCCTCGAGGTTCGGGACGTTGCCGAGGAAGAAGACCTTGTCGCGCAGGTGATGGTCGCGGCAGAAGGCTTCCGCGCGGGAACGGTCGGGACCGTCGCCGATCATGACCAGGCGGCTGGGCACCGTGCGCAACACACGCTCGAACACCTCGAGCACGTCCATGATCCGTTTCACGGGGCGGAAGTTGGAAACGTGGCAGAGCAGCTTCTCACCCGAGGAGGAGAAGAGATTCGATAGCGCACTGTCGTGTTTGCGGAAGCGGGCTGGATCGACGAAGTTCGGGATGACTTCAATCTCTTTCTTCGTGGCGAAGTTCTTCGCGGTCTCGTTGCGGAGCCACTCCGACACCGCGGTCACGCCGTCGGAGACTTCGATGCCGAACCGGGTGATCGGCAGGTAGCTGGCGTCGCGGCCGACGAGGGTGATGTCGGTGCCGTGCAGCGTGGTGATGAATCGAAGATCCTTGGAGGCCACGATCTCTCGCGCCAGGTGCGCGCTGATGGCGTGCGGAATCGCGTAGTGTACGTGGAGGATGTCGAGCTTTTCGTAAACGGCCACCTCGGCCATCTTCGTGGCCAGAGCCAGCGTATACGGCGGATATGGATCGAACAGCGGATACGGCGTGACCGTGACCTCGTGAAAGCGGACGCGCTCGTGCAGCACGTTGAGGCGCGACGGCATGGCGTAGCTGATGAAGTGAACGTCGTCACCGCCGCGGGCGAGAGCGACGCCGAGCTCCGTGGCCACGACGCCGGAGCCGCCGAATGTGGGATAGCAGGTGATACCGATCTTCATGGGTTGCTCGGTTGCATGGTTGCTGAGTTGCTCGGTTCGACAGCAACCCAGCAACTAAGAAACCCAGCAACCGCCCTCGCGGTTCCTTCCCGCTCAGCAACCCAATAACCCAGCAACCCAGCAACCTCCTTCACGGCTCCCTCCCGCTATACGCGGCGATCACATCATCGACCTTCGGCGGCTGCTTTGTCATGAAGGCTTCGCCGTACTCGACGCCGATCAGCGCGCCGAAGTGGCGGCCGCGCGCCTCGATCATCTCCAGAAACTTCTTGTCCGCGATGAACGTCGGCGGCTCTTTCGATTTCGGGTCGTAGAACTGAGACTTGAACGCGGCGATGGCACGCATCTTCGTCTTCCACGTTTTCGTGACGTCGACCACAAAGCTGGGCGTGACGAGATAGTTCTGTGGGTAATAAATCGTCGCCTGGGGCCGGTGCGCGGGAAGGCCGGTCTCGAGCTGGCGCAGACCGGAGTAGAACGAAGCCTCGGTGACGATCCGTCCGGTTCGAATGTGGTCGGGATGCCGGTCGTCGGGCCACATGCTGAAGACGAGTTTCGGCCGGCAGCGGCGGACGATTTCGATGATCTGCAACTCCTCGTCGCGGCCGGTGCGCATGCCTCCGTCACCGAAGTCGAGGTGCTCACGGAAACGCGCCCCCAGGATCTTCGCGGCCTTGAGCGCTTCGCGCCTGCGGACCTTCGGCGTGCCGCGCGTCCCCAGTTCCCCGCGCGTCAGCTCGATGATGCCGACGCGCAGCCCGTCGTTCACCGCCTTCGCAATCGTGCCGCCGCACGAAAGCTCGATGTCGTCGGCATGCGCGCCGAAGAAAATCAGGTCGACTGGTTCCAGTCCTTCAATCACAAACTCACCACCTTGCAGACATCCTCATCCTGTTCCGCTTCATCGATCATGCGGCTGGTGAGGTGCTGCCCATACTCCTGCCAGTAGCCGAACCAGCCTGTAACGCGATCCTGGGGCGTGCCGTCAGGAACAAGCGTGGTCACAAGCTCGCGGATGGCGGCGTATCGCTCCCGATCCTTCCGGGCAAGTCCGCGAATGGCGCGCTCGGTCAGTTTGTCGAAGTGATACTCGATGTGACCGATCGAACGGTTGATCGCCCGCGCCAGCGCGTGCTCGGCAGGGAGCGCGATTTCGCCGATGCGCGTGATCTGTTCGGCGAGGTCGCGCCGCGCTTCCCGGGCGATGGTTCGCACCTCGGCGACACCAGCCGGCTCGCGGGCCGCGAGCAGAGCGTCCGCGCCGGCAAAGATCTCCTCCGGCTTGATGTCGTAGCGCGCGACCGTTCGTACGACACGCTTCGGCGCCAGCATTTCATGCGCGCGCAAAGCGACGCGCGGCATGGTTACGCCGAGGAGCTCGTGGAGCGGCGCGATCTGCGCGTAATAGGCGACCTCGGAGGGGCCACCGACGAACAGGTCGGGGCGGAGCACGAAATCCTGGAGCAGCGGACGGGTCAGCGCGGAGGTCGATGTTCGTTCCGGCGAGACGAGCGGTCGTGGGCTGCCGATCAACTCGCGCCGGCCGTTCTCGTCGAGCTCGAAGAGCAGCGTGTGTCCGTCGTCGGGACGAGGTACGACCTGCGCTGTGTAGCCGGCACTCCGAAGCGCCGTAGCGCGCTCATCGAGCTCGCGCTGGATGCGGTCCCAGTTCGAAAGAATGCCGTCGAACAGCGGCGCTCCGGCGCGGCGCAGCTCGGGAAGGAGCGCGTCCACGAGGATGAAGTTCCCATCCACTGCCGTGCTGATCAGCTCCGCGAACGAGTCCCGGAACGTGATGCCTTCGCGCAGCCACGCCGGGCGAGAGATGTCCAGGTATTCGATGAGCGCGCGCGTCAGCTCCTCGGGGACCGGCAGCGCGCCGACGGCGGTTTTCGAGTCAGGGCGCCGCGTTCGAAACGTCGTCAGGTCAAGCTGCTGCTTCGCGTCGCGCTTCGGCAACGCCAGCGTAGCCACCTCCGCGAAGTCGTGGTCTTCCGTGGCCAGCCAGAAGAAGACCGTCGTGGGAATGCCGCGCCCTTCGTTATCGCGCTTCAGCTTCAGCATTCCGGCGAGTTTGGCCAGGGTGTAGATCGGTCCGCCGGCAAAGCCCACCTGCTGGCCGGCGATGACCGTGAAGGTCTCGCCGCGGGACCAGCGGCGAACTTCATCGCTGACGTCGCGGCCCCATTTACGGTTGGAGGCGATCAAGGCGTCGGCGAGGGAGCTGTCACGAGGAGTCGGGCTGAGCGCGCGACCTTCGCTGTTTCGTGGAAGGAACTGCGTGGCATTGGCGAGGCCCGCCATCCAATCGAGCGTGAAGGGGTTCAGGCCGTACGTCGCCAGCGGAATTCGAAGACAGGCCGCCTCCGTCGTAGCGCTGCTCATCGCTTTCTGCTCCCGACGAGAATGAGACGCGGCGACGCGGCGTCGAACGGCGCGTCCTGAAAGTCGCCAAACGCTTCGCGGATCTGCAGGCCCGAAGAGGTGAACATCATCGAGATCTCGTCGAGATCGTATCCGCGAACGCGCTCCAGGTAACGTTTTTGACCGATCGTGATCCGTTTGTTGAACGATCGGTCACGCGGATCGAACCACCTCTCGATCTCCACTGGTCCCTTCGGCGTGTCCAGCGTCTCGCGCTCGACCAGCTTCTCGAGCTCCCGGTCGACATTGAGGTAATCGAAGAGGAAGACGCCTCCGACGCGCAGCACGCGGGCCATCTCGCGCACCACTTGCAGGTTCTCGTCTTCCGTCGCAAAGTAGCCGAAGCTCGTAAAAAAGTTGACCAGGCCGCCAAAACTGTTGCTGCAGAACGGCAACGAGCGCATGTCGGCGCGGGCTACCGGCAGCGGCCCATGTTCGTCGATACCGGTGCGGAGAAGTGTGAAGGAAAGATCACAGCCGACCGCGACGAAGCCCTCGCCGTTCATCTCCGTGAGATGGCGTCCCGTGCCGCAGGCGAGATCGAGGATGATGCCGTCGACGTTGCCGAAGTGCTGGCGGAAGAACGCCACCTGCTGCCGGGCTTCGTGCTCATCGCGATGGGCATAGAGCTCGAGGTAGGCCTCACCGAACCATTCCCGGTACCAGGTCATCGATCCGTCAACGAACCTTGTACGAGTCCGGATAGGTGAAGCTCACCGTCGCGTGGGTGACGCCGTTGGTCAGGGCCACGGCCAGGTTCGGAGTGAAGGCATAGAACGGGCGGAGGTCGATGGGATTGCCGAGGACTGTCGCGCCGGAGAGTCCGCAGCGATCGCCGAGGTCGAGGATACGATCGATCGGCTTGCGGACCCGCATCTCCGGATAAAGCGTCGCCACCTCCTGACGCTCGGTGCCGTAAGGCTTTTCCGTGTAGGTCTTCGTCATCGAGGACACGGCCAGCTCCTCCTTCGTCAGCCGCGCGTTGATGTCATACGTGAAAACGACGTTTGTCTCCCAATCGACGCGGGGCGAGCCCTGAACGACGGCGCCCGTGTAGCCGCCGCGAATCTTCAATCCAAACAGAAGATCGTTCGTGTACATGGCAACCGCCGTCATGGTGATGGTGTCATTGCAGCCGGCGGCGTTCTGATAGACGACCTGCTGTTGGGCAATGCGGTTCTGGGAGTCGAAGGTGTAGTGCGACGTGTATTTCTGCCCGTCGATGACCATGTCTTCGCGCTCGAGTAACCAGATGCCGGCATCAGGCGCCTTATTGGCCGAGAACAGCAGCACCTCGCCGCCGCTGGAAGAGACGATCTTTTCGAGGTAGTCGGTGCCCTGGACGTAGCGGATCTCGTTGCCCTGCCGGTCGTGCCACGACTGGATGACGTCTCCGTTGTATGTCCACCCCTCGGCCTTGCGCGCCTCCTGCACCCGCCGCTGGCGGTCGGGCGTGTAACGAAGCGCGTCGAGCATCGTGCCGTTGAAGAGGCACGGCAGCGAATCGTTCCTGGCGAACCGGTTGTCGGCGTAGAACGTCGCGCGCGTCGCCGTTGCCCCGTCGCCGCATGGCCGCGAATTCCACGGCGATTGTGAGGTGAGATACGGACCGTGCCAGCAGTGAGGGCACCAGATCGCTCCGATCGGAAGCCGCCATCCGCAGAACGGGCAGACGATCTTGGTCTTCATGTCCGACATCTCGCTCTCGATGCCCAGCAGGCGCTGATCGGCGGATGACTTCGCGTCCGCGTCCGGCTCCAGCTCTTCGTAGCGATGAAAGCGTTCCGACGCCTTGGCAAGATCGCCGAGCTTTTCGTAGACGACTCCCTGGTTGAAGACGGCGGCCGGATCGGTGGAGCGCTGTTGCTCGGCGTCCTGAAAGAGCTTGAGCGCGGCGGGGAGATCGCCCTTGCTGTAGAGAAAGCGGCCTCGCGTGAAGAGGGCGGTGTACTCCTCATCCGTCTGCCGTTTCTTCTGAAGCTCCCGCTCGAACTCCAGATCGAGCTGCAGCTTGGCGACGAGCGGTTTCTCCGCACCGGCCGGAAAAAGCTGGTTGTAGCGATCGACCTTTGCCTGTGCCTCCGAGTAGCGGCCCGCGCGGGCGAGGAGAACCCCCATGTTGTACAGCACGCCCGGAACATCGGGTTGCAGCGCGTCGGCCTTCGCGAACTGCTGATAGGCGGTGGCGTAGTCCTTCATGTCAGCGAACTTCTTCCCGAAGTAAACGGCCTTCACGAACTCCTCGCTCGGAGGCATCGCCGCGGACGCAGCAGGCTGAGGAGCTGGCGGGGAGGCGGGTGCTGGTGTTTGTGCGACGGGGGCCTGTCCGAAGAGGCTGAAAGCAGAAACCAGAAACCAGAAACCAGAAACCAGAAAGTGCGCCGCGATCACGTTTCTCATTTCTGCCTTCTGTCTTCTGGTTTCTGGTTTCATTTCAACAGCGCCTCGATCGCAGAGCTCAGCCACAACTGCTGCTGTTCGGTCGGCGATGTCGTTGCCAGCAGCGCGTAGAGCGCGTGGCGTTTTTGTTGATCGGACGATGCGCTGTCGCGCAGCACCCGCTCGGGGTCCGTAACAGCAGGATCGAAGATCACGTCCGCGGCATCCTTGGGGGCCCAGTGCGGCGGCACGTCGCTACCGAACAGCTTTGCCACCACGGCGAGGCGATCGCTCTCTTTCTTCGCGCCATTCGCCGCCGCGACCAAGCGGCTCTTCGCGCCGGAGCCAACGATGATCGAGCGCAGGTTCGACAGGAGCTGGATTCGCTGGGTGCAGGCATCCAGCACCTGAGCCTTGATCGACTCGTCACCGATGCTGCCGCTGACCTTCAACACGTTCTGGATGCGTTGCGATTCAAAGCTGACGAAGGCGTCGGCGACATCTTCCGGCGCTGGGAGATCGGGATCTTCGACGATCGCGACCGGTTCGGTGGTGAGGGGAGCTGGCACGGGTTGTTGGGGCTGCGGTGCTGGAGCCGTCTGCACCGGGGTGTCGGCAACCGAAGCTGGTGCAGGCGTTTGCGGCACTGGTGCCGGTGCCGTGGTCGGAACGACTTCCGCGGTCGAGGCGATCCCGGGCAGCGGGATCTCGACTAGAGGCAGATCGAGCGATGACGTCAAAGCGGGCGTCGTGTCGACCGCCCTGGTGAGCCGTAGATCGTCCGGCGAATTCGTGACTGCTGTGACCGCTGCCGGAGCCGGCATCGAAACAAGCTTGGGTCCTCCGATGAGCGGCGTTGCGCTGAGCGGCGGGGCCAGATCGCGAATCAACTCCCCGTCCGACGGCACTCTGGCGTCGAGCAGGCGCTCGCGAACACGCTTTCGGATCTCTTCGGCGTCATGGACCTGCTGGGCACGCGCGGCGTCCGTCAGCGCATTCGGGCTGGCTCGTTCGATGGTCATGTCGCAATGGCACTGCCCGAATTTGTCGGCCTGCCACCAGTCTCTCCTCTGGGCACGAAAGAACTCGACGATGGCCATGTTGCGCTTGAACTGCACGTCGCGGGCACGGTCACATGCCGCCATCGAGGCGAACTGGTTGACCCCGTACAGCTCCACGAATTCGCGGGTATCGGGCTTGAACATCTGGACGTGATAGTGAAACGTATCGCACGGACGGCCGGCGACGGACGCAACCGGAGGACAGACAAGAGGCTGCGCGAGCGCGGGGCTGAGGCCCGCGGCGACGAGAGCCAAGGCTGCGAAAAAGGGGCGCATAGGAGCGGATCGAATTGCCGGGATTATATGTTCAACGTTACCCTCACACTGTCGTAACCTCTTCGGCAACAAGGAGAACCTCATGAAGAAGCGCATACTCATTTTCTCAGCGGCGGCGATCGTCATCGTCGCGCTCGCTGTGCCGTTCGCGGTAGCCCAGCACATGCGCGGTGCCGGCCGAGGACACGGCTGTATGGGCGGCAGCAGCATGATGATGTTCGGTCACATGCGGGGGGCCAAAGCCGCCCTCGGGCTTTCGGATCAGCAGACCGCCGACATCAACAAGATCTTCACTGACCTTCGCACCCAGAATGAGCCGTATCGCGCGTCACTGCGCAGCGGAAGGCAGTCGATCGCGCAGGCGCTGCTCGCCAATCCGAACGACCTCACCACGGCACAGGCGCTGATCGACAAGCAGACCGACGCCGAGCGGCAGATCAAGATGAACACGCTCAACGCGGCATCAAAGGCGCTCAATGTCCTGACGTCCGATCAGCGCACCAAGGCCGCGGCCTTCCTGCAGCAGCGGATGGCGAAGCAAGCCGACAAGTAGGAAAATGATGGACGCCACGTCGATGTTCGGGGGAGCCGCAAGCGGCTCCCTCGCGCTCGATCGTCTGGTTTTCGCGGCGGAGAGGGCGCAGACGAGAAGCGCAGCAAACGAAGACCCGATCGAAGTGCGTGCAATTGCCGCCGTCAAAGCCGGTGACGCCGGGTCATACGATTACCTCGTCTCGAAATACATGAAGCGGGTCGTCTCGATCGCCTGGGGGATCGTACGCAACGCAGCCGACGCGGAGGATCTGGCGCAGGAAGCATTTGTCAAAGCGTTCGAGAATGTCGGTCGATTCAAGACAGGGGAGCCGTTCGGGCCGTGGATCTACCGCATCGTGACGAATGTCGCGCTCGACGTCATGAAGCACAGAAAGAGGTTCCGTCACGAGGAGATCACAGACGCGGCGCCGGCGGCTCGGCGCGACCGTGCCGACCTGCCGGCGATCGCGAACGAGCTGGCCCGGCGGATCGATCACGGGATCGAATCACTGCCGGAGATGCAGAGAATCGTGGCACGCTTATACCTGGTCGAGGAGTTCGGACACTCTGAGATCGCAAAGATGACGGGTCTGAGCGAAGGAACGGTACGCTCGCATCTATCGCTCGCCCGAGGCAAACTGAAAGAAAGACTGGCGGACCTGCACGGGGGCAGCAATGATTGACGACGACGACTTCCTGGAACGGCTGCGTGACGAGGCTCGGCAACTCCGCTTCGAGCCGGACGACATGATGACCACCCGCATCGCCGCGCGCGTGCGCGAGCGGATTGCCGTGGATTCACAGACCGGTATCGCGCTGGTTCTTGCCCGCTGGTTCCGCCCTGTGGTGGCCTCCTTGGCTACGCTCGCGCTCGTGGCAGCGCTCGGCGTACAGTGGCTCGAACAGTCTCGCGAGGTGTCGGCCACGACGCTCGATGCGCTCACGAGCACGCAGAGTGTCGACATCTCTGTCGGAGGGGATACGTTCAGTGTCGAGTAACACTCGCATGGCGGCCGTGGTGGTCGTCGTGGTCGCGTTCATCGCCGGCATCCTTGTCGGCGTGGCTGGCGATCACCTTTACCTGATCCACAACGGGCGGCTTTCCCCGCGCCATGGCGCACGCTTTGCCGCCGATCGAATGGCCGACAACCTCAGCCGTGAGTTGCAGCTCACGGCGCAGCAGAAGACGCAGGTGCTGCAGATCATCGAGAGACATCGAGCGAAGATCGATGCATTGATGAGCAACGTCCGTCCGCAAGTACGCCAGGAGCTCGACGCGACCAACGCGGAGATCGAGAACATCCTTACACCCGAGCAGCGGACGAAGTTCGACGCGCTGCGTATGCGCATCGAAGCGCGACGCCGGGAACGTGGCCAGACTCCGCGGCCGTAGGTTGGCCCTACCTTGCGCCGTCGGGCCGTACGCGGAGGAAAAACGTACACGCCTTCCCCGTCTTTGACTCGACCCAGACGGACCCCGCGTGCGCCACAGCGAACTCGCGGACTTTGAACAGGCTCCGCCCTGTGCGCTCGGCCGCCTGCGGATTCCATGCGAAGCCCGGCTCGAAGATGGCCTGACGAAGCGGCTCCGGCACGACCGGGCCGTTATCCATCACGAAGAAAAGCAGCAGCGGCTTGCCTTTGTGCTCCATCCAGCGGACGCCGACGACGACCTGTCCGCCGGGTGGAACGTAGTGGAGCGAGTTGTCCATCAGAACGCCGAGGGCATCGACGAGCTGCTCGTGATTCCTGAACTGCTCCTCCAGCTCCGGCACGTCGATCTGCAGTTGAATACTCTTCAGATCAGCGAACGGACCGAAGCGGTTGGCCACCGAGTGGATGATGTCGACCACTCTCGGAGTCCGTGCAGCCGGCGCCGGTTCTTCGACCTCGGGCGCCATCTCCAGAGACGACAGGATCTGATCGATCGTGGCCGCCCAATCTTCGAGGAGCGGGTCGCGCTGGCGCGAGCGAGACGACACGAGCACCGACTCGCGCAACGACCGCAGAGGCGTGAAGACCGTCTCCTTCACGAACGCCACAAACGACGCGTGGGAAGGATTCATCGGATCGGCTTCGCGGAACATCAGCACCGCTCCCATGGCGCCGCCGGAGATCGGGACAAGCGTGAAGAGGATGTTGCGGTTGCGGATGCGCAGCGCCGTGGACGTGGCAACGGACAGCTCGCCGATGCGGATGCCGCTCAGCGCCTCGATCTGCTTGACCGAGGACAGGTCGGCCTGCGTGACGCCGAAAAGCTTCTTCGCTTCGTCTGTGATGAATTTCACGCCGCGGTCGGCGCCCAGGACAATCGCCGGAGCGCCGGCGGCCATGATGACGTTGGCCACGCTGGTGATCGCCGGCGACGCTGACTCCACCGGAAACGCCAGCAATGGCGCTTTCGGAAACGGCTCCGGCTCGGGAGCTGGCTCCGTGGCGGCTGCGGTAGCCGGACCGCCCGAACGTCTCGCGGAGCCACCGCCACCCTCGGCAACGGGAATCGGAGGCGGAGCAGAGACGGAGACAGCAGGTGCCGGTTCCGGACTCAGTTTTGTTTGTGCTTGTTTTGGTTTTCGTGGCGTGTCGCAACGCTCGCAGAGGATTCCCCGCGCAATCGCCGCACCGCACATGAAGCATTTAGACGCCATAGGCCGAACTCTGGACTGGTGATCTTACGCCCGCTTGTTGCGCCGCCGCAACGTGGTAGGCTTCGCCGCCGTCTGGAGGGAGCCCATGAGACAGATCGTCGTGATCGGCGCCGGCACCATGGGCAACGGCATCGCCCACACCGCGGCGGCGTCCGGCTTCGACGTCACCCTCATCGACGTCGCCGCGTCGTTTCTCGAGCGCGGCATGTCCACGATCTCGGCCAACCTGCAGCGCGGCGTCGACAAAGGGAAGATCACCGCGGACGACAAGCAGCAAGTTCTCGGGCGGATCCGCGCCACGAGCGACGTGGCCGCCGCGGCGGATGCCGACATCGTCATCGAGGCCATCAGCGAGAACCTGGCCGCCAAGACGCAATTGTTCGCTACGCTCGATTCGCTCACCGGCGCCGAGTGCATCCTGGCCTCGAACACGTCGTCGATCTCCATCACGAAGATTGCCGCGGCCACGAAACGCCCCGACAAGGTGATCGGCATGCACTTCATGAACCCCGTGCCGGTCATGACGCTCGTCGAAGTCATCCGCGGCATCGCCACCAGCGACGACACGTATGCTCGCGTCGCGGAGCTCTCGAAGCAGATGGGAAAGACTGCCATCGAGGTCAATGACTACCCCGGCTTCATCTCCAACCGGGTGTTGATGCCGATGATCAACGAGGCCATCTTTGCCCTGTTCGAAGGCGTGGCCACGCCGGAGTCGATCGACGGCGTGATGAAGCTGGGCATGAACCATCCCATGGGGCCACTCACGCTCGCCGACTTCATCGGCCTTGATGTCTGTCTGGCCATTCTTCGCGTGCTCGAGGAAGGATTTGGCGATCCAAAATACCGGCCATGTCCGCTCCTGGTGAAGATGGTTGATGCCGGTTGGCTTGGTCGCAAAAGCGGACGCGGATTCTATGACTATCGCAAAGCCTGAATCTCGGGGATGACGAACAGCGTCCACGGTGTTCTAATCGGCCACACATGCTCTGTCAGACCTGTAGTGCGTTGAATGACGACGAGCGCGAGTATTGCTTTCGCTGCCAGGCGAAGCTTCTCGTTCTCTCGGGAGTGAACTCCTTCGAAGAGGACGAAGTCGAGGAGTACGACGAGGAAGGCGATGTCTCGCTCGACGAGCATCTGCTCGAGCGCGTCTCTGGACTCGAGGAGATCGTCAAGCGTAGCGCCGAGACGCTTCGCAGCGTCGTCGACGCCGTGCAGAAACACGAACGGGCGATCTTCATCAACCAGACCGGTCTCCTGTCCGTGAAGGAGCTCCTGGAGCGGAAGAACGTCGTCTCCGCGGACGAGCTCGTCGAACTGTGGGAATCGAAGATGGGCGAGCAGATGCTCGCTCTCGAGAAGAAGCAGCGTTTCACCGAGCGTAAAGACCGGATCATGTCGCTCTTCCGCGGCGAGCGGCGCGAGCGCTTCCTGCAGCTCCTCGCGGAAGCCGAATCGGCGATCGACGCCTTCGATCCCGATCGCGGCATCAAGGCGCTCGAAGAGGCATTCAAGCTCGATCGCGACAATTACGAGCTGTCGTTTTTCCTCGGTGAGATGTTCTTCAACGACGGCAATCTCGATCGCGCCAAGCACTACCTGGAACGGACGCTCGAGGTCCAGCCCGATCATTTCGATGCGGCCGTCTTCTACGGCGTGCTGCTGCACGAGCGGCAGGATCTCAAAGGCGCCGAGCGTTGGCTCCGGCGCGCCATCCAGATCTCGCAGGAGTCGTTCCTGCCGTACTTCTCTTTAGGCGCGATCTACGCGCGCAAGGGAAAGCTGCTGCGCGCACAGAAGTTTCTGGAAAAGGCCATTCAGATCGAGCAGTTGCCGCAGGCGTATTACCTGCTCGGCACGATCTTCTATGACAAGGGCCAGCTCGAGCGCGCCATCAAGGCCTTCCAGTCGGCGTTGAAGCTCGATCCGGAGTACGAGGAAGCGATCTATCACCTCGGACTCTGTTACCTCGACCGGAACTGGAACCGCAAAGCCATCGATTGCTTCCAGGAAGCGCTGGAGCTCAATCCCAACAAGATCGAGTACCAGCAGGCGGTAAAAATCTACGAAGGCATCTCCGGCCATATCCCGCTGGAAGGTCCGGCCGCCGAAGAGTTCAAGCACGCCGAGACTCTGGCCACGAGCGGCAACTACATCGAGGCGCTCGATCACTACCGCCGGGCGTCTGCGGTGGACCCCGACAACATCAGCATCCTCATGCCGTACGCGCTTCTCTGCTCGCACCTGGAGATGAACACTGAGGCCATCGCCGCGGCCAGGCGCGTGTTGCGGCAGCGGCCCACCGATGTCGTCGCGGCCGCGGCGTATACGACGCTCGTCGAAGCGCTTCGCGCAGAGGGGAACTTCAAGGACGCCAACCGCGCGCTCGAAGAGATGCTGCACGACTACACGTCGAATTACGCCAAGTCGATCGCGTACTACGAGAAGGCGTACAACCTCGCCGAGATGGAAGAGAACCTCGATGAGGCTCTCGAGTCGGCACAGCTCGCGCTCCGCTATTCGCCCAAGGAGCTGAAGCAGTTCCCCCTGGCGGCCCTCGGCTGGGTGTACTTCAAGCGCCGCGATTTCACCAACGCCGTCGACTTCCTCACCAAGTCTGCCGACCTTGGACCGACGGCCACGAACCTCATGCACCTCGGTATGGCCCTGCTCGAGAGCGGTCAGAAGGATCGCGCCCGGCAAGTGTTCCGCAAGGCGAAGAGCTTCAAGGCAAAAGGCGCCGGCCTCGAAGAGAAGATCCTCGAACAGATCCGGTCGACGACGAAGCTCATCGACCGCCTCCACGCAAAGCGCCGCCGTACGGCGAACAAGGCGTAGGCAGGCACGGCCGGCTGTGCTGGCCGTCCAAAAGGTAGGAGCCTGCGCGGTAGAAGAGATCTTACGAAGATGGCGGTCGAGCCTTGGGCAACCAACGCTGCCGGCCGTGCCGGCCTACCGCTTCGGCGACATCACTTTGATCGGTGTGATCGTCTTCGCGGAGATGTTGATATCGCCGTCCACCGCGTAGAGCTCGACGCGCTCACCGCCTCCGTTGATCTTCCCGGTGGCGTGGATGCGGGTTTTCTTGCCGACCTTCTCGCGACTCACGGAGATGCCGTTGAAGTCGATGTGCATCTCGTTCGCGTCAGGATTGGAAGTGAGGATCGTGGCGTCGATGTCCGCTTTGAAACGCGGGCTGACATTCAGGATGATGTTGCCCTGCAGCGTGCGGGCCGTGACCTTCAGCGTTTTCTTGCTCGGATCGCCGGTGAGGGTGACATCGCCGGAGCTGGTCTGGGCGTCGATGGCCGCGGAAGTCTGCTGCACGACGATGTCGCCGCCGCCGGAGCGCAGCGTCATCGGACCGAGTGCGGCTTTGACAAGCAGGAGGCCACCGTCCGTCGTCACCTGCCCACCCATGCGCGCAACGCGCACCAGGATGTCGCCGGCGCCGGTATGCGCGAAAAGCGCGCCCATGATGTCGCCGAGGCGCAACGGACCGCCCATTAAAGTCACCATGCACTGGCCGAGCACCGCCTCCAGCTCCACCTCACCGGCGCCAACCTCGACATGGGCATTGCCGCGCACCTCGCCTATGGTGATATCGGCCACGGAGGCTGCGGAAACGAAATCGCCGACAACGAATGGCACCTGGATCTTCTCAGGTGGCTGGAGCAGCACATCGCCAGGACCCGGCTGATGACGAGAATTGTAGACACGCATCGACCGCGCCGAGCTCGACTTCGTGCCCTTGGCCTGCACCAGTACGCGTCCCATCAGAGTCTCGGTATTGATCGTCGGCCCGCCCGAACCGATCTGGCCGCGGAATAGGGTTCCGCTGAAACGGGGCGCGCGAACGGGAAACGTCGTCAGAATGTCTCCATTGATCGTGGTGGCGATCCAGTCAAAGTTCGAATTGGGAGGCGGATAGATGTCGATATCGGCATTGACCGCCTGCACCCGCGCATTCGCCACAGGCCGCTGCAGGTAGTCGTAGATGATGCGGCCATTGACCAGGCTGATCGCGGACGCTCCGACAACGCCATCCATGATCACCGTGCCGGCAAAGCCGTTGACGGTGACGCTGCCCTTGACGTGCGACACACGGATGTGCTCGGCCACCTTCGAAGCGATCTTGACGTTGACGCCGCGAGGGATCCGAACGACATAGTTGACCACGGCGTTCCAGTGCCCGGCGTGCGTCTCTGGCAGAATTGTGTGGATGAGGCGAACTTTCGTGTCGCCTTCGAAGCTCAGCACGACATTGTCCGCCGCTTCCTTCATCGAAGCGGCGTCCGGCGCCGTGATCGTACGATCGATGGTGACGGAGACGAGTTTTCCATCGCCGCCGATCACATCGACACTGCCGAAGGCGTTATCGATCCATACCGATCCGGATGGGTCGATCTGAAGCTCGCGCACGACGCGGTTGCTCGCCGTGAGCACCGGGAACGTGGCGCCGAAGAGCTGCGTCGCGGAGAGCAGCACGACGGTGGCGATGGAAGTTCGAATCATGGATCTCATCGTGGTTGAATGCTTCTCAGCGCCTCTGCCGCTTTGACGCGGACATAAACGTTTTCGTCACCTTGTGAAGCTTTCTTCTGGAGCGTGTCGACCATCTCGGGATCCAGAACGGCACCGCTGCGCGCGAGCTTCGCCAATGCCTCGACCGCTTTGAGACGGACAGCCGGGTTGGGGTCATTTTTCAGAGCCTCTACAAGCGCATCGCGTGTACTGTCAGTCATCGCCGACTGCATCGACTGTAGCGTGTCGGCGGCGTTGATGCGCACACCCTGGTGCTGGTCGTTGCGCAACACGTTCGCCAGGGCCTCGGCAATCTGCGGGTCCGGCTTGTCTAAGCGCGAGTACGTCGCACGGACCCAGTCGATGGCCCGCGAGCGCGACGGCGACTCCCGGTCTTCGTTCTCGAGCACGTAACGCAGCAGGCTCACCATGCTCTTGTCCGTCGGACGTCCGGTCACCGTCACGTGCGAAGTGATGTCGAACGAGACACCGATCTGATCGCTGGACGCCGAGGCGTCGGTGAACTGCACGTTCTGGATGTCCGGCCGCCCTTCGATCTGCGGGTTGATCGAAGCAGCGGGAAGAACCCGCGTTTCTGCAATCGAGTAATACGGAGTGGCAGGCGGAAGAGTTTGAGCGCCGATCAACTCCACGCCTGTCGGGGTTGGCCGGAACCTTGGTGCCAGGCGATTGCCGGCGTAGAACGCGCCGCCGGCGACGATGACAACCGCGGCGGCCTGAGCCAGCCAACGCGCCGCGCGACCGCTGCGGAACGGCACGACATTCGTTCTCAAGTCCGGGTCGATCTCGGCCAGGAAGCGCTGCTTCACGCGGGCGGGCACTTCAAGCTCCGGCAGCGTATCGAGAGTCTGCCATGTCTCTTTGTAGGCGGCCCATTCCCGGGCGCACTTCGGGCACGTCTCGATGTGCTGGTGCGTCAGCTCACGCTGCACCGGGTCGAGCGACTCGGTCAGCAGCATCGGCATGTTTTCGATCATTGCATCACAGTCAGGCATTGGTGGTCTCCTGGGCATCGCGGGTCAGCGCCTTCTTCAGCACATTCATGGCGCGAAATACTCTCGTCTTCACTGCTCCCTCCGAACAACCCGAAATCAGCGCGATCTGAGCGTAGGTGCATCCCTCGTAGCGGGAGAGAACGATGGCTTCACGCTGGTCGGGCTCCAGCCGCGTCAGTGCTTCCTGAACAATTCTTTCGGCATCCTGCCGCTCCAGGTCGCGCTCAGGCGAGAGGTCGTCCGGAGCTGGAACGAGCTCCAAACCATCCTCTCCGTGGGTCGGCCGGACCCGAAGGCTCCTCAGTTTGTCACGGCAGTGATTGCCCGTGATTGACAGGAGCCACCTTAACAGTGGGGCCCCGTTACGAAACTGGTTTGCGTGTCTCATCATCTTGACAAAAACTTCCTGCGTAGCGTCCTCCGCCGCTTCGCGGTTCCCCAGAAAGCGGTACGAATGGTTGTAAACGCGCTTCGCATAGCGATCGTAAAGCTCCCCAGCGGGAGAGAAATCACCCGACTGAACGATCTCCATCAACTCCTGATCGCTCAGGTGTTTCAAATCCCGGTCTCTCTTCTTTGACGCACGCATGCTGGGAAAGGTTACGGGCCTCTTCTCTTCTTTTGACGGCTGGATGCCTGGGAAGGTTACCGAACCTGTTCTCTTCCTCTTAGACGAAGGCAGGCAGGGATAGGTTACAGACCGGCTTCAGGAACAACCGCCGGGGCCGCTTCATTCGACTGCTGAGGCCGTTCGATGAAGGCGATCACGAGCGCGAAAACGTCCAGCATCATCCAGAAGACCTCGGTGTCGCCGAAGTTGAACTCGAACAGTCCGGCCACGGCCAGCCCGACCACTACCGCGACGCCGACCTCCGCGAACTTGGTAGCCGGTCCCCCCCAGGCATGGGCACACTCCCGCAGGAAGAGAAACTGAAGGAAAAGGTAGGCAACCAACGCCAGGATTCCCCGCTCCGCCCAGAGCTGGATGAGGTTATTGTGCAAATGAGGAATGCGGAAACGGGGCGCATCATGCTTGCGGTAAAGGGGATAGATCTCCTTGACGTTCGCCGGACCGACGCCGAGGAGCGGGTAGTCTTTGATGATCTCGATCCCGGCCTCGGCCATCCGGATGCGATCGAGGTTCGACGACTGCCTCACGTCAAAGCTGGAGATTACCCGGCTGAAGAACGGCAGCGGCGCCAGACTGATGGCCAGAATCGCCACCGGAACCGCCCACGCCAGCGCCTTCGGCCACTTCAGCGCCAGCAGGACGGCCACGGCGACAACCCAGCCCAGCCACACGCTGCGTGTGAAGGTGAGCAGCAGGGCAAAGTGTGTCATCGCCACACCTGCGATGAGCAACATATTGCGCAAATCGTAGATCCAGAGCACGAGAAACACGAGGGCGATCGGCAGGAGCAATCCTGACAAAGTCATCACGTGCGCCGAGGGGCCGGTGATGCGGTGCTCGAGATCGTGGTGAGCGGTCAGCGCAAAATACTGCACAAACCCATAGCCGGCCGAGAAGACCCCGAAGATGAGAAACATCCGCAGAGCGGCGATACGGCTTCGCGGGATGTTTCGAAAGAGAATCAGCGCTGCCGGGAAGAGCATCATCTTTCCCCAGAGAGCGTTCTCGCCGAACGAGTGGATATGGCGGTTTGCCACGAGCGAGGAGATGGTCGAGTCGAATCCGTACAGCAGGAGCGGAACGTAGAGGATGTGAAACGACGGCACCAGCAGGCGCCGGTAGATCGCGTACCCGACCGTGACCATCGTGGCGAATGCGAAAATCTCGGACGAGGCGGCCCAACCGGCGCAGAAAAGGTGTCCCAGGTAGAAGAGGACCGCCAGGGCGACCGGTTTGGGCGTCTCTTCAGGAAGGCCGAGACGTCGGGCAAGAGACACGGGCAGGGGTCACGCTTCTTCGAAGGCTTCGTCGACGAGCATCACCGGGATGTCGCTGACGATGGGGTAAACGCGGTGACACTTCACGCACTGCAAGCCCTCTTCGACGACAAGCTCCTCGCCGCGCATTTTGTCGCGGAACTTGTCGCGCACGGTGACGCGTCGCGCTTCCGAGAGAGACACGGGCCGGACCTCTTCCTTGCAGATCGGGCAGGCCAGAATTTCGAGAAGCTGAGGCTGGATGGCCATGGCGGCGCGGAGTGTAACATCGCGGTCTCGCGGTTGCGAGGTCGCGCGGTAGCGTCGTCCTTCACTCCGCGACCGCGAGACCGCGCAACCACAAGACCTCATGAAAGTCCTTCACCTCGCCGCCGGCAATCGATGGACCGGAGCCGCCGCCCCGGCCTACGCCGAAACGGAAGCGCTTCGGGAAGAAGGGGTCGACGCGCAGTTCGCGTACGTTGGTGGATACAAGCTGCAGAAAAAGATCGGGCACCACGACTTCACTCACCCCATCATCGCCAAAGCGCAGAACCCCCTTTCGTTCGCCCAAACCGCAGACACGATCGGGCTGCTGATCGATCACCATCGTTTCGATGTCGTTCACGCGCACCTCAGCTACGACCACTGGCTGGCGTACTTCGCGACGCGTGGCAAGCGGATCGCGATCGTGCGAACGTTTCACGCGCGGCGTGCGATACGAGGTGACCTGTTCACGAGATGGCTGATCGCGCGCACGGAGCGGATCTGCGTCGTCAACGACTCGTTTGTCGATGCCCTGCCCATCCGCGGCCGGGACCCTGTCTTCACTCCTCCACCCATTTCTCAACGGCAGTTCACTCCTGCCGGACGCGACGTCCGCGAACACTACGGCCTCGGCCCGGAGGTCCTGCTCCTGCTGGCGATCGGCAAGCTTTCGAAAGGTCGCGGCTTCGAAGACGTATTGCGAACCTACGCCCTGGTGCGGCGCGAGATCACCAACGCGCGCCTCATGATCGTCGGCCACGGCGAGCATAGGCCGGCACTGGAAAAGCTGGCGCGCGAACTGGCCGTCGACGTAATCTGGGCCGGATACCACGAGGACGATCTGGCCGAGCACTACCGGGCCGCGGACGTTCTCCTTTTCACGGCCCGTGGCTCGGATGAGGGACATCGCGCCGTGCTCGAGGCGATGGCCTGCGGGGTGGTACCGGTCACGTTCCCGCTCGAAGGGATGGCCGCGCTGCTCGGCGATCTCGCTCCTCGGCTCATCGGCGATGGCGGAACGCCGGACGCAACCGCCTCGAAGGTGATTGAGTTGTCGCGCGGTGACCTCGCCGATCTCCGTCGCCGCGCATACGAGCAATCGGAACGCTTTGGATATGAGAGAGCGGCGGCCCGATTGATGGGGGTCTACGGGGACCTCTGAGACTCGATGCCGCTGAAACGTACGTCGTCGATGATGTTTTTGCTGTCGACGGTACGCCTAGAATCCTCCGCGAGCTACCAAGCCAGCGCCTGGTTCAGGACGACAGCTGCTTCTTCAAAACAGCGATCTGCCCCGCGTGATACAGGTTGTGCTGAATCACGCCGTGGACCATGACATACGTCGTGTAGTCCTTTCCCACGACAATCTTGTCGAGGTCGTCAACCGACAGCCGCGCCACCGCATCGGAGAGCCGGCTCCCCGCGTTCTCCATCTCCTCGACGGCCTCGGACCAACGCAACTGCGTCACATCCCGCCAGTCCTCTTCGGCGGTGGGCTCCTTCGCTTTGCCGGTCAGGCGAACGGCCACGACATCCATCCACACGCTCATATGCGCGACCAACTCGATGATCGAATGCACTTTCGGCAACGGATGCGCGTGGGCCTGCTCTTCCGTCACGCCGTCGAGCAACGGACGGATGTCGACGCCGGTCCATGATGGCCCGCCCCAGGCTCGGTTCAGTTGGTCGAGGATGCGTTCGATCGCTCGCATGGACGCGATTCTGCTACATTCGCCCCTCAACGCAAATCGAGGAGTGTCGATGAGTTACGTCGTACGTGAGTGGCTGAACCTCGCCGTCCGCTGGACGCATGTCTTCGCGGCGATCATGTGGGTCGGGCAGACCTATTTCTTCACCTGGCTCGATCACACCTTCCAGGGAGAGAAACAGGTCTGGATGGTCCACAGCGGCGGTTTCTATATCGTCGACAAACAGAAGCGGCCGGAATTGCTGAACCAGACGCTGCACTGGTTCAAGTGGGAGGCGTTCTTCACCCTGGTGTCGGGTTTTCTGTTGCTCATCCTCGTCTACTACGACGGCGGCATCATGGTCGACGACAGCGTCCTGAAGATGACCGCGTGGCAGGCGGCCGGGCTCAGTCTGGCCCTCATCGTGGTTGGCTGGTTCGTCTATGATTTTTTGTGGATCTCGCCGCTGCGGAAACACGAGGTGGCCGGGACGATCCTCTCGTATCTGCTCCTCGTCGGCGCCATCATCGGCGCCACGCATCTCTTCGCATCGCGCGCGGCGTACATGCAAATCGGCGCGACGCTCGGCTCTTTCATGGCGTTGAACGTCTGGGTGCGCATCCTCCCCGCGCAAAGACAGCTCATCGCCTCGGTGAAGGCCGGCGGCGAGCCGGACATGCGTCTGGCCGACCTGGCCAAGCAGCGCTCGAAACAGAACACGTTCATCGTCCTTCCCGTCGTCTTCATCATGATCAGCAGTCACTTCCCGGTCTCCACGTACGGCAATCAGTACAACTGGCTCGTGCTCGCGGTGCTGGTGCTGGTGGGGTGGGGTGTGGCGAAGATCATTCGAACGAGGTAGCGCGGTCTCCGGGGTTCCTACACCCCGAGACCGCGAGACCCCGAAACCCCGAAACCGCACTCAGGAGCCCATTTGAAACGCACTCTCTCCGACAACGACATCCGCTCCGCCGCCGCGAAGCTCGATCCTGCACTATCCAGATTCGTGGCGCGCTTTCCTGGTGAATCGGGAGCGCGGCAACCCGTCCACACCGTCTACGGAGGTGCGCATCTTTTCAAGAGCGACACAACGCAGAAGCTCGGCGTGTTGGCCTTGCGCTCTCTCGATGAGTTCGGGCCGGACGCGGCGACGCTCGGCAACGCCATCGGGATCGACCCGCGCTTCCGCGACGTCGTCTACGCCCGCGTCGTCGAGAAGCTCCGGCGCGAACCGGTCGAGGACTTCCGTATCGATTTCGAGGACGGCTACGGCAACCGGGCCGATGACGAGGAAGACGGTCATGCCGCCGCGGCCGCCCGTGAAGTCGCGGCGGGGACGAAGAACGGCACGCTTCCTCCCTTCATCGGCATTCGTATCAAGCAGTTCTCCCAGGAGCTGATGCCGCGCGCCATGCGCACGCTCGATATCTTCGTCTCGACGCTGCTCGACGAGGCCGGCGTATTGCCGCCCAACTTCGTCGTGACGCTGCCAAAGATTCAGTTGCCGCAGCAGGTCACGGCGCTGGCTGACCTGTTTGACGCCCTTGAGCCGAAGCTCGGCCTGGCGTCGTACGCGCTTCGCTTCGAGTTCATGATCGAGACCACGCAGGCCATCCTGAGCGAGAACGGCGTCTCCAACCTGCCGCTCTTTCTCGACGCCGCCCGGGGGCGCGCCGTTGCCGCGCACTTCGGCACGTACGACTACACCGCAAGCTGCAACATCACCGCGGAGCACCAGCGCATGGACCACCCTGCCTGCGATTTCGCCCGGCACATGATGCAGGTGGCGTACGCCGGCACCGGTCTTTGGCTCTCGGACGGCGCCACGAACATCATGCCCATCGCGCCGCATCGCGGCACCCTCACAGCGCGGCAAATCGAGGAGAACCGCTCGGTCGTACACCGCGCCTGGCGCCTGCACGTCGATCACATCCGGAACTCGCTCATCAACGCCTACTATCAGGGATGGGACCTCAATCCCGCCCAGCTCCCGACGCGCTACGCAGCCGTCTACTCGTTCTTCCTCGAAGGTCTGAACGCAGCGACAGACCGCTTGCATAACTTCATCGAGAAGGCGGGGCAGGCCACACTCGTCGGCGATGTCTTCGACGACGCCGCCACAGGCCAGGGACTGCTCAACTACTTCCTGCGGGCTCTCAATTGCGGCGCGATCACGGAAGAGGAAGCGCTCGCTACCGGACTCACGCTCGATGAGCTTCGCAGCCGCAGCTTCGTGAAGATCATGAAGGGGCGTCGGAAATGACCGCTCGGCTAACTTCCTCGGTACGTTGAATATCCGTACGGGCTCAAGAGCAGCGGCACGTGAAGATGTTGTGCGCCCTCGCTCACCATGAACTCGATCACCACCCGCGGAAAGAAGCCCTCGGGGTTGTAGGAGCCTGTATCGAACGAGAGCCGATACCGCCCGGCCTCCGGCATTTCGTCAGCGAGCTTCAGCCGTCCGTCGGCGTCCGTCGAACCGGTCGCGACGATCACCCATCCTTCCCGATCCATCTGGGGCAAGCGTGCCTCGCCCATGTAGGGGCCGTGGCTCAGTGCGACCGCTAAACCGGCGGCCGGACGTCCTTTCGCGGTATCGAGTACGTGCGTCGAGATGCCCATCGTTGTCTCCACTCGGCGGCGAGACCCTTCGGCTTGCTCAGGGCAGGCGCCAGCGCTCCTAACCCACCAGTTTCATCAGCCGTAGTTTGGTGATCTTCATCTGTTCCTCGGCGGCCAGGCGCAACTCGTCTTCAGGCGAGTTCTCAAGCCGCTGCCAGGCCATGGCCAGCATCTCATCGGCGCTGCGGCCGGTGGCGCAGACGATATAGATGTATCCGAAGCGCGCCTCATACTCGCGATTCGCGGCGACGAGTGCGTCCATGCTCTCAGTCGATGCCGAAGCGGTTCCTGACTGCTCCTGCCGCGCCCATCGTGAATCGGATCGTTCACCGATCCGCGGATGCGCGGCAAAGGCCTCGCGCCAGTCGTCCGGTTTCAGCGAATGCCAGATCTGCTCGGTGTCGCGAATGAGATCGCTCCACGCCGGGAACGGGCGCGCCGCCATCATCCGCCGCACCCACTCCGCCGATCCGCAACAGTTCCTGAGTTGCACGGCGGCGAGATCGTCCATCAACGTATTGAGATACCTGACCACGGCTTCTCCGCGCCCTTCCTCGGTGGCCACGCCATACACGTGCAACCGGCTGACGCCGCCGTCGGGGAAGACGTTGAGCCGCAGGTGCGTCACCGGCCCGTTCTGCGCCAGCTCGTCGATGAAGACGTGTCGCGTATGGGCTTGCAACTTCGTGCGCGGCAGCACCTCGAACCACTCGTTGCTCGCAAACGCGCGCGTGCCCTCGATCGAGCAGGTGTCCGGATAGTTCCCCTTGAAATGGTTGGTGTCGATTTCGACACGCCTTAGCAGCCCCTCGGCGGCGAGCTGCACGATGACCCAGTCGTTCCCCGGCCCGCGCCGCCGCTTCGTCTCCCATCCGTCGCTCATGTTGACGGCGCAGCCAGGCATGATCAGGTTGTGCTTCGGCCCGAAGAACATGTCGCTGCACGCCAGCACGTCGCCGCCGTGCTCCGCCGCCGCGAGGTCAGTCTCGATCGATAGCCCCCCCTCGCGCCGCCACTCGGGGATGACTTCGCCATGCACACGGAGCCGCGCCACGCCGCCGTCGGGATAAATGTGGAGCCGCAGATGGGTGAAGGCGTACGGCGTGTCGATCGCGAAAAGGTTCTCGCTGTCGCCTGTCAGCTCGGACTTCGGAAGGATCTCGACCCAGTTCGCTGCCAGCAGCGACTCCGCGTCGCTTTCTGGGCGGGCGTCGCACGCCTCGATGGAGCAATGCGACGGATAGTTGCCGCGAAAGTAGGCCGTATCGACGACGACCCCGCGTACCACTCCGCGAAGGCCGAGGCGGACGATGGCGAAGTCGTGGCCGGGGGTGCGCTTGCGGCGGCTCTCCCATCCATCCATCCACTTTCCGCGGTCGGTGTACTCGTGTTCCTTCCACACCGGCTTCGCCGGACGAAGCAGGTTCTCCTTCTCCGCGAAGTAGTCGTCGGTCGCATAGAGCACCGACCCGCCGAGGCGTTCGGAGGCAAGGTCGAGGGCCTCTCGAAAATCACTCATCGCCGAACCCACTCGCCAATCGCATTGCCAAGATGCTGCCCATCCTGCCACACCTTGTGGCCACGAACATACGTCGCTTGAACGACGCCGGCGAGCGTCTCTCCCGCATACGGCGTGACCTTGTGCCGATGCTGTACATCCTCCGTCCGAACGAGAAAACGAGCTTCAGGATCGAAGACGACGATATCGGCGTCGTAGCCGGCAGCCAGCGTTCCTTTGCGATCGCCGAGGCTAGCCAGCGTCGCCGGGCCGGTGGTCATCAGACGGACGATCGTCTCGAAGGCAATGCCGCGTCTCTTCGCCTCGGTCCAGACGATCGCGAATCCGAATTGCAGCGATGCGATGCCGCCCCAGGCGCGTGCGATGTCACCCTCGTCCATTCGTTTCAGCTCCGGTGTACACGGCGAGTGATCGCTTACCACGGCGGTGAAGAGACCCTCGCCGAGGCCGCGCCAGAGCTCCTCGCGGTTCGCGTGATCGCGGATCGGGGGCGCGCATTTGTACTCCGTCGCTCCATCCGGCACCCGTTCGGCGTCGAAGTAGAGGTAGTGCGGCGTGGTCTCGACTGTCAGCGGCACATGCGCATCGCGTGCGCGGCGAAGCGCATCGAGCCCGTTCGCCGAGGAGAGGTGGACGATGTGCGCGTGTGTCCCCGTCTTCCGCGCCAGTGCGTAGACGAGCGCAATCGCTTCATCCTCGGCTTCGACGGGTCGTGTTGCCAGATAACTCGCGTACGAGCGACTGTCGGCCGACTGCGCATGGATATGCTCCGGCAATTCCGCGTGAACGAGCAGCGGTGCACCGGTGCCACGCAATGCGTTCAATGCCTCTTCCAGTCCGCGAGCGTCGAGATGGCCAAACTCTGGCACGCCGGAGTCGACCAGAAAGCATTTGAAGCCGCACGCTCCGGCATCGAGCATTGCCCGGAGCTGTCCCGCGTTTCCTGGCACCGCGCCACCCCATAGCGCGACGTCTACGCGGCATTTCCTCTCAAGCGCCTGAACCTTCGTCTCCAGCGCCGCAACGGAAGTCGTCGGAGGGATCGAGTTCAACGGCATATCGACGATGGTAGTCACCCCACCCGCGGCCGCCGCCCGCGTTGCTGTCTCGAACCCCTCCCACTCCGTCCGCCCGGGCTCGTTGATGTGTACATGCGAGTCGACGATGCCCGGCATGAGGGTGAGCTCGCCGTAATCCTTGACCGAGGCACCCTCGGGGACATCGTCGAAGTCGCCGACGCGCTCGATCCTGGCGGCGCTGATATGGACCGTCGCCGGCCGGATGCCCTGCGGCGTGACGACGTTTCGGCTGCGGAGGATCACGCGGCGGATGATAGCGGAGGCAACGTAGGTCGGACTCTCAGTCCGACCGGTGCTCGCGATAATCTAGAGAGTACGACCGCCGTCTCTTTTCACGGCTGCGGTGCCGCCACTTCGCGCGCGTCGCTTCCCCGTGTCGCGCGCCGATATGCCGTCATTCTCATCAGAATCTCTTCCCCTGTCGCCGGCGCGTGCAGCTTCGGGATCTCACCGCAACTGAGGTACGACAGCGCGTTCTTGACAGCCATCCAGACCGAAATGGCCAGAACGAGCGGAGGCTCGCCGGTGGCTTTGCTGGAACGGATGTTGAGCGCGTTTTCCGCGTCGATCCAGTCGACGTTGAAGATGGGAGGGACATCCTGGATGTTCGGGATCTTGTATGTCGTCGGCGAGTGCGAGAGGAGGTGGCCTTTGGCGTCGTAGCGCAGCTCTTCGTTCGTGAGCCAGCCCATCCCCTGGATGAATGCGCCGGTGATCTGGCCGCGATCGATGCCGGGGTTGATCGGTTTGCCGATGTCCATCAGCAGGTCGGCGCGCCGCACGTTCATCATGCCTGTGAAGCGATCGATCTCGACCTCGGAGATCGCGGTGCCCTGGGTGAAGTAGAGGAACGGCGTGCCGCGCCCCTTGTCGGCATTCCATTCCAGTCCCTGCGTCGAATAGAAACCGCGCTCGCCGAGGGAGACGCGCTCCATGTGACACATCTTCACGAGAGCCGCGAAGGAAAGGCACGGCTCCGACAGGCGACGATCGAAGACTTCGCCATTCTCGAAGACGACGTTATCGACAGATGGCTCCACGCCGGCTACGCGGCCAAAGTGCTCCGCTGCGACGGCGGACATGCGTGCGCGGATCTTCCGGCAGGCGTCGGCGGCGGCGCTGCCGTTGAGATCGGCGCCGCTTGAGGCCGCGGTGGCCGAGGTGTTGTTGTTCTTCTCCGTCGACGTCGGCATCAACAGGACGCGATCGGCACCGATCCCGAGCTCGTCGGCCACGATCTGGCGGATCTTCGTGTTGACGCCCTGCCCCATCTCGGTCGCGCCAGTCGAGACCTGCACGGAGCCGTCCAGGTAGATGTTGACGAGAGCGTTGGCCTGGTTCAGGAACTTCGTGTTGAACGAGATGCCGAACTTCACCGCGGTACAGGCGATGCCGCGGAGGTGTGTGCGCGACGCCGCATTGAAACCAGCCACCTCGGCGACGCGCTCGCGGTAGCCGGCACGTTCTGCGATCTGGTCGAAGAGATGCGGCAGGTGATTGTTGCGGACGACCTGACCGTACGGTGTGGTGTTGCGGTCGTCGATGCCGTAACAGTTGCGCCGACGGACTTCCAGCGGGTCTTTCTTCAGGGTGGCCGCGATCTCTTCGAGGATGTTCTCGATCGTGGCGATTCCCTGCGGCCCGCCGAAGCCGCGAAAGGCAGTGTTCGGCGGGTAATTCGTCCGGCAGACGGTGCCTCGAATCAAGGCGTTCGGCAGGTAGTAGGCGTTATCGGCGTGCGTCATGGCCCGTCCGAGCACTGCCGTCGAGAGGTCGGCGAACGCGCCGCCGTCCGAGTAGAAATCGATCCGCGCGCCGGTGATGACGCCATCGTCGTCGAAGGCCACCTTGTAGTCGTTCTGGAAGGGATGGCGTCCGCCGGTGACGCACATGTCGTCGTCTTTGGTGTAGGCGATGCGCGCCGGACGCTTGAGTTTGTGCGCCACAAGCGCCGCGATCGCGGCCGGGTGTGTGGCCTGACACTCTTTTCCGCCGAAGCCACCGCCCATGCGCTTGGTGACGACCGTGACCTTGTTGATCGGCAACCCGAGGAGATGGGCGATGACGTCCTGGACCTCGGACGGGTTCTGCGTCGACGAGTGAACGTGGAGCTGGTCAAACTCTCCCGGCACTGCAAGAGCCGCTTGCGATTCGAGGTAGAAGTGATCCTGCCCGCCGTTGATGAACGTCCCTTCGAGAATATGAGCGGCGGAAGCAAAAGCCGCCTCGACGTCGCCACGCTGGATGGTCATGGTCCTGCCGATGAACAACCCGCGCCGTTTGGCCTCATCGATCGTGAACACCGGCTCGATCTCATCTATCCCTATCCGAATGGCCGCTTTGGCCGCCCGAATGGCCGCGCGTGACTCCGCGGCGATGACGACGATCGGATGTCCGATGAACGACGCGACGTCTTCGGCCAGGAGCAGTTCATCCTGAATGATTGGCCCGAAGAGGTTGTGGTGAAGATCGTGCCAGGTGAAGAGCCCTGCCACACCAGGCAGGCTCCGCGCCGCATGGAGCTCGATCGAGCGGATCCGTCCATGCGCGACCGGGGACCAGACGAACTCGACGATCAGCTCCCCGCGCAGCGGCGCCATGTCGTCGACGTAAACCGATTCGCCGCTAACGTGGCCAACCGCCGAGTCATGCGGGATGTTCTTTCCGACGGAGGGCATGGGAGAGGAAAGTATAACGGTCACGCATGCGCGAATCGTCGCGCCGGCGTTTCGCCGAATACCTCGTACCAGAATTTGGCCATGATGTTCTCGGCGAGTTGCAGCCGGTAATCGGCGGAGCCGCGGACATCGCTGATCGGCTTGATCTCGTCGCGGGCGATGCGGCCGGCGTGCTCGAAGGTATCGAGCGTAGCGGTCTTGCCGGCAAGGAACGCTTCGGTGCGCGGGAGACGGATTACCGTCGGCGCGACGCCGCCGTAGGCGATCGTGGCTCGGTCGATGCGGTCGCCGTTGATCGTTAAACGAATCGCGGCGGTGAAGGCTGAGATGTCGAGATCCTTGCGCCGCGAGACTTTGTAGAGCTTGAGCGTGTCGCGGACGATGGGGATGCGGACGCTGGTGATGATCTCGTCCGGATGGAGATCGAACTTCCGGTATCCGAGGTAGAAACGTTCGATGGGGACGGTGCGGATGCCACCGTTCAGTTCGAGCGTGGCACCGGCGACAAAGAGATAGGGCAAGGTATCGCCGATCGGAGAGCCGTTGGCGATGTTGCCGACAAGCGTCCCGGCGTTCTTGATCTGAGGTGATCCGAATATGGCCAGGATGCCCGCCAGCTCGGGGATGCGATCCACGATGAACGTTTCGAAGTCAGCGAGCGTCGTATTCGCGCCGGCGACGATCGCGCCGTTTTCTTCGCGCAGTTCGTTGAGCGAGGCGATCTTCGACAGCGACAGCATCCCCGGTGCGGAGTAGTTTCGCTTGTTCACCCAGACGCCGACATCCGTGCCGCCCTGCACGATCGTGCATCCGGGATGCTCGCGTTTGAAGGTGATGGCCTCGTCCAGCGTAGCCGGCGCGCAGAAGGTGCCGACCTGCACCGAATCGCTCGCCTCCGGAAGATCGGGATAGCGGTCGCGCATCTTGGCGATCGGCGCGCCATCGATCGCCAGCGCTGCCTTGATGATCGGTTCGTAGCCGGTGCAGCGGCAGAGATTTCCGGTCAGTCCATCGCGTACCTGTTTTTCATCGACGCGGTCGCAACGCTCGAACATCCCCGCCATGGCCACGACGAAGCCGGGCGTGCAGTAGCCGCACTGCGCGCCGTGACATTGCACCATGGCCTCCTGCACGGGATGTAAGCCATTCGTCTCGCGCAGCCCTTCCACCGTCACGATCGATGACCCATCGAGCTGCGCGAGCGAAAGTATGCAGGAGTTGACCGGACGGTAGTCGGCATCGGCCGCACGCCGCGTCAGCACCGTGCAGGCGCCGCAATCCCCTTCCTCACAGACGATCTTCGTCCCGGTCGCGGCGACGTCCTGGCGGAGATAGTTCGCCAGGGTGTCGAACGCCGTGTCGCCCTCGATGCGATGTTCGCGGCCGTTGATGTGGATGAGGATGTGGGCGCGCATTGGGGTGAGTTTATCCTGAGGCGCGGAGCGCCGAAGGATCTCTGGTGACGCCGCGCGGGCGACGACTGAAAACCGCGCACGTAGGCAACGCGGCGCGGCCTGACCAGAGATCCTTCGCTGGCGCTCAGGATAGACTTGGGAGTTTATCCTGAGCGAAGCGAAGGATCTTCGGTGACGCAGCGCGGGCGATGACTGAAAACCGCGCACGTAAGCAACCGCGGCGCGGCCTGACCAGAGATCCTTCGCCGTCCTCCGCCGCTCTTCGCTCGCTACGCTCGCTCAGCGGCTCCGTCAGGCTCAGGATAGACTCTGAGCAGGATAGAGTTAAAGCTCGGGTAGAGTTAAAGCGTTAAAGCTTACAGTCGCACGATCCCGTTATACGTCTCCGGCCGCCTGTCCCGATAGAACTGCCAGGTGTTGCGGACTTCGCGGATCTTGTCCATATCCAGGTCCGCGGTCACGAGCGCGTCCGCATCACGAGGGCCGACGGCGAGCATCTGGCCGCGCGGGTCGCAGAAGTAGCTCTGACCGTAGAACTCACCGATGTTCCACGGCGCTTCATAGCCGACGCGATTGATGGCGCCGACGAAGTAGCCGTTGGCTACCGCGTGCGCCGGCTGTTCCAGCTTCCACAGATACTCCGAAAGGCCGGCCACCGTCGCGGAAGGATTCATAACGATCTCCGCTCCGGCCAGTCCCAGCTCTCTTGCCCCCTCGGGGAAGTGACGGTCGTAGCAGATGTAGACGCCGACCTTGGCGTAGGCGGTGTCGAAGACGGGGTACCCGAGGTTGCCGGGGCGAAAGTAGAACTTCTCCCAGAAACCGGGCGCCACGTGCGGGATGTGGTTCTTGCGGTACTTGCCGAGGTACTTGCCGTCGGCGTCGATCACGGCGGCGGTGTTGTAGTAGACGCCGGTCGACTCTTCCTCATACAGCGGCACGACGATGACCATGTTGTACTTCTTCGCATACTCCTGCATCAGCTTCGTCGTCGGGCCGTCGGGGATCTTCTCGACGGAGTCGTACCAGCGCGTGCTCTGCTCGGCGCAGAAGTACGGGCCGGTGAAGATCTCCTGCATACAGAGGACCTGAACGCCCTCGGCGCCGGCCTGATCGATGTACTTGAGCGTGCGCTCGGTCTGGGCCTCGCGGATCTTCTCGAGCGATTCGCTGGTGTCACAGGCGAGAGACGTCTGAATCAAACCACCTTTGACGATTCGGGACATGCGTTTTTTCTCCGATTTGGGCTCGTGGATTATGGCACTTTCGGCAGGCACGGTCGGCGGCGTTGGTTGTCCGAGGCTCAGTCGCCCCTCGCGCGTTGTCGAATCCGGCGGCGGAGGTTCGTCCGAGACGATGATCGTCGGCTGCGGTTCGGGTGGCGGTGGAGTCGGTTCCGGCTGTTGCATCGGCTCCGGTTCAGCGTCTGGCAGCGGCTCGGGATCGGTCGCCGGTTGTGACGGCTCGGGCTGTGGCGAAGGAGGCGCAGGCATTTCGACATCCGCGACTTCGATTACCGTTGGCAGGTCGCCAGCGATTGGATTCGCGGGCACGGCCATCTCGACACCAGCCACTTCGATGACCGTAGGTGGCTCGGCGGGTTTCGCTGCCGGCAGGAGAAAGCCGAACAGCTTGCGGAAGAAGTTAGAGAGCGTCACCGTCGCGAGCCGGGGAGACTATCATGCCGCTCTCATGACCGATTTCAGTCATGGCGCACTTCCTCCCGGAACTCGCGCGGGCCGGTACGAAGTCGAGTCATTTCTCGGCGCGGGCGGCATGGGGGAAGTCTATGTTGCGCGCGACACGATCCTTGGGCGGCGAATCGCTCTGAAGGTTCTCCCCAGAGGGTGCGACCGCGGCCGGATCGCGCGTTTCCTCAGAGAGGCGAAAGCCTCCTCGGCTCTGAACCACCCCGCCATCGTCTCGGTCCACGACGCCGGTTCCGCCAACGGCATTCACTTCCTTGCCATGGAACTGATCGATGGAGAGCCGCTATCGCTGTGGATGCAGTCGCATTGCAACATCACCCGCGCAACGGAGCTAATGTCGCAGGTGGCGGACGGTCTTGCCAGCGCACACGCCGCCGGGATCGTTCATCGCGATCTGAAGCCCGCGAACATCATGATCGGACGCGCGGGCTACGCCAAGATCGTGGATTTCGGAGTGGCCAAGCTTGTGGAGCGAGCCGCGAGCCCCGATGGCACAACGGACGTGCAGACTGCTGACGGGTCACGCGTCGGCACCGTCGTTTACATGTCGCCGGAGCAGGTCGAGGGAGCCGAAGTCGACTACCGGTCCGACATTTTTTCGTTCGGAAGCGTTCTTTACGAGCTCTTCACGAGCGTTCACCCATTCGCCTCGGCCAGCCTTGCCGATACCATCCACAACATCGCGCATCTCGACCAGCCACTGGAGGCGATTCCGCCTCCGTGCCGGCGGATCGTCGCTCGCTGCCTGGCGAAGGAGCCGGGCGAGCGTTATCAGTCGATGAAGGATGTCGCGCATGACCTTCGCGACTCAATTGCGAAAAGGGAGACGTCGAGTCGGCGCGGCCGATGGCCCGCGTGGCTGCTGATCGCTGCCTCTTTGTTGCTCGTTGGCGCACTCGCGTTTCTTAATCGCGGGTCCCGCGAAAAGACCACGCCTGAAATCACAACCCGGCAGCTTTCGATGAAACTGGTGACGAACAGCGGCAAGGTGAGAGCGGCGGCAATCTCGCCTGACGGAAAGTTCCTGGTGTATGTGGAGGAAGAGCGAGGGATGAGAGGCCTCTGGGTGAAGCAGATCGCGACCGAGTCCTCAGCGCAAATCGTTTTGCCGTCGTTCGCTGTGTATGGGCAGATCCAGATCTCGCCTGACAGCAATTACGTCTATTACACAGCATCGCCGCCTCCCGATTTTGATACGAGCATTTATCAGGTTCCGATACTCGGTGGCGAACCGCGAGTCGTCGTATCGCGGCTTGGTCCGAACAACAAAGGATTTTCGTTGTCACCCGATGGCCGGCACGTAGCATTTTTCCGATACTCGCGAGATGGTTCATTGCTCACAAACGCTGACATCGATGGCACTGGCGAACGCACGGTCCTGACGGTCAAAAACCTGCGTTACGCGTATCTTCCTGCATGGTCTCCTGACGGAAGGAACATTGCGTTTGTAGAAACGGCGGGGGCGCAACGCGAGCAAGACATTGAAGAGGTAGTCCTTCAAACGCGAGCGCAACGCGGTATTAACTCCTTCTCAGCACGGAGGATCATGGCGATGTCGTGGCTGCCTGACGGCAGCGGCATGCTCGTCTCGGCAGCGGACGCCGAGGGAGTGCAAGTATGGACCGTTCCGCGCAGCGGAAGCCCGCCTCTCCTTGTCACGACGGACATCGGTTCCTACCTCTCTACCTCACTTACAGCGGACGGTCAGTCATTCGAGGCCGTGCGCGGAGAGGTATCCCTATCGATCACAGTTCTTTCCGTCGATTCCGACTACGGAACGCACGTGGTGAGCTCCGGCCTCGGAGACCACTTGACATCCGCTGTTCGTTGGATTGATGCTGATCACATTCTATGCGGCGGCACCGCGAGAGGCGTTCCCACGTTGTTCGTCGTTCCGAGGGGCGGCGGTAAACTCCAGCAGCTCATTCACGGGATATCCGCGTGGAACCCCTCAGTATCCCCGGATGGAAAGCGCCTCTTGTTCATCTCCGACCGATCTGGTTCTTCCCAGGTGTGGCTATCCGATGTCGAAGGTAGCGCTCCGAAGCAGTTGACTTCGGGAGGTTATGGGGTGTTTTGGGCGGAGTTTTCGGCCGATTCAGCATTCGTGTACTGTTCGACTGGCGGGGGTGTTTATCAGATACCTATCGGCGGCGGCATTCCAGATCATAGCGGCATGAGCGCGGAATCGGACATCGCTGTCTCCCGCGACGGACACTGGTTGATGTCGTCTTTGCTTCGACATGAGGGGCTGCGAATCTATCTCTACCCGCTGCCGGCTACCACGCCAAGGCTCACATTTGCTCTACAGTCGTATTCAAGTACTTACATGCGATTTCACCCCTCCAGCCGCTCTTTTGGCTACATTGCCTTGGGTGAAAACGGCGTGCAGAACATCTGGCTCCAGAACATCGACGGAGGCGCGGCGCGACAGATCACGCATTTTGATCATGGGAGTATTTACGCCTTTGATTGGTCGCCGGATGGCAAGTGGCTTGCCGTCGCATATGGTGAACCTAAAAGAGACGTTGTGATTGTTCGCAACTTTCGCTGATGGCGGCTCTACAGCACTGTCCGTATAGGCGTGACACTCTGCGGCGGCATGACCTTCATCAGCAGAAGATGGGTGATCGCGGCAACGCCGAAGCCTACGAACCAGGCGTAGTCGTACAGTGGGCGCAGTGCAGGAACGACCAATCCGATCCAGGCCGCCGTGCAGCCGAGGAGTGTGGCGAAGATAGCGCGCCAGTTCCAGCCGCCCGCGTATCGGTAGGCTCCGTCGAGGCGATAGAGATCACCTAACACCAACTGCTTCTTTCGCACGATCCAGTAGTCGACGATCATCACGCCGCCGATCGAGCCGAGTCCGCCCGAGTATCCGAGGAGCCATGTGAAGATGTATCCCGAGGGATCAGCCAGCAGACGCCACGGCTGCATGGCAATCGCCAGCAGGCCGGTGATCAGACCGCCGGTGCGGAAGGAGATCCATTTCGGAAAAGCGTTAGCGAAGTCATTCGCCGGAGAGACGACGTTGGCGGCGATGTTGACCGAGAGCGTGGCAATCACGACGGTGAACATCGAGATGGCCACGACCAGCGGCTGCTTGAACTGGGCCACGAGCTTGAGCGGATCCCACAGCTCGTTGATGCCCATTGTTGGATAGATGACGACGGCGGCGGAGGTGATGATCACCCCCATCGCCGCGAAGATGGTCATCGTCGTCGGAAGCGCCACCGTCTGGCCGATGGCCTGTTCGCGCTGGCTGCGGCCGAAGCGGGTGAAGTCGGGCATGTTCAGCGACAGCGTGGCCCAGAAGCCGATCATCGCCGTCAGCGAGGGGATGAAGATCGGCCGGAACTGTGCCCAGGTCTCGAACTTCCCCTTCTCGTGCAGAAGGTAGCCGAGGCCGTGCGCACGCCAGACCGCCCATCCCAGAAGGAGCGCGGTCATGATCAGGACAAACGGCGCCGCCCAGTTCTCGAATCGACGAAGCAGGTCCATGCCGCGATAGATGATGAGAATGTTGAGCAGCCAGAAGAGGAGGAACGAGATCCATTCGGTCGTCGGATGCCCGGCGAACTTGCCGAGGAGCGCCGGCCATGAAGGAAGGATCGAGGTAAAGAACGTGTGGAGCGCTTCCCCGCCGATCCAGGCCTGAATCCCGAACCAGCCGCAGGCCACGATGGCTCGCATGAGCGCTGGAAGGTTCGATCCAATTGTCCCGTAGCTGGCTCGTGCAAAAACAGGAAACGGGATGCCGTACTTGGTTCCGGCATGCGAGTTGAGAAGGATGGGGACGAGGACGATGGTGTTGCCGACCAGGATCGTCAGCAACGCCTGCCACCAGTTCATCCCCGCGCCGATGAGGCCCGACGACATCATGTAGGTGGGGATGCAGTGCGCCATGGCGATCCAGAGCGCGGCATAGTTGTATGTGGTCCAGTTCCGCTGCGCCACCGGTACCGGAGCGAGGTCGTGGTTGTACAGCGGACTGGTTCGAATGCCCTCCTCGGAGCGAAGCTCGACACGTCCGTCGTCATGGCGAATGAGTTCGTCGTTCATGATGTGCGCGACATTGTAGCCAGACACCGCAATGTCCGCGGCATCCACCGGAGCGCTGGCGTCCTCGCCGGCTGGCTCGGCGGCGTCCCGCCGCTGTTCAAGATCATCGTGACACACTCGGCGGCGAGACGCCGCCGAGCCAGCCGGCGGGACGCCAGCGCTCCGGCTTCACCTCGGAGAAAACGCTTGTCCGCGCTTGAGGAACTGCCCCTTCCCGGCCCGCCCAACGTACTTCCCTTCCTCGATCACGAGATCGCCCCGCGAGAGCACCGTCTTCGTCACACCCTTCACCCGCCGTCCTTCGTAGCAGGAGTAGTCGACGTTCATGTGGTGCGTCTTCGCGCTGATGGTCATCTCTTCATCCGGATCGAAGATGACGATGTCGGCATCGCTGCCGACGGCGATGGTTCCTTTGCGTGGGAAGAGGCCGAAGATCTTGGCGGCCGCGGTCGAGGTGATCTCGACGAAACGGTTGACTGAGATGTGCCCCCCCGCCACGCCGCCGTCATAGACCAGCGACATCCGATGCTCCACGCCCGGGCCGCCGTTCGGGATCTTCGAGAAGTCGTTCTTCCCGAGCTCTTTCTGCTCCTTCATGCAGAACGGGCAGTGATCGGTGGAGACGACCTGCAGGTCGTTGAACTTCAGCCCGCGCCACAGCTTCTCCTGATTCCACTTCTCGCGGATGGGCGGCGTCATGACGTACTTGGCCCCCTCGAATCCGGGCTGCTCGTAGACGCTGTAGTCGAGGAAGAGATACTGCGGACAGGTCTCGGCAAAGGCGTTGATGCCCATATCGCGCGCCCGCGTCACTTCTTGCAGTGAGTCGTCGCAACTGAGGTGGACGATGTACACCGGCGCGTCCGCCATCTCGGCGAGCGCGATGGCGCGATGAACGCCTTCCGCCTCCGCCTTGGTGGGCCTTGTCAGCGCGTGATATTTCGGTGCCGTCTTTCCCTCGGCCAGCGCCTTCTTGACGATGGCATCGATGACCACGCCGTTCTCCGCGTGCATGCAGATCAGCCCACCGTTCTCACCGGCCGTCCCCATGGCCTTGAAGATCGTGGCGTCGTCGACGAGAAAGACTCCCGGGTAGGCCATGAAGAGCTTGAAGCTCGACACACCCTCGTCGATCATCCCTTTCATCTCCGGCAACCGCTCGTCCGGCAGGTCGGTGCAGATGAGGTGGAACCCGTAGTCGATCGACGTCTTGCCGTCTGCCTTGGCATGCCACGCATCAACCGCTTGCTTCATCGACTGCCCCTTGTACTGCACGGCAAAGTCGATGATGGTCGTGGTCCCGCCGTGCGCCGCCGCGATCGTGCCGGTCTCAAACGTGTCGGACGCCGAGGTCCCTCCGAACGGCAGCTCCATGTGCGTGTGCGGATCGATCCCCCCGGGGATGACCAGCCGTCCCCTGGCGTCGATGACCTTGTCGGCGGCGACTTCGATCGACTTCCCGATCATGGCGATCGTCCCGTCCTCGATGAGGATGTCGGCGCGGTAGTCGTCGACAGCGGTGACGATGCGGCCGTTTTTGATGAGGGTCTTCATGGTTCACTCTCCTCGTTCCTGACGCTCCAGGAAGGCATCAATGGCGTGCGCAAGAGCAGGCACATCCAGCGTCGCCGTTCGCCAGATGACTACTTCATTCATATCAAAGTATCCGTGTGCGAGACGGTTGCGCATGGCAACGATCTCGACCCATGGCAGCGGGATTTGCGCTCGTGTCTCGGCGCTTACGTGTCCAGCCGCTTCACCGATGATCTCAATCATGTGAACCACCAGCCAGAACGCGGCCTCGTCGGCAAGTAGGCTTCCCGCGGATTCGAAACGCGCCGTGAAGCGGGCGATTGTTTGCGCCGCCTCGAGAATGTGCTGCAGCCGGGCGTTGTCAGACGGCGGAATACTGCACCTCGGCCGATCGCAAAACCTCCTCGCGGAAGAAGCGGCTCAGGTCTTTCGGGGTGCGAAGATCGACTGGACGCCCGACAACCGCTTCGAGGTCGAGTTGCATGCGGGCCAGCCCGATGAGACCGGGTTCGCCATCCGGTTCGAACTCCACCAGCACATCGAGGTCGCTTTCCGGTCGAAACCGTTCCGTCAGCACCGACCCGAACAGAGCGAGCCGGCTGATACGGTTTCGCCGGCAGAACTCCGCGACGAACTCCGGATCGAGTTGGATGTGGGCAGACATCGACTCATTCTAACGCGGCCACTTATCAGGCGGCGGAATACTGCACCTCGGCCGAATGGACAACTTGGTCGCGGAAGTAGCGGCTAAGCTCCTTTGGTGTTCTCAGGTCGACCGTTCGGCCAAGCCGCTCACCGAGCTCGATCTCCATGCCTGCCATGGCGATGTATCCCACCCGTGCGCCTTCTGCAAACTCCACCAGCACGTCGACATCGCTCTCGGGCCGAAAGCGGTCCGTCAGCACGGAGCCGAAGAGAGCCAGCTTGCGAATATGGTTCCGCTTGCAGAACTCGGCAACGAACTCCGGATCGTGCTGAATATGCGCCGCCATCGCAGCGCCATTCTAACGCGCTATCCGTCGATGACATCGAGACTTACGATCTCCTGGTGAAGGTCACGATGAGATGACCATCGTTCTTGACGAGATGACTTTCAGTCATCCGAGGATGACTTCAAGTGTTACGCGGATGACTCATTCGTATCCTCGGATGCCGGATTCATATCCGAGGATGACTCGCTCATATCCGAGGATATGAAATCCATACGCGAGGATGACCGCGAGTCATCCCTTCATGACTTTTCGTCATCCGCGGATGACTTTTTCATACGCGAAGATGACTCGTTCATACGCGAAGATATGAATTTCATACGCGAGGATGACTCGCGCGTATCCGAGGATATGAATTTCATACGCGAGGATGACTCGTTCGTATCCGAGGATATGAAATTCATACGATGAGAAGAAAAAGTCTCTTAAAGAGGACAGTGCCTCGCATCGCCGGGTGAAGGTACCTGACGCAACCGTCTCGTCCGCCCACGGCGACCGCAGGAAGCGATCGAGCTCCTGAGCGCCGGGCTGGAGTGGGAACGGTCGTTCACCTTGCGGAGCGCCTATCTCCACCGCCCATCAGGTCACGGAGCGCCTCGGTGGCCTTTCCGGACTTCATCTGCTTCAAGATCGCCTCGCCCGATCCTCTCGTCACGACCAGTTTCGGATGGACGATGACGTCCGCCGGCAGCTCCTGCTGACGGTCGCGTAGGTTCTGATCGATACGCGTTTCCTTCTTCATGACGTCTCCATGAGGAATCTACGAGACGGCGGAAGGGGTGTCAAATCCGGTGAGTGATTCGCTGGGTTCATCCGGGGTGCGAATAAAACGTCCTGCCATTTGTTAGAAGAATACGATTCATGGGGTCCCATGAATACACACAAACGATGAAGAAGACAGGCAGAGGCGACTTTTCAGCAGACCGGAGACTGATTCAGCTCTCCACGATCTCCATCGGCATCGGGATCGCCGCTTCGCTGGTGGCGGTGGTGCTGCTGAAGCTCATCGCCTGGTTTACCAATCTCTTCTTCTACCTTCGATTCTCATTGACCCCTCGGAGCCCGGCAGGAAGCCCGCTCGGGCTCTGGATGATCGTCGCGCCCGTGATCGGCGGACTGATCATCGGTTTGATGGCCCGCTACGGCACCGAGAAGATTCGTGGGCACGGCATCCCCGAGGCTCTCGAAGCCATCCTGTTCGGGAAGAGCCTCATGTCGCTGAAGGTGGCCATTCTCAAGCCCCTGTCATCGGCCATCTCCATCGGATCGGGCGGGCCGTTCGGCGCGGAGGGCCCCATCATCATGACCGGCGGCGCCCTCGGATCCCTCATCGCCCAGAGATTTCATCTATCGGCCGCGGAACGAAAGACCTTGCTGGTGGCAGGGGCGGCTGCCGGGATGTCCGCGACCTTTGCATCACCGATCGCGGCGGTGTTGCTGGCCGTAGAGCTGCTTCTCTTCGAGTGGAAACCCCGAAGCCTGATTCCGGTGGCGCTGGCAAGCGCGGTGGCTGGGGCGATGCGGGTACCTCTGCTCGGAAGCGGCCCCCTGTTTCCCGTGCCGCATCACGGAATGGTCGATTGGCAGGGACTGCTGGCCGCCGTTGTGGTCGGCCTGGCCGCGGGGGCGTTCTCCTGGGCGCTCAGCACCGGGCTCTACGCGCTCGAGGACGCATTCGAACATCTGCCGCTGCACTGGATGTGGCGTCCGGCCATCGGCGGACTGTTTGTCGGCATCGGCGGTTACTTCGTGCCGCGTGCGCTCGGAGTAGGCTACGACGTCATCGGAGATCTTCTCCTGGGACACCTGGCCGTGACGATCATCGTGGCCCTCGTCCTGGTGAAGTGCGGTATCTGGCTCATCTCCCTCGCTTCAGGGACCTCGGGCGGCGTCCTCGCTCCCCTCTTGATCATGGGGTGCGGACTGGGCGCGGTGGAGGCAATCCTGCTGCCTTCAGCCGGAAGCGTGTCGCTCTGGCCGCTGATCAGTATGGCCGCGGTGCTGGGGGGAATGATGCGCGCCCCGTTCACCGCGGTGATCTTCGCGCTGGAGCTGACGCACGACATCCAGGCGCTTCCTCCGCTTCTGATCGCGGCGGTGATGGCGTACGGCTTCACAGTTCTCGTGATGAAGCGTTCCATCCTCACCGAGAAGGTGGCCCGCAGGGGTTACGACATCTTCCGTGAGTACTCGGTCGATCCGCTGGAGACGTTCCGGGTTTCCGAGGCCATGACGGAAGCGGTCCTGACGATCCCCGGATCCCTTCCGGCGAGCGAGATCTACGACCGCTACTTCTCCTCGATCGGGAAGCACCGCGGGTTCCCGGTAGTGGACGAAAACGACCAGCTTCTCGGAATCCTGACGATCTCCGACGTCATGGAAATGTCCCTCTCCGAGCCCGACCAGGCCTTGACCGCCCGCGACCTGCTCCGAAACGATCCCATCGTGGCCTACCCTCATGAGACCTGCCGCGAAGCCGCCGAGCGCATGGCCGCCTCGGGAATCGGACGCCTGCCCGTTCTCTCGGAGGAGACCAGAAACTCATCGGCATCATCACGCGCAGCGATCTGCTGAAGCCGCGGCTTCTTCGGTTCGACGAGGAGCGAAGGATACCGGCGTAGTCGTTGATGCGGCTTTGCACACATGATCTCCCGTTTTCAGCCGACATTGTGTCGTCTTTTTTCCCATTCGGAAGCAAGAAAAGTGCGAGCCAACTTTGACCTTCCCGGACAAATCGACTGGTTGTTTTCAAGTCACCACATCGTTACGGCGCCGATGAATACGAACCCATCAGGTTACGTTGACTACTAGATGTGAGAGGCGGTACATTGCTACCATGAATGCCATGACCAACGACTTCACCGCGGTGTATCAGGAAGCGGAAGAAGGCGGTTACATCGCCTACGCAGAAGAGGTTCCGGGTGCGATCACGCAGGGCGAAACGCTCGAAGAGGCGCGAGCAAATCTAGCGGAAGCGATTCAGCTGGTGCTCGAAACGAACCGCGAACAGAACCGCTTGGAACTCGCAGACGGTCGCCTGATCCGCGAGACCATCAAAGTCACGCGCTTCTAAAACGGATCTGGAATCTCCAGCCATTTACAGATACCAAACACCACGCCTTTCTTGATCTCCGTGTGTCGCGGCACGGACGCACTGCGTCGGTTACGGGGGTTGACGAACGTCGTGTGACGAGCACCTTCCTTCCCGAATACACAGCCGTGTTCTCGTAGGTGATGCTCGAAGTCCCTTCGTTTCATGACGCCGTTGACCCCCTCGTTTTTTGGATAGTCTTGATCTTCTTGATCAGCTTCAGGATGGCATCCTGATCGTCGTCCTCCAGATCGGGATAGGCGTTCAGAATCTCCAAAAGCCACAGTTGATGATCCGAAACGTTTGACGTCTTCGCTCCGTCCGTAGGCGGAGTTGGTGGGGGCGTCGGAACATTTGGAGGGGGCACCTCCTGCTGCGTTTCGACGATGCCGGTACCGATGTGTAGCATCCCGGCGCCATCGCGATTTACAAGCCCTGCTACCACCAAATACTCGATGCTGAGTCGTAGCGACTCCTCTTTATCGGGACCCACCTTCGCGACTTCGGCGAGGTCGTTGATCGCCTCTTTCTCGTTCACGGCGCGAAATTTCAGTTTTGGAAAAAGTGTCTGCGCGAACCAGCTCGCTGCTAACAAGTTCGCGAGTTTCTTCGGGGCGTTAGCCCTGTCCCACTCATTCGCCTTTTGATAGCTCACTGCTTCGACGGACGGGATGAATCCCTTGGCGTCGGACTTCTTGTCTCCAGCGCGTACGATCAAACCAGTATCGACAAAAAACGGCACGATCTGAGAGATCGTGCTGTCGGCCATGTTCACGACCGCACCGACTTCCTTGTTCGTCACCGCCTTCCGTTCGTGACCAGATACGGCAGCAAACGCGCGGAGGATATCCATTTGTTTGTCGTGACGAATTCGGTCAGTCGGAAGAATTTTTGCCGGTTTGGGCCGACTCGACTTTCCCGATTCGGGAGCACTCCCGCCGTTCTCCGCATCGGATTGAGCGTCGGGTGCATCTGGTGTCATCTCTGTCGGCTGGGTGGTATCGGGTGCGTCTGACATAACGATTCCTTTCAGGTTTGAAAGACCTTACGTCGACATCATGCCTCTTGTCAAGTAGTCAGTAGAGTAAATTTCATCGGTTACAACGATCGTGCAACAAACAACGCAAATCACTGCATAGCTAAGAGTAACGCATCTGCAAGACAAGCAATAGAGGTGACACGGATCACGTAAGTCATTGCTCATGAACGACTTCATGCCTATTCTAATTACACGCATCCTGCGATCGCCGTGTCGCATGGATACTTGAATGGCCGAAACGAGGCACGGCCAGTGGCGGTAGGGTGGTTTCTATTTTCGATTGGATTGCAGATGAAGGCAGATGACCGTGCAGCCAGAACGGGTGACGGCGCGAGATGTACGGTAGTTTCAATCGAGCAAGATAGCCCTCGCGACGAACCGATGCCTTAGCTATCCATTCCCCCTACCTGATCGGTCGCAGCAGTTCATCCCGGCTTCCGGCGTGCGTACATGTAGGACCCCCATTGCTCCCGTCACGATTACTATCGTGCCTTCAACCAATGAGCTGCACGCCGCTCCGTAGCCGCCTTGCCGCCGCGCAAATCGCCGCGATTCTCGTGCTCGCTGCCCCCATCGTCTCGGCGCAGTCGATTCTCACCTACGCGGGTGGGGGGACGAGGGATGGGTTGCAGGCGACGGCGATCGTGCTGACGTCGCCGTTTGGGCTGGCGACGGATGCGAAGGGGAATCTGTATATCGCCGAGGAGAGCGGGAGCAGTGTGCAGCGGGTGAATCTGGGGACGGGGGTGATCGCGCGGTTCGCGGGGAATGGTGGGGGGAGCTACGGTGGGGACGGTGGTCCGGCGACCGAGGCTTCGCTGAAGAGGCCGCATGGGCTGGCGTTCGATGATTCCGGGAATCTCTTCATCGCTGATCGGGACAACGGGCGGGTTCGACGCGTCGACGCAAAAACGGGCGTGATCACAACGTTTGCGGGCGGCAACAACGATCCGAATCTTGTCGCCACCGGCGATGGCGGGTTAGCTATGTCCGCGTTTCTCGGCGATCCGGTCGGCATCGCCTGGCACGATGGTGAGCTGTACATCGCCGAGACCCAGTACAACGCCAACGTCGTCCGGAAGGTCGATCGGAATGGAATCATCACCACTGTTGCCGGGAAGCGCGGGCTCACCTCGTTCTCGGGCGATGACGGACTGGCGACGGATGCCGGCCTCGGATCTCCCTATGCGGTGGTGGTCGATGCGACCGGGAACCTGTACATCGCGGATCTCGACAACAGCAGACTGCGCAGAGTCGATCACGTCACGCACAAGATCACGACTGTTGCCGGCGGAGGGACGGAGACGAATGGTACCGGCGACCGCCCGGCCCTCGGCGCGAGCATCTGTCCGGTTGCTCTGACCGTTGACTCCGCGGGGCTGATCTACATTGGCGACTTCTGCAACCGGCGGGTGCTGCGCTTCAACCCCGCCAGCGGCACGGTCTCGACGTTCATGGGAAATGGCCAGTACGGCGGCGGCGACGGAAGTGTGGCCACCGAGGCAGGTATCGAGCAGCCCTCGGCGCTGGCGTTCGATACGGCGGGAAACCTGTTCGTCGAGGATGGATCCAACGGAAGCATTCGCAGAGTGGACGCCGCGACGCGCATCGTCTCCACGGTCGCCGGCGGTGGGACGTTCGTCGGCGACGGCCGCGTGGCCAACGCGGCAATCCTCTCCGGTCCGCGAGGTTTGTCGTTCGATTCGAAGGGGAATCTCCTCATCGCCGACGGTGACCACACGCTCGTGCGCAGGGTCGACACGGCGAGCGGGGTCATTTCGACGTTCGCAGGGCTGGTCAACCAATGCTGCAGCGGTCCTCACGATCCGGGAACGGCTGCCAACACGACCACCATCGGCTTTCCAAGCGACCTCGCTGTCGACTCAAGTGGCAACGTATTTATCGCCGACGACCTCGGCAACATCTGGCTCGTCGATGCCAACGGCAAGATCCAGTTGTACGCCGGCGGAGCCGACCCCAACGCGACCAACATCGGCGACGACGGCCCGGCCATCAACGCCAGCATCGCTCCAACGGGAATCGGCTTCGACGCCGCCAACAATCTCTACATCGCCGAAGCGAGCAGACACCGCATCCGCAAGGTCAACGCACTGACGAAGATCATCACCACCATCGCAGGAACGGGGACGGCCGGATTCAGCCCCGACGGCACGCCGGCGAAGCAGGCCATGCTCGACGGACCGCGGGATGTCGTGGTCGACCGCGCGGGCAACCTCTTCATCTCGGATACAGATAACGGAGTCATCCGCCGCATCGACGCCGCGTCGGGAAACATCGCCACCTGGGCCGGAGGCGGGAGCCCGTCCAACGGGATCGGTGACGGTGGGATTGCCACGAGCGCGGCGATGACACCAAAGCTGATGGCGATCGATCCGAAGAATGACGACATCTACGTCGCCGACGAGAACGGCCTTCGCCTGCGGAAGATCGACGCGAAGACGCAGATCATCACCACCATCGCCGGAAGCGGCGTGGACTACACGGATCGCGAGTTCTCCGGCGACAACGGGCCGGCCACCAGCGCGAAGCTGAATTTCGTATTCGATCTGTCCGGGGTAGCCATCGACGCGGCGGGGAACGTCTTTATCTCGGACACGCTCAACGACCGCGTGCGAGTCATCAATGCCTGTACAGATGTAACCGCTCCGCAGTTGACGCAGCCGCCGGATGGAGCGTCGGTATCGACGTCACCGAACCTGGCGTGGAACGCCGTGAATCATGCCTTCCGCTACGACGTGCTCCTGGACACGGTCAACCCTCCCGTCCGCGTCTTTGCGTCCGACATCAGCGATCGATCGTTCACGCCCGCGAACCTTCAGCCGTCGACGCGTTACTACTGGGGCGTGGTGGCGAAAGGGGATCCTTTCTGCAAGCCGTCGTCGACTGCTTCGTCGCGCGTCGCCTCGTTCACGACCGACACATCGTGTGCGGCCGCGGCGTTCGACGCGGTCGCACCGCAAAACGGAACGACGGTGAACAGCTCGCCGGTGCAGCTTTCCTGGCAGTCCGCGGGGGATGGCGCGACATACGACGTCTACCTCGGCACGCTCAGTCCCGCGCCGCTTATTGACTCCGGAACCACGGCGACGACGTTCAGCGCTACGATTGTCTCCGGGCAGTACTCCTGGTTCATCGTCGCGCACCCGGGTTGCGATCCCTCGAAGACATCGTCAACCTCCACACGGTCGTTCGTCTCGTCATTGCCCACGGGATGCACGCCCGGTCAACTGCAGGTGATCGCCTCACTCCCGTCCAATGGAGCGACGAATGTTTCGTCGACGCTTGATCTCGGATGGGTTCCGCTTGGAGTGGCCAGCAGTTACGACCTCTACTTCGGGACGACCTCCCAGCCGCCGCTGCTCGTCGGAGGCCTCGACCGGACCAGTCAGACGGTCTCGTCGCTGATCCCCGGTACGACGTACTTCTGGCGGGTCGTGGCGAAGGGACCGTGCGACCCGAATGGCGTGACATCGAACATCGTCAGTTTCACCACCCGAAGCTGCGCTGCCGCGGGCGCGACGTCGATCACCTTCGCGCCGGCGACGGTTTCCGAGGGAGCGACTTATGCGATCGTCTGGTCTGTGGCGCCAGGGCTCGACAGCGATGGCGGTTATCTCGTCGAACGATCGACATCGCCGTCGTTCTCCCCACTCCTGGACAGCCAGGTCACAACATCGACGGCCGCATCGTTTTTCGCCGGCGGCCAGGGAACGATCTATCACCGTGTGCGTGCGCTGCCGGGATGCGATCCATCGAAGAGCGGACCGCTCTCTAATGTGGCGATCGTCAACGTGACCGCGGCTCGTCCAAATGTCATCTTCACCGTTCTTCCGACAGCGGTGGTCACTGGACTCGGCGATCATCTCGAAGACAAGCATGGCTCGTTCGCGCTGGAAAACCTTGGCACGACCGCCCTCCAGGTAATCGTCGGACGGCAGGAGTTGAACGGCTCGGCGCCGTTCTTCACGATCGTCGATCCAAGCGCTACTGACTCGGCCTTCGTCACGCTCGAGCCGCGCCAGCCGCGAGTGTTCGACATCCGCTACGCAGGCCCTTCGAACAGCGTCGCCGCGAGTTACCAGGGAGTGATCTTCGTGGCCGCTACCGGCGAGGGTCTGGCAGTGACTCCGTACGCCTTCGTCAATCTGAAAGTAGGCGGCGGTCCGGCAGCAAAGCCGCAGTTTCTCGTTGCGGACACTCCCGCGGATTACGTCGCCTTCCTGCCTCTGACCGGCGACGACGCCACTCGTCCGCCCTTGAGTGTCTCCATCAGGAACAACGGAACGACGCCGATGGAACTGGCCGCGGAGATCGGCCCGGAGGTCTGGCTTGTTCCGGATGCGACCTGGAATGCCTCGGCGCTGGCGCCGGGTGCGACACGTACGGTGAATCTCTTCACACGACGCAGCCGCGCACCGAACGGCTCGCCGCTTCCGCGCTACACATACTTCGGCGTCCGGACCAAGGATGGCGCCACCGCACGCCTGCTCGTGCAGGACAGCGAGGAGCTTCCGGTAACCGGCGGCCGGGCCATCCGTCTCGATCTGGCCACGCGGTCGTTCATCGTTCCCGAGGTGGTCAGCCGGACGACGTCGCTCGGCCTTCCGCTGGTGAGCCAGCTTCGGCTCAGCAACGTCGGCGGCGGCTCGGTGCAGGCGGAGTTGATCTTCACGCCGGAAGGTTCGGACGGCTTCGATGCCACCGCGGTCAAGGACGTCATCGTGATCGTCCCCGCGAACGACGTCGTCACGCTCACCGATCCGCTCGTGCAGATCTTCCGGCTGGCGCGGCCGGCGCGGGGATCGATCGAAGTGCGCTTACCCGAGGAGCGCATCGGCCTGCTGCGGGTGACATCCACAATCGTGGCCCTCGGAGGCGGCGGTGGTTCCGTTTCACCGGTCGTCACACGCGGCGAAGGCGCGCGCATCGCATCGCCTCACGGACTCAGCGGCATTACTTCCAATGCCTCGGTCACGACGTCGTTGACCCTCGCCGAGACCAGCGGCATCGACAAAGCGACTGTGCAGCTCACGCTCTACGACGCGAACGGATCATCCGCGGGCACGTTGAGCGTCGATGTGCCCGCGTACGGCATGAAGCACTTTGACAATCTCGTCGCCGCGCTCAATGGACCGACCGTCGACCCTGGCCAGCTGCAGATCGCGGTTTCCGCGGGAGGCGGATCCGTCGTCGGCGTGGCCACCGTTGGCAGCGCGGACGGAGGAGCCACCTTCGTCAGCGCTCCCATTACCAGCGGATCGGCCAAAGGGGTTCTGGCGCGAGCATTTTCGCGGACCAGCGATGTCACGCCCGCCGTTAACGTCCAGACTGTCATTCCCGTTCTGGCGACGTCGACCACGGCAAACGGGTCGGCCGCATTCAAGACCGCCGTGGCCTTCGTGGCGCCATATGGCGTACCGGGGACGTTCTTCGCCACGTTCCTCGATGCCGGAGGAGCAAACGCTTCGCCGAGGCAGACCATCACTGTCGGAGCATCGGCGACAAAGATCTATGCGGATGTGGTCAAGGATCTGTTCGGCCGGCAACCAGGGGCCGGAAGTGTGTTCGTCGAAATGCCCTCGGGTGGCAAGGTCTACGCCACGGTGCAGCCGGCGGTGGGAAGTACGGCAACGCCGCCGCCTCCGCGCGAACTGCAGTTGCCGACTACGCTGGCCGAGGCACTGACCAGCGCGGCGTCGGCCGGCCAGAGGCCGTTGTTTTTCGACGGATTGGAGCAGTCGGTCGATCCATCAAACGGATCGCGTTGGATGCTCGTTCTCAACGAAGTCGGCGGCGCGTCAGGCCTCATGAACATCCGCCTGTACGAGCCCGGCAACCGGACGAGCACGATCGCTGAGAACACGGTGACCATCGCACCGTTCCAACAGTTGCAGCTCGATACCGTCTTCAGCGCACTGGGTCTTGATGCCGACGACCGCCGGAAGGACCGTACGAACGTCGAAGTCGTCGTCACAGCGATCGCCGGCAACGCACGGGTCGCCGCTATGGTTGTGTCCATCGACAACACCACCGGCGATACGAAGACCTACGCCCTCACGCCGATCGTAGGATCGGGACCGCCCAGCGTGACGCGGACGGTGGCGATCGTTCCTGTGACGCCGCCGGTCACGCGAAGGCGCAGCGTGCGGCATTGATTTGGCGTACTCAGCGCGCCAGTGTCATCCCGTACTTCTTCGCCAGGTAATCCTCGATCTGAGTCCGCTCCGCGTCGGTGAGCACGCGCGCGTAGACGATCATCTCGGCGATGTCGCCCTTCCAGAACTCGTTGTAGCTCGTCCCGGTGCCGCCGATGTACATGTTCGGGAGCGCCTCGTCCCAGTGGGTTACTAACTTGGTGATGGCCGGCTTCCCATCGACCCAGCCGTTCAATTCTGTGGCGGTGTATTGATCGGTGGTGAGATAGAGCTGGCTTGCTTTGAGAACGAAGTAGCCGGCCACGCCGTGGTCGCCGGCGAAGATTATGTAGTTCTTCTCGTCGCCGCTGCGATCGTCCAGGCCGGCGGCGCGGTCGTAGTTACCGTTGTCGTCGCCGTACACCTTGCGAAGAGGGTTCTTGGCGTCGGTGGCACTGTTGAAGACGGTGATGACCGTGACGTCAGGCCAGGAGGCGGGGCTGATGTCGATGTTCGTCTTCAGCATGTTCGTTTCGCCGTCGAATCGCACGGCGGCGTGGCCGTTGATGGCATTAGCCGCGACGGACGGTTGGGCAGTTGCTTCGGTCGCCGAGGCGGAGACATTCGGTACGAGCGGATTCGTCCATGATGCGAGCTTTCCGCCGGCCACGGATTTCGCGTCGTCGCCAGTCAACCAAAGGGCGAGGCCGTTGCCGGGAATGGGAGCACCCGCGGCAAGGGACACATTCGGGATCGGCGTGGGTCCCTTTGGCGCAGGCGCCGCGCTCGATGTCGTCGCTGCCGGTGCGGGTGCGGCAGGCTGCGGAGCGGGTGCTTCCTCTTTCTTCTTGCAACTGGAGAGAGCCAGACCGGTGACGAGCAGTGCCGCGATGATTTTTCTCATGGCGGCGCATCGTACCGCAGGCTAACACGGTCGGCAGTGGCGTCACACTTCGGTTGCTCCGCTCAGGTGTTGACGCAGCATTCGAGCAAGCTGAGGCATACCCGTTGTTGCTGCCTCCCAGACCAGACTACGATCGAGATCCATGTACGCGTGCACGAGCCGGTTACGCGTCGCGATGATGATCAGCCACGGCACGTCAGCCAATTCGTCCCGAGCAGCAGCCGAAAGCTTTGCAGCCGACTCGCCCGCGTTCTCGATCAGCTTGACGATGCCCCAGAACAGTAGATCGTCCCGCTCAAAATCTTCACGCGAGCGATTCGAGAGGAAGTGCTCGATTGCATCGGCCGCATCGAGAATGTGCCGGACGCGGATCAGTCTCCTGAATACTGAACCTCCGCGCCACGGACTACGTCATCGCGGAAGTAGCGACTCAGGTCGGCGGCGGTCCTGAGATCGACCTTGCGTCCGAGTTTCTCGGTCAGCTCGATCTCCATTCCGGCGACTTCGAATAGTCCTACTCGCGCACCATCCTCGAACTCGACCAGCACATCGAGATCGCTCTCCGGCCGAAAACGGTCCGTGAGCACCGAGCCAAAAAGAGCAAGTTTGCAAATGTGGTTTCGTTTGCAGAATTCGGCAACGAACTCTGGATCGAGCTGAATATGTGCGGACATCGCAGTACGTATTCTACCGCGCCGCGTCTGGCCTAATTCGCCGGCTTCGCCGCCGTTCTCGCGTAGTGTCCGGCGAACGTCACGTTCATGCCGAAGTGGCCGTCGACCGCGTGCTCGGTGACTTCGAGTGCGTTGCGGGAGAAACGGATCACGATCCGGTAGCCATCGCGATCGCTCCAGGAGACGACGTCGTCCTTCAACGTCGCTTCGAACTCCAGCTCGCCGATGTTCGGCCCGTATTTCTCGTTGCGGGTGTTCCAGAGCGCGATCCCGCTGACTTTGACGCGATCGCCGGGAAGCGTCGTCACATCGAGTGAGGCCTGCTCGTTCTCGCCGTTGCGCTCGTAGTGGCCGGAGACGTCGCGGTTACGCGCGAACGCCGGCACGGCCAACAGCAGAATCACACAAATCCGAAGAGCTGTGCGCGGGAACATACGCCTCACATCGACGACATCGAGTTCAGGAACTCCGAGTTCGTCCTGGTCTTCTCCAGTTTCTCGACCAGCAGCTCCATCGACTCGACCGTCGACAGCGGCGAGAAGACCTTGCGCAAGACCCAGATGCGATTGAGCTCGTTGCGCTCCAGGAGGAGCTCCTCTTTGCGCGTGCCGGACTTGTTGATGTCGATGGCGGGGAAGACGCGCTTGTCGGAGAGCTTGCGGTCGAGGTGAACTTCCATGTTGCCGGTGCCTTTGAACTCCTCGAAGATGACGTCGTCCATGCGAGAGCCGGTGTCGATGAGGGCCGTGGCGATGATCGTCAGCGAGCCGCCTTCTTCGACGTTACGCGCGGAACCGAAGAAACGCTTCGGGCGCTGGAGGGCGTTGGAATCGACGCCGCCGGAGAGAACCTTGCCGGACGGCGGCACGACGGTGTTGTAGGCGCGGGCCAGGCGGGTAATGGAGTCGAGCAGGATGACGACGTCGCGGCGGTGCTCGACGAGGCGTTTGGCCTTCTCGATGACCATCTCGGCGACCTGCACATGGCGCGAGGCGGGCTCGTCGAAGGTCGAGGAGATGACTTCGCCCTTGACGCTGCGCTGCATGTCGGTGACTTCCTCGGGCCGTTCGTCGATGAGAAGCACGATGAGCGTGACCTCGGGATGATTGCTGGTGATCGAGTTGGCGATGGCCTGCAGGATCATCGTTTTGCCGGTGCGCGGCGGCGCGACGATCAGGCCGCGCTGGCCTTTGCCGACCGGGGCGATGAGGTCCAGCACGCGCGACGACATGTTCGACGGCACCTCGAGCTTGATGCGCTGCTCGGGATAGAGGGGCGTGAGGTTGTCGAAGAGGATCTTCTCGCGCGCCACGTCGGGGTGCTCGAAGTTGACCGCTTCCACTTTGATGAGGGCGAAGTAGCGCTCCCCTTCCTTCGGCGGCCGGACCTGGCCGGAGACGGTGTCGCCCGTGTGCAGATCGAAACGGCGGATCTGTGAAGGCGAAACGTAGATGTCGTCGGGACCGGGCAGGTAGTTGTACTCGGGGGCGCGCAGAAAGCCGAAGCCGTCGGGGAGGCATTCGAGGACGCCTTCCGAGAAGATGAGGCCTGACTTCTCGGTCTGGACCTGGAGGACCGAGAAGATGAGGTCCTGCTTACGCATGCCGGTGGCGTTCTCGATGCCGTGCTCCTTGGCGACCTTGGTGAGGTCGGGGAGCTTCATCTCCTTGAGGATGCGGATGTCGAGCGTCTCGGCGGCAAGGGTCGGATCGCTGCGCTTGTTCAGTGATGGTGCAGCGGAGGAGACGAGCGTCTCGGCGGCGATATCGTTTTCGACATCGACGACCGCACCACGCGGTTCCCTATCGACAACGGCGGCTTCCGCCTCGGGCTCCGCGCTGATGACGTCAGCGACGACATCAGCCGGCGGCGCGTCTTCGACCGCCGCGGATGCCGCGGCTTTGTCGGCCTTCGGTTTCCGCGTGGTCTTGCGTGCCGGCTTTTCTGGTTTTTCGGCAGGCAACTCCGCCACGGCGACGGTCGATTCGTTTTCGAATTCGGTTTCAGACATGGGTTCAGACCTCGTTGGTTGTGTAGCCCTTGGAGAGTCAGGTTCAGAAGCGCGATGCAATCTCGCGCCGCACTTCCTGGATTCCGGTTTTCGTGACGGTGGAACAGGCGATGAGGCGGTCTTCAGTGATCTGGAGCTCCTTGGCGATGGCCGTGCGGCTCTTCGTGAGCTGGTTGTTCGACAGCTTGTCACTCTTGGTCAGAAGGATGCGTTCGTCGATTCCGGAGGCGACGGTCCAGTCGTGCATTTGCAGGTCTTCGGGGCTTGGAGTGCGCCTCACATCGAGAAGGATGAAGATTAGTTGGAGAGCCTCGGCGCTCTCCAGATAGCCGCGTACGAGCTGGCCCCACGAGCGGGCGATGTCCTTCGGAACTTTCGCGTATCCATAGCCGGGGAAGTCGACGATGTAGAAGCGATCGTTGATCAGATAGAACTGAATGGCCTGCGTCTTACCCGGAGTCTGGCTCACGCGGGCGACCGCTTTCCGTTTCAAAACGGCGTTGATGAGGCTCGACTTTCCGACGTTGGAGCGACCGACCATTGCAAATTGCGGCTTGCGGTCAGTCGGAAAGTCGTCGGCCTTGTACGCCGCGCGGTGGAACTCGACTGTTCGGATGTCCAATTGGTGTCTTGCTTAGGGAAATGCAAAAGCAGAGGTGCTGCGAAGAGGTGTATCGAGTGGTTTGTGGGGTTAACGGCAGAGATTGTGCCGGTATTCTCCTGCGTGTCAAGGGATGGTCACGTAGGGGCAAGAATGGAACTTTCGTGCCATGGGGATGGAATCGCGGTTTCGAGGTCGCGCAGTTTCGAGGTCTCGCGGCGGGTAAGGGTACCCACACCGCGAGACTTCGCCACAGCGCTACCGCGTAATCTCAGTGAATCGGCGGCTCTGAACCGAGAACGCTCTCCGCTTCAGGCAGCTTCTTGGCCAGCGGGACGATCGTACCGTCGAGAGCATGGATGACGACCTGATCCATCGACTCGACGAGATTGAACTCCATCTTCTCGCGGACGTCCGAGGGGATGTCCTCGAGGTCGCGCTCGTTCTCCGCGGGCAGGATGATGCGCGTGATGCCGGCGCGGGCGGCGGCCAGGATCTTGTCCTTCACGCCGCCGACGGGCAGCACCTTTCCGCGAAGCGTGATCTCGCCGGTCATGGCGATGTCGCGATGAACCGGAATGCGGGTAACGGCTGAAAGAAGAGCCGTGGCCATGGTGATACCGGCCGAGGGGCCGTCCTTCGGAATCGCGCCCTCTGGGACGTGGATGTGGATGTCCATGCTGGCGTGGAAGTCGGCGTCGAGGCCGAACAGCTCCGCCCGCGAGCGAACATAGGACAGCGCGGCTCGCGCCGATTCCTGCATCACGTCGCCGAGCTTGCCGGTGAGGATCAGATTGCCTTTGCCGCGCGAGATCGCCACTTCCGTCGACAGAATCTCGCCGCCGACTTCGGTCCATGCCAGGCCGGTGGCCAGACCGATTTCACTCTTGTCGTGAATCTGCTGCGAGCGGAACTTGGCTTTGCCGAGGAGCTCGCGCACCTTGGCGCGGTCCATCTTGGTCTTGATGTCGGGGCCCTGCTTCACGACCTGGCGCGCTACTTTGCGCAGGACCGAGCCGATTTCGCGCTCGAGGCTGCGGACGCCGGCCTCGCGCGTGTACGAGTCGATCAGCTCCTCGATGGCGTTGTCGAGAAAGTCGACTTGTGCCTCATCGATGCCCTGTTCCTGCTTCTGCTTCGGCACCAGGAACTGCTTGCCGATGGCCAGCTTCTCGAGATGCGTATAGCCGGAGAGAGAGATGATCTCCATCCTGTCCTTGAGAGGCGCCGGGATGGTGTGGGTCACGTTGGCGGTGGCGATGAACATGACCTTGGAGAGGTCGTATTCGACGTCGAGATAATGATCGGTGAAGGCGTTGTTCTGCTCCGGATCGAGCACCTCGAGTAGCGCCGCCGAAGGATCGCCGCGGAAATCCATCGACATCTTGTCGACCTCGTCGAGGAGGAAGACCGGATTGATCGTCCCTGCCTTCTTCATCCGCTGGATGATCTGGCCGGGGAAGGCGCCGATGTAGGTCCGACGATGCCCGCGGATCTCCGCCTCATCGCGAACACCGCCGAGGGAGAGGCGCACGAACTTGCGGCCGGTGGCGCGTGCGATCGACTTCGCCAGGGATGTCTTGCCGACGCCCGGAGGTCCGACAAAGCAGAGGATCGTCCCTTTCGGTCCCTTAACGAGCTGGCGTACGGCCAGGAACTCGAGGATGCGCTCCTTGATCTTGTCGAGGCCGTAATGGTCCTCGTTCAGGATCTGTTCGGCGAGATCGATGTCCTTGATCTCCTTGGTCGTTTTCTTCCAGGGGACGGAGACGAGCCATTCGATGTAGTTGCGCGAGACCGTGGCTTCGGCGGAGACGCCCGGCATGGCCTCGAGACGCTTCAGCTCCTGCAGAGCTTTTTCCTTCGTCTCCTTGGGCATGCCCGCTTCTTCGATCTTCTGGCGGAGCTCTTCCACCTCATCAGAGCGATCGTCCTTGCGGCCCAGCTCGTGGTGGATGGCCTTGATCTTCTCGTTGAGGTAGTACTCCTTCTGCGCGCGCTCCATCTGTTTCTTGACCTTGGAGTTGATGCGCTTGTCGATGTTGATCTTCTCGATCTCGACTTCGAGGAAGTCCTGCAGCTTCTGCAGCCGCTCGTAGGGCGAAATGGTCTCCAGGAGCTGCTGCTTTTCGGGCGTGGTGATGAGGATGTGCGAGGCCAGCGTATCGGCGAACCTGTCCGGGTCGTCGAGCTTGAGCGTCGACATGACGCCTTCGAAGGCCAGGTGGTGCGACATCTTCGCGTACTGCTCGAAGATCTCGACGAGCTTCTGCATGTACTGCGAGACCTCGGAGGTAAGCGGCACGCTGCTGTCGATGTCTTTGACGACGACGGTGACGTAACCGTCCGCCTCGCTGGTGGAGATGATCTCCGCGCGCGTGAGGCCCTCGACCATCACCTTCACGTTCTGGTTCGGGAGCTTGAGGTTCTGGACGACGGTGGCGATGACGCCGATCGGGTAGATCTCGCCGATCGAGGGGTCGTCGATTTTCGGATCCTTCTGTGTGGCGAGGAAGATCTTCTTCTCGGATGTGGCCAGGGTCGCTTCGAGCGCGAGGATCGAAGCGCGTCGGCCGACGACGAAAGGCGCCATCATCGCCGGGAAGACGACCATGTCGCGCAGGGGGACGAGAGGAAGCGTCGTGATTTCTGGTTGTTTGTTGGGCATGGTTGTTGTTGGGCCTCGGTGTTACTTCTACTGCGCTGCGTTACTTGAGTTACTAAGTTGCTGGGTTACTGGGTCGGGATGGGTTGCTCAGCAACTTTGAAACGCAGCAACCTTGCAACCCGGAAACTCAGCAACCCTGAACCGCTATCCCGCTTTCCGGTACAACGTGATCGGCTGGCTGCGGTTGATGACGACCTCACGGGTGATGACACATTCGCTGATCGCGTCCTGCGACGGGATCGTGTACATGATCTCGAGCATCAGCTCTTCGATGATGATCTTGAGGCCGCGCGCGCCGACGTTGCGCTTGAGCGCTTCCTCGGCGATTGCTTCGAGGGCGTCGTCGTGGAACTTCAACATGACGTTCTCGAAGCCCATGATGGTCTGGTACTGCCGGACGAGCGAGTTCTTCGGCTCGCGGAGGATCTCGATCAGAGTGCCTTTGTCGAGCTCGTTGAGAGTGGCCACCACAGGCAGCCGGCCGACGAACTCGGGGATGAGGCCGAACTTGATGAGGTCCTCGGGGTGAACCTGCGCCAGGAGCTCGCCGGTGCGCTTCTCTTTCTTCGTGGCGATCTTCGCCCCGAAGCCCATCGACGTCGCTGACAGCCGTCTCTCGATGACATTCTCGAGTCCAACGAACGCGCCGCCGCATATGAAGAGGATGTTCGTCGTGTCGATCTGGATGAATTCCTGATGAGGATGCTTCCGTCCGCCCTGCGGCGGGACGTTGGCGACGGTGCCTTCGAGGATCTTGAGCAACGCCTGCTGGACGCCTTCGCCGCTCACGTCGCGCGTGATCGATGGGTTGTCGCCCTTGCGGCATATCTTGTCGACCTCATCGATGTAGACGATGCCGCGCTGAGTCTTGTCCTTGTCGTTGCCGGCAGCCTGGTAGAGCTTGAGGATGATGTTCTCGACGTCCTCGCCGACGTAGCCGGCTTCGGTGAGGGTGGTGGCGTCGACGATGGTGAAGGGGACGCTGAGCATCCGCGCCAATGTCTGCGCCAGCAGAGTCTTGCCGGTGCCGGTGGGGCCGATGAGAAGGATGTTCGACTTCTGCAACTCGACGTCCTGCCGGTTGTTGCGCGTGTGATAGTCGATGCGCTTGTAGTGGTTGTAGACGGCGACGGCGAGCTTCTTCTTGGCACGTTCCTGGCCGATGACGTAGAGGTCGAGGAACTCCTTGATCTCTTTCGGCTTCGGAAGCTGGCCGGAACCTTCCATCGTGCCCGGCTCGTCCTTGCGATCCTCAGCGATGATGTCGAGGCAGATGTCGACGCATTCGTCACAGATGTAAACGGTCGGCCCGGCGATCAACTTCTTGACGTCGCGCTGACTCTTGTTGCAGAAGCTGCAACGCAGGACATCGCCGCTGTTACCCTTTTTCGACATTGGGTTGGTTGGATCCTTTTTTCGAGGTCGCTAGATTCTACGCTGCGCTCTCGTGAACGTGAAGCCGTCGCGAGAGCATTCCTACGGTTTCCGTAACAAAGTCCTATTTCACGCTTTATTCGCGTTTTGCTATCACTTGATCGACGAGGCCGTACTCGACGGCGTCGGCTGCCTGCAGAATGTAGTCACGATCGGTGTCGCGATCGACCTTGTCGACCGGTTGGCCGGTGTGGTTGGCGAGGATTTGATTCATCTTCGCTTTCATCTTCATGATGTCTTTGGCGTGGATGTCGATCTCCGATGCCTGCCCGCCGAGGCCGTGCATGAGTGGCTGGTGGATGAGGACGCGTGAGTTAGGCAATGCGAAGCGCTTCCCCTTCTTACCGGCTGCCAGGAGCACGGCCGCCATCGATGCCGCCTGCCCGATGCAGATGGTCTGGATGTCCGGCTTCACGTATTGCATCGTGTCGTAGATGGCCAGGCCGGCCGTGATCGAGCCGCCCGGCGAGTTGATGTAGACCGAAATGTCCTTCTCCGGGTTCTCCGCCTCGAGGAAAAGAAGCTGGGCGATGATCAGGTTCGAGACCGTGTCGTCGATCGTCTGACCGAGAAAAACAACGTTGTCTTTAAGAAGGCGGGAGTAGATGTCGTAGGCGCGTTCGCCGCGACTCGTCTGCTCGACCACCATGGGGATGAGGACCATTCAGATGTATCTCCTTGACAGTCCGGAGTCTAACGCCGAACTCCGTGGGGAATCCTGACCGTTTGGGTAGGGATTCGCCGGCACGGCCGTGCCGGCTAAGGTGCGACGATGCGCAATCGTTCACCGGCCAGCGAGAAGCGAACGGGCGTGACGGTGATGCGCTCGCCGTCGGCGTAGACGTCGAGCGGCCGTTCGGATGTGAACGCAAACGAGGTTCCACGGCCGGTCTCGACGAACGGACTCTTCACATGCGTTCCGGTGTAGGCCCGCGGCAGGGTCTTCAGGAGTTGAAAGCGCGAGGTGCGATGGACGATGCAGAGGTCGAGATGCCCGTCATCGATCAGGGCGTCCGGAACGATCCGGATTCCTCCGCCGTACTGTCGTGAGTTGCCGACGGTGGCGAACATGATCTCTTCGTTGCGGTCGTCATCGATGGTGACCCGGTGCGGCGTGAAGCGCGGCAGGACGCGCAGGATGGCGTAGAGATAGACGAGCGAGCCTCGCAGGAACTTGACATTGTCGTTCGCGTAACGGGCGACCTCGGAATCGAATCCGAGCCCTGCCACGCCGAGGTAACGGATTCCGTTGGCGACCGCGACGTCGACTTCTCGCGTTGTCCCGCGCAGTGCCAACTCGCAAGCGGCCCCGACGTCGGTCGGGATACCGAGAACCTTCGCAAAATCGTTCCCGGAACCCTTCGGTACGAGCGCGAGCGTGCCGCCGGCAAGATCGAACTCACGAACGGCCAGGTGCAGCGTCCCATCGCCGCCGCAGACGACGACGCGATCGTATTCGCCGCGCGAGGCTTCCGCGGCCGCGCGCGTCAGATCCGCCGGACTGCTGCTGGCGTGTGTGTCGACATCCGCCCCGAGGGCGCGCAGATGCCGTTCCGCCTCGGCATGATGCCGCGACGCGCGCCCGCGCCCCGCAGCAGGGTTGTAGATGAATTTGACTCTCAGGATGGTCTCCAGTGTAGCCAATTTTGTAGGGTACGGAGAAAAGGAACACCGAGGTATCCTCGGCGGCGGACGCAATTCAGACCGCGCGGCAGGTTCGGCGCATATCAAACACCACCATGAGCAAAGATGATGACGACGAAGTTGACGACCTTCTACCCGAATACGATTTCAGTGGCGGCGTTCGAGGCAAGTATTACCGGCCTGGCAAGACGATCATCCGTATGACGATCGATGAAGACGTGGCTCATCACTATTGGTCGTCTGAGCTGATCAACGCTGCACTCCGACAGCTCATAGCCGAGGGACGCGCGCCGGAGCCGCGCGACGAGTAGAGTTTGGACGTTCAAGGAAGGTATCTGGAATCCACGTTTACATATCGCTGTCGGACCGAGCGCGAAGCACGCCGGAGGCGTTTCGTAGATTAGCCGGTGGCAAGCGCCGAAGGACGCGCCGCCACCGGTTAGGGATCGACGTCATCACCGACCCCGGCAGGGGTCGCGGACGGCGCTCGCGTTGACGATATGCCGAGACCTCCGGCACCCCTGCCGGGGCATACGCGCTAACTTAAGTTGATCTCACAAGCTTGAGCGACGACGCGTTGATACGGGCGCGCTCGCGGGTTTTGGCGAAGGTGCCGATCACATTGAATGAT
>Ga0307470_10000024_pt1 | contig 114041 bp, 118 predicted proteins | sample atmos_gasesAM3C__FD_204565 | JGI IMG/M metagenome (GOLD analysis project Ga0307470, IMG submission 204565) | Hardwood forest soil microbial communities from Morgan-Monroe State Forest, Indiana, United States - atmos_gasesAM3C_05 | ecosystem: Environmental > Terrestrial > Soil > Temperate... | reverse complement strand
CAGCAACGTCTCCACTCAGGTCTTGGTTACAGGACCCCACTAGAGGTCCACAACGAATACCTGAACAGGCAGCTCGCAGCATGAACTAGCCGTAAGGAAGCTGTCCGGAAAATGCGGGGCAGGTCACACACCCCAACGCCCGCGCTCCCCACAGCCGGCCCACCCGGCCATCATGCCCGACCCGAGATCACCGCCCGACCCCGTGCCCCGCAGGGTGCCCGGACTCGGCTGCCGCCATACCACCTGACCCGCCGCAGCTCACCCGGGCCTGCTCGCGTACTGCCGCTGACCGTGCTCGTTGCGGGCAACGCCTGTAGTGGATCAAGGCCGGAGGTCCGGCGTCGGCGTGGCGTCCGCGCGGGCAGATCCACTCCAGAGCTAGCAGGCCGGCCCCCGCCCTCCAACAACGGTGCCAACGCGACGTAGGATGTTAGTAAATTAAGACTTGCATAGGAAGTGATCACCCGTCGGCCTTTGAGGATCGAACACACCTCGGGCTGCGACTGTCCGGTCAGGTGGCCGATGCCGAGCTGGCTGTAGCCGGCTTGGATCAGTTGCCGGTACACCACCGCGATGTCGTGAGCGGCCAGCGCCTGCCGCATCGTCGGGTCTTCCCAGGTCGCCGGATCCGGCCGCTCGGGGGTGGCCGGGGCGGCGGCCACGGCGGTGGTGGTCACCACGTCAGCTCCACCGCCCGTAGGCCCTCCTCGCCCACCTGCCGCGGTGGCCGCAGGTGCGAGAGCAGGTACCGGTAGCCGCAGAGGATCACGTGCCGCCCGCACCCGCACTGCCGGGCCGGCTCGGCGGTGTGTACCTGGGCGATGACCGCGACCAGCCGTCGCAGTACCTGCACCGGCACGTCGCATACGCAGTGCTCGCTGGCGGCCGGCACCAGGCAGGTCGGGGCACATCTGCACGGGCGGGGCGACGTCGCGGCTCACCGGGGCGCGGTAGTCGCCCGCGAAGAAGTTGTTGACCGGCCGCTGCTCGTACTGGTCGACCCGAACAGCGAGAGCGTCTTCGTCGGGGCTCGATGAGGGTCCCATGTTGGATTCCTCCCGTCGCCTTTGGTGACGGAAGGGAACGTATGACTGAACAGCCCGGATTTTGTTCCGGGCGGAACATTAGTGGGGAACGCCCATCCGGTACGCCAATCCGCGCAAGTCCCGACCCACCGCTGCCTGGTGTGCCCGGACGACCATGCCCGCTACGGCTTCCCGGGCAAGGGGATGTAGGCGCACCCGCAGAGGAGCGATGACCTCGGCGCGACGGAAGGCCGCTACAGCGAGCTTGTCCTTCCGCAGTGCGGCATGTGCTCGACCAACATCAACCCAATAGGACGCGCGACGCTCGGCTGAGGGCAGACTGTCGGGTTGGAAGTGCTTGGCCGTTTCGATCGTTAGTTCCGGGCGCTGGCTCTCTAGCGCTACGGCCATCCGGTGCATGTGGGCGTTTGCCAGGCTGAAGCAGAACTGAGTGGTGAAGACCTCGCCGAGATCCCCGTGCGCGGCCAGTTGGGCGGCCGTCTCGATGCGGCTCATGGCTTCCTCGTACCTGCCAAGAGCGGCGGCGGACCATGCAGCGACCAGCTGTAGTGCCCCGTGCGCAGCTCGTGCGTCGGGTCCCGCGAGGAGAGATGCCGCATCGGCTCCCGCTGAGGCAGTATCCGAGCCGGCCTGCGGGCAACCCAACGCTACGAGCGAGTGCGCCCGTCCGAACTCTGCCGCAGCGACCCAGACCGGGTCTTGCAGCTCCAGCGCGGCTACCTTGACGCGCTCTGCGGCGGCCCAGGACAGGTCCAGGTAGCCAAGATCGCGTGACAGCGACTGCGCAGCTTAGAAGGACCAGAACAGCACTCGTTGGAGGCGATCTCGGTCCTCCGCGTCCACGTGGGGAATCGTCGAGCGCAGGGCGGGAATCAGCGTCGGAATCAGCTTGCCGAGGCCCGGCAGATCGAAGCCGAGACGCATCCGGGTCAGAGACTCTTCAGCGGCAAGCAGCGTCCCGGCATCCATTCGGGCGCTGGAATCGGTCTCGTGCAACGCACGACGGACAGCCGGAATTGATGCCACAGCGCTGTCATCCCTACTGATGCCGATCTCGTAGGGCTGGCCGGTGAGGTCGGTGGGCGAGACCTGAAGGGCCTCGGCGAGCGCGGCGAGATCGCGGCGGGATTCCAGTGGCAAGAGTCCTCGTTCGACGCGCGAGAGCCAGGAGTGGGTGTGGCCGATTTGTTCGGCGACGACAGCGAGACTGAGGCCACGGCGAAGGCGCGCGGAGCGTACGGCAGCGCCGATGGTGGCGTGGTCGTCAGTACCATGATCCATGTCGGAGTCCCCCTCCGGCCTGGCCCCGGCAGCTCGCACCCGCGCGGGGCCTATTTCCGACCGAGCGTAACGCGACAGCCCACCTCCGCCCGGCCCCGTGACTTACCCGGGGGAGATCCACCCGCTTGGGCCTCAGGGCCGGCGGACTGTCCGGCGGTGACCACGGAAACCGCGACGGCGGTGGTGATCGGTACCGAGGCGGCGATCCCGATACCGCCGATGAGCCCGCGAACGATCTCACCGGCGATCTCATCACCGGTCAGCACATCGTGAGCCGACCGGCCGGAGATGCTGAACAACAGCAGCGCCGGCAGCGCCGAACCGGCGTAGGCCACCACCAGGGTGTAGATCGTCGAGGCGATGTGATCGCGGCCGATCCGCATCGCCGAGCGATACAGCCCGATCGGCGGGCTGCCGGGGTGGGCGTCGTGCAGATCCAACACCGCGGAGGCCTGGGTCACCGTCGCGTCGTTCAGAACACCTAACGCACCGATGATCAGCCCGCACAGCAGCAGCCCGGAGATCGAGACCCGGGACGCGGCGGCCTGCAGGTAGGGCACCGTCTCCTCCGACAGCCCGGTCAACCGGGTCGCGCCGACCGCGACCCACGCCAGCAGCCCGGTCAGGGCCAGACTCAGCAGCGTCCCCAGCAGGGCCGCGGAGGTCCGCGCGCTGAACCCGTGCGCCAGGTACAGCACCACGAACAGGATTGCGGCAGCGCCGACCAGCGCGACCATGGTGGCTGACCGCCCATCCAGCAGGGCCGGCAACACGAAGGCCACCAGCACCAGATAGGTCAGCCCCAGACAGGCCAGCGCGGCCAGCCCACGCCAACGGGCCACCGCCACCATGACCACCGCGAAGGCCGCAGCCAACCAGCCCAGCGGCGCCCCCCGCACCACATCGTCGAAGACATAGGTCGCTGCGCCGCCGGACGGGTCCTGTACCCGGCCAACCCGTACGGCCTCCCCCGCCCGGAACATCGCCGGCGTCGCGTTACCCACCGGCACGCTCACCGCACGCCCCGCCTCCGGCCCGGCGCCCACCTGCACCATCAACGACACACACCGCGCCGCCGGCAGCACCGGCACCCCCCGCCGCCTCATCGCAGCCCTGGCTCTGCACATCCAGGATCACCCCCGGCTCGAAGTCCAGGAGGTGCCTGAGGAGGCGTTCCCGGTGGGCCGCGGCACTCACAGACCCTCCGGCCGGCGCACGGTGGTACGCCGCACCGCCGGTGGGGAGGTGCGGCGGGGCTGCTCGGCGGTGTTGCGCTGAGGCCGGGTGAGGACGGTGACCTCAAATCAGGTCGTTCGGGGGTGCAGCCGAGGATGTCGCACAAGGCGGCCAGGGGGTCCATCGACAGCCGTTGCGGCGGCTGAGTCCCGTCTAACCAGGAGTTTCGTGTGCTGGTCTACCCGCTGGGCTGGACCTGTCCAGCAAGTCCCTCCCGTTCGTCACAGACCGGCTCGCTGAGCATCGGCGGATCATCGGCTCGCGGTGGCGGAAGCTGAGCTGCGGCCGGCAACCGCTGCTGGTCTTGGCGCACCTGCGCTGCTGAACCTGCTGTTCAGCGGTGACACCTACACCCGGCTTGCCGCCGGTTTCGGCGTGGGCGTGGGCGGGTGTCCCGCTCCGGCAAAACACAAACGACTCGTCTCGGTCGAAGTGCTCCAGCTTCCCCCGGTAAGCGAGGAGCATGGCGGCGACATTCGTCATGACTTTCCCCTACAACAGCAGGTCGAAGACCCGAAACGCCCGCTCCCAATCCTCGGTCTGCGGATTCTTAAGCTTCGGGTCCATGAGCTTGAAGGCGCGGGCGAGCGCCAGGCTGAGCCCGCCGACGACGCCCGGCAGGCGGGTTTCGGTCTCCTCGGCCAGGGCCACGTCGAGCGGCGGGTGTACGGCGAGCTGTTCCAGGATCGGCCGGAACTCGATCTCACTGTCGATGTCCCGCGCGTCGTGGATGCACTCCTGCAGCCCTTTGGTGATGGGCAGGTCGCGCGGCGCGATGACGTCGCGGCCGTTGGCCTTGGCGGTGCCCTGCCCGATCAGGAGCAGGTCGTAGAGCTTGTGTTCGACGAAGTCGTTGTAGCGCTTGACGTCGCTCTTGTCGATGTCCAGCCCTGCGGCGGCCCGGAAGAACCGTTCGAACCGGGCGACTCCGATGACCGTCATGGCGGTGTCACCTCCCTAGCGGCGGGTACGGATGCGGCGGCGGGATCGGGATCCGCCATCCGAGGCGGTGCGGGCCGGGCGCCCGCCGCCACAGCCCGAGCAGCCAGCCGATCCCAATGACCGACACCACCGCCAACCCGGCCCATTCCAGAACGGGGAAGAGGCGCGCCTGTTCGGCGGTGGGCTGCACCATCCAGCCGTTGGGAGTCCGGCGGTAGTTCTCGCCCTCGGTGATCAGCAGGGTAAGGACGAGCGCGATGCCGTGCATCGAGTCCCACAGCGCGTGCAGCGCCGACACCCCGAGGTACGCCAGGATCAGGCGGCCGGTGATGGCGAAGTGCCGCTGCGTCGAGCCCGAGAACAGCACGCCGCCGAGGATCGCCGTCCACAGGCCGTGCCCGACCGGGCTCAGCAGACCGCGCAGGATCTCGGTCTGCACCACCTGGAGCAGCGACAGCCCGTTGACGGTGAACAGCGCGGTGAAGGCGTACCCGGCGGACTCGAACGCGGCGAACCCGAACCCGACCGCCGCGCCCAGGATCATCCCGTCGCGTACAGACTTGACCGCCAGGTGGCGGGTCAGCAGCGCCAGCGCGCCCAGCTTCACCGCCTCTTCGATCAGCCCGACGCCGATAAACAGGGTCGGCGACGGCTCCAGCAGGTACGCCTCAAGCACCGAGGCCGCCAGCACCCCCAGCACACCACCGGTGAGGAACGTGCTGAACACCAGCAACGGCGTCAGCTCCCCGGTGTCGCTGCGCTCGAACGCCCACGCCACGAACGTCACCGGCACCAGGAAGCTGCCGAGCAGCACCAGAGTCGGGACCAGGTTCGGGCTGCCCGTGGCGAAGATGACCACCACCGTGGCCACCCACAGACCCAGGCCGCTCAGGAAGATCCGCAACCAGGGCCGCCGCGACCGCGTCCGGCTCACCCGGTTGACTCCCACCTCCATCATCGCTGCCCCTTCCGTCGTCTCAGGCGGTTGCCGGTCGGCCGGCGCCGGCTTCCGCCGCCCCGCCCTGGTAGATCTTGCGCAGGCGCAGGGAGAGCACGATGAGCGCGACGCCGAACACCACTGCGTAGATGCCGATCAGCCAGACGACCGTGACCGCGCCGGCGGTCGGCCAGACGATCAGCAGGATCCCGAACACCACCGACAGCACACCGCTGAGTGCGAGCAGCCACTCGCCCTCCATCTCACGTCGGAGGCGGACCGCCGCGACGATCTCCAGGACGCCGGTCACCAGCACCCAGGCCGCGATCAGCCACAGCAGGGCCAGCGTCGTGATGCCGGGCCACACGAACGTGATCACACCGGTGAGCACACCGGCCACACCCTCCAGCGCCAGCCAGAGGCGGCGTCCCCCGGCGGACCGGCCGCCGAATATCGCCGTCACGAGCGCCAGTACGCCATCGACGAGCGCGTACGCTCCGAACAGCAGCACCAGCACGGTGACGGTGATCGCGGGCCAGATAATGGCCATCAGGCCGAACAGCACGGCGGCGACGCCGCGGACGGCGACGACCCACCAGTACCGGGCGAGTGTCTCCAGCATGTCGATCTCCGTTCGTCGATCGGGGGCTGGGGGGCTACTGGCCGGCGGAGCGGCCGGTCCAGGCGAGGTGCTCGTGGATGAGGCGAACGGCCATGGAGCCCTCGCCGACCGCTGACGCGACCCGTTTGATCGATCCGCTCCGGACATCGCCCACCGCCAGTACGCCGGGGCGATTGGTGTCGAGGAGGGAAGGCTGCCGGCCGGCCGGCCGGGACGCGTCGCCCGCGACGGCGGCCGGCCCGGTGCGGACATATCCATGGTCGTCGAGCGCGACGGCATCCCCCAACCAACCGGTGCAGGGATGTGCGCCGATGAAGATGAAGAGCAGCTCCGTCGCCAGATGCCGGCGTTGCCCGGTGTGGTTGTCCTCGACGACCAGCGCTTCGAGCTGCCCGTGTTCGCCGACGGGCTGGCGGACCTCGATGTTGCGCAGAACCTCCACGCGCGGGCTGCGCTCGATCTGGTCGACCAGGTAGCGGGACATGTCCCGGGCCAGGTCGTCGTGGCGGACGAGCAGGTACACCCGGGAGGCGTGCTGGGCCAGGTAGACGGTGGCCTGGCCGGCGGAGTTGCCGCCGCCGACGACCGCGACCGGCCGCCGGTGGCAGCTCTGCGCCTCCACCAGGGTGGCCGCGTAGTACACGCTGGTGCCCTCGAACCCCGCCAGGCGGGGCACGTCGAGCTTGCGGTAGCGGGCACCGGTCGCGATCACGACCGTCCGGCTACGCAGCCGCGTACCGTCGTTCAGGCGTACCGCGTAGTGGCCGTCGCTGCGCTCCAGGCCTGCGGCCTCCACGGGCACGCTGATGGTGGCGCCGAACTTCGTGGCCTGGATGAATGCGCGGTCGGCGAGCTCCGCCCCGGAGATGCCGGCGGGGAAGCCGAGGTAGTTCTCGATCCGCGACGAGGTGCCCGCCTGTCCGCCCGCGGCGACCGCGTCGAGCACGATCGTGGAGAGCCCTTCCGAAGCGCCGTAAACCGCGGCGGCCAGGCCGGCGGGGCCCGCGCCCACCACGACGAGGTCGCATAGCGCGTCGGCGGCGCTCGGCGGCGGCAGGCCGATCGCCCGCGCCAGGTCGACGTTGCCGGGGTTGCGCAGCACCCGCCCGTCGGACCAGATCACCACGGGCGTCTCCGGTGGAGTGACGCCGAGCTGGCGCAGCAACGCCTCCGCGCCCGGATCGTCCTCCAGGTCGATCCAGCGGTGCGGCAGCCGGTTGCGGGCGGCGAACTCGCGCAGCCGCCGGCTGTCGGCCGAGTACCGCGACCCGACGATGCGGAAGCCGACCCCATGCCCGATCAGCAGCTCGCGGCGCAGCAGGTAGGCCCGCAGGATCAGGTCGCCGAGTCGCGGATCGTGCGCCACCTGCTCGCGCAGGGCGGTCACCGGGACCGCGAGCACCTCGCCGGGCTCGCAGACCACCGACGAGACGAACGAGGGCTGCCCGGTGAGCAGGCCCAACTCGTCGAGGAAGCGCCCCGGCCCGTGGACCCGGATCACCCGCTCCTCGCCGGTGTCCAGCCCCTCGATCACCGCGACCTTCCCTGCCAGGACGACGAAGAAGTCCCGGTCGTGCTGGCCCTCCCGGACCAACACCTCACCGGCGCGGGTATGCCACCGGCGGCCGCACCCGGAAAGCGCGGCGATGTGCTCCTCGCCAAGGCGGGGAAAGGCCCCGCAGGTATCGGACGTCTCGGCGAGTGGCTGCTCGTGCATGTTCGACGCCTCCTGATTCGTTCGCTCGCTCACGGCGACTTCGCGAGCGTGTCGTCGATCCAGGCTCGCAGTGTCGCCACCGGTGCGGCGCCGGCCTTGCGGGCGAGGACCTGCCCGCCACGCATGACCATCAGCGTGGGCACGGCCTGCACCGCGAACCGCTCGGCCAGCTTGGGTGCGGCGTCCACATTGATCTTCACGAGCTTCACCCGGCCAGCCAGCTCCCGGGCCACCTGCTCCAGCGCCGGGCTCACCCGCCGGCACGGCCCGCACCACGGCGCCCACAGGTCGACCACCACCGGGATCGAGGCGGCCTCGGCGACCTCGTGGAAGTCGTCGTCGCCCGCGTCGGCCACCCACGGCAGCGCGGCCTTGCAATGGCCGCAACGCGGGCCTCCGGTCGCCGCCGCCGGCACCCGGTTCTTCCGGCCGCAGTTGGGGCACTGGATCACCATGATCGCGCACCTCTCACGCCAGCGCCGGGTTGTCGTACGTGACGTTCAGCTCGCCGTCGACCAGCGCGACGCGGATGGTGGCGCCGTCCTGGACGTCGCCGGCCACCAGCGCCCGGCCGATGCGGGTCTCGACCTCGCGGGCGATGTAGCGGCGCAGCGGCCGGGCGCCGTACACCGGGTCGAAGCCCTGGGCTGCGATGAACCGCCGCGCGTCGTCCATGACCTCCAGCGTCATCTGCCGGTTGGCGAGCCGCGCCCGTAGGTCGCCGAACATCAGCTCGACGATGTGTTCGATCTCGCGCTGGGTGAGCGGCTTGAAGAGCACGATGTCGTCGACGCGGTTGAGGAACTCCGGCCGGAAGTGGCGGCGCAGCTCGCCCATCACCAGCTCACGCCCCTCGGGCTTGATCTCCCCGTCGGCGGTCACGCCCTCCAGCAGGTACGCCGAACCGATGTTGGACGTCATGATGACGACGGTGTTGCGGAAGTCGACCGTGCGGCCCTGGGCATCAGTCAGCCGGCCGTCGTCGAGCACCTGCAACAGCGTGTTGAAGACGTCCGCATGCGCCTTCTCGATCTCGTCGAAGAGCACCACCGAGTACGGCTTGCGCCGCACCGCCTCGGTGAGCTGCCCGCCCTCCTCGTAGCCGACGTAGCCGGGCGGCGCCCCGACCAGGCGGCTGACGGTGTGCCGCTCCTGATACTCGCTCATGTCGACGCGGACCATGTTGTCCACCGTGTCGAAGAGCGCCGCCGCGAGTGTCCGGGCCAGCTCGGTCTTTCCCACCCCGGTGGGGCCGAGGAAGATGAACGACCCGATCGGCCGGCGCGGGTCCTTGATGCCCGAGCGCGCCCGGATGATCGCGTCGGCCACCAGCCGCACCGCCTCCTCCTGGCCGACCACCCGCTCGTGCAAGATCTCGTCCAGCCGCAGCAGCTTCTCCCGCTCCCCCTCCTCCAAGCGGCTGACCGGGATGCCCGTCCAGCGCGACACGATCGAGGCGATCTCCTCTTCGGTGACGACCTCGCGCAGCAGCCGCTTCCCGCCCTGCCGCGCGGTCAGCCGCTCCTCCTCGGCGGCTAGGCGCCGCTCCAGCTCCGGCAGCTTGCCGTGCCGCAGCTCCGCGGCCAGGTTGAGGTCGTAGCCGCGCTCGGCCTCCTCCGCCTGCCGCCGGACCTGCTCCAGCTCCTGCCGCAGCGCCTGTACCCGGCGCAGCGCCTGCCGTTCGGCGTCCCATTGGGCCCGCAGCGAGTCGGTCTCCGCCCGCAGGTCGGCCAGCTCCTTGCGCAGAATCTCCAGGCGGGTCTTGCTGGCTGGGTCGCTCTCCTTGCTGAGCGCGGCCTCCTCGATCTCCAGCCGCCGTACCCGGCGGGTCAGCTCGTCCAGCTCGGCCGGCATCGAGTCGATCTCGGTGCGCAGCATCGCGCACGCCTCGTCCACCAAGTCGATGGCCTTGTCCGGCAGGAACCGGTCTGAAATGTAGCGGTGGCTCAGCACGACCGCGGAGACCAGCGCGCTGTCCTGGATCCGGACGCCGTGGAACACCTCCAGCCGCTCGCGCAGGCCCCGCAGGATCGAGACGGCGTCCTCTTCGGACGGTTCGTCGACCAACACCGGCTGGAACCGACGCTCCAGCGCCGCGTCGGACTCGACGTGCTTGCGGTACTCGGTGACGGTCGTCGCGCCGATCATGTGCAGCTCGCCGCGGGCCAGCGTCGGCTTGAGCATGTTGCCGGCGTCCATCGCGCCCTCGGCGGCGCCGGCGCCGACCACCGTGTGCAGCTCGTCGACGAAGAGCAGGATCCGCCCCTCGGCCGCCCTTACCTCGGTCAAGACGGCCTTGAGCCGCTCCTCGAACTCGCCGCGGTACTTGGCGCCCGCCACCAGCGAGCCCATGTCCAGCGCGAAGACCGTCTTGTCGCGCAGCCCTTCGGGAACGTCACCCCGGTGGATGCGCTGCGCCAGGCCCTCTACGATGGCGGTCTTGCCCACCCCCGGGTCGCCGATGAGCACCGGGTTGTTCTTCGTCTTGCGGGACAGGATCTGGATTACGCGCCGGATCTCGCCATCCCGCCCGATGACCGGGTCGAGCTTGTCCGCGGCCGCGTCCGCGACGAGGTCGCGGCCGTACTTGGCCAGGGCCTCATAGGTCACCTCCGGCATCGCCGAGGTCACCCGCTGGTTTCCGCGTACGGAGGTCAGCGCCCGCAGGAACCCGTCGCGGGTCAGCCCCTGCTCGCGCAGCAGCCGCCCGGCCGCGCTCTGCGGGCCCTCGTCGAGGAGCCCGACGAGGAGGTGCTCCACCGAGACGTACTCGTCCTTGAGCCGCTTCGCCTCCCGCTCCGCGGCCTCGAAGAGGCGGGCCAGCCGCTGGGTGACCATCACCTGTCCGGGTGCGGCTCCAGGGCCGGTCACCCGGGGCCGGCGGCCCAGCTCCGCCTCCACCTCGGCCCGCAACCGGTCCGGATCGGCCCCGGCGGCCACCAGCAGCCGGGGCACCAGCCCCTCGGACTGGTCCAGCAAGGCCAGCAGCAGGTGTTCGCCGTCGACCTCGGTATGACCGAACCGGAGCGCCTTGGTCTGCGCGTCGTGCAGGGCGTCCTGCGACTTCTCGGTCAGGCGATTCAGGTCCACGACGGGCCTCCCGTACCTCGAGGGGTTGTCCGCTCCTGCCGGCGCAGCGCGGACTCCAGCTCGGCCACCCGGTCGAGCAGGTCGGCCACCAGGCCGAGGGCGGCGTAGTTGAGGGCGAACCCGGCCCGCAGCCGCTGCAGCCGGGCCATGACGCCGAGGTGCGCCGGTGAGAACCACAGCGCTCCCGCCGCGTCCCGATCCGGCTCGAGCAGCCCCAGAGCCATGAACCGGCGTACCAGGTCGGGGTGCAGTCCGGCCGCCCGGGCGAACGCGTCGAGGTCCATGCGGCGGCCGTCGGGGTCCTTCGCCGTCGCCCCAGGCGGTGGAATCCGGACCAGGACGTAGCTCATCGCGGCCTCCTCGCATCGAACGTGGAGACGGTGGCGAGCCGCTCGAACAGCCGCCGCTCCTCCTCGGCCAGCCGGCGGGGCACCATGATCTTCACCTCGGCGAACAGGTCGCCGGGTGCGCCGCGGGGATTGGGCATGCCGCGGCCCTGCAGCCGCAGCCGCTTGCCGGTGGACGTCCCCGGCGGCACCTTCACCTTCGCCTCGCCGCTGGGCGTGTCGACGGCTACCGACGCGCCGAGCGTCGCCTCCCACGGCGCCAGCGGCAGGTCGACGGAGATGTCGCGCCCCTCGACCCGGTACCGGGGATGCGGGGCGATGCGCACCGCTAGGTAGAGGTCGCCGGCTGCGGCGCCGTCACTGCCCTGGCCTCCCTGCCCGGCGAGCCGGATCCGCTGGCCGTCGGTGACGCCAGCGGGGATGTTCACCTCGAACGTCCGCGACCCGCCCGGGCCGGCGAGCGTGATCGAGCGGCGACCGCCACCGTACGCCTCCTCCACAGTCAGCTCCAGCTCGGCTTCCTGGTCGGCGCCGGCAATCGGCCCCCACCCCCGGCGGACCCGGCCGGAGAACACCCCACCGAAGAGGTCCTCGAGGTCGATGTCCTCGCCCATGCCCGAGCCGAACCAAACCTCCTCGCCCTCGCCCGGCCCCGGTCCACCGCGCGGCGCCTGTCCACGCCGGGCGCCGGCTCCCGCGCCCGATCTGGGGCGCGCCCACGTTTGGGGGTCGACCCCCTCCGGCACCCGTCGGAAATCCCGCCCGAAGGCGTCGTACCGCTTACGGGTGTCCGGATCGGAGAGCACGTCGTACGCCTCGGCGATCTCCTTGAACCGCTCCTCCGCTCCAGGATCGGAGTTGACGTCGGGGTGGTAGGTGCGGGCCAGCTTGCGGTACGCCCGCTGAATCTCCTCCGGGCTGGCGGTTTTCGGCACCCCCAACACCTCGTAGAAATCGCGGGCCGCCGCTGCCATCAATCGCTCCTCGCCACCACGACGGCGGCCGGTCGCAGCTGTCGCTCGTCGTCGCCGTACCGGGGTCGCACGACGTGGACCACCGTGCCGGCCCGACCGCCCGCGTCGGGCACGGTCGCGACCGCCTCGTGGCGGGCCGGGTCGAACGGCTCGCCGAGGTCGGAGCGGCGCGGGAAGCCGAGCCGGGCGAGCAGGGCGACCGCCTCGTCCCGTACGGCCCGGACGCCTTCGACGATCGCGCCGGGATTGGCCTCGGCGTGCTCCAGCGCGCGGTCGAGGTCGTCCAGCACGGGCAGCCACTGCGCCGCCACCCGGGCTCGTTCCTCGGCCCGCTGGCGCTCGACCTCGCGGGCCATGCGCTTGCGGAAGTTGTCGAAGTCGGCGAGCGCCTGCCGGTACCGGTGCTCCAAGTCCGCTAGCCGGGCCCGCAACTCGTCGGCCGGCTCGGCCTCCGCCCGGCCGTCCCGTCGCTCGGTCTCAGGCCGTTCGGCGGCCGCCGCCTCCGGCTCCGGCTGCGGTGCGTTCTGCTCAGCCATGGCGTCACTCGGTCGTGAACTCGGCGTCGATCACGTCGTCAGAGTCGCCGCCGGACGCGCCGCCCTGGGCCTGGCCGTCTCCCGGAGCCTGGCGACCGCCGGCCACGGCGAGGCCGTGGTAGACCTGTTGGAGCTCGGAGGTCAGCGACCGCATGCGGTCGATCGGCGCCTCTTCCTTGATCGCCTGCCGGGCGTCGGAGATCAGCATCTCGGCCCGGGCCTTCTCGTGTGTCGGCGCGGCGTCGCCCAGCTCGCCGAGGCGGCGCTCCACCTGGTACGCGACGGAGTCCAGCTCGTTGCGCGCGTTGATCATCTCGCGGAGCCGGGCGTCCTCGCCGCGGTGCTGCTCGGCGTCGCGGATCATCCGTTCGATCTCGCCCTTGTCGAGGTTGGAGGTCTGGGTGATGGTGATGCTCTGCTCCGCGCCGGTGCCGGAGTCGCGGGCCGAGACGTTGAGGATCCCGTTGGCGTCGATGTCGAAGGTGACCTCGATCTGCGGCACCCCGCGCGGCGCCGGGCGGATGTTCTCCAGCCGGAAGCGGCCGAGCACCCGGTTGTCCGCGGCCCGCTCCCGCTCGCCCTGCAACACCACGATGTCGACGGCCGGCTGATTGTCCTCGGCGGTGCTGAAGACTTCGGTGCGCCGGGCCGGGATCGTCGTGTTCCGCTCGATCACCTTGGTCATCAGCCCGCCCATCGTCTCCACACCGAGCGACAGCGGGGTGACGTCCAGCAGCAGCACGTCGCGAACCTCGCCCTTGATGACGGCTGCCTGGATCGCCGCACCGAGCGCCACGACCTCGTCGGGGTTGACCGTCATGTTCGGGTCCTTGCCGCCGGTCAGCCGGCGTACGAGGTTCTGCACCGCCGGGATCCGGGTCGAGCCGCCGACCAGGATGACCTCGTCGATGTCGTTGGCGGTGACCTTGGCGTCGGCCATGGCCTGCTGCACCGGACCCTGGGTCCGCTCCACAAGGTCGGCGGTGATCTGCTCGAACGTCGACCGCATCAGCGTGGTGTTCAGGTGCTTCGGCCCGTTGGCGTCGGCCGTGACAAACGGCAGGCTGATCGTGGTCTGGGTCACCGACGACAGCTCAACCTTGGCCTTCTCGGCGGCCTCGAAGAGCCGCTGCAGCGCCTGCGGGTCGCGGCGCAGGTCGATGCCTTCCTGCTTGCGGAACTCCTCGGCGATGTGGTCGACGATCCGGCGGTCGAAGTCGTCGCCGCCCAGGTGTGTGTCGCCCGCGGTCGCCCGCACCTCGACCACGCCGTCGCCGACGTCGAGCAGGCTGACGTCGAACGTGCCGCCGCCCAGGTCGAACACCAGGATGGTCTCGTGCTGGCGCTTGTCCAGCCCGTACGCCAGCGCCGCCGCGGTCGGCTCGTTGATGATCCGCAGCACCTCCAGGCCGGCGATCCGCCCAGCGTCCTTGGTCGCCTGCCGCTGCGCGTCGTTGAAGTACGCCGGCACCGTGATGACCGCCTCGGTCACCCGCTCCCCGAGGAACTTGGACGCGTCCTCGGCCAGCTTGCGCAGAACCAGCGCGGAGATCTCCTCCGGCGCGTACAGCTTGTCCCGGACCTTGAACCGCGCGGCGCCGTCAGGCCCGGCGACGACGTCGAACGAGACCGCGTTGATCTCGCTGCTGACCTCCTCGTAGCGCCGCCCGATGAACCGCTTCGCCGAATAGATCGTCCCCTTCGGATTCAGGATCGCCTGCCGCCGCGCGAGCTGACCGACCAGTCGCTCGCCCTGCTCGGTGAAGGCGACCACCGACGGAGTGGTCCGCGAGCCCTCCGCGTTGGGGACCACCGTCGGCTGCCCGCCTTCCACCGTGGCGATCACCGAGTTCGTGGTGCCAAGATCTATGCCGACTGCCTTGGCCATGACATTTCCTCCGCATCTCGTCGCCTACGACCCGATGGCGGGCGACGACCGCGCTGCCTGGGCCGTATCGGGCACGGGCCACCGCGAGCACAGGTACGGCCCGGCGCGTCGCTGAACGCCGTCCGCCCATTCTAGATCCAGGTTTGCCGAGTCGGCGGTGCCCGGCATCCCGCGGTCGCGTAGTTATCCGGCGGGCATCCTCGTCGCTACTGACATGGCGACCCCGGCCCGTGGGTACTCCTCATGGATGTCGAGCCGGGCAGGCGATTGCCATGCAGACCAGGCCAGCACAGTCGAGTCAACGCGCCGTCCGCCCGCCCGGCCGCCTCCCGGCTCCGCTGCGGCCGCTCTCCGCGGGAGCGGTCCAACTGCTAGAGGTCGCCGCGGTGTTCGACGCGCCGTTCTCGGTCGAGGATGTCGCCGAGGTGCTCGGTGAGCCGGTCGGCAGGATCCTTCCGGCGCTGCGGGAAGCGCTCGCCGCCGCAGTGGTCGTTCCAAGCGCGGATCTCATCGCGTACGGCTCGCAGCAGGTGCGCCGGGCGGCTGTGGCCCGGATCCCGCAACCCATCCGGCTGGCCCTGCATCGACAGGTCGGTATGGTGCTGCTCGCGCGCGGCGAATCGGCGGTGCGCGCCGTGCCACACCTCCTCCAGAGCGTGCGGCCCGGTGACCGCCAGACGCTGGCCGCGTTCGACCGGGGGGCCCGGGAGCTGACCGCGAGCGCGCCGGAGATCGCAGCCAACCTCGCGCTGCACGTTCTGCGACTGACCGACCCCACCGACGCCGAGCACCTGCCGCGCAGCGAGATCGCGATCGACGCGCTCGTGGCCGCGCGGCGCGTCGCCGAGGCCGAAGCGCTCGCCCGGCACGCGCTCGGCCATGCCCTGTCGTCGGCCGAGGGGGCGGCCCGGATCCGCCTCACGCTCGCCGGCATCCTGTTCGTCGGTGGAGAGCCCGAGGCCGCGGTGGCCGAGGCAGAAGCCGTGCTTGCCACCGGCTGCCTGCCCGAGGAGCTATACGACGCCGCCGAGCTGGCCCGACTGCACGCCCTGCTGGCCCTGCACGACGTCATCCGGGCGAAGGTGACCGCCGAGGCCATCCTCGCCGGTGACGCGCGGGGGGTCGGCGACACCGCCCTCGCGGCGGCCATCCGGACCCTCGCCTGGATCGCGTGGGACCAGGGTCGCGCGGCCGCCGCCGTGGGCCTGGCCCGGGCCGCGGTACGGCGGGCGGCTCGGGCTCCGGCCCGCGGGCAATACCGGGGTCTGGGACTGGCGTCGATGCTCATCGCCCTGGGCGACTTCGACGAAGCGGCCGGCTGTCTCAAGCGGGCGACCGAGGAGATCGAGCGGCTCGCCGATCCGCTGTGGGAGATCGTCCCCCCGCTGTTCGCCGCGCGCCTGGGCCTCGCGGCCGGCCGGCTCGACGACGCCCTGGCGCACGCCCGGCTCGTCCTGGAGATCGCGACCGAAGCCGGCACCCGGATGTTCGTCCCGCTGGCGTACGCCACCGTGGCGCAGGTGGCGTTGCTGCGCGGCGACCTGCGCGAAGCCAGCGAGTACGCCGAACGCTGCCGGGGCGAGCCCGCCGCCGGACGGGTGCGGTTCGGCACGGCCACGTACGCCTGGACCCACGCCCGCGTCGCCGAGGCCGAAGGCGGCCCGGCGGCGGCCATGGCGGTGCTGGGCGAGCAGTACGAGCCGCTGCCGACCGAGCCGATCCTCCTCGTGGAGGAGCCGTGCGCGGCGTCCTGGCTGACCCGCGTCGCGCTCGGGGTCGGCGACCGGGACCGCGCCGAGATGGTCGCCGCCTGCGCCAACCAGCTCGCCGCGAACAACCCCGAGCTGCCGTCGATCGCGGCCGCCGCCACCCACGCCCGCGGCCTGCTGGACCGCGACGCCGCGGCGTTCGAGCACGCGGCGACCGGCTACCGGCACCCGTGGGCGGTGGCCTCCGCGCTGGAGGACGCTGGCGTGGCCGCTGCCGCGACGGCGACCAGACGGCGGCTCGCGGCGCGTTCAGCCGGGCCCTAACGGCGTACGACCGGGCAGGCGCCGACCGGGACGCGGCACGCCTGCGCGCCCGGCTGCGCGACCTAGGGGTCCGGTACTGCCACTGGACCCGGGCGGAGCGCCCCGCGACGGGCTGGACCAGCCTCACCGAAACCGAGCGGCAGGTTGCCTACGTCGTCTCGGAAGGGCTCACGAACGCCCAGGCGGCCGGGCGGCTCTTCGTGTCGAGGCACACCATCGACTTCCACCTCCGCAAGATCTTCCGCAAGCTCGGCGTCCATTCCCGGATGGAGCTGGCCCGGCTCGTCCTGCAGCGCGCCGGGGAGCCCGGTACGCCATAGCACGGCGACGGATACCGGCCGCCGGGCGCAGCGCTCGTGGGGAGACAGACGAGCCCGGTCCCGGCGGCCGGTATGTTCAGGTGCGGCCGCGTACACACTCAGCTCCGCGGGCCGGCACTCAGACTGGCGCTCAGCTCCCGGCGGTCGCCGACCGGTGCCGGAGGTGTACGGCGGGTGCTGTTCGCGCCAGGCTTCGGCGAGCAACAGGACACCGGCGACGATCGCGTAGACGCCTATCACCACCGCGAGCGCGACGGCGCCGATCGTGGGCCGCAGCAGGATCAGGACGCCGGCCACGATGGAGGCGACACCGGTCAGGAGCAGCAGCCACTGTCCGCGTACCCGGGTGGCGAGCCGGATGTCCATGGCGCTGGTGACCAGGGCCCACGCGCCGACCAGGACCACCAGCGCCAGGTGCGGTGATGTGTCGGACCAGACCCAGGCCACCACTGCGGCGACCACGCTCAGCAACCCCAAGACGACGTACGCCGGGCGCCGGGCGCCGTTCCGCACCCGGCGGAAAGCGCCTACCGGTATCGCGACACCGGTGCCGAACGCGTACGCGCCGAACAGCAGAGCCAGTACCACCACCGTCACGTCAGGCCACAGCAGGGACCAGCGCGCCGAATACGATCGCGGCGATCCCGCGAAGGACCAGCAGCCATCCGTGCCTGTTCCATCCCGTCACCTCTCATCCGCCTATCCGCGTTCGGACCGGGGGATCGACGTCCAGCCTCGGTGCCGCACGGGTGAGCGGGAACTCGCCCGAGGAGGATGAACGCCGGCGCGGGGCTGACGGGTTCGTCCCACCCGGGGATCGCATCTCACCCGTCGGGCGAAACCGTCGGTGGAGACACATGACGTGCCACAGCCTGGGAGGCGACACCGATGAGCGCACCGACGACAACCCGGACGGACGAACAGATCCAGCTCGACAACGCACCGACACGGACATCGCCGCCGCCGCGGCGCGGGCGCTCGCGTGGGACGCCTTCGTGCCCGAGGACAAGGTGAGCGTGACCGTCTCCAATGGATGGGTCACGCTCAAGGACGAGGTCGACTGGGAGTCCTCGCCGGCTCGGGTGCGGGCGGCGGCGAGTTCATGCTCGGCGGTCACCTCACCGGTACAGGCCGCACCCAGGAGGGCGTAGGCCAGGTCCGGGCCGCCGAGGGCATCGGTCAGCCACCACGCCGCCATCACCACCGCGACGCGAGCGACCACTGACAGGGCCTGTTCGCGTTCGGTCATGATCCGAAGCGCCGCCAACCGCTGAGGAGCCGGCACCCGACGAACACCGCGCGGCTCACGGACGGCGCTGCACGACAAGCTCGGCGAGGCGCTGTACCTCGTCCAGCAGATCGACCGGTCCGCGGACTGACGCTCGGCAGCCGGCCAGCACGGCCGGCCCGCGTGACGCTGGGTCGTCGACATCGAGGTGGATGTCGAGGTACGAGTAGCGCTGGCCGATCGCCCGACCAGCGCACCGTCGGCCCGGCCCGTCATGTCGGTCCATGTGACCCTGCGACAGGCCGTGTTGGCTCGCATGTCGCCGAGCCAAATGGGGGTCGGTCTGGCACTAATAAATGATCACCGGGGCTGAAGGCGCGACGGTCTCCGGGGTGAACTCGACGAAGTACTTGCCGGCGGGTGAACAGGTTGGCGCCGTCGGCCTGGGTGAGGAACCCCTCCAGCGGCGGGCGTGGCGCACACCCGCTTCAACCTGTGCTGGCAAGGCGGTCAGTGCTACCTCGAAGTTCACTCGTCAGACCGAAACTTCGCTGGCTCTGGTCGCGTCGCGCCCGCCTGCGCGCCCATCTGGAGCAGTGCACCGCCCGCGCCCAGGCCCTCAGCATCAAGCTCAGTCCGGACGCCTTCGTCTTCTCACCCGCACCGGACGGCACCGAGCCGACGAAGCTCGACACCGTCACCCAGAAGTACGCCAGGATGGCCGCTAAGCTCGGCATCGACACCCATCTGCACAACCTGCGCCACTACTCCGCCACCGAGCTGATCGCCGCCGGTGTCGACATCCGCACCGTCGCCGGCCGCCTCGGCCACGGCGGCGGTGGAGCCACCACCCTCCGCGTATACGGGCTCTTCGCATCTGGCTGGGTAGTGTGTTCAGGCTGCTACTGGTTGTGAGGTGGTGGTTGTGACGGTGTGTAGCCGTTCGGGGCGGGTGGAGCGGGAGGCGGTGTAGTGGGAGCGGCGTTGCTGGTTGGTGACGTCGGTCAGGCCGAAGGCTGTTCTGTAGACGGGCTTGATGAGGTGGTTGACGCCCTCTGCGGCGGTGTTGCTGTGTCCGGTGAGCACGGCGCGGGCGGTCTCGGCGCGCCGGGTGGAGACGGTCTCGGCGAGGGTCTGGATCTCCGGGACGGTGGCGCCGGTGGTGGCGGCGAAGTCGAAGAACGTCTCCAGCGCCGTGGTGACCTGCTCGCGGGTGGCAGCGAGGCCGGTGCGGTTGGGGGAGAGTTTGGCCTGGTCGCGGAGTGGTTCCTTGGCGCGCCAGGCGGCGCCGGTCTGCTGGCCGTCTTCGCCGAGGTCGGCCAGCGCGCACAGCAGCTTGTGCCGGGCGGTGGTGGACAGCCGCTCCTGGCCGCGGCGGAGCAGGTTCTTGATGGTGTGCTCCAGGTCACCGGCCCGTTCGCGGCGGGGGTAGGTGAGGCGGCGGCGCACGTCACCGACGGTCTTGTTGGCCAGCTGCGCCAGGTGGAACGGATCGACGACCAGCCGCGCGTTGGGCAGCAGGCCGCTGCCGAGGACGGCGGACTTGTACACCGTGGACATGTCGATGCTCACCCAGCGGATGCCGGCCCGCCAGGCCGGGTCGGTCCCGGCCAGCCAGCCGGTCACGCCGGCCTTGGCCCGGCCCTGGACCTGGCCGAGCAGCCCGTGCCCGCCCGCGGGGCCGACGAGCACACTCTGCCAGCGGTCGGCGTCGGCCACCCACGCCCCGCTGGCCGCATCGCGGTGGTACAACGGCTTGCCACCTCGATGGTCGCCGGTCCCGAGCACCTCCACCGGCGGCAGCAGCCCGCTCACCGATCGGCGGACTCGGGTGGCCGGGCCAGCCTCGGCAGGACAGGCGCCCCCGCAGGCCTCGGTCCGGGCGCCGCTGTCGGTCTCGGCGTCGCCGTCGCTGTCGGTCTGGGCGTCGGCCGTGGTGTCGGTGAGGTGGATGCCCGCCTCGGCGGCCACCCCGGACACCACGCCTGCTGACCGGATGCGGTCCTCACGTGCACCGTCCAAGACCCGTCAACCTCCCGTTCCACGACCTCGACCTCGACTCCGCTCAGCCCCAGCAGCTCGGCCAGTGCAGCACCCTGCGACACGCGCCCGCCCGCCCATCCGCCCGATGATCCTTGATCTTGTCGGACGAAGATCATCCTGGATGGGTGGGCGCGTTCCTGTCCGACACGCCAACACGACACCAACCACAGACCATGACAACCGGCGATCACTACAAGGGTGCGACCGATTACAGAATCCAGCTCACTGCGTAGAGCCATCAGGCGGGGGGAGTCGCCCGGTGCCCAACGTGCTAGGACCCGTCCGTCCATTCGCCGCGACGCTCGGGGTGCGGCCCATCGAGCTGGGGAAGCACGACACGAAGGCGTCGAAGGTCACGAAGATTGAGGCGACCAAGCAGAATCTCGACAACAAAGAGGTCCCGGACACCATCCAGAAGGTCGAGACTGACACCTGATGCGTCGGCCCTGAACGGAATGTGCAATGAACCGCTTGGACGGAACAGTGCTCTTGCTCAGCGGCACCGACGATCACACGACCGAGGCGGTCAACGAGGCTCTACGGCGTCTCGGCGCCAAGGTGGCGCGGATGGATGCCGGAGATTTTCCGCAGTCGATGACCCTCGTAGCGAAAAGCGCCGAGTCGGGAACCTGGTCAGGTCGCCTCGTCAGCACGCAGGGCTCGATCGAGTTCCACGTCGCTGCACGCGTAGGCCTGACGACGCCTCGAACGCTGGTCACCAACGACTACACGGCGTTGCGAGACTTCGCCGCTGAGATCGACGGGCCGCTCGTATGCAAACAGATGTCGGCACTAGTTCTGTATGACCACGGGAAGCCACGTCTGACCTACACCACGCGCGTCGAGGTCGCCGACGTCAGCCCGACAGATCTCGCGGTGACCGCGAACCAGTTTCAGGAGGTTCCCAAGGCTCGCGAGGCGTGGGTCATAATGGTCGGCGAAAGACCATTGGCGGTGGCCATCCAAGCTGAGTCCGACGAGTCGTACGTGGACTGGCTACCGGCCGCATCTGACGGCGGGGCACGGCGCGGCCGGTGTCCCGGAACGGGCGCCGTTCGACCGTATCGTCGCCACCGCCGCTATCTCCGCCGTGCCGCCCGCCTGGATTGATCAGCTCACGCCCGGCGGGATGATTCTCACAGACCTGCGCGGCGAGCTGGCCAGCAGCCTCATCGCACTCCGCAAGACCGCGCCCGACACGGTCTCCGGCCGTTTCCTGTCGGTGCCCGGGCACTTCATGTGGCTCCGCGCCGAAATCGACAACCCACTTCGCGACGGCGGCAGCTACCTGATGGAAATCAACATCGGCAACCCACGCCATACGGCCACCGCCGTGGGACCGGATATTCTCGACGACCCGAACCTGCGGTTCCTCGTTCAGCGCCGGGCCCCGCGGAGCCAGAGCATTTACCGCATCGACTGTCATGGGCGCGACGTGGTCGAGGTCAACGCGGGTCAGTCTCGGGCGCATCTCGACACTGCCCCGCTCGGCGACGGCCTACACGAGGTCACTGAAATTGGACCGGACTGCGCGTGGAAATGCGTCGACTCCACCATCGACCTGTGGAACCACCTCGGCCGTCCCGTCCGTGAACGGTTCGGGCTCACTGCCACAGCCGACGGCACCCACATCCTCTGGCTCGACCAACCCGGCACCAACCACGCCTGGCTGCTACCGAACCCCTAACCCTAGCCCGGGACTTTCAGACGAGCGTTCCCGGGCAGAGCAACCACCGCCAGCGCCGGATGGGCCGACGGCTGGGCGCCCGCGACCCACCTGTGGGCCAGTGCCCGTGCCGAGGGGTCAGGCGCCGGCGACGAAGCCGACCCGGCGCAGCTCGGTCTCGGCGATCTCGACGTAGGCAATGATGCCGGCCTGCACGATGATCCGGCGGCCCTTGTCGTCCACCAGCCTGAGCACGCCCTTCGGATCCTGCAGCGCCTCGGCGACCATCTGCTCGACCTCGGCGGGGTTCTGCGCGCTCTCGAAGACGATCTCGCGCGGCGTGTGCTGCACGCCGATCTTGACCTCCACCGCGGCTGCCTCCTTGCTGGGCTGTTGTGGCAAGGCTAGCGTCCCCACCGCGATGTCCACATCGCGGCTCAGCAGGCGCGGCGCAGCAGCTCCAGCGTCCGGGACCGCGCCGTGGCGTAGTCGACCCCGTACGACCTGAGCAGGTCGTACGCCGGCCCCCGCCGACCGGCGAGGATGGCCAGGAGCAGGTGCTCGGTGCCGACCAGGTGGTGGCCGAGCTCGCGGGCCTCCCTGATCGAGCGGGCCAGCACCTGCCTGGACTCCGGCCGCAGCGGCACCGGCCCGCGCCAGCGCCGCCAGCGCCGGATCCGGCCGCCCCCGGCGAAGGGATGCCGCCGGCCCCGGTTCCGCCGCCGGCCCGCGGGCCGGACCGGCACCAGCGCACCCGGCCCGAACGACTCCTCCGCCTGCCGGACGACCGCCCGCAGATCGATCCCGAGGTCGGCCAGCGCGGCCGCGTCGGCGTCGTCCAGGCCAGCCCGGCGGACGCTCTCCGAGACCCCGTCGACCAGCTCGCGGACGGTGTCCCCGGCGACGACGCCGAACCCGGCGAGCACCCGCCCGGCCAGGCACTCCGGCTCGGCCAGCATGCCCAGCAGCAGGTGCTCCGGCCCGATGCCGCCAGCGCCGAGTCGCATCGCCTGGTCGCCAGAGCCGAGGACAACCCGCCGGGCATGGGCGGTGAAGCCCCGCACCACGATCATCGCTGCCTCGCATGCTTCTTGTGCACTGCCTGGCGGCTCACGCCGAGCGCGTCGGCGACCTCCTGCCAGGACCAGCCCAGCTCCCGGGCGTTGCGGACCTGGAGCACCTCAAGCTGCTCCAGCAGCTTGCGCAGGGCCGCGACGGCGCGCAGCCCGATCGCGGGATCTCGCCCGCCAGCAGCGGTGGCGAGCGCGGTTGCCTTCACATCAGCCATGCTGTCAACCTACGTTGACGGCGTGAGGCTGTCAACTAGAGTTGACGAGGGTCGGTCTGCAACGGGAAGTTCGAGATGCCCCGCCAGGCCAGCGACTCGATCAGCCGGACCGCCTCCTGCTTGGGCACCTCGCTGGCCCGGTCCAGCCACCACCGGGCGGCGATCTCCGACATCCCGGTCAGCCCGACCGCCAGCAGCTCGGCACGGGGCCGGTCCAGCCCGGTGTCAGCGGCCACCGTGTCAGTGATCGCCTCGATCAGGCCGCGCTCCATCCGATCCACCTTCTCCCGCACGGCCGGGTCGTTGCGCAGGTCGGACTCGAAGACCAACCGGAACGCCTCGCTCTCGGAGTCGACGAAGTCGAAGTAGGCCGAGACCGCGTTGTGCACCCGGGCCTTGTTGTCCGTCGTACCGGCCATCGCCTGGCGCATCCGCTCCACCAGGTCCTCGGCGTGCGTCTCCAGCAGCGCGAGGTAGAGGTCGAGCTTGCCCGGAAAGTGCTGGTACAGCACCGGCTTGGAGACCCCGGCGCGCTCGGCGATGTCGTCCATCGCCGCGGCGTGGTAACCGTGCGCCACGAAGACCTCGCGGGCGGCCCGCAGTAGCTGCTTGCGGCGGGCGGAACGCGGCATCCGGACGGTCCGGGCGTGCAGCGGCTCGGCGGGCGGCGGCACGCTCGACGTCGGTGCCGGGGTGGTCGCGGGGGTGGGTGCTGCCGGCGTCGCCGTCATGCCACCTCCCTCCCGTTTTGCCCATTCGTCCCGCCGAACTTTACCCGGGGTAGGAGCGGCGGCGCCCGATCAGCGCCAGTCGTCGTCGTCGATCGGCACCTCAGCACGCTGCTCGGCGGCGTCGGCGGGGTCGACGTCCCAGGGTACGTCGGGAGTGGAGACCGGGGTGCGCGCCTCGCCGGGCTCGGGCACGACGTCGGCATGCTGCTCGGCCGCATCCTCGGCCGGGCTCTCCCATGGTGTCTCGGTCATCCACCCTCCTCAGTGTCCTGGCCATTGTGCACACCCTCAGCGGGGCAGCGCCGGCCGGTCGGCGGTGCGCAGGCCGGCGAACAGGTCACCATGCTCCTCGACCCGCGCCAGCACCTCACCTGCGGTGAACCGCAGCGGCCGGCCCGACTCGACCTCCGCCCAGCGCAGCGGGGTGGAGACGGTCGGCTGAGCCACGGCCCGCAGCGAGTACGGCGCGACGGTGGTCTTGGCGGCGTTGTTCTGGCTCCAGTCCACGAACACCTTGCCCGGCCGCAGCGACCGGGTCATCCGGGACAGCACCAGCGTCGGATGGGTGGCCTCCAGCCGCTGGGCCAGGTCCTTCGCGTACGCCGAGGTCGCGGCGTCCGGGGCCGGGGCGATCGGCGCGTAGACCTGCATGCCCTTGCGGCCGGAGGTCTTCGGGTAGCCGGTCAGGCTGTCCCGGCCGATCTCGGTGCGCAGCAGGCAGGCGACCTCGGCACACTCCACAATGGACGCTGGCGGGCCGGGATCGAGGTCGAACACCAGCAGGTCCGCCGGGCGCGCCTCACCGCGCGGGCCGACCGTCCACTGTGGAACGTGCAGCTCCAGCGCGGCCAGGTTCGCCAGCCAGACCAGGGTGGCCAGGTCGTCGCACACGACGAAGTCGATCTCGTCCCGGTTCATCGAGCTGCCGGGCACCGGCAGCCGGACCGTGCGCACCCAGCTGGGGGTGTGGGACGGCTTGTTCTTCTCGAAGAAGGACTGACCGGTCACGCCGTTCGGGAACCGGTTCATGGTGAGCGGCCGGTCGGCCAGGTGCGGCAGGATGTACGGCGCGACCCGGGAGTAGTAGTCGAGCACCTCGGCCTTGGTGAAACCGGCGTCCGGATACAGCAGCTTGTCCAAGTTGGACAGTTGCAGGGTGCGGCCGTCGACGGTGACCTGCACCCGCTGCGGGCTCAACCTGTACCTCCGGCCTCGGTGTGATGCGATGGTAAGAGGGTGCCCACAGAGGGTCTACCCGCACTGATCCGGCCGATGCTCGCCATCGCCAGCGGCCTGCCGGCGGACGACGCGGCGCACGGCTACGAGCTGAAGTGGGATGGTGTCCGCGCCGTCGCGTATGTCCACAGTGGACAGTGGCGGCTGGTGTCGCGCAACGACCGGGATGTCACCACCGGCTATCCCGAGCTGGCCGCGCTGCCCGGGCTGCTCGGCGGTGCGTCGGTCATCCTGGACGGCGAGCTGGTCGCCTACGACGAGGGCGGTCGGCCGAGCTTCAGCGCGCTGCAGGATCGGATGCACGTCCTGGCGCCCAGCCCGGGGCTGGTCGCCGCCCGGCCGGTGACGTACCACCTGTTCGACGTCCTGCACCTCGGCGCGCACAGCCTGCTGCGGGTGCCCTACGCTGACCGGCGCGGGCTGCTGTCCGAGCTGGCCCTGGACAGCCCGCCGGTGCGCACCCCGCCGTACTTCGTCGGCGGTGGCGTGGCGGTGCTGGCGGCCAGCCGAGAGCAGCGGATCGAAGGCGTGGTGGCCAAGCGGCTGGACTCGCCGTACCTGCCGGGCCACCGCAGCCTGCTCTGGCGCAAGATCAAGAACCTGCGCACCCAGGAGGTCATCATCGGCGGCTGGCGGCCGGGCGCCGGCCGGCGGACCGGGCTGATCGGCTCGCTGCTGCTCGGCGTGCCGGCCGCCGGCGGGCTGCGCTACGCCGGGCACGTGGGCACGGGCTTCACCGAGGCGATGCTGCGCGACCTGACCGACCGGCTGGCCCCGGACGCCCGGCCGGACAGCCCGTTCGCCGGGCCGGTCCCGCGCGCCCACGCGGTCGACGCGCGCTGGGTCCGGCCGACGCTGGTCGGCGAGGTGGCGTACGGCCAGTGGACCCGGGACGGCATGCTCCGTCATCCGGTCTGGCGCGGGCTGCGCCCGGACAAGACGCCGGAGGACGTCGTACCGGAAGGCTGACTGGCGCCGCACCGCAGGCCGCCGTCCCGGAGAGCGCCGCACCGCAGGCCGCCGTCCCGGAGAGCACCGCACCGGAGAGCCGGGCACGGCTACACCCGGAGCAGGGGGGCGAGCCGTTCCCAGCGGGCGATCTCGGCGCCGTTGGTCCGGTTGAGCTCGGCGTGCACCGGGCGGCCACGCCAGCGCCCGGTGACCGTAGCGGTCTCCGGGCCGCCGTAGATCATGGTCGCGATGGTGCCGGGCGGGACCGGCGCGAACGGGTCGTCGGCTGGGCCGAACGCGGCCAGCGCGGCGCAGGCGGCGGCGGCGTTCGGGTGGTCGCCGGGGTCCTGCGGTGGGTTCCCGGGATCCGGTGGTGGCTCCGCGGGGCAGCGCAGGGTCCGGGTGACCGGGTCGACGCCTGGCTGGGACACGGTGACCCGCAGCTCACAGTCCATGGGTCCACCGGCTCAGGGGTCCGCTCGTCATGTCATGGGTCCGCTCGTCATGGGACCACTGTGGACTCATGGGCCACGCTGGACCAGCCCTCCACCGGACGCGACAACCCGGCCCCGCGAATGCGACCCTGGTAGTGGGCTCCCCGGGAGGCAGGTGCGGCGTGCGTGCGATCTGGAAGGGCGCGATCTCGTTCGGGCTGGTGACCATCCCGGTCCGGCTCTACACCGCAGCCGAGGAGCGGGACGTCTCCTTCCACCAGGTGCACCGTACCGACGGCGGTCGGGTCCGCTACAAGCGGGTCTGCACCATCGACGGCGAGGAGGTCCCGTACGCCGACATCGCCAAGGGCTACGAGCTGGACACCGGCGAGATCGTGGTGCTGACCGACGAGGACCTGGCCGACCTGCCGCTGCCCTCGGCCAGGGTGATCGACGTGCTGCAGTTCGTGCCGCTGGACCAGATCGACCCGATCTACTTCGCCAAGAGCTACCTCCTGGAGCCGGACAAGACCGCGGCCAAGCCGTACGTGCTGCTCCGCGACGCGCTGGAGGCGTCCGGCATGGTGGCCGTGGTCAAGGTGGCGATCCGGACCCGCGAGCAGCTCGCCACGCTGCGGGTGCGAGACGACGTCCTGGTGCTGGAGACCATGCTCTGGCCGGATGAGATCCGCACCCCGGACTTCGGTTTTCTCGACAGTGACGTGGCGCTCCGCCCGCAGGAGATGGCGATGGCCGAGTCGCTGATCGAGAGCATGTCCGGCGACTTCGACCCGACGCAGTACCACGATGAGTACCGCGAGGCGCTGCTGGCGGTGATCGACGCCAAGGTGGCCGGCCATGAGGTCGTCGAGCCGCGGCCGTCCGGGGCGGCCAGCGGTGAGGTCGTGGACCTGATGGCAGTGCTGCGGCAGAGCGTGGCCGCGGCGAAGCGGGCCCGGGGCGAGGAGCCGGCAGAGGAGAAGACCGCGAAGAAGGCAGCCAAGAAGACGGCCAGCCGCTCGGCCTGACCCCGCGGGTAGGCGGCCAGACCAGTCACCGTGCGGTGCTAGCACAACACGCCTAGTCATGATGCGGACCAGACGGCGGTGTTGTGAGAGGCTGCCCGGGTGACTCGACCGACTGCGAGCCATGGCGGCCATCCGGTCCGACCACACTCGGCTCCGCGCGGCGCGGGCCAGCGGCCCACCCGGGCGCATACGGAGCGGGCACCCGGCGGGCGGACGCGGACCGTCGACAGCCCGGCGCCGACCCGCCGCGGGTACGACACCGCCGCGCAGCGGGCGGCCCGGATCGGCCAGCCGCGCACGGTCGCCAGTCCCGATGGCACGGTCAGCACCGGCAGCTACGGCGTCGCCGCCCGCGGCCGCGGCCGGACCTACGTGCCCGGCGAGCCGGCCCGCCGTCCAAGCCGGCTGGCCAGGTTCCTGCAGGACTACGGCTGGCGGGCGTACGCGATCCCGGTGCTGACGGTCGCGACGTTCCTCTGCGGCATCGACGTCGTCAACGGACCGGCGGGCAGCGGCCAGGCCAGCTCGGCGGGCCCGGCGGGCTCGGTGGCGCAGGTCCAGAACGCCGAGATCTACGTCGAGCTGCCGCGCGACCTGGCGGGCGGCAGCCAGCCCGCGCCCGGCGCTGGAGCACTGACCGACGCGCTGCCGGCCGGGCCGCCGTACACCATGAAGGGCACCGGCACGTACCGCATCGTGCCCGGGACCTCGAAGGTCTACGGCACCGGGCCGCTGCAGCTCTACGCTGTCGAGGTCGAGGAGGGCATCGACATCGACCAGCAGGCCTTTGCCTCGGAGGTGGAGCGGATCCTCGGCGACTGGCGTGGCTGGGGCGCCAACGGGCGGATGTCGTTCCGCCGGGTGGACGACCCGGGCAAGGCGTCGTTCCGGGTGTCGCTGACCGCCACCATGACGGTGCGGTCGATCTGCGGGTACGACGTCAAGTCCGAGACGAGCTGCTACAACGGCACGCTGCACCGGGCGGTGATCAACGACGCCCGCTGGGTGCGGGGAGCGCAGGCCTTCGCCGGCAACCTGCCGCTGTACCACTCCTACGTGGTCACCCACGAGGTCGGGCACAGCTTCGGGCACCGCCACCAGCTCTGCGGCACGCCGGGCACCCCGGCGCCGGTCATGATGCAGCAGACGCTGTCCACCGGCCTGTGCACGCCCAACCCGTGGCCCTACCCGGACGGCGTCCACGAGGTCTCCGGCCCGCCCGCCCCCCCCAACCTTCCGGTCGGCCGCTGACCGGGACGCGCTGGGTCCACCTTGTCGCTGGGTCCACCACCTTGTCCGGGGAGCCAGGGGCGTTGGGCTACCACCCCCGGCGCCCCCGGCTCCAGATGCTGCGCCGGGCCTTGGTGGATCGCTCGGGTGACAGCAGTTCATTTGTACACCAGCTGAGAAACTAGGTTTCCTCTGTTTCTCAGGCTAGGTGGCTCCGGTTCCGGAGGATGTACACGGCCTCGGCTGTTCGCCAACGGGGGTGGATCACGTGGTGGCCAGCGATGAACTGGTCCGCGCGGCATGGCTGTGGCCGCGACGGCGATGCGGGGATCCGTCGGTCTGAGCGGCCATCGTGGCGGCAAGGTGCAGCGGCCGCAACCTCGGGCAGCCTGTCTCATGGGACAAGAGTCCTGGATTTTAGGGAGATCTTTTATCTGGACACTTGGGGGCGCTAGCGTCTAGACGACTCAAGTCCTTCAGCGGACCTTGGCCGTCCTACCCCGGCTACGAAGGGTCCGGCTGCGGGACGCCGCACCGGGCCTTGGTGGCCGCTTGGGAGGACATTTATGCAACCACTACAAATAATCTTTGCCGGGCTCGCCGTGCTGGCTTTCGTCGCTTTGGCCGGCTTCTTGGTTGCCCGGATGAGTCGGGTGGGTCCAGGATACATCGCCACGATCTTGATCGCTCTGGCGATCTTCTTCAAGGTGCTACCGGCTGTGCTCAACGAACTGCGGGTCGATAACTTGGCTGGAACAACCCAAATCATCTCAGAGCCTCCGCTCCCGGCGTGGCAATGAACGGGTCGTCACCGGGTACGAGCCAGCCGCAACGGGCTCGCTCGTACCCGCCGCGGCCTGCGACCAAACTGACCAATGGCGCTGGAAGACGAGCCGGGGAATTCTTCGGCTCCTTTCTCAGAGCTCGCGCTGGGCACTCATCGAGCGGTCCAACCTGAGGTACTATCGCTGTCGAGAAGTGATTCCGCAGGCTGGCGACTCCGGGATCGGTTTCATTGTGTCCGGATGGGCGAAGAGCACGGTTGCCGCGGTGCAGCCCAGGGGGATGCTGGTTGATGTCCATGGCCCGGGCGACCTCGTTTGCGAAGTCACCGGTGGACGCCAGGAGACCGCTGTTTTATCTTCTCGTGGAGTCGGTCTGACAGTCACGGCCGGGTATGACATGACCACAGTAGGGTGGATCGACCCCAGGCTGGTGGAGAGGCTTGTCAAGGACAACACGAACGACTCGCTGATCCTCCAGGTGTCCTCAATGAAGGAGCTACGTAGGAAAGAGATCGTAGCGAGCGGCTATCGGCTTCTTGAGATCCTCCAGCCGCAAGGTCTGCTCGAACGCGCGAAGTCTGCCTGGCGCCCACCGGCGGGCCTCCTGCTCCCCGTCCAGACCTGGTCCGACTTCGAAGAGACTGCCAGCAAGGATGCCGAACGACCGGTCCGCGCAGCGCCATCTCCTCGCAGAAAGGAATCTGTCCGGCGTGTGGAAATACCTCGGATGCGCAGAAATACAATGGACTAGTGCACCAGCACAGATGCTGTCAGCCGCCCTGGGCGACCCGGCCCGTCCAGCCAAGCCACCGGACGCACGCGCCTTCGGTCGCCTGCATCGGAGTCGACGCGCTGATCGTTCGGTGCTGACGGGGGACCCTGACAGGGGAACAATGGGTCGCGGGCGCAGGGTTGTGCTCCAGGACCCCCGTTGTCGTCGCTGAGTGTGTCCCAGGCCCGTGTCCGAGGCCCGTCTCCCGAGGAGTAGCACCGTGTCCCTGCCGCCGTTGGTCGAGCCGGCCGCTGAGCTAACCGCCGCCGAGGTACGCCGATACAGCCGCCACCTGATCATCCCCGAGGTAGCGATGGACGGGCAGAAGCGGCTGAAGAACGCCAAGGTGCTCGCCGTCGGCGCCGGTGGGCTCGGCTCGCCCACCCTGATGTATCTGGCTGCGGCCGGGGTCGGCACCCTCGGCATCATCGACTTCGACGTCGTCGACGAGTCCAACCTGCAGCGCCAGGTCATCCACGGCCAGTCCGACGTCGGCCGGCCCAAGGCCGAGTCGGCGCGCGACTCGATCCGGGAGATCAACCCGCTGGTCGCCGTCCGGCTGCACGCCGTCCGGCTGGACTCCTCCAACGCGCTGGAGATCTTCGCCGAGTACGACCTGATCGTGGACGGCACCGACAACTTCGCCACCCGGTACCTGGTGAACGACGCCTGCGTGCTGCTCGGCAAGCCGTACGTCTGGGGCTCGATCTACCGCTTCGACGGGCAGGCGTCAGTGTTCTGGGCCGAGCACGGGCCGTGCTATCGGTGCTTGTACCCGGAGCCGCCGCCGCCCGGCATGGTGCCCTCCTGCGCCGAGGGCGGCGTGCTCGGCGTGCTGTGTGCCTCGATCGGGTCCATCCAGGTCAACGAGGCGATCAAGGTGCTGACCGGCATCGGCCAGCCGCTGGTCGGCCGGCTGGTGGTCTACGACGCCCTGGAGATGAGCCACCGCACGATCCGGGTGCAGAAGGACCCGGAGTGCCCGCTGTGCGGCAAGAACCCGTCCATCACCGGGCTGATCGACTACGAGGCGTTCTGCGGCACCGTGTCGGAGGCGGCCGCCGAGGCGGCGAAGGGCTCGACCATCACCGCTGCCGAGCTCAGGCAGTGGCTGGACGACGGCCGGAAGATCGAGCTGGTCGACGTGCGCGAGCCGGCGGAGTACGAGATCGTCCGGATCCCCGGCTCGGTGCTGGTGCCGAAGGGTGAGATCGTGTCCGGCGCGGCGCTGGCCACGCTGCCGCAGGACCGGCAGGTGGTCCTGTACTGCAAGTCCGGCGTGCGCTCGGCCGAGGCGCTTGCGGTGCTCAAGCAGGCTGGCTTCAGCGACGCGGTGCATGTGCAGGGTGGGGTCACCGCCTGGGCCACCCAGGTCGACCGGACCCTGCCGACGTACTGACGCCGCCGACGTCGTGGCCGGAGCGTCGTTCGCCGAGCGGGTGCTTGCCGTGGTGGAGCGGATCCCCGCCGGGTGGGTGATGTCGTACGGCGATGTCGCGGAGCTTCTCGGCTCGCGGGCGCCGCGCATGGTCGGCCAGGTGATGGCCCGGCAGGGTGGCGGCGTGCCGTGGCATCGGGTCTTGCGGTCGGACGGCACGCCCGCGCCCGGCCTTGCGGACCGACAGCTTGCCTTGTTGGCCGCCGAGGGGGTGCCGATCGTCGGCGGGCGGGTGGACATGCGGCTGGCCCGGTACTCTCCCGACTTGTCACAGGAAGGTCACCGCGAACTGGAGCCAGGCTGGTGACCTTTGCTCGACAGGTGCGCGCCCGGCCCACTTCCCATGTGGTCACCTCTCGGCGTTGTGGTGACCTGTTGTTGTCTGCGGCGCTCGTGTGGTGACCTCTCGGCGTTGTGGTGACCTGCTTGTTGTCTGCGGCGCTCGTGTGGTGACCTCTCGGCGTTGTGGTGACCTGCTTGTTGTCTGCGGCGCTCGTGTGGTGACCTCTCGGCGTTGTGGTGACCTGTTGTTGTCTGCGGCGCTCGTGTGGTGACCTCTCGGCGTTGTGGTGACCTCTTGGGGGTGGATGCCGGCGTCGGGCTTTCCTTACGGCCGGGTCGCCTGTCGCTGCGGTTCGCCTGCGACGTCCGTGTCATCTGCCCTGCGGGAGCGAAAGCCAGGCCCTCGCCCGCGGCACCTGGCTCTTACGTCGCCCGCACCGCGCTCAACCTCCTGGGTATGCATAACCGACGACGGACGTCCCCGAGCTCCTGGCACCGCGATCAATCGACCCGCAGCGCAATCGGCGGACGATCGTGGCCAGCGGCGGACACGCTGACCTGCGACCGATTCACGGCGACCACGGTTAGTCATTCACTGATCGCGCTCCGAGCAGACTACAGCCGGGTATCGGCGCGGGTCCCCGAGCCGGTGGGGCCGGCATGGTGTCCTGTCCGCCGTGACGGGAGCCCGGACCAGCTCCGCGGCCGGGTCCACGCCCTATCGGCTGGTCCGCGCGCGGGCCCGGCCGCACCGCCCACCGGTCCTCGACCCGGCCCAGCAGGCGGTGCTCGCCCATCCCGGCGGCCCCCTGCTGGTGCTGGCCGGGCCTGGCACCGGCAAGACCACCACCCTTGTGGAGACCGTCGTGGCCAGGATCGAGGCCGGCGTCGACCCCGAGCACGTGCTGGTCCTCACCTTCAGCCGCAAGGCCGCCGCCGAGCTGCGCGACCGCATCACCATCCGGCTCGGCCGGACCACCCGCGAGCCGCTGGCCCGCACCGTCCACTCCTACGCCTTCGGTGTGCTACGCCGGCAGGCCGGGCCGCTGGAGCCTCCCCGGCTGCTCACCGGGCCCGAGCAGGACATGGTGATCCGCGAGCTGCTGGCCGGCGACGTCGAGACCGGCGCCGCGTACTGGCCGGTCGACCTCCGCCCCGCCCTGCTGACCCGCGGGTTCGCCGAGGAGCTGCGCGACCTGCTCGCCCGGGCCACCGAGCGCGGCATCGGCCCGATCGAGCTGGCCCGCTACGGCGCCGAGCAGCGCCGCCCCGACTGGATCGCCGCGGCCCGGTTCTTCCGCCAGTACCTCCAGGTCACCGCGCTGGCCGACCGCACCGCCTACGACCCGGCCGAGCTGATCGACGCCGCGCTGGACGTCTTCGCCGACGACCGCGCCGCGCTGGCCCGGGAGCGGGCTGCGCGCCGCCGCATCTACGTCGACGAGTACCAGGACGTCGACCCGGCCCAGGAAGCCCTCCTGCGCACCATCGCCACCGGCGCGGACGAGCTGATCGTCGTCGGCGACCCGGACCAGTCCATCTACGGCTTCCGCGGCTCCGACCCCGGCTGCCTGCGCCGGTTCCCCGAACGGTTCGCCCCGCGCGACGGGCGCCCGGTCCCGGTGCTCGCCCTGGACGTCTCCCGCCGCGCCGGCCGCGACCTGCTGGCCGCGTCCCGCCGGATCGCCACCCGGCTCCCGGCCGGCCCGCCCGGCGCCCGGCACCGCGAGCTCGCCCCGGCCCGCGGCCGGCCCGGCGGCAGCATCGACGTACGCCTCTTCCGCACCCCCAGCGAGGAGGCCGCGTACGTCGCACACCGGCTCCGGGTCGCGCACCTGATGCGCGGCGTCCCCTGGCGCGAGATGGCAGTCCTGGTCCGGTCCACCACCCGCCAGCTCCCGATCCTGCGCCGCGCCCTCACCTCGGCCGGCGTACCGGTCGCCGTCACCGCCGACGATCTCCCGCTCATCGACACCACCGGCGCCGCCCCGCTGCTGCTCCTGCTCCGCTGCGCACTCCAGCCGGACGACGCCCTGGACGAGAACACCGCCATCGAGCTGCTGTCCGGGCCCCTCGGCGGGGCCGACACGCTCGCCCTGCGCCGGCTGCGCCAACACCTGCGCCAGCTCGAGATCGCGGCCGGCGGGCGGCGGCAGTCCGGCCCGCTGCTGGTCGAGGCGCTGCGCGAGCCGGACACCCTCACCGTGCTGCCCGAGCGGGTCGCCGACCCCGCGCTGCGCATCGTCCGGCTGCTCGCCGCCGCGCGCGAGGAGCACGCCGCCGGCGGCACCGCCGAGGACGTGCTGTGGGCGGTCTGGTCCGGCTCCGGGCTGGCCGAGACCTGGCACCGGGCCAGCCTGCGCGGCGGCCTGGCCGGCGCCACGGCCGACCGCGACCTGGACTGCGTGGTCGCGCTGTTCGACGCTGCCGCGGCGTTCGTGGACCGGCTGCCCCGGGCCGGGCCGCTGGCCTTCCTCGACCACCTCGCCGGCCAGCAGATCCCTGGCGACACCCTGGCCGCGCACGCCCCCGTCGGCGACGCCGTCCGGATCTTGACCGCGCACGCCGCCAAGGGTCTTGAGTGGCAGGTGGTGTGCGTGGCCGGCGTACAGGAGGCGAGCTGGCCCGACCTGCGTCGCCGCGGCACGCTGCTTGGCTCCGAGGCGCTGGTCGAGCTGGTCGCCGGCTGGGGCCCGCCGCCAGGGAGCACGACGGCCCCGCCGTCGCCGGTCGCGCCGCTGCTCGCCGAGGAACGCCGGCTGTTCTACGTCGCGATCACCCGGGCCAGCCGCGAGCTGGTGGTCACCGCCGTCAGCGGCGAGGAGGAGCAGCCGTCCCGGTTCCTGGACGAGCTGGTTCCGCTGGTCCCGGCGCCTGGCATGCCCCACGACGCCGGCCGGCCCATCGACTCGGTGCCGCGCACCCTGGCGCTGCCCGCGCTGGTGGCCGAGCTGCGCGCCGTCGCCTGCGACCCGGCCGAGCCCGCCGTACGCCGTCGCGCCGCGGCCGGCGAGCTGGCCAAGCTGGCCGCCGCCGGTGTCCCCGGCGCGCACCCGGACCAGTGGTGGGGCCTGCCCGAGCTGTCCGACCCGAGGCCGCTGCGGGACCCGGGCGAGCCGGTGCCGGTCTCGCCGTCGCAGGTGGAGAAGTACGCAGACTGCCCGCTGCGCTGGCTGCTGGAGGCCTCCGGCGGCACCGGCGGGCCGTCCGCCGCGCAGGGCCTCGGCACCCTGGTCCATGAGCTGGCCGCCCTGGCCGCCGACCCGGACCAGGCCACCGCTGAGGCGCTGCTGCCCCGGCTGGAGCAGGCCCTGGACGGCATGGACCTCGGCGGCCCGTTCGCCAGCCGGCGGGAGAAGGCCCGGGCCCGCCAGATGCTCGGCAAGTTCCTGGAGTGGCTGGCCGGCAGCCGGTCCCGCTGGCGGCTCGTCGGGGTGGAGCTCGCCTTCGAGGTGAAGGTCGGCGACCGGGCCCGGCTGACCGGCCGGGTGGACCGGCTGGAGCAGGACGGCGACGGCAGGCTGGTCGTCGTCGACCTGAAGACCGGCCGGACCGCCGTACGCAAGGATGACGTGCCCGCGCACCCGCAGCTCGGCTGCTACCAGCTTGCCGTCGCCGAGGGCGGCCTGACCGACGCCGACGGCAGGCCGGCCGAGCCCGGTGGCGCCGCTCTGGTCCAGCTCGGCGGTACGACGCACGGCCCCAAGCAGCAGGACCAGCCGGCGCTGGCCGAGACCGGCGACCCGGCATGGGCGGCCAAGCTGGTCATCGACGTGGCCGACGGAATGGCGGGCACCGCCTTCCCCGGCGTGGAGAGCAGCGCCTGCCGGGTCTGCCCGGTACGGTCCTCCTGCCCGGTGCACGACGAGGGGCGGCAGGTGACGGAGTGACCCAGCGAGGCGAGGTGGTCGGATGACCGCTGAGTCCGATGACCGTTGAGCTGGTACGCGACGCGACCTTCCCCCACCCGCCGCTGATCGGTCCGGCCGAGCTGGCGGCGGCCCTGGGCCTGCACCCGCCCACCGCGGAGCAGGAGGCGGTGATCGCGGCCCCGCTGGCCCCCGCCGTGGTGGTGGCCGGGGCCGGCTCCGGCAAGACCGAGACCATGTCGGCTCGGGTGGTCTGGCTGGTCGCGAACGGTTATGTGCGCCCGGACGAGGTGCTCGGCCTGACCTTCACCAACAAGGCCGCCGCCGAGCTGGCCGGCCGGATCCGGATCCGGCTGGCCCAGCTTGCCCGCAACGGCCTGAGCACCGACACGGACGGCGAGCCGACCGTGCTCACCTATCACGCCTACGCCGGCCGGCTGGCCGCCGAGCATGCGCTCCGGCTGGCCGTGGAGCCGACCTCCCGGCTGCTCACCGGGGCGCTGAGCTGGCAGCTCGCCGCCCGGGTCGTCCGGCGGTACGACGGCGAGCTGCCGAGCCTTGACGTCGCCGAGTCCACCGTGCTCGGCTACCTCCTGGACCTGGCCGGTGAGCTGGCCGAGCACCTGGTCGGCGAGGCCGACCTGCGGGCCTGGACGGCGGCGTTCCGGGACCGGGTCGAGGGGCTGCCGGCTGGCCCGCGGTACAAGCAGCCGAGCGCCAAGATGCGCGCCATCCTCGCGGCGGCGGACGCCCGGTGCGAGCTGCTGCCGCTGGTCGCGGCGTACCAGCGGGCCAAGCGGGAGGCGACCGCGATGGACTTCGGCGACCAGATGTCGCTGGCCGCCCGGATCGCCGTCGGCTTCGGGGAGGTCGGCCGGGCCGAGCGGGCGCGCTACCGGGCCGTGCTGCTGGACGAGTTTCAGGACACCGGGCACTCCCAGCTCGTGTTGCTGCGGGCGCTGTTCGGCGGCGCCGTTGATGGCTGCAGCCATCCGGTTACGGCGGTCGGCGACCCGTGCCAGTCGATCTACGGTTGGCGCGGCGCCAGCGCCGGCAACCTGACCCGCTTCCCGGCGCACTTCCCAGCCTCCGACGGCGCCCCGGCGGCGGTGCTGCCGCTGTCCACCAGCTTCCGCAACGACCGGCGCATCCTGGCCGCGGCCAACCTGCTCTCCACCGAGCTGCGGGCCGCTGGGTTGGGAAGTGCTGGGTCGGGGGCCGCTAGGTCGGGGGGGGCTGGGTCGGGGGGCGCGGGGCGGGCCGGAGAGCAACGCGCCGAGGTCGGCGTCCTCACCCCCGGCCCGGCGGCGGGGGACGGGCGGGTGCGGGCCGCGCTGCTGCCGACCGTCGCCGACGAGGCGGCGTGGCTGGCCGACCGGATCGCGGCGTTGTGGACGGCGGACGCACCGCGGCGGGCCCGGCCGTACGCCGGCCGCGGCGGGTCCAGCGGCAGCCCCGCTGGCGGACGCGGTGGTGAGCCCAGCGGCGGACGCAGCATCGCAGTGCTGTGCCGGCGGCGCAGCCAGTTCCAGCGGGTGGCGGCGGAGCTGCGGGCACGGGGTGTGCCGGTGGAGCTGGTCGGCCTGGGCGGGCTGCTCGCCACCCCGGAGGTGCGCGACGTGGTGAGCACGCTGCGGGTGCTGTCCGACCCGTCGGCGGGCGACGCGGTGGTCCGGCTGCTGACCGGGGCACGCTGGCGGCTCGGCCCGCGTGACCTGGCCGCGCTCGGCCGGCGGGCCCGCGAGCTGGCCCACGCCCGCCCGGGCCATCCCGCTGGCCCGGGTAGTACGGCCGGGACGCCGGAGCCCGACGTACGCCCGGCGCCCGACGTGGCTGACGACGCCAGCCTGGTTGAGGCGCTGGACGACCCCGGCCCGGCGGCCAGCTACTCCCCGGCCGGGCATCGGCGGCTCCTGGCGCTGCGCCGGGAGCTGGCCGGGCTGCGGCGGCGGGTCGGCCAGCCGCTGCCGGAGCTGGTCGCGGAGGTGGAGCGTGCGCTGCTGCTCGATATCGAGGTCGGCATCCGGGGCAGCGCCGGCCGGGTGCACCTCGACCGGTTCCTCGACGTGGCCGCCCGGTTCGCGGAGGACGCCGAGGTGGCCACCCTGGGCGCGTTCCTCGGTTACCTGGAGGCGGCCGAGTCCACCGAGCGCGGCCTGGAGGCCGGCGTCGTCGAGGTGAACGCCGACCGGGTGCAGGTGCTGACCGTGCACGCGGCCAAGGGGCTGGAGTGGGACGTCGTGGCGGTGCCCGGCCTGACCCTCGGGGTCTTCCCGGACCGGGACGCGGTGACCGGCTCGGGCTGGGCCGCCGACCCGGCGGCACTGCCGTACCCGCTGCGCGGCGACGCCGACGACCTGCCCGACCTCGATCCGGCGGCGGCCGACGACCAGGCCGAGCTGGAACAGCTCCGGGTCGACTTCGTGCGGGCCTGCAAGGACCGCGGCGAACGGGAGGAACGCCGGCTGGCCTACGTCGCGGTGACCCGGGCGAGGCGGCTGCTGCTCTGCTCCGGCTACTGGTGGGACGACGCGACGAAGCCACGCGGCCCGTCGCCGTTCCTCACCGAGCTGCGGCCCGTCGCCGAGGTGGACACCTGGGCCGACCCGCCCGGCCCGGAGGAGACCAACCCGCTGCTCGTCGTGCGCCGGGAGGCGCCGTGGCCGTACGACCCGCTGGGCGGCCGGCGTGCCGACGTGGATGTCGGCGCCGAGCTGGTCAGGGCCGCGCTCGCCGGGTTGGCCGAGGCTGGCGCGGGCCGTCCGGCGCCGGTCGAGGCTGCTGAGCCGACGTTGGCGCCGGCGCCGGCACCGGCACCGGCACCGGACGACGGCGCGCTGCTCGCCCGGGAGGAGGTGACCGCCGCGGGCTGGCGGCGCGAGGCCGACCTGCTGCTGGCCGAGCGAGCCGCCCGGGTAGCGACCGGGGGCCGGGTCGACGTACCGCTGCCCGCGCACCTGTCGGTCTCGGCGCTGGTGGCGCTGGCCGCGGACGCCGCCGAGCTGGCCCGGCGGATCCGCCGGCCGATGCCGTTTCGGCCGGCGCCGATGGCCCGGCGTGGCACCGCCTTCCATGCCTGGCTGGAGGAGCGGTACGGCGGCGAGCGGCTGCTGGACCTGGCCGAGCTGCCCGGTGCGGCCGATGACGAGGCCGCGCCGGACACCGACCTGGAGCTGCTGCAGGAGCGGTTCCTGGCCAGCGAGTGGGCGGACCGGTCGCCGGTCGAGGTGGAGGTGCCGTTCGAGGCGGTGCTCGGCGGGCTGGTGGTGCGCGGCCGGATGGACGCCGTGTTCGCCGAGCCCGACGGCGGGTTCACTGTGGTCGACTGGAAGACCGGCGCCCGGCCGACCGGCGCCGCTGCCCGGGCCGCCGCCGTACAGCTCGCGGCGTACCGGCTGGCCTGGGCGGCGCTGGCCGGCGTACCGCTGGACCAGGTGCGCGCCGCGTTCCACTACGTGCGGTCGGGGGTGACGGTGCGGCCGGTTGACCTGCTGGACGCGGCCGGGCTGCGTGCCCTGACTGAGCAGCTCCCCGCCGCACCGGACCAACCCCAACAGGTCACCACACGGCGGCCGGCGACAACGTGAGGTCACCACAACGCCGAGTGGTGACCACACGGGCGGTGCGGGCAACGATAGGTCACCACAACGCCGAGTGGTCACCACACGGGGAGGCCGGCGGGCTGCCCGGGCAAGTAAGGGGCGCGGCCGAGGGAGGGGCTCTCGACCGCGCCTTCCCACATGGTGACATCCTCTGGCCGATCGCGCTGCAACATCCCGGGGAGTATCCAGAGAGCCGGGCCAAATGGTGGGGATTTCACACCCGATCGGAGCTGTGCTGGGGTGTTTGCGCCGCAACTGCGCTGCCCGGGCTGGCCTCTACCGGGTCGCCGAGGCTGCAGCATACCTCTGGTCGGAGCCGGCCGCGCCGCCGTCCTCCGGCCGAGCCGTCGACGGGGGTGGCGCGGGGCGCTGGCCAGCCCGTTTCGACCACGCTGTCGACGGCGCCTCGACGTAGCGGTACATCAGCGCGGCGCAGCCGAACGCGACAACCAGCGCGATCACCGCCTCGACGATCCGTCCGGCCGGCGCCGGCATGGTGCCGCGCAGCAGGCTGAACGTCGTCTGGAAGATCGGCAGATGCACCAGGTACAGCGAGTACGATCGCTCGCCGACCCAGGCCAGCCCTGGCACCGTCGGCCGCCATGACCGCAGCGGCCATGACCGCGGTCGCCACCATCTCGGCGGCCGTCCCGCCTGGCCCCGTTCGGCCGCTCCCCGTTCGGCCGTCCGCCGTTCGGCGGCAAGGCAGGAGCACAGCAGCAGAAAGAACGCGGCGCCGGCCGCCGGGTCCCAGACCAGGTCGGTCAGCGCCACCGGATGCCCGCCCAGCGACCCGAACCCGGCCCGGTGGTGGAACAGCCACCACACGCCGTACAGGCTGAGCAAGGCGGTCACCCGGGAGGTCAGCGCCTGCGGAAGCCGCTGGCGGCCGACATACCACTCCGCCGCCACCGCGCCGAGCAGCCATTCGACGATCCGGGCCGGCGCCTGCTGGTACAGCAGGGTGGCCACCCAGGTCCGCTCCGGACCCAGCGGCAGCAGGCTCTTCGGCACCGACGGCATGACCAGCATGGCGCCGGCCCGCCAGGCCAGCGTGATCCCGAGACCCACCAGCAGCCAGGTCAGCGGCCTGGTCCGGCGCAGCCAGCGCATCGCCCCGGCGTAGATGAGGTAGAGGTGCTCCTCCAGCGCCAGGCTCCAGGTGACCATCAGCCAGCCGGCCGGCAGCACCGTGGCCCCCACCACGGTCAGGTGCACGCAGGCCAGCATCCACACCGGCATCGGGCTGCCGGTGAACCCCCACGTGGCGTGCGCCGAGCTGTGCCGCACCACGCCGTTCAGGCCGATCAGGCAGAGGGCGAGGCAGACCGCCACGAGGTACGCCGGATGCAGCCGGAGGAACCGCCGCAGCAGGAACTGCCCGGCCCGAAACTCCCCGCCCGCCGCCACCCGTAGATGGATCGAGAAGCCGGAGAGCACCAGGAACAGGCTGACCCCGAGGAACCCGACCGCCCGCACCTCCCGCAGCGGCGCCAGCCACGGCGTGGCGTCGACCCAGCCGCCGGTGTCGAGGTGGTGCATCAGGACGAGCAGGACGGCCACTCCACGCAGCGCATCCACGGCACGAGAACGGCGCACGACACCTCCGGGAACGGGACCATACCGAGCCCGCCGGCCCGTGCCCAACACGCCCCACGGCGGTTCCCCCGCCCTGCAAGTGAGCGATCGGCCGTTCGCGGGATAATCTCGGCGACGTGCCGACGCTGAAGCTGCCCGCTCCGACCTACCCACTGGAGCGCAGTGCCCTGCCCAACGGGCTCCGGGTGCTGCTCGCGCCGGACCGCGCCGCCCCCGTCGTGGGCATCGCGGTCTACTACGACGTCGGCATCCGGTCTGAGCCGGAAGGCCGCACCGGGTTCGCACACCTGTTCGAGCATCTGATGTTCCAGGGCTCGCGGAACCTGGAGAAGCTGGCACACTTCCGGTACGTGCAGTCCTCCGGCGGCACCTTCAACGGCTCGACCCATCTCGACTACACCAACTACTACGAGGTTCTGCCGAGCAACGCGCTGGAGCGGGGGCTGTTCCTGGAGGCGGACCGGATGCGCGCCCCCACGATCACCGAGGAGAACCTGGCCAACCAGATCTCGGTGGTCAAGGAGGAGATCCGGGTCAACGTGCACAACCGGCCGTACGGCGGGTTCCCGTGGCTGGCGCTGCCCCCGGTGCTGTTCGAGACCTTCCCCAACGCGCACGATGGCTACGGCTCGTTCGACGACCTCGAGGCGGCCACACTGGACGACGCCCGGCAGTTCTTCACCGACTACTACGCGCCGGCCAACGCCGTGCTCTGCGTGGCCGGCGACATCGACCCGGAGCAGGCGTTCGCGCTGGCCGAGCGGCACTTCGGCGACATCCCGGCCCGCCCGACGCCGCTGCGGCCGGACTTCACCGAGCCCGACCTGACCGCCGAGCGGCGGGTCACGCACACCGACAAGCTGGCGCCCAACCCGGCGCTGGCCGCCGCCTGGCGGGTGCCCGACCCGGTCGGCGCGCTCGGTGACTACCTGCCGTTCGTGGTGCTGGCCGAGGTGCTCGGCGACGGTGACGCCTCCCGGCTGCAGCAGCGGCTGGTCCGCAAGGACCGCACTGCCACCGAGGTGAACGCCTACCTGTCGATGTTGGGTGACCCGTTCGACGTGCGGGACCCCACCGCGTTCCTGCTGCAGGCCCATTACACCCCGGCCAGCTCAGCCGACGCCGTGCTGGCCACGGTGGACGACGAGCTGGCCATGCTGGCGACGGACGGGCTGCGTCAGGGCGAGCTGGACCGGGTCAAGGCCCGGATCGCTGCCCAGCTCCTGCGCGACGTGGACGCCGTGCTCGGCCGCACCCTGGCGCTGGCCGCGTTCGAGCAGCAGCACGGCCGGGCCGAGCTGCTCGCCGAGCTCCCTGTCCTGATCGGCGCGGTGACGGCCGAGCAGATCGCGGCCGCTGCCGCCACCCTCGTTCCCAACCGGCGCGCCGTCGTCGAGCTCGTTCCCGGAGGCGCCCAGTGAACGGCGGAACAGCAAACGGCGGAACAGTGAACGGCGGGGGAACGAGCGGCGGGGGAACGAGCGGCGGGACAGTGAACGGCGGGAGCGCGCTCAGGCGTCCGGTGCCGCCGCTCGGGCCGCCGCCGCAGACCAGCCAGCCGACCTCGACCGAGCGCCAGCTCGCCGACGGGCTGACCGTGGTCGCGGTCCGCCGGCCCGGCGTCCCGCTGGTCGAGCTGCGGCTGCGCATCCCGTTCGGCAGCACCGTGCCGTCCCACCCGGCCCAGTCCAGCCTGCTTGGTGAGACCATGCTGACCGGCACCCCTCGGCACAGCCAGGTTGAGCTGGCCGAGGCCGTGCAGGCGCTCGGCGGGCATCTGTCGGTCGGCACCGACTCCGACCGGCTGCTGATCGGCGGGGCGGTGCTGGCGGACGGCCTGCCGACGCTGCTCGACCTGGTTGCCGAGGTGGTGACCGAGGCGACGTACCCGGCCGGCGAGGTGGAGGTGGAGCGGGACCGGCTGGTCGAGCACCTGTCCATCGCCCGGTCCCAGCCGTCCGTGCTGGCCCGCGAGGCGCTGCGCCGCCGGATGTATGGCGATCATCCGTACGCCCACGAGATCCCGGAGGCGGCGGCGGTGGCGGAGACCACGCCGGACCAGCTCCGCGCCCTGCATGCCAGCCGGGTGGTGCCGGCCGGCGCGACCCTGGTGCTGGTGGGTGACCTGCAGCCGGACCGGCTGCTGGACCGGGTCGAGGCCGCCCTGGCCGACTGGAAGGTCGAGGGCACGCCGACGCCGCTGCCGCCGCTGCCCCCGGTGCGGCCGGCGGTGACCGAGCTGGTGCACCGGGCCGGCGCCGTCCAGTCCTCGATCCGGCTCGGCGGTGCGGCGCCCCGCCGCGACGACCCGGCGTACCCGGCCCTGCACCTGGCCAACCTCGTCTTCGGCGGCTACTTCTCCTCCCGGCTGGTGGAGAACATCCGCGAGGACAAGGGCTACACCTACAGCCCGCACAGCCGGATCGACCACGGCGCCGCCGGCTCCACCCTGGTCGTCGACGCGGACGTGGCGAACGACGTCACCGCTCCGGCGCTGCTGGAGATGTGGTACGAGCTGGGCCGGATGGCCACCCTGCCGGTCAGCGCGAGCGAGCTGGACGACGTCCGGCAGTACGCCGTCGGCACGCTGGCCATGTCCACCGCGACCCAGGCCGGACTGGCGTCCATGCTGTCCGCCCTGGCCGGCACCGGGCTCGGCCTGGACTGGCTGCGGGAGTACCCGGGCAAGCTGGCCGCGGTGACGGTGGGGGAGGCGTTCGAGGTGGCCCAGGCGGTGCTCGCCCCGGCCGGGCTGGTCACCGTCGTGCTCGGAGACGCCGACCAGGTCGCATCCGGGCTGGCGGTCCTCGGCCCGGTCGAACGCCGGTGATCCCGGCCCTCGCGCGGGGCACGCACGACCGGGCGGCGCACCGGCGGGGCGATGAGGAGTGGCTGGCCGCCGCCTGGGCGCGGGCGAAGGTGCTGGTGGTGGCGCCGGACGGCACCGTACCGGTCCTCGACTCCGCCGCCGGCCCCCGGCTCCGCTACGTCGAACCCTCCACCGTGGACGGCGCCGGCGGCCGGTGCTTCCTCGGTGAGCACGGTGGTACGCCGTACTTCGCGGTGCCGGCCGACGCCGCCGGCGCGGCGGCTGGGCAGGTGCCGGCCGGCTGGCGCGGCCTGCGCGAGGTCGGCGCCGAGCTTGCCGACCTGGAGGCCGGGCTGCTGGCGACCGCGGTGGCGCTGGTCGGCTGGCACGCCCGGCACCCGCGCTGCCCGCGCTGTGGCGAGCCGACCGAGGTGACCGAGGCCGGCTGGAGCCGGCAGTGCGCGCGGGACGGCTCGCAGCATTGGCCGCGCACCGACCCAGCGGTGATCATGCTGGTGCACGACGGGGCGGACCGGTGCATCCTCGGCCGGAAGGTGGTCTGGCCGCTCGGGCGGTACTCGATCCTGGCCGGGTTCGTCGAGCCGGGGGAGTCGCTGGAGGCCGCGGTGGCCCGCGAGGTCGCCGAGGAGGTCGGCGTCGCGGTCACCGACATCCGTTACCTCGCCTCGCAGCCCTGGCCGTTCCCGGCATCGCTGATGCTCGGCTTCTCCGCCCGGGTGGTCGGCGACCCGACGCCGCGGGTGGACGGCACCGAGCTGGCGGAGGCGCGCTGGTTCACCCGGGACGAGATCCGCGGCGGCACCATCCGGCTGCCGCCCCTCGCCTCCATCGCGCACGCCATCATCGCCACCTGGCTGACCGCCCCCGCCGGCCCCAGCGGTGCGGCGGGGCTCAGCGGTGCGGCGGGGCCAGCTCCGGCGGCAGCGGCACGGCCCGGTCGGTGACCGACGCCACCACCTCACGGGCCAGGTCGTGCACCTTGCGGCCACGCGAGCGGGCCACCCGGCGCAGCCGCTCGAAGGCGTCCCGCGGGCCGATCCGGCGCCGCTCGGCCACCACGCCGATGGCCTGCTCGATGATGACCCGGGCGGTCAGCGCGTGCTCAAGCTGCCGCACAGCCAGCTTGAGCTGGTCGATCTCGCCCAGCGCATGGTCCGGCTTGGCCGGCCGCGGGCGCGGGACGAGGTCGTTGGCGAGCAGGTCGGCGAGCACCATGGCGCAGGTGAGATCCTCCGCCGGCGACTCGTTCTGCTCGGTGTCGCGGACCACCCAGCCATCCGGCGTACGTCGGATGACGACGTCGCCGACCGCCGTAGGCGGGACCCCGCTCGGCGACATCAGGTCACCTCCGTAACTGGATGGCACGCTGTGAATGGCCCGTGGCAGTGCGTCGTTTTGGCAGTGCGTCGTTCATGATCGAGATGAACGATTGAGCCAACAGTATCTGTGCCCAGGGGGTAGGTAACGCAAGTCGACCGAAACTCCACCAAGAAACCTTCGTTGGGCCGGCGTCGTTCGTGCCTGGTTGGCTCAGCTTGCCCGGCTCAGCCGCTGCCGCACCTGGTCCATCGTCGGGTTCGTCAGCGTGCTGCCGTCGGCGAAACGCAGAGTCGGCACGGTCTGGCTGCCGCCGTTAACGCTTGTCACAAAATCGGCTCCGATCGGGTCGTCCTCTATGTCGACCTCAAGGAACGCGACGCCGTCCCGGTCAAGCAGGCGCTTGAGCCGAATGCAGTAGCCGCACCACGTGGTGGTGTACATCGTCAGTGAACCGGCGTCCACGACCGGGACCGTCCTTCCAGGTGGTAGTCCGTGCTGGCTGTCCGGGACAGAACCGTCGCCGGCCGCGACGCCCGACGATCCGGATCCCGCCCACGTTTCCGGGCAACACTCACGCCCCCGCGCACCTTCCATCCGGGTCGCCTGACAGGATGCGAGGTGATGGACGACGCTGCCTCCGACCTCCGTGCGACCGACGGCCAGCCCGATCTGGCGGCTGGCCCGGCCCGCGGCATCCTGGCCGGCCTCGACCCAGAGCAGGCCGAGGCGGTGCGCGCGGTGCGCGGCCCGGTCTGCATCCTGGCCGGCGCCGGCACCGGAAAGACCCGCACCATCACGCACCGGATCGCCTACGCCGTCCACACTGGCGCGGCGGCTGCGTCCCAGCTCCTCGCGGTCACCTTCACCGCCCGGGCCGCCGGGGAGATGCGCGGCCGGCTGCGCGCGCTCGGCGTCGGGGGGGTGCAGGCGCGCACGTTCCACGCCGCGGCGCTGCGGCAGCTCCGGTACTTCGCGCCCCGGGTGCTCGGCGGCCCGATGCCGGAGCTGGCCGAGCACAAGTTCCGGCTGGTGACCACGGCCGCGCTGCGCTGCCGCCTGACTGTGGACGGCACGCTCCGGCGGGACCTGTCCGGCGAGATCGAATGGGCCAAGTCCAGCCTGGTCGGGCCGGAGCAGTACGCCGAGGTGGTCACCAAGCTGGGCCGGCAGCCGCCGCTGGACGCCGCGACGGTGGCCGCGGTCTTCGCGGCGTACGAGCAGGTCAAGCAGCAGGCCGGCGTGCTGGACTTCGAGGACCTGCTGCTGGTGACCGCGGTGGCCATCGAGAACCACCGCGACGTCGCCGAGGAGGTCCGGGCGCGCTACCGGCAGTTCGTGGTGGACGAGTACCAGGACGTCAACCCGCTGCAGCAGCGGCTGCTCGACGCGTGGCTCGGCGGGCGCGAGGACCTGTGCGTGGTCGGCGACGCCAACCAGACGATCTACTCCTTCACCGGCGCCACCCCGGACTACCTGCTCGGCTTCGGCCGCCGCTACCCCGGTGCGGTGGTGGTGCGGCTGGAGCGCGACTACCGGTCCACCCCGCAGGTGGTGTCCGCGGCCAACCGGCTGATCGCGGCCACCCATGGACCGGCCGGTGGAGCCCGGCTGCGGCTGGTCGGGCAACGGCCGGACGGGCCGGAGCCGACGTTGCGCGAGTACGACGACGAGCCGGCCGAGGCCGCCGGGGTGGCCGCTGAGTGTGCCCGGCTGGTCGCGGCCGGCACCCCGGCCGCCGAGATCGCGGTGCTGTACCGGGTCAACGCGCAGTCCGAAAGCTACGAGACGGCGCTGTCCGCGGCCGGCGTGCCGTACGTGCTGCGCGGGGGCGAGCGGTTCTTCGAGCGGGCCGAGGTCCGCGAGGCCCGGGTGCTGCTGCGTGCGGCGGCCCGGTCGGCCGACCCCGAGGTTCCGCTGGTCCGGGCGGTCACCGACGTGCTGTCCGCCGCCGGCTGGTCGCCGGGGGACCCGCCGGCCGGTGGCGCCGCTCGGGAGCGGTGGGAGTCGCTGGCAGCCCTGGTCGCGCTGGCCGAGGAGGTCGCCGCCCAGCCGGCCGGTGGGGGTGACCGGCCGGGCCCGCCCGGGCTGGAGGATCTCGTGGCCGAGCTGGAGCAGCGTGCCGCGGCCCAGCACGCGCCGACCGTGCAGGGGGTCACGCTCGCCTCGCTGCACGCCGCCAAGGGGCTGGAGTGGGACGCGGTGTTCCTCGTCGGGTTGACCGAGGGCACGCTGCCGATCCAGCACGCCAGCACCGACGAGCAGGTCGAGGAGGAACGCCGGCTGTTGTACGTCGGGATCACCCGGGCGCGGGAGCGGCTGGCGTTGTCCTGGGCGCTGGCCCGAACGCCGGGCGCGCGCCGGGGCCGGCGCAAGAGCCGGTTCCTCTACCCGCTGCTGCCGCCGGTCCTTCCGGCTGGCCGGGCCGGCGGCGGGGCCGCTGGTGGGAGTGCCGGTGCCGGTGCTGTTCGCGGTGGCAAGGCTGTCTGCGTCGAGTGCGGTGGGCCGCTGCGCAAGGGCGTCGAGCGCGCGCTGGAGCGCTGTGCCGGCTGCCCGGGCAAGGTCGACGTCGCGTTGTTCGAGCGGCTGCGTGCCTGGCGCTCGGAGCGGGCCAGCACGGCCAGCGTGCCGGCCTACGTCGTGTTCACCGACGCCACCCTGGTCGCGATCGCCGAGACCCGGCCGGTCGACGTCGCGGGCCTGGTCCGGCTGCCCGGCATCGGGCCGCGCAAGCTCGACCTGTACGGCGCCGACGTGCTGGCGATCGTCGCGGGCCAGGCGCTGTAGCCTCGGGATGGCAGGCCGGGATGGCGGGCCGGGCGCCGCGGGAACGACCCGTCCGGCGCCAGCTCACTGGCGTCGATCCGGCCCGGATGCCCCAAGGGGAAAGATTCCCGCTGATTGCGCAAAAATGTTTGCCCCCACTCCGGCAGACGGCCTAGTCTCCGAAATGCCACCCGGCGTGACGTGCGTCGGCAGGACCGTCAGAGAGAAGGAGGTGCCCCAGATGATCACTAAGGAGCTGAACGTCGTGCCATCCACGGGTGCCGCCGATCTGGCGATCTCGCTGCCCGCGGATTTTGAGCGCGACGGGATGCGTCTGTCCGGAGCCGGGTTCCCCGCGTGCGCCGGTGGCCTTATGGCCGCCGTCCTCCGCGGAAGGCACGGCACCGCGGCGGGCAGCGACTGGGCCACGGCCGTGATCGCTGGCACGCGCATCCAGGTCGCCGTTCGGCGCCGCGTCCAGGCCGACGACGCCTACGTCCCGGGTACTCCGCCTCGAGGTGCACCAGTCTGACCATTTTCAGACCGGCTCACCTTGAGGCCGCGGAACCCGTACCCGGGTTCCGCGGCCTCAGTGTTTTACCCGATCTGTCTACCACGACTAGCCGACGAAACACCCGGAGGTGAACACGGTGACCCTCGCACCCGAGGTGACCGATTGCTCCTTCGAGGTCACGACCCTCGACTTCGTCGAGGCGGAGACCCGAGGCTGGGCCCTGCCCTGCCGGGTTTACGACCCCGAACTGTGGTTCGCGGAGCGCCCCGCGGACCTGGAGCTGGCAAAAAGCTACTGCCTGGACTGCCCAGTGCGGGCGGCGTGCCTCGCTGGCGCGCTGTCCCGGCGCGAGCCCTGGGGCGTCTGGGGCGGCGAGATCTTCGAGCGTGGCGTCGTGATCCCGCGCAAGCGGCCTCGCGGCCGGCCACGCAAGGAGGTAGCCGCATGAACGACCTTGCCGCACCCACCGCCGCACCCACCGTAGGAAGCCAGCCGATGAACGACCGCACCGTCAGGAGCACTCCGATGTATCAGATCATGTACGAAGAGCTCGCCCGGTCTCGAATGTCCGAAGCGCAGGAGGAGGCGGAGACTTATCGCCGCAGCCGGCGTCTCATCGCGGCCCGGCGCTGGCAGCGCAAGGCCGCGCAGGCCGCGCGGCGCGCTCGTCAGGCGCAGAACGCGATCTGGTAACACCCGCTGAGTCCAGTTCATGGTCTCGGCTTGAACATCCGGCCGCCGCCCCGGCGCGTTACTGCGCCGGGGCGGCGGCCGTCCCACCCCGTCCCAGCGGTTAGGGCGCCCGGGTGGTGAGTGCACTGGTCGCGGGTCAGTCCGCGAACCCCGGCTGCCAGCGCTCGACGATCGCCCGGTACGGCGCCTCGGCGTTCAACTGGCAGAGCACGCCGATCGAGCCGATCGTGACCCGGTGGATCAGCAGGTACGACGGCGGCAGGTTGAGCTGCCGCCCGACCTGGCCGGTCTCCGAGCGCAGGTCGGTGACCCGGGACGCCTCCCGACGCATCCACTCCCGGCTGAACCGGAACCGCGCCACGCGCAACGGGTCCAGCATCGGCCGGAAGTAGTCGAGCACGCGCTCGGCGTCGAGGTTGATCGTGGGCCGGACGAACCCCTCCCGGCGCAGCCCGGCCAGCGCCGCGTCCGCGTCGCCGTCCAGCGCCAGCCGGGTGATCCGGCCGATCGGCGCCGGCAGGCCGTCCGGCAGCCGGGCCACGGCACCGAAGTCGATCACGCCGAGCCGGCCGTCCGGCAGCAGCCGGAAGTTGCCCGGATGCGGGTCGGCGTGCAGCAGCCCGGCCCGGGCAGGGGCGGAGAAGTGCAACGTGGACAGCAGGTAGCCAGCCCGGTCGCGCTGCTCCGGCGTGCCCTCGGCGATGATCGACGACATCGCCGTACCGTCGATCCACTCGGTGACCAGCACCTTCGGTGCGCTCGCGACCACCCGTGGCGCGATGATCTCCGCATCGTCGGCGTACGCCGCGCTGAAGGCCCGCTGCGCGTCGGCCTCCAGCCGGTAGTCGAGCTCCTCGATCACCCGCGACCTCAGCTCGGCGAGCAGCGGCTTGACATCCAGGCCCGGGCTGAGCACCGCGAACATTCGCGCGAACCGGGCCAACTGGCTCAGGTCGGCGAGCAGCGCCGGACCCGCGCCCGGGTACTGCACCTTGACCGCGACCCGCCGGCCGTCGTGCCAGGTCGCCTGGTGCACCTGCCCGATGCTGGCCGCGGCCGCGGGCTTGTCGGCGAACTCCGCGAACCGCCGACGCCACGCCGTGCCCAACTGCTCGTCCAGCACCTGGTGCACCGTCCGCGCCGGCAGCGGCGGTGCGGCCTCCTGCAGCTTGGTGAGCGCCTCCCGGTAGGGAGCCGCCACATCCTCCGGGAGCGCGGCCTCGAACACGCTCAGCGCCTGGCCGAACTTCATCGCGCCGCCTTTGAGCTGCCCGAGCACGGCGAAGAGCTGGTCGGCGGTCCGTTGCTGCAGCTCGAGCTGGACGGCCTCGGCGGACTGGCCAGCCAGCCGCTTGCCGAAGCCGACCGTGGCCCTCCCGGCGACCCCCAACGGCAGCGAGGCGAGCTTCGCCGTCCGGGTCATGGCGCGGCGCGGAATATCGGACACTGCGCCATTGTCCCTCGCCCAGCCCGGTCCGCACAGCTCGCTGCCCGGTTGGGCGACCTACGTGCCCACTCATCCGGCCCGCCGGTCGGTGCCGGGCAGGCCCGCGCCCGTTCGGCCAGCCTGCCCGCCCGGGCGCTGGCGAGCGGCGTTGGGCCGGCCGGCGCCACAGTCGCAGTGCGGGTGGGCTGGCCAGGTGCGCCGCCGGACCCGCCAGTCGGGCAGCCGTAGCTCCAGCGTGCCGTGCAACGTGGCCGGCTCGCCGCCGTCCAGCAGGGTCAGCGCCTGGAGGACGGCCAGCGACGCGGCGAAGATCGCCAGCGTCACGTCACACGGCTCGGTCTGCCGGCGCCGCCGGATGGAGAGCTGGGCGGCCAGCACCGGCCAGGCCGGGTCGCGGTCGCGGCGCTGCAGGTCCGCACAGGTCAGGCAGCTCGACAGGCCGGGCAGCACGAGCGGCCCGACCACAGCCGTCGACTCCCGGATCGACACCGGCAGGTGCGGCGCGCCGATCCGGTGCAGCCCGGCCCGGACCTGGGGCTCGACCGGGTCCATCCCGGTCAGCACCACCAGGTCGGGCACCTCGCGCGGCCGGATCGGCCCCACCTCGGTCTCCGGCGCGGCCCGGCGGACCGCGGCCATCGCCGCGGCCAGCCGGGGCGTGAAGGCGTCGGACGGCGCCAGCCCGCCCGGCGCGGCGTCGCACGGCCGGGCCATCTCCCGGTCGATCACCCGGACCCGTCCGACCCCGGCGGCACCGAGCAACGTCGCCACCGGCGCACCGAGCCGCCCGGCGCCGTGCACCGCCACGGTTGCGTCCCGGCGCCGCAGCAGCGTGCTGATCGGCGCGCGGGCCGGGCTGGCCAGGGACAGCCCGGCCCGGTCCGGCTCCAGCCGCTCGGCGGTGTCCGGCCGGCCCAGCGCGGTCAGCCCGACCGGCTCGCCGTCCACCACCAGGCCGCACTGCCGCAGCCCGCGGACCAGCCTGGTGACCGTCTCCCGGTCAGCCCCGATCGCGGCGGCGTCGGCCAGCACCTCCGCCTCCGACCGGCTGCCGTCCAGCCCGACCAGCACCCGGGCGGTGGTCTGGTCGATGCCGTCGACGACGATCCCGCGGGCCGCGTCGAGGCCGAGCTGGAGCGTCCGCTGGTCCCGCCAGAGCGGACGCAGGCCGGTGAGCAGTTGCGGACACGGTTCGGACACGGGCACCTCGCCTTGCCGTACGGAATGTGGTTGCCGGCAGCCTGGCAGGTTGAGCCGACTGGCCGCTGCCGTTGTCCACAGGCTGGCGGGTTGTCCACAGGCGATGAGCGCGCCTTGCCTTCGCGGGGTTGGATCCGCTATCCGGCAGGCATGCCCAAGGGCGGCCCCGACCCTCTCGGGACCGCCCTTGCGCGGTCGTGCGTGCGGCGGACCTCAGGCGACGTTCAAGCCTTGCCGAGGATCCTGTTCATCTTGGTGCCACACACCGGACACGAGCCCTTGGCCATGCGGCGCCCGGAGTCGCTGGTGAAGACCTCGCCCTCGAAGTCGCGCTTCTCCTTGCACTTCACGCAGTAGCCGTTGTAGGTCTCGGCCACGTCGCCTCCTAGCTTCTTCCATCGTGTCCCGCGCCGCGTTCCGGCAGCCGGGACGGTCCGGCACACGGTACTCGCCCGTTCCAGGCGGGCCTGCGTAACCCGGCGCGGACGCACCCAGGCCTACCAGGGCGTGCTCAGGGCGGGACCGGCCCGCTCGATGTCGGGATCGGCGGTAGCCTCCGCGACATGCGGCCGCTGCTGATCGACCGGCATGACGACGGCGTTGTCGTGCTCACCCTTAACCTGCCGGACCGGCGCAACGCGATGACCGCGGACCTCACCGCGGCCTGGGCCGAGACTGTGCCGGCGCTGGCGGCCGACCGCTCGGTCCGCTGCGTGCTGCTCACCGCGGCGGGTACGGCGTTCTGCGCCGGCGGCGACCTGTCCTGGCTGGAGCGGGGGGACACCCGGTCCGTCGACGACCTGCGCGCCCGGATGCTGCCCTTCTACCGCACCTGGCTGGCCATTCGGGAGGTGGAGGCGCCGACCATCGCGGTCGTCCAGGGGCCCGCGGTGGGCGCCGGGCTGGCCCTCGCGCTCGCCTGCGACCTGCGCTACGCCGCGCCGGACGCCGCGCTGTCGATGCCGTTCACCGCGCTCGGCATCCACCCGGGCATGGCGAGCACCTGGCTGCTGCCTGAGGTGGCGGGGTTGCCGGTGGCCCGCGAGCTGCTGCTGACCGGGCGGGTGGTCACCGGTGCCGAGGCGGTCGGCCTGGGCCTGGTCAACCGGGTCTTCCCGGCCGGCACGCTGGCCGCCGAGGCGCTGGCGATCGCCCGCCAGGTCGCGTCCCGGGCGCCGGTGCCGACCCGGCTGACCAAGGTGGCGCTGGCCGGCGGTGGACCCGCGACGTTCGAGGCGGCGCTGGCGTGGGAGGCGGTCGCCCAGCCGGTGACGCTGGCCGGTGCGGACCTGGCCGAGGGGCTGCGGGCGGCCCGCGAACGCCGGCCGCCGCGGTTCACTGGCCGCTGACCGGGCAGCACGCCGTCCTGGTGAGAACCGTGGCGAGCTGGGTTCAGAACCCTATGGAGCCCGGACGCACGTAGCCCCCGAACCATTGGGCACGCCGCCCGCCTTCCCCTAACGAACGGTGCGCCCGCAGCTTCGGGGGCTGCGTCGCCTCAGACGGTATGGCGACCGGCAGGCCGGGTCAACGTTGGTTGCCCACAGGCTGTGGATAACCCTGTGGACCAGGGTGTTGACGAGCCGGTGTGTCGCTGTGGACAGCCCAGAGACGGCCTGTGGACGCCCAGTGTTCACCGTAGTAGTCCACCCGGGTGACGTGCGCGAATGTTGTGCACCGGGTGTGGACAGAAAAAATTGGCGGATTCTCGGCTAGCGTGCCCTCGTGGGCATCATGCCTCCGGACGACCCGGTCGAGGTTCGTCGCAGCTCGCGGCGGCGCCGGACCGTGTCAGCGTATCGGGACGGTGACCGTGTTGTCGTGCTTATCCCGGCCCGGTTCAGCAAGGCCGAGGAGCGTCGCTGGGTCGCCGAGATGGTGGCCCGGCTCAAGGCCAGGGACGCCCGGCGCAGCAACGGCCCGCGGGCCAGCGACATCGCCCTGCTCGGCCGGGCGCGCCAGCTCTCTGGGCAGTACCTCGGCGGCCGGGCGGATCCTGACAGCGTCCGCTGGGTCGGCAACATGAGCACCCGGTGGGGGTCGTGTACGCCGATGGACCGCACCATCCGGGTGTCCAGCCGGCTGCGCGACATGCCGGGCTGGGTGCTCGACTACGTGCTGGTGCACGAGCTCGCGCACCTGCAGGTGCCCGGCCACGGCCCGGACTTCTGGGAGCTGGTCGGGCGCTATCCGCGCACCGAGCGGGCCCGTGGCTACCTGGAGGGGGTGGCTGCCGCCGCCCAGCTTGACCTCACCGAGGACGACGTGATCGAGGCGTGAGGGCCGCCGTACTGCTGCTGACGGGGGCGCCTGGGCACCCGGCCTGTCCGCCGGGCGTGGACCAGGTCCGGTTCGGCCGCGCGCTGGCTGAGGACGTCGTCGACCTGCTGGCCACACTGTCCGATGTGGATACCCTGATCGCGGCGACGCCGTCCCGGCTGGACGACGTGGCAGCCATCCGCTGGCCGGGCACGGTGGTGCTGCGGCTGTCCGAGGTGGATGGTGTGGTGTCGCTGCTCGGCCGGATCGCGGGCTACGACGAGGCCGCGGTCTTCGCGCCGGACGTACCGGACCTGCCCGCGCTGCTAGCGGCCAAGCCGTTCAGCGGACTGTCGACAGCGGAGGTCGCGGTGCTGCCGGCCAGCACCGGCGGTCTGGTGGCGCTGGCCAGCCGGCTGCCGGTGCCGGGCTGGCTGCCGTCCACCGTGGACCTCGACGACCCGGCCGCGCTGGATCGGTTACGGGCTGCCGCCCCCAGGCCGGACGACGTGGTGGTCGCGCCGGCCTGGCCCCGGCTGCGCACCCCGACCGACCTGGTCCGGCTGGATCCGGCGCTGGAGGGCTGGGAGGCCACCCGCGCCCTGGTGTCCGACAGCTAGCCCCCAGTGGTCACCACTACGCCGTGTGGTGACCACTGGGGGTCTCCGGACACCGTGTGGTCACCTCTGCGCCGTGTGGTGACCTCTTGGGGTCTGGCGGCAACGAGAGGTCACCACAACGCCGAGAGGTGACCACACGGGGAGTGGATAGGGCGGTCAGGGCTCCAGCAGGGGGAAGTCACCGGGCCCGGCCTCGGTCCGCTCGGCGAAGCCGTCCGGGTCGTCCAGGTCGTCGGCGGCGGGCAGCAGGTCCGGGTGCGCCCATACGGCGTCCCGGCCATCGACGCCACGGCGGTCGGCCAGCACCTGCCACAGCCGGGCCGCGTCGCGCAGCCGGCGCGGCCGCAGCTCCAGCCCGACCAGGGTGGCGAAGGTCTGCTCGGCCGGGCCGCCGCTGGCCCGGCGGCGGCGCAGCGTCTCGCGCAGCGCGTCCGCGCCGGGCAGCCGGGCCTCGGCGGCCTGCGCCACCACCGCGTCCACCCAGCCCTCGACCAGCGCCAGCAGCGTCTCCAGCCGGGCCAGCGCGGCCTGCTGCTCCGGCGTGGCCTGCGGCTCGAACAGCCCGCCCTGCAGCGCGTTCTGCAGGCTCTCCGGGTTGGTGGGGTCCAGCTCGGCCATGACCTGCTCGATGGCCGAGGTGTCCACGCTGATGCCACGGGCGTAGGCGTCCACCGTGTCCAGCAGCCGCTGCCGCAGCCACGGCACATGCCCGAACAGCCGCTGGTGGGCCGCCTCGCGCAGCGCCAGGTAGAGCCGCACCTCCTCGGCCGGCAGCTCCAGCCCGCCGCCGAACACGGCGATGTTCTCCGGGACCAGCGCGGCCACCCCGGCTGGGCCGAGCGGCAGGCCGATGTCGGTGCCGGACAGCACCTCGGTCGCCAGCTCGGCCAGGGCCTGGCCGACCTGGGCGCCGAACATCAGCCCGCCGACCGAGTTGAGCATGCCGATGAGCTGCCCGGCCTGCGCCTTGGCCTCCTCCGGCAGCGCCGTGCCCATCGCGCCGACCACCCGGGCGGCCACAGGGTCGCACAACGCCGGCCACACAGCGAGGGTCTTGTCGACCCATTCCACCCGGGTCCACGCCTCGGTCGCGGTCACCCCGGACGGCAGCGTGGTCGCTTCGTTCAGCCAGAGGTCGGCGAGCGCGACTGCCTCGATCGCCTGCTGCCGGTCCGCCGCGTCGGTCGGCCGGTGCTGGCTGGCCAGGTGCGAGGTGGCTAACTGCCGCGCCAGGTCCCAGTTGACCGGGCCGCCCTGCCAGGACATCAGCTTCTGTAGCTCGGCGAAGAGCGGGAACATGCCGAGCGGGTTGTCCCCGCCGCCGCGTTCCTCAGGGTTTCGGTCGGGTGAGCCGAACCCGAACGGTACGTCGCTCATGTCAGCCGCCCGTGCGATGTCATGCTGTCCACGGTAGTCCTGACGAGTAAAGGGGGCCGGCCGTGCCCGGGTCCGACCACCAGCCGGTGCGCCATGGACGAACTGCCGCCCGCCTCCGCTCTCCGGCCGTCGCGGTCACCGGCGCGGGCTGCCCGCTCGGCGCGGCGGTGCTGCGACACCTCAGCCGGGCCGGCTGGATCCGGACCGTCGTCGGGGTCGACACGACGGTGGCCGCGCCGGCGACCGGCGAGGTCGCCTGGCACGGCCTGGACCCGGCCGACCCTCGGCTGGCCCAGGCGCTGTGCGGTGTGGCCGCCGTCGTCCACTGCGCGACCGACCTGCGCCCGGACGCCAACCGCGCGGCCCAGCGGCAGCGGAACCTGCGGCGCGCCCAGACCGTGCTGGCCGCGGCGTTCGCGGCCGGCGTCCGGCACGTCGTGCTGGTCAGCAGCGCGATGGTCTACGGCGCCCGGCCCGACAACCCGGTGCCGCTGCCCGACGACGCCCCGCTGCGGGCCGTGCCCGAGGCGAGCGTGCTCGGCGACCTGCTGGAGATCGAGCGGGCCGCGGCGGCCAACGGGGCGGCCCACCCGACGATGGCGGTGACGATGCTGCGACCGGCCATCGTCCTCGGGGCAGGAGCCAGCTCGGCGCTGGCCGCGCTGTTCGAGGCACCCCGGCTGCTGCACCTGCGGGGCACCCGGCCGCGCTGGCAGTTCTGCCACGTCGACGACCTGGCCAGCGCGGCGGAGGTCGTCGTGCTCGACCGGATCACCGGCCCGGTGAACGTCGGCTGCGACGGCTTCCTGGAGCACGCCGAGGTGGAGCAGGTCAGGGGACGCCGGTCGCTCGACCTGCCCGAGCGGGTGGCCGTCGGGACCGCCGAGCGGCTGCACCGGCTGGGCATCACCTCCGCCCCGCCGACCGAGCTGGCCTACCTCGCCCACCCGTGGGTGGTGGACAGCAGCCGGCTCCGGGCGGCCGGGTGGCAGCCCCGGTACACCAACGCCGAGGCGCTACGGGCGCACTTATCGGCCCGGCCGGCGCGCGCCGAGAATGCGGTGCACGGCGCCACTGCCGCGGCCGGTGCCACGGTGGCGCTGGTCGGCACTGCGGCGCTGGTCCGGCGGGCCCGCCGCAACCGCCGCGCCAGCTCGTGAGGGCGACGGTCCCGCGGGCCCGAGAGGACGCCGCGACGTAGGGACGGCGTACCGTGGGAGGATGTCGCCGCTGATCTGGGTAGCGATGCCCGTTGCCGTCACCGTGGTGGCGACCCTGTGGGCGCTGTGGGTCGCCCGCGACCCGGGCCGGACCGATGCCCACAGCTCGGTGCAGGCGCATCACCGGTTCGTCGAGGCGCTGTCGAGGAACGTCCGGCCGCTGGCCGCGCGGCCAACGCCGGCCGTGGCTAAGGACGAACGTACGGACGAGCCATCCGGCCGGGAGCAGCTACGCCGGGAGTAGCTACCCTGTCCGGCATGAGCCGGCGCGTCATGACCATGTCTGTCGGCGTGGCGCTGCTGGTGGTGCTCGGGCTGTTCGGCGCCCGGCTGCCCGTGCCGTACGCCGCGCTCGGCCCCGGGCCGACGTTGGACACCCTCGGCAGCGTGGGCAACCGGCAGGTCATCGCCATCGTCGGCCGTACGCCGAACACGACCACCGGCCACCTCAACCTGACCACCGTGTCGGTACAGGACCGCCTCGACGTGTTCAGCGTGCTGCGTGGCTGGGTCGACGGTGGGGTCTCGGTCGTCCCGCGCGAGGAGCTCTACCCGCCGGACCAGACCCAGGAGCAGGTCGACAAGGAGAACACCGCCGAGTTCGCCCGGTCGCAGAGCGATGCCGTGCTGGCCGCGCTGCGCGAGCTGCACTATCCGGAGAAGATCGTCATCCAAGGCGTGCCAGACGGCTCGGCGTCCACGGGCAAGCTGCGGTCGCGCGACCTGCTGACCAGCGTTGACGGCACGCCGGTGACCGATCTGGCCACGCTGGAGAAGGTGCTGACCCGGCTCGCGCCGGGCACCACGGTGACCGTCGGGTACCGGCGCCAGCACGCCGCCGGCACGGCCCGGGTGACGCTGGCGAAGGCCAAGGACCGGCCCGGCGGCGCCCTCGGCGTGCTGGTCTCGATGGAGCCGGTGGCCGAGGACTTCACGGTCAACATCCAGGTGGGGGAGGACATCGGCGGGCCGTCCGCCGGGCTGATGTTCGCGCTCGGCATCCTGGAGAAGATCGGGCCAACGGAGCTGACTGGTGGCCGGTTCATCGCCGGCACCGGCACCATCGACCCCGTCGGCAAGATCGGCCCGATCGGCGGCATCCCGCTGAAGATGCTCGGTGCGCGGCAGAAGGGCGCGACGGTCTTCCTCGTGCCGGCGGCCAACTGCGACGAGGCTCGCCGGGCCATCCCGGCCGGGCTGCGGCTGGTCAAGGTGGACAGCCTGCACACGGCGGTCACCGCGCTGGGGACGCTGCGGCAGGGCGGCGTGCCGGCCGGCTGCTGAGACCCGGGCTGCCCGGCCCGGCCGGATCGTTCGGCAGTCAGCCTGGATCGTTTGGGCCCGGATCGCTTGGGGCCGGATCGCTCGGTCAGCTCGGATCGTTCGGCGGGTCAGCCAGCGTGGCGAGCAGCGCCTCGGACAGGTTCGGGGCGAGGTCCTCACCCACCAGCAGCTCGTCCTCGACGCCGGCCGTCCCGGCGGGTTCCGGCCGTACGTCGTCCGACCCGGTCGGCCGGCGGCGGAAGCGCACCACAGTGGCCCGGGAACCGTCCCGCAGCACGGCCACCGCCACCCGCGCCTCCCGCCGGTGCGGGTGCTCGGCGGCGTAGCGGAGCGGGTCCGGCTGGCCGGGCAGCTCGGCCTCGGCGTCCGGCGGGAGCAGCACGACCTCGTGCACCAGGCAGCAGCCGCGCACCTCGGCCGACCACATGATCTGGGCCAGGGCGTCGTCCAGCGGGCCGTCCGGCAGCGGCTCCTGCTCGATCGGGGTGAGCGAGCTGGGTGACACCTCGTCGACGGGCAGCCCGAGGCTGCGGGCGAGGTCCGGCTCGGCCGCCACCAGCTCGGCGGTGGCCACCAGCGCGAAGAGCTGCGGCGGCTGGTCCCACCCGTGGGCGCCCACATGCCGCTCCACCTCCACCAGCGCGTCGGCCAGCGACGGGGGCGGGTTCGGGTGCCGGGTCGCCATGAGCCACATGGTGGCACGGAGCGCACGATGGCACGGAAGGCGACCACGGCCGGGTGCGGGAACCGGCCGGGTGCGGGAACCCGCCGCGAGCTGTGTAAGTTTCCACATCATCCGATGGACTCGCGTCCGCTCGACTCCCGTGCCAGGAGTGTTGTCCAGTGGCCATGCGGCCGCCGTTGCCGGTGCCGGCGATCTCCCGCCGGGCCCGGGTCATGCTCACCGTCATCGCGATCCTCGTGGTCGCGCTCTCCGTGCTTGGCTCGTTGGTGTCGCTGTACATCGACTGGCTGTGGTTCGGCGAGGTGAAGTTCCGCGAAGTCTTCGGCACCGTGCTGTGGACGCGGATCTTCCTGTTCTTCGGCTTCGGGGTCCTGCTGGCGGCGGTGGTCGGGGCGAACCTGGTGGTCGCCTACCGGCTCCGCCCGCCGTTCCGGCCGATGTCGCTGGAGCAGCAGAACCTGGAGCGATACCGGACCGCGATCGAGCCGCGCCGGGTGCTGGTGCTGGTGATCGTCAGCGGGATCGTCGGGCTGTTCGCCGGGCTGGCCGCCCAGGGCCGGTGGGAGACCTGGCTGCTGTGGCGCAACGGCACGCCGTTCGGCATCCTGGACCCGCAGTTCGGCCGCGACATCTCCTACTTCGCGTTCACCTACCCGTTCCAGCGGTTCATCCTCGGCTTCTTGTTCGCCGCGGTGGTGTTCTCGCTGATCGGCGCGGTGGTGGTGCACTACCTGTTCGGTGGGCTGCGGCTGCAGACACCGGGGGAGAAGGTCACCCCGGCGGCCCGGGTGCACCTGTCGGTGCTGCTCGGCGGCTTTGTGCTGCTCAAGGCGGTCGCGTACTACCTGGACCGGTACGGCCTGGTGTTCTCCGACCGCGGCGCCATCACCGGGGCGTCGTACACCGACGTCAACGCGGTGCTGCCGGCCAAGTCGATCCTCATGATCATCGCGCTGATCTGCGCGGTGGCGTTCTTCGCCAACGTGGCGTTCCGCAACTTCCAGCTTCCCGCGATCGCGCTGGTGCTGCTGGTGCTCTCCAGCGTCATCATCGGCGGCGCGTACCCGGCGCTGATCCAGAACTTCCGGGTGAAGCCGAACGCGGACCAGAAGGAGAAGCTCTACATCGCCCGGAACATCGAGGCGACCCGGCAGGCCTACTCGCTGAACAACGTCGACTACACCGGCTACTCGGCCTCGCCGACAGTTGACGACACCGCCCGGCAGAAGATTCGCAACGACACGTCCACAATTTCCAACGCACGGCTGATGGACCCGAACGTGCTCTCTCCGACGTTCGACCAGAACCAGAAGGTCCTGAACGTCTACAACTTCGCCGACAAGCTCGACATCGACCGCTACACGATCAGCAACCAGTTGAAGGAGTACGTGGTCGGGGTACGTGAGATGGATCCGCAGCAGCTCACCGGCAACCAGACAAACTGGATCAACGAGCATCTGGTCTACACGCATGGCAACGGTTTCGTCGCGGCCCCGACGAACACGGCGCTCAACGGTCAACCGGCCTACGTCGACCCGAAGATATTCAACATCAGCCAGCCCCGGGTCTACTACGGCGAGCTGCTCGGCGACACGTACTCGATCGTCGGAAAGGCCGGCGACCAGACCGACCGCGAGTTCGACGCGCTGAAGGAGAACGAGGACGTCAAGTTCACCTACGACGGCTCGGGCGGGGTCAACGTCGGGAACATCTTCAACCGGGTCATCTTCGCCTGGCATTACCGAGCCCAGCAGATCCTGTTCTCCGGCGCGATCACCGGCGGCTCGAAGATTATGTACGTGCGAGACCCGCGGGACCGGGTGGAGAAGGCCGCGCCGTTCCTGACCGCGGACGGCGACCCGTATCCCGCGGTGATCGCGGGCAAGATCAAGTGGGTGGTGGACTGCTACACCACGCTGGACGGCTTCCCGTACTCCGAGCACACCCAGCTCGGCGACGTCACCCAGGACTCCCTGACCGGCACCGGAACCCGGGCGCAGGCCAACACCCAGGTCAACTACATCCGCAACTCGGTCAAGGCCGTCGTCGACGCCTATGACGGGTCGGTGTCGCTCTACCAGTTCGGCGCCATGGACCCGGTGCTGGAGTCGTGGAAGAAGGCGTTCCCCGGAATTGTCAAGCCGGAGAGCGAGATCAGCCCGGAGCTGCGTGCGCACCTGCGTTATCCCGAGGACCTGTTCAAGGTGCAGCGCGACCTGATCACGAAGTACCATCTGGACGACCCGGTGCAGTTCTTCAACTCCCAGGGCTTCTGGGACGTGCCGACCGACCCCACCAGGGACAGCCAGCAGGCGCAGCCGCCGTACTATCTGCTCGCCCAGACGCCGGGGCAGGAGCAGACGACGTTCCAGCTGACCAGCGCGCTTAACCAGTTCCGCCGGCAGAACATGGCGGCGTACATGACGGTGTCGTCCGACCCGCAGGACTACGGCAAGTTCCGGGTGCTCCGGCTGCCCAGCGAGACATCGATTCTCGGCCCGAACCAGATGTTCTCCAACTTCAACTCGACCGAGCAGATCAAGACCGAGATCTCGCTCCTCAACCAGAATGGGTCAAAGGTTGTCTACGGCAACCTGCTCACGCTGCCGGTCGGTGGCGGGCTGATGTACGTCATGCCGGTGTACGTGCAGGGCAGTGGTTCGACCTATCCCCTGCTGCGCAAGGTGATTGTCGCCTTCGGCGACCGGATCGGCTACGAGTCCACGCTGGCGGACGCCTTGGACAAGGTCTTCGGGCCGGGCAGTGGTCAGGTGGTGCCGCCGCCGGTCGGGCCGCCGTCCAGCGGGACGCCGACGGCCCCGCCGACCCAGCCGGGCAGCGGCGGTGAGCTGGCCGCTGCGGTGGACGCGATCCAGGCCGCTCTGGCGCACCTGAGGTCGGCCACCCAGGCGGGCAACTTCGTCGAGATCGGCAAGGCGCAGCAGGAGCTGGCGAACGCGGCTGCCCGCTTCGAGGCGGCGCGGAGGGCGGCGTCGCTGCTGCCGCCGCCGTCGCCGTCGCCGAGCCCCGCACCCAGCCCGACGCCCACGCGCTGAGGTAGACGACCCTCGAACCGACCACTTGTCGTGGGAAAGTTGGCGATTCTGTGCCCGGATTGTTCGGTATTATCCCTGACAAGTCGCCACAGCGGCCGCGAGTTTGGCGGCAGTCGCGGCGGACAGGTAGAGTTGGCTCACCGACGCGGGGTGGAGCAGCTCGGTAGCTCGCTGGGCTCATAACCCAGAGGTCGGAGGTTCAAATCCTCCCCCCGCTACCATGACAAGACCCCCAAACCAGACGGTTTGGGGGTCTTTGTCGTCTCGTTGCTAACGGACTTGCTAACGGGGACCGTCGTCCGGGGCCACGAACAGGCCGCCCATGGTGCGCGGCGTCGCGGTCCATGCCCTGCATGATCACCTCTGTATGCGCCGGCCGCCCGTTCTCCCCAGGTGAAGTCGAAGCCGGACTCGCGAAAGTCCCGACCGAAAAGGACCGCTCCTTCGCCTGCCGGGCCTGTTGCTCGCGTAGCACCGCGACCCGTGGCCGGGGTGAGCGCTGGTGCCCAGGCGGTGGCGTGGGCGAGGCGGGATGCGTCGGTGAGGTGAGGCAGGTGCGGATGGTGTCGGTGGCGAGCGCGGCGGCCAGGGCGCGGGCCCGCTGGCTGACCCGAGGGTTCGTAGGTCGCAGGTTGCGCCCGCCACCCTCGGCGCGTCGTCGTAACTGAATGGACAGAGAATGGGGGAGCGAAGGAGGGCCGATATGCGAGTCGCATTCGCGGCCGACGACGAGAATGACACCACGCGGGCGGCCGAAGGTTTTCTGGTCGAGTCCGGCCACGACGTGGTGTGGCCGGCGACGTCCGGCGCCTGGCCGGAGATCGGCGCCGCCGTCGGCAGATCCGTGGTCGACGGGACGGCGGACCTCGGCATCGTCATGTGCTGGACTGGCACCGGTACGGCCATTGCGGCGAACAAGGTGCACGGCGTCCGCGCGGCCCTCGCGTGGGATCCTTGGGTCGCCGTCGGTGCACGGAGATGGAACGATGCGAACGTCCTCGCTCCCAGCCTGAAGCGGCTGGCTCCCGATGTGGCCGTGGAGATCGCCAGTGCCTTTCTGGCCGAGCCGGCGCCGGATCCCGACGAGGCCGCCAACATCGCGCAGCTCAACGACCTGGAGCGAGACGCTTGATCCGCCGCTCCGCGTTCTCGGACTGGCCGCCTCGCGTAGCAACGAGTCACGTCCGTTCTCCGCCCGAGCACGAGCAAGCTGGCGGTCAAGGTCATCAACGACGACGGCGACGAGGTTGGGCGAGCCTCATATGCGACAACTGAACGGCAAGCTTCGGGAGCTGCGTTTCCACCTGGACAGGCGGTGCGGGTGACGTGGATGAGGAGAGGTGACCGACGTGGCCGAGCGCAGCGATGGGAAAGCACTACGGGAACGCCGGATGAGCGAGCCCGGCGCTGACGCCGCGTACCGGGCAGCCCGGCTGGCCTTCGAGCTTGGCCACAGTCCGTGCGCTGCGCGAACAATGTGGTTGGGCCAGGGCGAGCTGGCTCGGCTCGCCGGCATGACGCAGTCCGCGGTGGCCCGGTTTGAGGCCGGTGGCACGGTGCCGACCTTGCCGGTTTGGGAGCGGTTGGCCGGAGCGCTTGATGCTGAGCTCGTCGTTCAGGTCACCCCCCGGCCACAGGTGGCGTGAGACCCGAGGTCCGGGCGCAGGACGCCGCGTGACACGCGGAGCTTTGCCGAGCTACCGGGGTCAGGCGCAGGCGGACTTGGCGATGAGAACCCGCCGTACCGCCTCGTTGACCCGGGCCGCGGGCAGCTCCCCGCTGGCGACCGCGGCCTGCAGCCGGTCCAGCACGGCTGCCGGCCCGGCGCCCGAGGTCCACAGGGCGATGTCGGCGCCAGCCCGCAGCGCCCGCAGCACGGCGTCGGCGAGACCGAACCGGTCGGTGACGGCCTTCATCGAGCCGAGGTCGTCGGTGATGGCCACGCCGCCGAACCGGTATTCCGTGCGGAGCAGGCGGTACGCGGCGGGGCTCAGCGAGGCCGGCTGACCGCCGGTCAGGCCGGGGACGTCGAGGTGGCCCACCATGACCGCGACCGGTCCGAAAGACGGCAGCCAGCGGTACGGGACCAGGTCATCGCCGCGCAGCACGCCGATCGGCGGGGTGGTCACCCGGCCGGCGTGCGAGTCACCACTGGCGTGGCCGTGCCCGGGGAAGTGCTTGACCACCGGCAGCACCCCGGCGGCGCGCAGGCCCGCGGCGAACGCCGCCGCGTACCGCGTCGACACCAGGGGGTCCGCGCTGAACGAGCGGTCACCGATCACCGCGTCGTCCGACCCAGCGCCGATGTCGACGACCGGCGCGAAGTCGACGGTGACGCCGAGCTGGCGGAGCTGCCGGCCACGGGCGAGCGCCAGCTCCCGCACCTGCCGGAGCGACATGGTCGCGGCCATCGTCTGGGCGCTCGGGATCGAGCCGCCCAGCCGGTCGATGCGCTGCACCCGGCCGCCCTCCTCGTCGACCGCCACCAGCAGCGGGAGCCGCGACGCGGCCCGCACCCGCGCCAGCGCGTGGCCCGACAGCAGCCCGGTCGCCGTGCCCCCAATGAAGATGCCGCCGACCTGTTCGCCGCGTACCAGCCGAGTGGCCGCGCCGGGTCCGGTCGGGTCGACGCCGAGGACAAGGAGCTGGGCCAGCCGGCGCCGGAGTGGCAGCGCCGCGACGACCGCGGCGCAGGTCGGCTGGGAGGCGTCGGTCCTAGTGGCACTGTTGGGGGTGGCGGCAGGCCGGGTGGCCTGTGGCGGCTGGGTCGGCCCTCCGCCGGCCGAGCCGCCGGCCGCTTCGGTGGAAGTTACGCGCCGCGCTGGGTGGGCGGTGGCCACGCCGATGACGATCAGCCCGGCCGCCAGCCAGGCGATCCTCCGGTCGGGCCGCCTCGATCCCACGATGGCAGTGGATCCTCCGTCGACGTTGCGTGGTCGGCCCCAGCATGCCCGCTGTCGCCTGTTCCTTCAGCACCGGCGCACTATCAGGCGGCGGCGAGGGTCCCGTTCGTGCCGATATGCAGTCATGCGGTGGCGGGCCGGGGCAGTGGTCGTCATCCGCTCACTCCGCTCGTTCGGGTCATTCGGCTCATTCGAACGGGGGTCTTTTCGAGTGCACCGTCAGGCCGTAGTGGGTGGGCCAGTAGGTTCCTGCCGTGTCCGTGAACTCGCCGGGCGAGCTCGGTCGCCGTCGAAGGCTGGTGCTGCCGCGTGCCAACGGGCCTTTCGGGTTGTTACCCGCCTGGTCCGGCTGGCTGTCGCCGCGGCGGCGAGTTGCGGTGACTCCGAGGCGCCAGCCGGCGCTGGCGGCGTTGGTGGCCGATGTCGCCGCTGAGCTTGGCCAGCGGTCACCGCAGCGGGTCTGGCTGGCCGCGGGGCCGACAGCGAGGCTGGTTACCTTTCCTGCCCGACGGCCTCACCTGTACCTCGGACACCCGTACGTGCGGTGCCTGTCCGGGCCGGAGCTGCGGACGGTCGTGGCACACGAGCTGGCCCACGTGCCGGTCGGTGTGCCCCACCTGGCTCGTCGGGTGCTGGAGCCGCGGATGGGCCAGGCTGAACGTTTCGCGGGCCTGCGGCCGGCCGAGGCTCGGCCGCTTGCGAACGCGGTGAAGCTGGCCGCGGACGCGACCGTGACCCGGCTGGTCGGCGTTGACCTGGCCGGGCGGGCGCTGGCCCGGTCGCACCTGCTCGGCGAGGCCTTCGGCTGGTTCATGAGCACCTGCGTCGTACCGATGCTGCGGGCCGGGCTGTATCCGATCGACCTGTACGACGGCTGGGAGGAGAAGTTGGCCCAGCCGTCGTTCGCCGCCGAGATGGGGTCACGGGTGCTCGGGCTGCTCGCCGACGAGGCGGGGGAGCTGGCCGCCGGGAGGCTGCTCGCTCCCAGCAGCCTGCCGGTCCCGCTGGTACCGCTGGATCCGGCCGTCAAGGACCGCCTGGTACGCGCACTGCTGGGCGTCGGTCGGTTCCGCGGACCGCGCGGGGTCACCTTCGCCGACCCCGTGGTGCTGGACGCCTACGATGCGGACCTCGCTCAGGCGTACGACGCGCTGCGGACGGCGGCACGCGAGGTGCTCGGCCAGCCGGAGATGACCGACGGCGACATACATGGGCTGGTCCTTGGTCCGCGACGCCGGGAGCTCCACCGGGCGCTCGACGCGGTCGAGCCGGACCGGGTTGACCCCGTGGCGGTGCTCACCCTGCTGTACTCCTCCCGGCTGAGACGGGCTGGCTACCGTTACGAGTCGGCGCTGCTTCGTGATGTGCTGCGCCCCCCGGATGGCGGCGAGCCGATCGACGTCGCCGCGCTGGCCCGGGTCGTGGCAGCCGATCCTGCCGATGAGGCGGCGCGTGTCGACGCCGTCGCGCTGCTCAACCTGGGCCAGGACCCGGCGCCTGTTCGAGCGCCAACGTAACCGAGTCCGACGTACCAAAAAGACTATAGACCCGGCCACCGACAGAACCGAGTCGCAAAGGAAGACCTGTGGTGACCTGTCGTCGTTGTGGTGACCTGTTGTTGTCTGTGGGGAACGATAGGTCACCACAACGCCGGTAGGTGACCACACGGGGGGCGAGGGGAACGATAGGTCACCACAACGCCGGTAGGTGACCACACGAGGAGCGGGGAACGGTTAGTCTGCGTACGCCGTCCCCTGGGTCTGAGCGTGATCCTCGCGGACGAAGTGATCAAGCGGTGCCGCGTGCCGCCGAAGGACGTCGATGGCGCTCTTCTTGTCCGGGCAGTACGCCATCACCCGTGACTCGTTCCTGATACGCAGCACCTGCTGACCGTCGAGGCAGACCACGTCAATGCGCCAAGGGCCGCAGACCAGGGCTGGGCAACGCGGCTCGGATCCGTCCATATCCGCTCCCTTCGCCCGATTCGCCTCCACCCCCGCGTGCCCCGATATTCGCAGGCCTTAAGATACCCCACGGGTACGGCGGGCGGCTTAGCTCGATCGGCGGACAGCGTAGTGTGTCCTGCGCTGCCCGGTCCTGCCAGACGGATCGGCGCTGGCTCGCTGCGCCATTCGCGCGCGGTCAACTGGGCCAACGGACCAGGACCGCGCCATAACGGTCAGCCCAATATGACGGTTGCACGGCATGTCGACGGCATTTCGCACGGGGCCGACCGGGCGTGTGCCATTGGTCCGTTAGCGAGCCGGAAACATTCGCGTTCACCATTGTCATGTCCGGCGTTCCGCCGAATGTGCGAGCGGATTGTTACGACCCCACGAAGGTCATCCTCGCTTGAGTGCGATATCCGAGCTTGGGCTGGAGGGGTGATGGGTCAACCGCGGTACCTCATCGTATCCGCAATGGCGCCCGCACCGGCTGGCCCGTGGTTTGCCTGGCGGCTGATCGGGGCCAACAGCCGCGAGCTCGGCCGCAGCGCCCAGACCTACGCCGACCTGGCCACCTGCTGGCTGGCGACCGCCCGGTTGCGGCGCCGGCTCGACGACACCGACCAGGTGGTCACGCCGCACAAGCGGACCGGAGAGTGGACCTGGCGGCTGGAGATCGACGGCGTCGCGGTGGCCGTCGCCGCCCCCACCTACCTACGGCAGCGAGAGTGCGCCTACAACCTCACGCAGTTCCTGGCGGCGCCGGTTGCCCGGATCACGGACCAGCAGGCGCTGCTCACCCGGCCAGTCGAGTGGCAGGCCCGGCGGCCGCGGGACACGGGTGACGAGGAGAGCGCAGGCCCGGCGGCACCGGCCGTCCGGCCGCTCCACCCATGGGCGCTCCACCCATGGGCCCGAACGGCCGCCGGATGAGCCAACGGTCGGACGGCCCGGCACCGCGCCCGATCGTGGCGACGGTCGGAGTCGGGGACCGGATCTTCCGGGGCACGGCGCGCGGCGGCGGCATCGTCGTACTGCTGATCATGCTGTTGGTCGGCCTCTTCCTGGACTACCGCGCGTTACAGGCGCTGCACGTTGCCGGCTGGTCGTTCCTGACCACCCAGCGCTGGCAGCCGGACGCGCACGACTTCGGCATCGCCGCGGTGCTGGTCGGCACCGTGCTGATCGGGCTGGTCGCCGTCGTGTTCGCGGTCCCGCTCGCGGTCGGGACAGCGCTGTACATCAGCGAGTACGCCCCGCCACGGCTGCGCCGGATGCTGGTCAGCCTGGTCGACCTCATGGCGGCGGTGCCCAGCATCGTCTACGGGCTGTGGGGCTTCTTCTACCTGTAGTTCAGCCGGTTCTCGGCCGCCCCGTCCGGGACGACGACGCCGGGCCTGACCTACATCCCGTTCGCCATTGACGCGGTCAGCTTCGCGGTGACCAACGACAGCAACCTGCCGCGCCAGCTCACCAAGGCCGACCTGATCTCCATCTACCAGTGCCAGATCCCCGGCATCACGCCGTACATCCCGCAGGCGGGCTCGGGCACCCGGTCGTTCTGGCTGAGCTATCTCGGCATCACCGACGTGACGCTCTTCCCGTGCATCAAGGACGCCAAGAACGGCGTCCCGATCGAGGAGCACGACGGCCGTGTCCTTGATGCCAACAGCCTGATCCCGATCTCGGTGGCGCAGAACATCGCACAGGCCGAGGGCACCCTCACCGACCTGCGCGGCAAGTCGGTGCTGGGCACCATTGACGGCACCCTGCCGCAGACCCTCAACGGCGGCTTCGCGGTCAAGCGCGAGATCTACAACGTTGTCCCGACGTCGTAGCTGACCGACTCGACGATCGCGGCCGTCTTCGTCGGTTCGGGCTTGCAGATCTGCTCGCTCATCTCGGTCATCAACCAGTTCGGCTTCGCCACCGACCCGGAGTGCGGCACCACCAACCAGCACACCTGACCGTCGTCCGAGCTTGGCTCGTTTGTGCGGAACCTCCCAGGAAGGCCAGAATGAAAATCACCTTGCCCAGGCCGCTGGCGCACCCACGGATACTGGAACACCGACGGACACGGGGTCGCCTACCGACACGGGGACACCCACGGACACGGGGTCGTCCACGGACACCCTGGTCCCGATCCCGCCCGGCTCAGCTCCGGGTGGTGGCGGGATCGGCGGCGGGCTGCCCAACACCGGCGCGGCGGCGGTCATCCCGCTGACGCTGACCGGCCTCGCCCTCATCGTCGGCGGGGTGCTGGCGGTCGCGGCCGGCCGGAGGCAGTGGAGCCGGACCGCCCGATGACGCAGGCCGCGACGGTGCGCGAGCCGGTCACCCAGCCCCAGCCGGCGTCGGTGTCGGGGTCGATGTCGGCCAGCCAGCCCGCGCCACCGGCCGGCCAGGCTTGCTGGTCGCGAGCGGGGCGGCGAGCCTGCTCGCACTGCTGCTGGGCTTCGTCACCGACCTCACCGTGGTCGGCGGGCTGCGGCACGCCCGGGACCAGCAGGTTCGCTACGCCGAGCTACGGTCGGACCTGGCCAACGCCGTCGCGCCCGTGGGACCGGCCGACGAGGCCGGGACGCCGTACCCGCCCGGCACCGCCATGGCCCTGCTGGAGATCCCCGCGATCAACCTGCGCGAGGTGGTCGTGCAGGGCACCACCGCCGGCGTGCTGCGCGGCGGGCCGGGGCACCGGCGGGACACCCCGCTGCCCGGGCAGGCGGGCACGAGCGTGGTGCTGGGCCGGCGGGCGGCGTACGGCGGGCCGTTCCGGCGGCTCGACCAGCTCATCCCGGGCGACCAGGTCACCGTGACCACCGGCCAGGGTGTGCACGCCTTCAAGGTCATCGACGTACGGCGGGCCGGCGATCCCGAGCCGCCGGGCCTGCCCGCTGGACACGGCCGGCTGACCCTGGTCACCGCGGCCGGGTCGCCGTACCTGCCGACCGGGGTGCTGCGGGTCGACGCTGACCTGATGTCCGCGGTCCAGCCGTCCCCGCCGCCGCGGCCGGCACCCGGCCTGACCGGGGCTGAGCAGACGATGGCGGCGGACCCCTCGGTCTGGGTGCCGCTGGTGCTGTGGGGCCAGGCACTGCTGGCCGCCGCCGCGCTGGTCTGGGCGCGGATCCGGTGGGGCCGGTGGCAGGTGTGGGTGGTCGGCGTGCCGGTGCCCGGTGCTCTCGGCGTCGCCGTCGCCGACCAGGTCGCCGGCCTGCTGCCCAACCTGCTCTGACCCCGCGAACGACCGGAGCACTACGACGAGCGAGGACGGGTCCTGTGACCGCTTCCCTGAACGACGCCCCGGCCATGCCGACCGGCACCGACCCGCTTGCCGGGCTGCGCGCCGACCAGGTCTCAGCCTGGTTCGGCGACCGCAAGGTGCTCGACCGGGTCTCGCTGGCCATGCCTGCTGGGCTGGTCACCGCGTTGATCGGGCCGTCCGGCTGTGGCAAGTCGACGTTCCTGCGGATCCTGAACCGGATGCACGAGCTGGTGCCCTCCGCGTTCCTGGCTGGCTCGGTCCTGCTCGACGGCCAGGACATCTACGACGCCAGCCGGCGGCTCACTGACGCGCGCCGGCAGATCGGCATGGTGTTCCAGAAGCCGAACCCGTTCCCGGCGATGTCGATCTACGACAATGTGACGGCGGGGCTGAAGCTCACCGGGACCCGGCTGGGCCGACCGACAAGGACGACCTGGTCCAGGAGTGCGCCTGACCAAGGCGGGCCTGTGGACAGAGGTCCGGGACCGGCTGCGGCAGCCTGGCGGGGCGCTGTCCGGGGGCCAGCAGCAGCGGCTGTGCATCGCCCGGTCGCTCGCCGTCCGCCCGCGGGTGCTGCTGATGGACGAGCCGTGCTCGGCGCTCGACCCGTCCTCGACCCGGCGGATCGAGCAGACCATCCGGGAGCTGATGACCGAGGTCACGATCGTCATCGTGACCCACAACATGCAGCAGGCCGCCCGGATCTCCGACCAGTGCGCGTTCTACCTCGCCGAGGCTGGCCAGCCCGGCGTGATCGTCGAGCACGGTCCGACCGTGCGGATGTTCGACTCCCCGGCCGACCCGCGTACCGGCGACTACGTACACGGCCGCTTCGGCTGACCCGCCGACCGCTGACCGCCCGCCACACGTGTGGTCACCTCTACGCCGTGTGGTGACCTTTCGTTGCCTCCCGCCCACAAGAGGTCACCACAGCGCCGGTAGGTGACCACACGGGCGGCCTGCACCCCGATAGGTCACCACAACGCCGGTAGGTGACCACACGGGGCGTGAGCGGAACGAAAGGTGACCACACGGCGTAGAGGTGACCACATAGGTGAACACAGAGGTGGTCCGCCTCCCGGAGGATCCCGGGAGACGGACCACCTCGACGTGCGGCTCCTGCTGGCGCTGCCTACAGCGCAGGCAGCAGCAGCAGTATCCGTAGCTTGGACTCGATGTTCGCGGCCCGTGCGTTGGTCTGGTCGAGCAACGGGCCCAGCCTCAGGACCTTCTGGTTGGCCCGAGACAGGATGCCGACGATGCTCGCAGCCGGCCTGGCCGCGGCGCTAGCCGAGGCTGAGGCCTGCTGGGTCGAGCCGATGATGCCGGCGAGCGGTGCGTCCGCGCTGGCCAGCGCGGAACCGAGCGTGGTGAGCTGGTCGGCCAGGGTGCCGAGCGTGTTCTGGGCGCTGCTCAGCGAGCCGAGCACCCCGACAACCTGCGGGAAGCTCTGGTCGATCGCCTTGTCGGCCGACGGAAGGTGCTTCGTTGCCTCCACCGCCGACGCTGAGGTGGTATCGACCTTCAACGCCTGGTTGACGCCGTCCTTGAAGACTGCGTCGGTGGTGCTCAGGTCGCGTGTCACGACCAGGATGCCCACCAACGTTGCCAATGAGAACACCAGGGCAATGCCCCAGGAGATGCGAAACATTGTGTCTCCTCCGCGGAAGTCGTCCGTACGGTTCAGCCGCCGCTGAGCAGACCGAACAGCGGTTGCCCGTTGGGTGCCCTGGTCACGTCGGCCAGCAGGGAAAGCAGCGGACCGACCGGCCGCAGCCGAAGGGACTCAGCCTGGATCTGGCTGAGAAGCGCCACGATGGACGTCGCCTTCGGGCTGAGCGCGGACAGGTTGCCGTGGATGCCTTCCAGTTGGACACCGACCGCCTGAAGCTGGGTGACAACGGATGCCACGGCCGCGCTGAGGACGCCGACAGCAGGGGTCGCCTGCTGTGCCCGCCCGGTTACAGCGCTGATGAGCTGCGGAAGCGGGTTGGCCACGCCCTGCACCGTGGTGGTGGACTTGTTGACGGTGATCGCCATTGGGCCCAGGTACGCGGCCCTGTTCACCAGGTGGTCCAGGTTGTTGGTCATCGTGTTCATCATCTGCATGCGTTCCCCAAGCTCGGCATGCTTGGGCACCAGTATCCCCGTGATGCGGTCGAACTCGCTGGCGGAGTGGACGATCGACTCCGCCATGTTGGTCGGCGTGCCGAGCGGGTCGGCCATGTCCTTGGCACCGGGGACGAACCGGTTCCAGACACAGAGGCTCACGACCAGGATGCCGCCGACGATCACCACGAAGAGTGTCCAGGCTTTCTTGGTAACCACCGCATTACCTCCCGATCGATGGCAGCAGCGCCAGCTTGCGTTCGGTGATGGCGAGCTGGGCGTTGAGCTGGCCGACAAGTGTGATGGCTCGGGCCAGCTCCGTGTCGACGGCGGCGACGGTCCCTCGGGCGTTGGCCGCGACGTTGTGGATGCTTGCGGCCGACTGCTGCAGGGTCGACGCGACGCCGCGCAGCTGGTAGGCGATGTTCACGTCACCGCGGCCAGCGGCCAGCAGTCGTTGGACGTCCGGGATCGTCGCCGCGAGGTAGGTCACGTCGACGTTCGCGGACCTGTTGAGCTCCGCAAGCACGCCGGTCAGCACCTGAAGCTGGTTCTTGACCTTGGCGACGTCGGTGAGGTCCGCCCGGCTGGCGAAGTAACCGTTTGTCGTGTGGAAGTCCTGCACGATCTGCTTGGCACTCTTCTGCATGGTCAGACCCTTGCCGATGGTCAGCACCACCAGCACGAAAAGCACAACCGAGAGCAGCGCTGCGATCCGGCCGAGCCACTCCGTCGCGACGGCGAACCCACTCGAACTTGAGCCTGTACGCCTGTTCATGTTCACCTCCGGTATGAGTCAGGTGCCCGAGCTCGGGCACCATAGGTCGCGAGTGGGGTCAGCCCGGCAACGGAAGCGACCTGTTGATCTTTTCTGCGGCCGCGACGGCGCTCCGCAGGTCGGACACGAGACCCCGCACGACCGCCAGCAGCTGCTTGGCCTGGCCGCCCAACGCGGTCACGGAGGGAACCAGCGGCACCACCTTGTCGCGGATCGCGTTCAACACGCCCTGGATGGTGGTGAGCTGGGCATTCGTAGTCTGCACGCTGCTGGTGTCGCTGGTCACCAGGTCGGCGGCACCCTTGATCGCGGTCCGCAGCTCGATGAGCAGCGGCCCGAGCCCCTTGGTTGCGGCGACCGTGGCCTGTGCGGACCGGGTCAGATCGTTGAGCTGCGCCAGCCGCTGGGTGAGCTTGTCATTCACGTTGACGATGGCGCTGGTCGCGGCGAGCGTCCGTTGGTCGGTCTGCTCCTGCTTGTCCAGCCGGTCGTTGAGGTTCACGATGACGAAAGTGAGTAGCGCGAGCACGACAACCGCGACGGTCGCTAAGACCGCCCGGGCCGGGCCGCCGGGACGTCCAAAGAACATGTGGTCTCCCTCGTCAGCGCCCGGAAACGTTATGGGCGACATCTTCCGCCGCGACCCGCGCGGCATGCACCTTCGCGGCGATAGGCCGTGCGGTGTTCAGGATGGCGCCGAGCTTGGCCCGGTCGGCCGCGAGCGAGCTGCTGGCACCGTTGACCGGACCGTTGGCCGCGTTGATCTGCGCGCCCAGCCCGTCCAGCGCCGCGACCAGGCCGTTGACCTTCGCGCCCGCGTTGGTCAGCGTTGCTGCCAGGTCCCGGCGGACCGCCGAGATCAGGATGTTGAGCTCGTTGGCCACCTTCTCGTCGACCGTCCGGACGTTGGAGACCAGGGCCTCCACGTGGTCCAGGGAGTCAAAGGCCGCGAGCGTCACCTGCTCGTGGTTCGCCACCTCGAACAGCCGCGGGTTGTAAAGCTTGCCGTACTCTCCCGCCTTGTCCAGGCGGTACGGCGTGGCGGTCAGCCCGTAGATTCGTGGGTACAGGTAGAAAGCGATGATCGGCAGAAGGGCGAGAACCACTACGATCTGCAGAATCCGCATGCCTCCCGCCGGACTTTTCGCCGGGCCATGGCTACTCACGTTGTTGTCCTTTCCTATGCGTAGTGGTAGCAGTCAGGACGTGGAGATGAGTGCGAGTAGCTGCAACGCCGTCACCGGATGTAGCAGCAGACCCTTGACGGCCAGCCGGCGTCGCAAGATCCTGCGAAGCGCTGGCGCCGTCGTCAACTTCGTGACGTCCACGATCTGGTTGGCGATGCCCTTCACGATGAGCAGCGGGCGGCCTACGAGGTTGTTGTAGACAACCGCCCGGTTGTCGTGGAACACGACTGTCGCCACCGTTCCGGTGTAGGTGTTGTAAACCGCCACCGGCCGCGAAATCTGGCGAGCGATGTTCGCGCGCGCCGGATAAGTTTCCAGGTTGCTTGTCAGTAGCGAGGCCAGAATGTCGGCCACATCGTTGGGTCTGTCGCCGAGGTTCACGCTTACCTGGTAGCTCTGGTGGGTACTTCTCATTCTCGCTCCGAGGGATCACCTGATAGGCGTCTGACCTTTCGTCCCGTTCGTGTCGGCGCGGGCGGGGGGTCAGGCCCGCGCCGACACAGCACCCGAGTAAGCTCAGCCGGTGCATGCATCGAAGGTTCGGCATGCCCCGGCGTCTTCCCGTCGTCTGCGAAGCCCTTGTGCATCGCCTTGTTCGTGCCCGCCCAGCGCTCCCGCGCCCGGCACCGCACGCTGCTCCGGCGAGAAGGAACTCGTTGCACCTACCACGGCAACACTCCCTTCGGAGCCCGGAAGCACCGCCCTACCGGCCCTCCCAGAGCTAGCTTTGGTCTGATATCAGGGCATTCGAAACCGGCGGAGGGCAGACCCCAAGGCAGACCCCAGGCGTGCGCGACGGCATGCGTAGGGTTCCGAGAGGGTGGGCCAGCTCCGTGACGGTCTGCGGACCGGAGGATCAGGGGGATGTCATGGAATGACTCCTTTGGTCCTTCCCCCGACTGCTGATGTGATCGTCTATAGGTCTCAGGACGCTCGCTGAGCGCCCGAGCGGCTCAGATCCAAGGCGGCGGCACGTCCCGCTCCATTGAATGCGGAGCAGTGCCCGGCTGGCTCACTGGCGTACGGACTGCGGGGCGGCTTTGGGCACTCGTTCCAGCCCCGGCGAACCTAGCCTCACCGGGTTCACGACGTGAGCTTGGCTTGTCCCCACCCGACGCGGGTTACCAAGGGTCGCGGACAGCACGCCGCCCATCGAGCACCTCTCAGTTCAGCACTGCTGTGATCCACGCCACGATAGAGCCTCCCCTACTTAACGTGCAACAGTCTCCGCCGTAACGGATCCGGCGGATACTGGCGAGCCCACCGCCTGCGACTGTAGGGTGCTCCACTGGAACAGGTCTGCCCGTCCTGTGCGCCGTTCCCAGCGAGCTGGAGAGCCGTGCCGGCCACGGGCGCCGCCCGGGCTCATGATCGTAGGCCGCCGCCCGGCAGCGGCCAGCCGCTCGTAAGCCCGTCGCGACCGCTGGCTGCCGCGCCTGGGTTCCGTGCTTTCGGACGCTGTTACCACACGGTGTTCGCGAAGGCGACACCGCACGTATCCCCCTAGTCTGCGCAAATAGGCACCTGATCCCGCTGGGATTGCCGCGGCCGGACTGCGACTGCTCGCGCAGGCCCCCCGGCCCAGGCGACATCCGACCCGGCATCCAGGAGGTCTTCGTGCCCACCCGACGTCATGCTCTCGCGGGCTTCGCCGCCGCGGCGCTGGCCGTCCCGCTGACCGGCGCGCTCGGCGACGCGGCGGTGGCCGCGCCGGGCGGTACGGCCGGACGCGGAGGAGGCCGCCGTAGCCCAATTGTTATAGGACACCGCGGTGCCGCGGGCTACCGCCCCGAGCACACCCTGGCGTCGTACGAGCTGGCCGCCCGGCTTGGCGCGGACTACCTGGAGCCCGACCTCGTCATCACCAAGGACGGCGTGCTGGTCTGCCGGCACGAGCCGGAGATCGGCGGCACGACGGACGTGGCGAGCCGGCCGGAGCTCGCCTCCCGCAAGACGACCAAGCTGCTCGACGGGGTGCCGGTGACCGGCTGGTTCACCGAGGACCTCACCCTCGCCGAGCTGAAGACGCTGCGCGCGGTCGAGCGGCTGCCGCAGGTCCGCCAGCACAACACGCTCTACAACGGGCGGTACGAGGTGCCGACGTTCCAGGAGCTGCTGGACCTGCGGGTGCGGCTCTCCCATGAGCTGGGCCGGGAGCTCGGCGTCTACCCCGAGACCAAGCACCCGACGTTCTTCCAGCGGGCCGGGCTGCCGCTGGAGGCCAGGCTGGTCGACATCCTGCGCCGCAACGGGCTGAACCACCCGGGCGCCCCGGTGTTCGTGCAGTCCTTCGAGGTGACCAACCTGCGGATGCTGCGGGACCTGCGGCTGCGCACGCCGTCCGTCCAGCTTCTCTCGGCGTCGGGTGCGCCGTACGACACGGTGGCCGCCGGCAGCGGTCCGACGTACGCCGACCTGGCGACGCCGGCCGGCCTGCGGGGCATCGCGGGCTACGCGCAGGGGATCGGCCCGGACAAGCTGCAGGTCATCCCGCGCCGGGCGGACGGCACCCTCGGCGTGCCCACCACGCTCGTGGTCGACGCGCACGCGGCCAGGCTCGTCGTGCACCCGTACACGTTCCGGGCCGAGAACACCTTCCTCCCGGCCGACTACCAGGTCGGCGGAGTGCCGACGGACTACGGGCGGGCGATCGAGGAGCAGGTGACGTACCTGCGGGTCGGGCTGGACGGGCTGTTCACCGACCAGGCCGACATCGGCGTCGTCGCCCGGGCCGAGCTGCTGGGCGACGTGGCGGCAGCGAAGCCGGCAGCCTGACACCGGCTCCGCCCAGGCCCTGGTCCACAAGGCCGCCGCCGGCTGGCCGCGACCCGTCAGGGCCAGCCGGCGGCGGTCGCCAGGGTCACCGGGTCGCTGGCGCCACCCGCGGCGTACGGGTTGCTGACCACGAGCCGGCGGCGGTGCCGTTCGGTCGCGTCCTGGTCGGTGACGGCGACACGGAGCATGGTGTCGCCACGCCGCCGTACCTCGCGGGGCTGGCCGTCGACGGTCACCTGGGCGGCCGGGTCGAAGCCGGCGCCGGAGATGTCCAGCCAGCGTCCGTCGTCGTCGGTCGTCACCGCTAGCGTGTCGATCCGGGGACGCACCCGGAGGTCGAGCCCCGATGTCCGTTCGGGACCAGGACCGTCGGCCATCCCGACGATCAGCCGGAGCCGGCCCGGGGCGGCGGTGTCGCCGTCGTCCAGCGTGACCCGCAGCTCGGTGCCGCCGACCCGCTCGACTCTCCGGGGCGCCGAGCCGACCTGCGCCGTCACGGCCGGGCCGAACCCTCTGCCGGACACGGTGAGCCGGACCCCGGTCGTCCCGACCGGCACGCTGTCCGGGTCGACCCGGTCGACGTGCAGCGCTGGCCCGGTCGCCTTGTCCTGGCGCTCCTGGTCGCCACCGGCCGCCGTCCGGAAGAGGGTCGCGAACACCTCTTCCAGCTTGTCAGTGGCCTGCTTGGAGAACATGCCGGACAGGCCGGCGAGGGCCGCCATCGCGTAGGGGTTGATGACCTTGGTGCTGGCGTCCGCGGAGAGGAACCCGCCGCGCAGCAGGAGGTAGAAGATCAGCGCGATGGACATGCCGATGGGCGCCCGGAAGAGGTACCACCAGGTCCAGCGGGCCGCGAAGGTGCCGTTGCCGTAGAAGGTGGCGAGCGAGGTCAGAGCGTGGATCGAGGCGCCGATCGTGCCGGCCAGCAGCACGATGACGACGAACAGCGCGTCCGGGTCGGGTGTCCAGGTGAACAGCCAGAGCGGCCGCACCATCGGTAACGCCGCCGGGGTGGCGGCGGCGCCGGCCGGCTGGCCGACCTTCGTCGCCGCCGGCCAGCACTGGGCGACCAGCAGGCCGGCCAGGAGGACCTCGAGCAACAGGACGCTGGCGAGCAGCCGGCGGAACGCCGGCGTACCGGCGTGATCATGAGCCACGGGCAGATAGTTCCACGTGTGCCCACCTTGCCGCAGCCTGCCCTGACATCACCCTGAAAGTGGCTCGCATGCGGTAGCCAGAGGGTGGGGAGCGTGCCGCCATGGTCAGCCCGATCGCCGTCTTCTCGGCGAGCTGCGCCCGTGGCTCCTCGACTGGGCCTCGACAAACCGGGTGTACAGCTCCGCCTTCCGCGCCTCCACCACCGCCAAGACCCGGTCCAGGTCGTGGATGGCGCCCAGGCACTGGACGGCGTTCAGCTCATGGGGGTTGGCGGCGAACACCGCGGCCAACGTCGTGCCGGGAGATATGGGATCGAACATATGTTCTATTCTTCCGCATCGGCCGCCACAGCTCAAGCCCAACGGCACAATCACGTGGCTGATCAGGGCCGGCGCTACGGGCGTGGGGCGTACATGATCACGGCGACGCCGAGCAGGCAGATCGCCACGCCGGCCAGGTCCCACCGGTCCGGGCGGAAGCCGTCGAAGGTCACCCCCCACGCCAGCGCCACCGCCACGAACACCCCACCGTACGCCGCCAGGATCCGGCCGAAGTGTGGGTCAGGCTGGAAGGTCGCCACGACGCCGTAGCCGCCCAGCGCCAGCGCACCGGCCACGACACACCACGTGCCCCAGTGCTCGCGCAGCCCCTGCCACACCAGCCAGGCTCCGCCGACCTCGGCCACGGCGGCGACCACGAACAGCACGGCCGAACGCAGCACGGTCATTGCCAGGACCAGCCGCGCCATACCCTGACATCGGCCCAGATCACCGGGCCGCCCGGGGGAGCTGCCGCATACTGCGGGTACTTCGCCACCAGCCACCCCACCGGCTCGGCCCGGTCCTCGTCCGCGCGCAGCACCCGGGCCACGCCGTCGGCCCGCGCCCACCACAGCCGGGACCAGTCCTCGTCGTACTCGTCCACGAGCAGCGACACCAGGCCGGTGGCCTCGATGTTGCGCAGCCGGGCGAGCCGCGGCGAGCGTTTCGGCTTGGCGTCGACGGCGATCACCACGACGTCGGCCCGTACGGCGAACGTCACCGGCACCAGGTGCGGGCCGCCGCCGGCCCCCACGGTCGCCAGCCGAGCCACCCGCCCCGCCGCGAACCGCCGCCGCGCCTCCTCCTCCGCCAGCTCCACCCCGGCAGGCTAGCCCCGCCCACCTCCCACACCGGGCTGGCTAGCCGCAGCCGCAGCCGCCTCCACAGCAGCCGCCACCGCCGCCCATCGGCATGGCGGCCGGGCCGTCTCCACCCCGGGGCGCCCCGGCGATGGACAGCAGGCGCTGGGTGTCGGCATGGCCGTCCGGGCAGGCGGCCAGCGTGGCGGACTCACTCATCGGCCGGGAGACCTCGAACGTCGTGTCGCAGACCCGGCAGCGGAACTCGTAGCGCGGCATAGGCCAAGGTTACGGGACAGCTCCGGCGGAGCCGTCTACCTCGTCGAGATGACGTAGCACCACCTCGCTGATCTCGCGGAGCTGGTCGAGCTGGCCGGGAGCGAGCTGGTCGATCAGGTGGGCGCGCACCCCGGTCACATGCCCGGGCGCGGCGGCTGCCAGCACGGCATAGCCTTGGTCGGTGAGCACCGCGAACGAGCCGCGCCGATCCCCCGGGCAGCTCCGACGGACGACCCAGCCGGACTCCTCCAGCCGGGTCACCGCGTGCGACAGCCGGCTGCGGGAGGACAGCAGCGAGCCCGCCAGCTCGCTCATCCGCAACGCCCGGTCCGGCGCCTCGGACAGCCGGACCAAGATCTCGTAGTAGGCATGCGGCATGCCGGCGTCGCGCTGCATCTCCCGGTCGAGCGTGTCCAGCAGCCGCCGGGAGGCCAGGAGGAACGCACGCCAGCTCCGCTGCTCGCCCTCGTCCAGCCAGCGGGTCTCGCTCACGTTCCGCACCTCATCTCCAGGAACACTCGGTCTCCAGGAACACTTGCCGTGGCAACCAGGTTCGCATAGTGTCTACAGTAGTTGAACGCTCAATGATATATCGATGGAAGGGTGAGACCTATGGCTGAGACCGTCACCGAGATCCCCGGTTACATCGTCGGCAAGTGGACCATCGACAAGGTGCACTCCGACGTGTCGTTCACCGTCCGGCACATGATGGTCAGCAAGGTCCGGGGCCACTTCCGCGAGTTCTCCGGCCAGGTCGTCACGGCGCCGGACCCGCTGGAGTCCTCGGTCACCGCGACCATCGACCTTACCTCGATCAACACCAACAACGAGCAGCGGGACGAGCACATCCGCTCGGCCGACTTCTTCGAGGTCGAGAAGTACCCGATCGCGACGTACACCTCGACCGGCGTCCGGCGCGAGGGTGGCGGGTTCGTGGTGGATGGCGAGCTGACCCTGAAGGACGTGACCCGGCAGGTCCCGCTGGCCGTGGAGCTGAACGGTTTCGGCCCGGACCCGTGGGGCGGCACCCGGGCCGGCTTCTCCGCCACCGCAGAGATCAACCGCAAGGACTTCAACATCGACTTCAGCGCCGTGGTCGAGGGCACCGGCGGGCTGGTGGTCGGCGAGAAGATCACCATCTCCCTCGAGATCGAGGCCGTGCTCGGGTGACCCGGACCGGCGGGTGCCGGCCACGCTGGACCGGCCCGGCGCCCACCGGCGTGCCCCGCGGGAGGTCGACACGCTGGACGAGCTCGAACGGCTGGCCGCGGCCGGCGCGCTGGCCGGCGCATCCGACCACAGCACCACGAAGTCGCTGTACGCCAAGGATCCGGACGGCCTGGAGCTTGAGGTCGCCTGGGTCGTGCCGGCCGACCGGCTGGACGACGCGGCCCTGGCCGGCCGGGCCAGCATCCGGCCGCTGGACATCGGCCGGGAGAAGCAGCGCTACGGCGGCAGCACCCGCGGCGGGGTCGGCATCTCCATCCCGGCCAACGCCTGCTGTCTGCGACACGCGGTGCGCGGGCTGCCGCCTCAGCGGTGAACGGCGGCGTCGAAGGCGAACCCGCCAGGGCGGCCGTTGCGGTCCGCGATCAGGCCCGCGAGCGTGGCGATGGCGATCTCGGCCGGGCTGCGCGAGCCGATGTTCAGCCCGATCGGCCGGTGCACCCGCGCGACCTGCTCCGGCGCGACGCCGAGCGCGGCCAGCGCGGCCAGGTGCGGTGCGGTATGGCGCGGGCTGCCCATCACGCCGACCCACCGTGCTGGGCCGGCGAGCACGTCGCGCAGCACGGTGCCCAGCTCGGCCCGGTCGTGGTCGGTCACCACCACGTCGGCCTCCGGGCCGATGCCGGCCGGTCCCGCGTGCACGTCGGCAAACGCCCGGACCGCGTCGTCGTACCGGACCGGATCCGGCTCGACCAGTGCCGTCCGGTAGCCGGTCTCCCGGGCGAAGTGCAGCAGGTACCGAGCCATCGGCGAGGCGAAGACCGCGACCAGGCTCCGGCCGTCGGCGGGGACCGGCACGTCACCGTGCGCGATGGCGCACGCGACGTCAGGGGGGTGGACATGCGGATGTGCCATCTGCCCAGTGTGCGCCGGTAGCGATCCGGTCGCCCGCCTGAGATCACGAACGGCCGGGCGGGCGGCGGCGCGCTCGGCCAGGCGGACGGCGGCAGGACAGACGGGCTACGGAGCCTGGCCCGGCGTACGACGCCTGATCCACAATGGCAGGGCGTACCAGAAGACGCCGTACCAGGCCACGACCCCGCAGGTGATCGCGACCGCCGCGGCCCGGCCGATCACGACGTCTACGATGAGCAGCACCCCGGCGCCGACGCTGACCAGCACGCAGAGCAGCCCGCCGGTCGCCATCCGGTCGCTGGCCCGGACCAGATCAGCCCGCCGACGCTGCCGGAACAGCACCCGGTGCCACGACACCGGCCCGATGATCAACGCCGCGGCGGCGGCCGCGGACAGCAGCGCGACCAGGTAGATGGCCCGCTGGGTGGTGGACAGCGAGTGGAAACGCTCGGTGAAGGCCAGGCTCAGCAGGAAGGCGTACAAAATCTGTACGCCGGCCTGGGCGACCCGCAGCTCCTGCAGCAGCTCGCTGAAGTTGCGGTCCAGCCGCTCCTCGGTTGTCTCCCCGTGCTGCGTGCGGTGCCGCTCCTCGTCGGGCAGGTCGGGACCCGACGCCCGGTCGGGCATCAGGTCTCGCCGTCGTGCTCGATGGCCGGGCCGAGCAGGCTCAGCACCTCGTCGTGCAGGGTGCCGTTGGTGGCGACCGCGCTGCCCCTGGCCGGTCCGGGCGTACCATCCAGCGCGCTGAACCGGCCGCCGGCCTCCTCGACCAGGATCGACACCGCGGCCAGGTCCCACACCGACACCTCGGGCTCGGTCGCGATGTCGACCGCGCCCTCGGCGAGCAGCGTGTAGGACCAGAAGTCGCCGTACGCCCGGGTCCGCCAGACCCGCCGGGTGAGCTCCAGGAAGCCCTCCAGCCGGCCCTGCTCCTCCCAGCCGGAGAGGCTGGAGAAGGACATGCTGGCGTCGGACAGCTTGGCCACCTCCGAGACCCGGCATGGCAACGCGGCCGTGATCCGGGTGCCGGTATAGGCGCCGGTGCCGCGGGCGGCCCACCAGCGCCGACCGAGGGCGGGCGCGCTGACCAGGCCGACGACCACCCGCTTGCCTTCGAGCAGGCCGATCAGGGTGGCCCAGACCGGCACGCCCCGGACGAAGTTCTTGGTGCCGTCGATGGGGTCGATCACCCATTGCCGGGCGCTGGCGCCAGTCTCGCCGAACTCCTCGCCGAGCACGGCGTCCCGCCGGCGGGCCCGGTACAGCGTGTTGCGCAGCAGCTCCTCCACGGCCCGGTCGGCGTCGGTCACCGGCGTCATGTCGGGCTTGGTGTCCACCTTCAGGTCCTGCGCGCGGTACCGCGACATCGTCAGCGCGTCCGCGTCGTCCGCAAGCACGTGGGCAAGGGCGAGATCGTCGGAGTACCCCGGCATGTCGCGCAGGCTACCCCCTCGGCGGGCCAGCGTAGGCCCGGCCGTGCGTACGGGCCGCCTGGTCACCCTGTTACGTGCTGTCCCGGTCCGCCCGACTCCAGTTACGGTCAGGACATGCCGGACGAGCCCGCGACCACCCCCGCGTCCCTGGTCGGCCTGCTCGCGGAGGACGACCGGCTGCGGGTGGTGGCCGCACTGGCGCTGGGTGCCCGCAAGCCTGGCGAGGTGCTCGTCGCCACCGGCCTGACGTCGCGTGAGCTGGCCGTGGCGCTGGGCCGGTTGGTGGCCGGCGGCCTGGTGGCCACCGTGGACGGCGAGCTGGAGCTGCGGGCCGAGCTGTTCACGCGGGCCGCCCGGGCCGCCGTCCCGGAGGAGCCGGTGGAGGATCACGGCATGGCCGACCCGCGGGCGGCGGCGGTGCTGCGGACGTTCGTCCGGGCCGGCCAGGTGCCGCGCCTTCCGACGTCGGCCGCCAAGCGACGGGTCGTGCTGGAGCACATCGTGACCGTCTTCGAGCCCGGCGTCCACTACGCCGAGCGCGAGGTCAACGCGATGCTGCGGGCCTGGCATGACGACCACGCCACGCTGCGCCGCTACCTCGTGGACGAGGGCCTGCTGGCCCGGGAGCGGGGGGAGTACTGGCGGGTCGGCGGCTGGGTGGACACCACCGCGGCGGCCGAGGATGTTCCGACGGCGGCCCGGCGGGAGCAGCGGCTGGCGGCGTACGCGCTGGTCGAGGACGGCGACGCGGTGCTGCTCTGCCGGCTGCGCAGCAGAGTCCACAACGGACGGTGGACGCTGCCGGGCGGTGGGGTGGACTTTGGTGAGCGGCCGGCCGACGCGGTGGTCCGGGAGGTGTACGAGGAGACCGGGCTGACGGTACGGGTCACCGGGCTGCTCGACGTTGACTCCGAGCTGATGCGGTTCGAGCGCGACGGCGAGCCGGTGGACAGCCACCCGGTGCGGGTGCTCTACCGGGTCGAGGTCACCGGCGGCACGCTCGGCGTGGTGGAGGTGGGCGGCTCGACCGAGGCGGTCCGGTGGTGGCCGCGCGGTGAGCTTGCCGTGGACCACGTCACGCCGTACGCCTGGTCGGTGGTATGTCGCGGCACTCTGGCCTAGTTTCGGGTGATCGCACGTCGTCCTGGGGGCGACCCGGCGGTGACCAAGATCGACGGGTTGGCAGAATGCGGCCGGAGCCTGGCAGGGGATAACGGCGGGAGGCGGGAAGGCGCGTGACACGGTCTGTCCATCAGCGGATCGCCGACGAGCTCGGCGTACGCGAGCGGCAGGTGCAGGCGGCGGTGGAGCTGCTGGACGGCGGGGCGACCGTGCCGTTCATCGCGCGGTACCGCAAGGAGGTCACCGGCGCGCTCGACGACACGCAGCTTCGTGCCCTGGAGGAGCGGCTGCGGTACCTGCGCGAGCTGGCGGAGCGGCGGGCCGCGATCCTGGAGTCGATCCGGGGCCAGGGCAAGCTGGACGACGCGCTCGCAGCGCAGGTCATGGCGGCCGACTCCAAGGCCCGGCTGGAGGACATCTACCTGCCGTACAAGCCCAAGCGCCGGACCAAGGCGCAGCTCGCCCGGGAGGCCGGGCTGGAGCCGCTGGCCGACCTGCTGCTCAGCGACCCGACGAACGACCCGCGGGCCGCCGCGGCGGCTTTCGTGGCGCCGGATGCGGGGGTCGCCGACGCGGCGGCCGCGCTGGAGGGAGCCCGGGCGATCCTGGCCGAGCGGTTCGCCGAGGACGCCGACCTGGTCGGGTCGCTGCGGGAACGGATGTGGTCGCGCGGCCGGCTGGTGTCCCGGGTGCGCGAGGGCAGGCAGCAGGCCGGCGCCAAGTTCGCCGGCTACTTCGACTTCGCCGAGCCGTTCGACCGGCTGCCGTCGCACCGGATCCTGGCGCTGTTCCGCGGCGAGAAGGAGGAGGTGCTCGACCTCGACCTGGACCCGGAGCCGGCTGCCGAGACCGGGCCGGCGGATTCTGGGCCGGCAGGGTCTGGGCCGGCTCGGTCGGCCGGACCAGGGTCGGCCGAGCCGGGCGGGCTGACCGGCTACGAGGTGCGCGTCGCGGCCCGGGTCGGCGTCGCGGACCAGGGTCGGCCAGCCGACCGGTGGCTGCTGGACACCGTCCGCTGGGCGTGGCGCACCCGCATCGTCGTACGCCTCGGCATCGACCTGCGCACCCGGCTGTGGCAGGCGGCCGAGGACGAGGCGGTGCGGGTCTTCGCCGCCAACCTCCGCGACCTGCTGCTCGCCGCGCCGGCGGGCACCCGGCCCACGATGGGCCTCGACCCGGGCCTGCGTACCGGCGTCAAGGTCGCCGTGGTCGACGCGACCGGCAAGGTGGTGGCGACCGAGACGGTCTACCCGCACCCGCCGCACCGCCGGTGGGACGAGGCGATCGCCGTGCTCGCCCGGCTTGCCGGCGCCCATCGGGTCGAGCTGGTCGCGATCGGCAACGGTACGGCGTCCCGGGAGACCACCACGCTGGCCGCCGAGCTGGCCGCCCGGCATCCGGAGCTGGGGCTGACCAGGGCGGTGGTGTCGGAGGCCGGCGCGTCGGTCTACTCCGCGTCGGCGTACGCCAGCCAGGAGCTGCCCGAGCTGGACGTGTCGCTGCGCGGCGCCGTGTCGATCGCCCGGCGGCTGCAGGACCCGCTGGCCGAGCTGGTCAAGATCGACCCGAGGTCGATCGGGGTCGGGCAGTACCAGCACGACCTGTCCGAGCTGCGGCTGTCCCGCTCGTTGGACGCGGTGGTCGAGGACTGCGTGAACGCCGTCGGGGTCGACGTGAACACGGCGTCCGCGCCGCTGCTGGCCCGGGTCTCGGGCATCGGCGCCGGCCTGGCTGGCGGGATCGTGACCTACCGCGACAGCAACGGGCCGTTCCGGTCCCGGCGGGCGCTGCGGGATGTGCCCCGGCTCGGGCCGAAGGCGTTCGAGCTGTGTGCCGGCTTCCTGCGTATCCCGGACGGTGACGACCCGCTGGACGCCTCGGCCGTGCACCCCGAGGCGTACCCCGTCGTACGCCGGATCCTGGCCGCGACCCGGGTCGAGCTGCCCAGGCTGATCGGCAACGGGGCCGTGCTGCGCGGGCTGGCGCCGGCCGATTTTGTCGATGACACGTTCGGCCTGCCGACCGTGACCGACATCCTGGCCGAGCTGGAGAAGCCGGGCCGCGACCCGCGCCCGGGCTTCGCCACCGCGACCTTTGCCGAGGGCGTCGACTCGCTGGCCGACCTGGTGCCGGGCATGGTGCTGGAGGGCGTGGTCACCAACGTGGCGGCGTTCGGCGCGTTCGTCGACGTCGGCGTGCATCAGGACGGCCTGGTGCATGTGTCGGCGATGTCGCGGACGTTCGTCAAGGACCCGCGGGACGTGGTCAAGTCCGGCGACGTGGTGCGGGTGAAGGTGCTGGACGTCGACCTGCCGCGCAAGCGGATCGCGCTGACCCTGCGGCTCGACGACGAGGTGGGCAGCGGCCCGCGTGGGGAGCGGCCGGGCAAGGACCTGCGCGACGGGCCGCGGCGGGAGCGTGGCCGGCCGGCTGGCGGTGTGCTGGCCGACGCGCTGCGCCGGGCCGGCTTCGACACTGGCTCGACTGGCCGCCGGGGGTAAGGACGCGGAGGTGGGCGCGATGATCGACACAGATGTGGTGTCCGCCGTGCTGCGGGCGCTGTTCGGCGTGGTGATGCTGGCGCACGGCTACAACCACCTGGCTGGCCCGGGCGGGATCGCCGGCACGGCCGCCTGGTTCGAGGGGATCGGGCTGCGGCCGGGCCGGGTGCACGCCTGGCTGAGCTCGCTGGTGGAGCTGGCGGTCGGCGTCGGCCTGCTGGCGGGCTTGCTGCTGCCGGTGGCCGCTGCGGGCGGAATCGGGATCATGGCGGTTGCCGGGCTCATCGTGCACCGGCCGAACGGGTTCTTCATCTTCCGGGAAGGCTATGAGTACGTGCTGGTGGTCGGGCTGGCGCTGGCCGTGCTGGCGGCGATCGGGCCGGGCCGGCTGTCCCTCGACCACGCGCTCGGCATCGACCGGCACGGCTGGGGCTACGGCCTCGCCGCCCTGCTCGCCGGCCTGGCCGGCGCCCTTCTGCTGCTGGCGACGTCCTACCGCCCCGCCGCCGCCCCGCCCGCCTGAGCTCGTGTGGTCACCTCACGGCGTTGTGGTCACCTATGGGGGTCCGCGGGCAACAAGAGGTCACCTCAACGCCGGTAGGTCACCACACGGGGGCCGGCGACAACGACAGGTCACCACAGCGCCGTGTGGTGACCTATGGGGGTCCGCAGACCACAAAAGGTGACCACAACGCCGAGAGGTGACCACATCGGGGAGGCGGGCCTAGCGGGGGGCCATCCGGATGGCGCCGTCCAGCCGGATCGTCTCGCCGTTGAGCATCGGGTTGGCCACGATGTGCTCGACCAGGGCGGCGTACTCGCTGGGGTCGCCCAGCCGGGACGGGTGCGGCACCTGGGCGCCGAGGGAGGCGACGGCGTCCTCGGGCAGCGTGTCGAACATCGGCGTCTTGAACAGCCCGGGCGCGATCGTCACCACCCGGATCTTCAGCCCGGCGAGGTCGCGGGCGATCGGCAGGGTCATCCCGACGACGCCGCCCTTGGACGCCGCGTACGCCGCCTGCCCGACCTGCCCGTCGAACGCCGCGACCGACGCCGTGTTCACGATGACGCCGCGCTCGCCGTCGGCCTCCGCCACCTCGGCGATCCGGGCGGCGGCGAGCCGGATCACGTTGAAGGTGCCGATCAGGTTGATGGTCACGACCTTGGTGAAGGTGGCCAGCGGGAACGGCCCCTGCTTGCCCACGGTCCGGGCGGCGTCCGCGACGCCCGCGCAGTTGACCACGATCCGCAGCGGTCCGAGCGCCGCGGTGGCGTTGAGCGCGGCGGTGACGTCCCCCTCGCTGGTCACGTCGCCCGGTACGAAGACGATCCGGTCGCCCAGCTCCGCGGCCACCGCCCGACCGGCCGAGGACGGCAGGTCGAGGATGACGGCGGACCCGCCGGCCTTGTGCAGCCGGCGTACGGCGGCCAGCCCGAGCCCGGACGCGCCACCGGTCACGACCGCGACGGTGTTCGCGATGTCCACGTTGGTCTCCTGTCGCCGGGGCGCGTCGCCGAAGGGGCCGGTCGCCACGAGGCGCCGGTCGCCGCCCGGACATTCGTAGCACCTCGGCGTGGACCGCGGCTCAGCGGTCGTCGGTGCCGCGAGAGACGAGCAGCCGGCGGTACGACGCCAGCCGACCCGGCGCGGTGTGCCCGGCCGCCACCCAGCCGTCCAGCCCGCATGGCCAGCCGCCCGGCGCCGGCAGGTGCTCGCACCCGGGCGGGCAGTCTGCCACCCCCGGCGCCAGGTCGGGGAACGCCGCGAGCAGGTCGGCCGGTGTGACGTGGGCCAGCCCGAAGGACCGGACCCCCGGCGTGTCGGTCACCCAGCCGCCGTCCGGCAGCGCCAGCGCCACCGCGCTGGTCGAGATGTGCCGACCCTTGCCGATCGCGCTGACCTCGCCGACTGAGCGCCGCGCGTCCGGCACCAGCCGGTTGACCAGGGTCGACTTGCCGACCCCGGAGTGTCCGACCAGCACGCTGGTCCGACCGGACAGGGCGGCCCGCAGCTCGGCCGGGTCAGCGTCCCGCCGGGTGGTCACCGCGGCCAGCCCCAGGTCGGCGTACCCGCGGAGCAGCTCGGCGGCGAGCTGCGGCCCGGGTGTCCCGGTCGGTCCGCACAGGTCGGCCTTGGTCAGGCAGAGCAGCGGGTCCAGCCCCCCGACGTACGCCGCGACCAGGCAGCGGTCGATCAGCCCGGTACGCGGCGGCGGGTCGACCAGCGAGGCGACAACGACGAGCTGGTCGGCGTTGGCCACCACGACCCGCTCGTACGGGTCGGTGTCGTCGGCGGTCCGCCGCAGCACGGTCGTACGCGGCTCGACCCGGACGATGCGGGCCAGTGAGCCGGGCTCCCCGGTCCGGTCGCCGACCAGCCCGACCCGGTCGCCGACCACGACCGACCTGCGGCCGAGCTCGCGGGCCCGCATCGCGGTCATCGGCGTGCCGTCCACCAGGCAGGTGTAGCGGCCCCGGTCGACGGCGATCACGAAGCCGGTGGCGGCGTCCTCGTGCCGCGGGCGTTCCTTGGTGCGCGGCCGCGAGCCGTGCCGGCCGGGCCGGACCCGGACGTCGTCCTCGTCGTACTCGCGCGGGCTCAGCGCTCGGCCCCGGCCGGACCACGGGCGGTGGCTGACCCGGTACCGCCCAGCCCGGTACCGCCCAGCATCGCGGTCCACATGCCGACGAAGTCGGGCAGCGTCTTGCCGGTGGTGGCGATGTTCTCCACCGCGACGCCGGGCACCACCAGGCCGAGCACCGCGCCGGCCTGGGCCATCCGGTGGTCGTCATGGCTGGCGAAGACCCCGCCGTGCAGCGGTTTCGGCGTGATGGCCAGGCCGTCGGCGGTCTCGGTGACGGCGGCGCCGAGCCGGGACAGCCCGCCGGCCAGCGCGGCCAGCCGGTCGGTCTCGTGGCCGCGCACGTGCGCCAGGCCGCGCAGCCGGGACGGGCCGTCGGCCAGCGCGCACAGCGCGGCCAGCACGGGGGACAGCTCCGAGACGTCGCGCAGGTCGGCGTCCACCCCGGACAGGGTGCCGGTGCCGCGGACGGTGAGCCCGGCGCCGTCCAGGGTGACCGCCGCACCGAGCTCGGCGAGCAGGCCGCGCAGCGCGTCGCCGGCCTGGGTGGTGTGCCGCGGCCAGCCCGGGACGGTGACCCGGCCGCCGGTCGCCGCCGCGGCGGCCAGGAACGGCGCGGCGTTGGACAGGTCCGGCTCGACGTCGACCTCGCACGCCCGCGGCTGGCCCGGCGCGACCCGCCAGACCTTGGGCTCGGAGGAGTCCACCGCGACGGCGGCCCGCTGGAGCATCTCCAGGGTCATCGCGATGTGCGGCTGGGACGGGACCGGCGGGCCGACGTGCCGGACCTCCACGCCCTTGTCGAACCGGGCGCCGGCCAGCAGCAGCGCGGAGACGAACTGCGACGAGCCGCTGGCGTCGATCTCCACCCGGCCGCCCGGCACCGCGCCGCGTCCGGCCACGGTGAACGGCAGCGCGCCACGGCCGCCGTCCTCGACCCGGACGCCGAGCTGCCGCAGCGCCCCGAGCAGCGGCCCGAGCGGGCGCTGCCGGGCCCGCGGGTCGCCGTCGAACCGCACCCGCCCGGCCGCCAGCCCGGCCACCGGCGGGACGAACCGCATCACCGTGCCGGCCAGGCCGACGTCGATTCCGGTGTCCTGGGCGGTGCCGGCGCCCTCGGCCAGCCCGGCGCCGGCAAGCGGGCTGGGCTCGACCTGCCAGTCGCCGGCCCGGTCGGTCAGGCCGACGCCGAGGGCGCGCAGGGCGGCCGCCATCAGGTCGGTGTCCCGGGCGCGCAGCGGCCGGCGGATGACGGACGGCCCGTCGGCGAGCGCGGCGAGCAGCAGCGCCCGGTTGGTCATCGACTTCGACCCGGGGATCGGCACGATGGCGTCCACCGGGGCAGCAGCGGTCGGGGCTGGCCAGAGCTCGGTCACCTGCCCAGTTTCCCCCATGACCGACCTCCCCCATGACCGGCGGCATCTCCCGGGCGACAGGGTGCGGCCGGGACGCCGTACGGTGACCGGTATGTGTGGTCGGTACGCGATCGGCCGGTCGCCGGAGGACCTGGCAGCCTGGTTCGACGCGGTGGACGAGACCGGCGCGGACGTGTCCGGGGACGACGTGGGCGCCGACTTCAACGTCGCGCCGGGCAAGCACGTCATGGCGGTGGTCTCCCGGCCGAACGGTGCGGCGGCCCGGCGGCGGGAGCTGCGGGTGCTGCGCTGGGGGCTGGTGCCGTCCTGGGCCGCGGACCCCGCCGGGCTCGGCACCCGGCTGGTCAACGCGCGAGCTGAGACGGTGGCCGAGAAGCCGGCGTTCCGGGCGGCGTTGGCCGCGCGGCGGTGCCTGGTCCCGGCCGACGGCTGGTACGAGTGGGCTGGCGGGGTACCGCACTACGTCACGCCGCGCGATGGCTCGGTGCTGGCGCTGGCGGCGGTGTACGAGGTCTGGGCCCGGGACAGCAGCGGCGGCTCCGTCAGCGCCGGCCCCACCAGCGGCAACGGCGTCCCGGCCCGGCTGGTGACCTGCGCGATCGTGACCACCGCGGCCGTCGGGGAGCTGGCCGCGATCCATCACCGGATGCCGCTGGTGCTCTCGCGCGTCGCCTGGCCCGACTGGCTGGACCCGGCCGCCGACGTACGCACGTTGCTGGCCCCACCCGCGCCGGCCGTGGTGGCTGGGCTGCTCGTCCACCCGGTCGGGCCTGCCGTGGGCAACGTGGCCAACAACGGCCCGGCCCTGACCCACCCCGTGGACCCACCGCCTACCCTCTTCTGACCCCGCCCCACCGCATCCCCAGCCGCGTCCCCAGCCGCGACTTGTCGCGTCAAGGTCACCAGAGATCTGGCCGCAGCCGGTGACCTTGGTACGACAAGCCGGAGGCGGGCGCCGGGCGGCGGTACGGTCGCAGGATGGGCAGCGTAGGCGAGGCCGGCGAGCTGGTCGGTACGCCGAGAGGTCCGGCCAGGGTGTACCGGACGGCGCCCGCCCCCGCACAGGCGCCCGCCTGGGCGGCCCGGCGCGGGCTGCTCCTCCTCGGCCACGGCGCGGGCGGCGGGGTCGCGGCCCCTGACCTGGTCGGGGTGACCACCGCGGCGTCGGCGGCCGGGTTCGAGGTGGTCCGGGTCGAGCAGCCCTACCGGGTGGCTGGCCGCCGCGCGCCGGCTCCGGCTGGCCAGCTCGACGAGGCCTGGCTGGCGGTCGTCGACGCCGTACGCCCGGACGACGGCATCCCGCTCATCGTCGGCGGCCGGTCCTCCGGCGCCCGGGTGGCCTGCCGGACGGCCGCCGCCGCCCGCGCCGCCGCCGTTGTCTGCCTGGCCTTCCCCGTGCACCCGCCCGGCAGGCCGGAACGGTCCCGCCTGCCCGAGCTGGACGCCGTGACGGTGCCGGTGCTGGTCGTCCAGGGCGAGCGGGACCCGTTCGGGATGCCGCCGCCGGCCCCTGGCCGCACCGTCCACCGCATCCCAGCGGCCAACCACGCCCTGCGCACGGACCTGCCCGCCCTCGGCCACGCCGTCGTCGAGTGGCTGCGCGCCACCCTCTCGCCCACCCTGTCGCGCGGGCTGTCGCGCGGGCTGTCGCGCGGGCTGTCGCGATGATCCAGCGCGACATGCCGACGTGTCCCGCCGGCATCATGGCGACAGGTGCGGACGGGCGGATGACCGGCCCCGGTAGCCCTGTCCGCCGTACCTCGCGCCCCACACGCCGTACCCTGCGGGCATGGCCGGCAGGTTCGACTACGACGTCCTCGTGATCGGCTCCGGGTTCGGCGGGTCGGTGACCGCGCTGCGGCTGACCGAGAAGGGCTACCGGGTCGGCGTGCTGGAGGCTGGCCGGCGGTTCGCCGACCACGAGCTCGCGACGAGCTCCTGGCACGTCCGGCAGTTCCTCTGGGCGCCCCGGCTCGGCTGCTACGGCATCCAGCGGATCCACCTCCTGCACGACGTCGTCGTGCTGGCCGGCGCTGGCGTGGGCGGCGGCTCGCTGAACTACGCCAACACCCTCTACGAGCCGCCGGCCGCGTTCTACGCCGACCCGCAGTGGGCGCACATCACCGACTGGCGGGCCGAGCTGGCGCCGTACTACGACCAGGCCAGGCGGATGCTGGGCGTGGTGACCAACCCGACCACGACCCGGGCCGACGAGCTGTTCCGCGAGGTCGCCGAGGACATGGGCGTGGGGGAGACGTTCCGCCCGACACCGGTCGGGGTGTTCTTCGGCCGGCCCGGCGTCGAGGTGGCCGACCCGTACTTCGGCGGCGCGGGGCCGCGGCGCACCGGCTGCCGCGAGTGCGGCGAGTGCATGACCGGCTGCCGGCACAACGCCAAGAACACGCTGGTCAAGAACTACCTCTACCTGGCTGAGCGGAACGGCGCCACGGTCCACCCGATGACCACCGTCACCGCCGTCCGGCCGCTGGACACGTCGCTGGGCGCGTCACTGGGCGGGTCGCCGGGCGGGTCGCAGCCGTACGGCGGGTACGCCGTCGACACTGTCCGCACCGGACCCCGACGGCGGGAGCGGCGGACGCTGCGGGCCGAGCAGGTGGTGTTCGCCGCCGGCACCCACGGCACCCAGCGGCTGCTGCACCGGATGCGTGACGAGCGCCTGCTGCCCCACCTGTCGCCCCGGCTCGGCGAGCTGACCCGCACCAACTCCGAGTCGATCCTGGGGGCACAGACCCTGGGCCGGGGCACCGACTTCACCCGCGGCGTGGCCATCACCTCCTCGTTCCACCCGGACGAGCACACCCACATCGAGCCGGTGCGCTACGGCCGGGGCAGCAACGCGATGGGCCTGCTCTCGACGTTCCTCACCGAAGGTGGCTCCCGGGTGCCGCGGTGGGCGCAGTGGCTGGGTTTGGCGGCGCGGCACCCGCTGCTGGGGATCCGGCTGCACATCCCTCGACGCTGGTCGGAGCGGACCATCATCGCGCTGGTGATGCAGAGCCTGGACAACTCGATCACGACGTACACCCGGCGCGGGCTGTTCGGCCGCAGGCTCACCTCCCGGCAGGGCCACGGCGAGCCGAACCCCTCCTGGATCCCGGCCGGCACCGAGGCGGTACGGCGGCTGGCCACCAAGATCGGCGGCTACCCGGGCGGCTCCTGGGGCGAGATCGCCAACATCCCGCTGACCGCGCACCTCATCGGCGGAGTCACGGTCGGCGAGTCTGCCGAGTGCGGCGTCATCGACCCCTACCACCGGGTCTACGGCCACCCCGGGCTGCACGTCGTGGACGGCTCGGCCATCTCGGCCAACCTTGGGGTCAACCCGGCGTTGACCATCACCGCGCAGGCCGAGCGCGCCATGGCGTTCTGGCCGAACCGCGGCGAGCCCGACCGCCGGCCCGCACCCGGTACGGCGTACCGCCGGCTGGCCGCCGTACCGCCGGGGTACCCGGCCGTGCCCGCGGCGGCGCCGGCCGCGCTCCGGCTGCCGATCGCCGACGTACGGCGTCCGCCGTCCCCGTGACCGGGCTGGGAATTCGGCGCGTCGTTGTAGGTGTTGTGCGCGACGGACCCTCGTTACCCGTCGAACCGGAGGTCAGATGAGCGGCGGCGTCGCCAGCTCGGCCCGGAGGCAGGCCGGTGCGCGACCGGACCCACGCCAGTGGCCGCAATGGTCGCCATACTCGGGCTGGGCCGTATCCTCGCCAGGCGAGGATACGGACGCGACGACGGGAGCGAACGTGGCCGGTCCCACCGAGGAGAGCACCGAGCAGCGGCGAGCCCGTTTCGAACGCGACGCACTGCCGTTCCTTGACCAGCTCTATGCCGCGGCCATGCGGATGACCCGCAACCCCGCGGACGCCGAAGACCTGGTGCAGGAGACGTTCGTCAAGGCCTTCGCCAACTTCCACCAGTTCGCCGAGGGCACCAACCTCAAGGCCTGGCTGTACCGCATCCTGACCAACACGTTCATCAACACCTACCGCAAGCGGCAGCGCCAGCCCCAGCAGGCGAACACCGACACGGTGGAGGACTGGCAGCTCGCCCAGGCAGAGTCGCACACCTCCAGCGGCCTGCGTTCGGCCGAGATGGAGGCGATGGACCGGCTGCCCGACAGCGACGTCAAGGAGGCGCTGCAGAAGCTGCCGGAGGACTTCCGGCTCGCGGTCTACCTGGCCGATGTGGAGGGCTTCTCCTACAAGGAGATCGCGGACATCATGGAGACCCCGATCGGTACCGTGATGTCACGGCTGCACCGGGGCCGGCGGGGCCTGCAGCGGCTGCTGGCCGACTACGCACGCGAGCGTGGTCTGGTCCGCGCGGGCGCGGGCGAGGAGGAGAAGTGAGCATCGGGAGCCGAGGCCGGGTGAGCATCGCGGGTGTCCCCAGTGCCTCTAGTGCGCCGAGTGCCTCCGGTGCGCCGAGGCGCCCAGCGAGCGTGGAGGCAGGCAGGTGAGCTGCGGTAGGCCGCACAAGACGTCCTGCAGCGAGGTCATCGCCGAGGTGTTCCTCTTCCTCGACGAGGAGTGCAACGAGCGGCGGCGGCGGCTGATCCACGAGCACCTCGAGGAGTGCGCCCCCTGCCTGCGCATGTACGGCATTGAGGAAGAGGTCAAGGCGCTGGTGCACCGGTGCTGCGGTGGCGACCAGGCGCCCGCGTCCCTGAAGGACCGGATCCGGCTCCGCCTGTCCGAGGCGACCGCGACCGAGGTGACCATCACCGAGGTCACCATGGAGCTGCGGGCCGACTGAGCTGGGCCGGCTGAGCCCAGGCCAACGAAGCCGGGTCGGCGCCGCCGCGGTCACGTCAGTGGCGCTGCCCGCCGGCCGCCCGGGCGCGCTCCACCGCCTCGACCAGCTCACGAAGCCGTGCCGCCCGCTGCCGCCGGCCACCCGGCAGCATGGTGCCCGCGGCCCACGCCGCCGGGCTGCCCGCCGCCGTGACCAGCCGGGGCACCACGTCGGCCAGCTCGGGAGCCGCCGCCAGCGTGGCTGACAGCTCCGGCGGCAGGTCCAGGGCGAGGAACCGGCGCCGGATGTCGCGGTCCTCATGGGTGACCCGGACGGCGACCAGCTCGGTCACTGGCACGCGGACGTCCCACCAGTCCGGGTCGTCCGGGCCGCCGGGCGCACCGGCCCACACCGGGCGCAGCCGGCCGCGCACCTCATCACCCGCCAGCACCAGCACCGGACGGCCCGCACCCGTCGAGTACCAGGACGCGCTGGCGAAGACCACGAGGAACCACACCGCGGGCAGCCCGAACAGCACCACCGGAACGGCGATCAGCCCAGCCGGCCCGAAGATCGCGGCGGCGGTGACGCCGACCAACGCGGCGACGAGCAGCAGGACCAGGAAGACCGCCAGCGTGACACCGCGGGGCTGCTGGCCGGCCCGGATCGGGCGCAGCCGGGCGGACAGCCGCCACAGCGGCCGCTGGGTGCGCAGCTCGACCGGCGCGCTCATGGCCGGCTGAGGATGGATGAGCGAAGCTGGGCGATCGTGTCCATCTGCTCGTCGACGATCCGCTTGTACTGCGCCACCTGCTCCTGGGCCTGCCGGACGACGTCCGAGCCGAGCCCGCCACCGGCGGAGCTAAACTCGCTGACCGCGGTGCTGAGCTGTTCCTGGACCGCCGTGCCGGCCCGTTGCGCCGCGGCCAGCACCGCCTCGCGGAGCTGGTGGCTTTCCATCCGGCGGGCACGCGGGTCGAACTGGATGTCGACCAGCCGGCCGCCCATCCCGCAGGTCGCCCGGACCAGCCCGGAGTCGTCGCTGGCCTCGGCGGTGAGGCTCTCCAGCCTGCCGGCGAGCTCCTGTGCCCGGCTGCTCAGCTCCTCCAAGGTGCGCTGCACGTCGTAGTCGATCATCGTTCTCGCACGTCCCTACGGTGGATCTGGCTACAGGGTGGATCTGCCTACAGGTGGATCTGGAAGTTGGCGTCGACCTTGAACTCGGTCATGTCAGGTACGCCGGCTTGGCCGCTGTCCGGCAGTGCGGTGAGGCCGAGGGCGTCCTTGGCCAGTGCGGTGATCAGGGTGCCGACGGCGCCGCCGATGGCGGCCACCGCGGCGATAGCGGTGAGGATGCCGGACGACATGGCCGCGCCGCTGGCGTTGATGATCGCCTCGATGACCGGGATGTCCGGTGGGAAGAGCTCGGCGGCCTTGGCCGCGATGAGCCAGAGGAGGAACGGGCCGACCAGCGCGATCAGCATGGTCCACAGCCCGGCCAGTGCGACGTCCAGCGTGTGCAGCGCGCCGCCGAGGGTCTCCAGGTACTTGCCGACCTGGTCCAGATGGCCCTTGATCGTGGTGGCGACCTGCTGGAAGCCGTCCCTGCCTTCGCCGGTCCACTTGGCCGCGACGGCGGTGCAGACGTTGAGGAAGTTGACGTCCAGCACGTTCTGGATGTTGCGGCCCTCGTTGATCAGGTGGGCGCCCGCGGTGGCGATGCCGGCCGGGTTGGCGAAGAACAGGCCGGCCGCGATGGTGGCCGGGATGAACGCCGGGCAGAGCACCGAGCAGGCGGCCATGCTGGCCAGGCAGGCGGTGATCATCTCAACCGTGATGCCGGCGGCGAGCAGGGCGGGGCTGCCGCTGGCCATCGTGGCCGCGCCAGTCTCGGCGTACGCCGAGCCGTAGCTCTCCTCGTGCACGGGGGTGCCGCCGAAGCCGGCGGTGTTGAGATCCTCGCTGCGCTGGTAGGTCTCGGCCGTCTCGGTCAGCCGGCGGGCGATCGCGACGCACAGGTCGTGTGCCCCGACCAGGTCCTTGGCGAGGAAGTCGACCCGCTGGTGGTAGGCCGCCTCGATCGGCGACAGCGCGATGCCGAACCCGGGAGCGTCGATGTGCGAGCCCGACCGGACATCCTGCGAGGACCGCGCGTACGTCGGCGCGATGCTCCGGTCGAGGAACCTCGCGTGGCTTTTCAGGTCGGTCGGGTCGACCGTGAAGTTCGGCATCAACAGCTCCGGGTACATGTGGGCCGGACGGTGTCACCGGCACGATACGCGATGAGAGGTTCGCGACCTTGTTCCGGTTCCACCCTGGCGGCTGGGAGCCAGCGAGGTTCACCGGCCGGAGCCGGCGTCCAGGGTGGTGCGGGCGCCTAGGGTGGTGCGGGGCCGGCGGCCGGCCGGACGGAACATCCCGGTGGCCAGGAGCTGGACCAGCCCGGCTGCGACCAGCACGTCGCCCACACTGGCCACCTCCGGCCGCAGCGGCAGCGGCACCGGGATGACGTCGCCCAGCCAGCTCAGGCTGGTGCCCGGTCCGGCCGGCACGTGCTGGTGGTCGGCCACCGCGGCGGCATGCGACACCCCGACCCGCGCGCTGGCCACCGCGGACACCGGCATGCCGCCGTTCACGCCGATGACCACCGCGTTCAGCAGCAGCCCGGCACCGACGAGGCCCATGCCGTGCACGGCCCGGTTGCGCACGCAGTACAGCAGCGCGCAGCTCGCGGCGGCCAGCAGGCCGAGCCAATGCATGGCGGCCGGCAGCCCGGCGGACGGTGCGCCGGCACCCAGCCACAGGCTGCCGAGCATGCCGGCTAAAAGCGGCCAGCCACGCACCGGAAGATGCTCCAGCTCAGAAAATCGGCCGCCCAGCAGCCGCGCCAGCGCGACTGTGCCGACCAAGGTCGCCAGAATGAGCCCCACAGCCGTTAGTTTTCCGCCTACCGCACTGAAACCGCGGGATGTCGGGGATGGGGGATGGTCGTGTTCGAAACCGTGCTGGTGGCCAACCGGGGCGAGATCGCCGTCCGGGTCATGCGAACGGCGCAGCGGCTCGGCCTGGCGGCCGTTGCGGTGTACTCCGAGGCGGACAAGAACGCGCTGCACACCCGGCAGGCCGACGAGGCCGTGCTGATCGGTCCGGCGCCGGCCGGCCAGTCCTACCTGAACGTCGACGCTGTGCTGGAGGCGGCCCGGGTGAGCGGTGCGCAGGCGATCCACCCCGGGTACGGCTTCCTTGCCGAGAACGCCGGCTTCGCCCGCCGGGTGGCCGACGCCGGGCTGGTCTGGGTGGGGCCGCCGCCGGAGGCCATCGAGGCGATGGGGGACAAGATCGCGGCCCGCAACGCGATGATCGAGGCGGGCGTGCCGGTCGCGCCGGGGACCAGCGAGCCGGTGCGGGACGCGAGCTCGGCCGTGCACGCGGCGGCCAGCCTCGGTTACCCCTTGATGGTCAAGGCGGCGGCGGGCGGCGGCGGGATCGGCATGTCGGCGGTCGAGGACGACGGTCAGCTCGGGGCGGCGTTCGAGACCGCGCGGACCCGGGCGGAGCGGTTCTTCGGCTCGCCCGCGATCCTGCTGGAGCGTTGCATCCGGCCGGCCCGGCACGTGGAGGTTCAGGTGCTCGGCCTGGCCGACGGCCGGGTGGTCGCGCTGGGGGAGCGGGACTGCTCGGTGCAGCGCCGGCACCAGAAGGTGGCCGAGGAGGCGCCCGCGCCGGGACTGTCGGCGCAGACCCGGACGGCGCTGCTGGACGCGGCACGGCGGGCGGCGTGGGCGGTCGGGTACCGGGGCGCGGGCACGGTGGAGTTCCTGTTCGACCCGGTCAGCGAGGAGCTCATGTTCCTGGAGATGAACACCCGGCTGCAGGTCGAGCACCCGGTCACTGAGCTGGTCACCGGGGTGGACCTGGTCGAGCAGCAGCTCCGGATCGCGGCTGGCCAGCCTCCGTCGTTCGACCCGGACGCGGTGCCGGCGGCGCGTGGGCACGCGGTGGAGTTCCGGGTGTACGCCGAGGATCCGGTGCGGTTCCTGCCCGGGCCTGGCAAGATCACCGCATGGCAGGAGCCGACCGGTGAGGGGATCCGGGTCGACTCCGGGTACGCCGAGGGTGACACGGTGACCCCGCACTATGACCCGCTGATGGCCAAGCTGTGCGCGTGGGGGGAGGACCGAGCGCAGGCGCTGGACCGGCTCGGTGCCGCGGCCGCGGCGTTCCGGGTGGAGGGGCCGAAGTGCAACCTGCCGCTGCTGGCGGAGCTGCTTGACCAGCCGGACTTTCGGGCCGGCGACTATGACACGGGCTTGGTCGACCGCATGCGCGGTTGATCTGGTTGGATCGCGATCGGGGAGTCGACCGAGGAGAGCCGCGTATGAGCAACAAGATCCACGCTGAGATGGTGGCCAACGTGTGGAAAGTTGTCGCCAAGCCCGGGGACCATGTCGGGATTGGCGACACCCTGGTCATCCTGGAGTCGATGAAGATGGAGATCCCGGTGCTGGCGGAGACCGAGGGCACGGTGCGTGAGCTCGCCGTACATGAGGGCGACGTCGTGCAGCAGGGCGACCTCATCGCCGAGGTGGAGTAGCGGGCCGACCCGCTCGACGAGCCGCCAGCCGGGCCGCGTGGTCCGGCTGGACGGCTTTGCTGCCTGTCCGCCCTCACCTGGCACTCGATTGAGTGAACATCGGGAGCTGGCGCGGCGTGTGCCCGCAAGTGAACACTATGTTCGCGGCGGGGGGGGAATGATGACCTTACGATGTGACCTGGCGGGCCGTGCGCCCACTGGACTGGAGATCTTGGACACCGCACCTGGCTGGTCCATGGACCGCCGGTGCTAGCTGACATCTACCGGCCATGCCTTTCCTGGCACGCGCAGCCCGAGCTGGCGGAGCTGTTCCGAATCATCTGCGACGGCGGCGACAAGCCGGTGACCATAATTTGCGGCGCGGGAGTGTCGCTTGACGCCGGGCTGCCTAGCTGGGGCAATCTTGTCGACCGCATGTGTAACGCGATCAGGGCCAAGGACAAGGCCGCCTTGGTCCGCAGCGACCCGGTCGACCCGACCCGGAAGGTCGGCTACATCTTGGGGCTCACGCCTCGGACACGACCACCCGAGGAGATTGTCCGGGAAGCGCTGTACGATCATGACGAGCTGCTTTTCACGGGCGGCCTGGCCGACGCGATCGCGCGGCTTGTCAGGGAGGCGCCACACCGGTTCCGGCTGTTGACCACGAACTTCGACTCCAACCTGGAGCAGGCGCTCAAGCGCTACTTCGATCCCGGCACGATCAGGGCGATCGGCCTGCGTGGCGCGGACAGTTGGTTCGACTCGACCCCCGGGACGCCGATCCGGGTCCTGCATGTGCACGGAATGGTGGCACCAAGGGCTGACCCGGTGAAGCCTGTGATCTTGAGCGAAGCTTTCTACCTGCGCTATGGCGGTCTCGTCCGGCAGGCCATTTTCCGCGCCTTGCGGGAGTCGCACTGCCTGCTGGTGGGGGTCAGCCTGAGCGACCTTAACATCCTCGGCCCGGTAAGCGAGCTGAATCAGCAGCCAGGGGGCCCGGACCGGGACTCCTCCACGTTCCTGTTCGCCGCCCCCGACCCGCCGGCTGAGGCGCACCCCGCCGCTTGGGAAAGGAGCCAGGAATATTTGTTGCTGCGAGCGGAGTACTTCCGGCGAGAGTTCGGCATCAAGGTTGTGACGTTCAAGTCTTTCGGCCAGATCCCACAGGTGCTGCGGGAGCTGCCGCTGGCCATGTCGGATCCGGACGGATATCGGTTGGACGCACCCGACAGCTCGCTCCGGTACGGCCACCGGCTGGTCCGGACGCTCACCCAGGCCTATCGCGACGCCGGAGCGCAGCCCGGCGAGCCGTGCCCAACCAGCGTCCGGGCGGATGAGCTGCGCCAGCGGCTGTCCGAGGCACTTGAGGCCGAGGACGGTCCGCTGGGGCTGATCGGGCGGTGGCGTGAGGAGCTGGCCGGAGAATCGCTGGCCCGTCGCGGCGGGCTCGACCGGGATTTCCTGGCCGGCGAGCGGTTTGCACTGTTCCTGTGGCTGCGGGCCTCTGCCGACTCCGGCCCGGAGGACGCCGAACCCTACGCGATCAACCTGATCGGGTGTTCGGCCTACTCTCATCCAGAAGGCTGGTCGTTCAGCAAGTGTGTGCCCATCTCGCCGCTCTCCGAGTTTCCAGCCGCGAAGGCGTTATTTTACGGTGTACAGCGGCTGGAGAACATGGAGGACATGCGGCGCTCGCCCTTGTGGCGGGCCATGCTCGCCACACCGGTCACGGTTGGCGCCTCGGCAAACCAATGGGATGTCCTGACCATCGGTGCCGTGACCCTGAACACAAGTCGCTCCTTTGTGGAGCCGGCAGCGCTGGAGCAGGCGATCGAGAAGAAGCAGGATGTGAGGCGGGTGCTGGCGCCGTCCATCGTGTCCTTGCTCGCGAACGAACGCCTTCGCAAGCTGTCCACCGCCGTGCACCAAGCCGCGCTCGAGGCGATCAAGTTCGCCTGAGCCGTGACCGCACCGCGGTCGGCGGCTCGGTAGATCAGGGGGGCGAGTCAGTCGCGGGGCTGTGACCAGGGTGTATGTTCTTCGTCCGCGCCTTGCCGGATGATGTCCTCCGGCGCGGGCGGGAGGAGCGCGGGGAGCACACGATATAGCCTCGTGGTCACCGTACGTGCCGGCTCGGTAACCTTGCTATCCTCTTTCATGTCGTTCCTGGCCATCCGACCGCTCCAATGCTCAGATTTCCGACCTGAGTTGTCATGCGGGGAACGTTGACCCCCGTATGGTCCCGTGCCGGTCCTCGCTAGGCAACACTACCCGGTTTCCAGGTTGCTAGGCGTGACTTTAAGGGCAGTCTCATGGAGTCTTCCTGGAGCTGGTTCCGGACACCTCCGGCGGGGTCGCGGGCCGGTTGTCGTGGGCGGGTCAGTCGCGGCGGGTGCCGTGTTCGACGCAGCGGGCCGTCCAGCCGGTGGGCGTGACCTGCACGACCATCCGGCGCCGGCAGCGGGCGCACCAGCGCGGCGGGTCCAGGGTGGCGGCCCGGGCGCAGGGCAGGTGGCCGCCGTCGGCGAGCGGCCGGCCGCACTGGTCGCAGTACGTCGCGGTCAGGTCCAGCGCGTGGGTCCGCAGCCGGAACTCTGGGGTCGGCTCCCAGTCTCGCTCGGGGGTCCGCCGAAAGCCCAGACCGGCGTAGATCCGGTACGCGAGGGTCATCGCGTCACCGGTCGACAGCCGGATCGTGTGTGCCCCGGCCGCCTGCGCCCGCCGTACGCATTCCCGCACCAGCATGGCGCCGACCCCGTGGCCGCGGGCGGAGGGGTCCACCACGAGCATGCGGAACTCCGCCTCGCCCGGGCTGGCCAGCTCGGCGTACCCGCTGCCCGGCAGCACGAACGTGACCGACCCGACCAGCCTGCCGGCTCCGTCGACCGCGACGAGCAGGTCGGCCTCCTTGGCCCGGCGCTCGCCGTCGTTCAGCTCGTCCAGGTACGGCGAGTCGGGGCCGACCAGGCCGTCGGCGAGGAAGACGCTGGCGGTCAGCGCGCCAGCCTCGGCGTACTCGTCGGGACGGGCGATGCGGATCTCCACTCCCCGTTCTTACCGGTCGGGTTTGCCACTTGTCGAGGATAAGTCGAACAATTCGGGCGCCGAAAGGCTGACTTTCCCACGACAAGTGGGGTCTAGCGCGCAGCTCAGCCGTGGTGTGGGAGCCAAGATCCCACGGGTTGGCCGAACATGTACGGCTGAACGGCAGCGTGAGGCTGGACAGCCACGGCGCTCGCGCCCTGGGCGGCGGTACGGCGGTGTTGTCGACGGGGGTTGGCCGGTTGGCGGCGGCGCCCGAGCCGAGCATGCGTGGCGGCGCCCGCCGGGCGAGCCCGTCCGGTGTACAAGCCCCCGCTCTCTAGTCGCGAAGATCCGGTGTGACACGCTGGCGTTTCCACCGGATCTTCGCGACAAGTGGGTCAGCAGGTCAGCGAGGGGTGAGCTCGGGGATGGGCTCGACCCGGGGGTCGCCCTCATCGGCGTAGAAATCGTCCGGCGACGTGCGGTCCACGCCCTCGGGCAGCTTCATCGACCGGAAGAGGAACGTCGCGACGACCGCCACCACGACATTCAACGCGAATGCCGTGACCGCGATATAGAGCTTGTCGGTCAGGAACGGCGAGGTGGCCACCGAGGCGCCGAAATGCGACGTGGCCGCGCTGGACTGCTGGTACGCCGACACCGTGCCGTAAACCATGCCGACCGCCCAGCCGGCCAGCAGCGCCCAGCGGTGGAACCATCGTGTATAGAGCCCGAACACGATCGCCGGGAACGTCTGCAGGATCCAGATCCCGCCGAGAAGCTGGAAGTTGATCGCGTTCTGCCGGTCCAGGGACAGCACAAAGGCGAGCGCCCCGGCCTTGACCACCAGTGAGGCCACCTTGCTGACCTGAGCCTCGCGGGCGGCGTCCGCGTTCGGCTCGACGAACTCCTTCCACAGGTTCCGGGTGAACAGGTTGGCCGCGCCGATCGACATGATCGCCGCCGGCACCAGCGCGCCGATCGCGATGGCCGCGAACGCCACACCGGCGAACCAGCCGAAATGGTCCTCGAACAACTGCGGAACGACGAGCTGCGGGTTTGTCCTGCCGTCCAGCCCGACCGGCTTGGTGCCGACCGCGATCGCGGCGTACCCGAGGAGCGCCAGCAGCGCCAGCATCAGCGAGTACGTCGGCAGCAGCGCGGCGTTGCGCCGGATGACGGACCGGCTGCGCGCGGCGAGCACCCCGGTGATCGAATGCGGGTACATGAACAGCGCCATTGCCGAGCCCAAGGCCAGCGTGGCGTAGGCGAGATACTGCCCGTGGCTGGGGACGAAGGTCTTGGTCGGCGGCTTGCCCGTGGCCACCGCCGCATGGTTGGCCGCGTCGAAGCTGGACCTCGTGGCGTCGAAAATGTGGCCGAAGCCCACCTTCCAGGCCATCCACACGGTGGCCACCACTATCACCAGATAGATCAGGAAATCCTTGACGAAGGCGATCAGTGCGGGCGCCCGTAGCCCCGAAGAGTAGGTGTACGCCGCCAGCACGGCGAACGCGATGAAAAGCGGCAGGTCCCGGGCCAACGCATTGTCGCCCCCGCCGATCCCGATCACCTCCAACACGGCCTGGATGCCGACGAGCTGCAGCGCGATGTACGGCATGGTGGCCAAAATGCCGGTGACTGCGACAGCGGTGGCCAGCGACCGGCTGCCGTACCGGCCGCGGGTGACGTCGGCCGGCGTGGCATACCCGTGCCGGTGCGACACCGACCACAGCCGCGGCAGGAAGACGAACACGATAGGGTAGGCGATGATCGTGTACGGCACCGCGAACCAACCGTTCACCGCGCCGAGCGAGTACATCGCCGCCGGCACCGCGACGAAGGTGTACGCCGTGTAGAGGTCGCCGCCGACCAGGAACCACGTCACGAATGTGCCGAAGCCACGCCCGCCCAGCCCCCACTCGTCCAGGCTGGCCAGCGTGCCCACCCGCCGCCACCGGGCGGCCACGAAGCCGAGCACGGTCACCCCGCCGAACAGCACCACGACGATGGTCAGCCCGAGCACGTTTACGCCGGTCATGGTCGGCCACCCGAGCGCCCGCGGGCCAGCACGACGTACGCCGCCCAGGTACAGCCGGCCGCGATGAACAGCCAGAGAAGCTGGTACCAGTAGAAGAACGGGAAGCCCCACAGCCTCGGCGTGGCGCGGGCGTAGCTGGGCACCCACATCAGCGCGACGACCGGGACCAGGACCAGGATCGACGCGACTGCCCGCTGCGCCGGGGAGGATCGGCGGTGTGTTCGGGGGTGCGGTGTTCGGGGGTGCGGTGTTCGGGGGTGTGGTGTCGGTGGAGTCACGTGGACCTCCTCGACGAGGTGGGAGGGCAACATTCCGGAAGTAGCCCGCCCTGCGTGGACTACTTGCGGAATGTTGCCGTCAAATCACCCGGCCCGCCAGCGGACCGGGCTACGGTGCCGGGGCGAAGTGGCCGTTTCCGTTGTTGAGGTAGATCCGGTCCGGCAGTCCGCCCCCAGAGACCTGGACGTCGAGGTCACCGTCGTGGTCAACGTCGACCGGCGTGGCGGTCAGGCTGACAAAGTCGAACGTGTGCTCCAGCAGCACCCGCTGGCCGGTGTCGCCGAAGATCACCATCGCGCCGGCGCCGTTGCTGCCGGGCAGGCCGGGCTGGTCCCGGGAGGACAGGTAGCCGGTGACCAGGTCCTGTGCACGGTTGCGGTCGAAGCGGGCGAACTCGACCTGCGGGCTGCTGCGCACGTCGTAGAAGAACGCCGGCCCGGTGACGAGGTGCCCCTGGGAGGACACGAAGGTGCGAAACGCCTGGTGCTGGTCAGAGCTCTCCCAGATGTCCCCGTACCCGTCGCCGTTGAAGTCCTGGGTGCCGATAAGACTCGGCTGGAACTCCGCGCTCGCGGTGTCGACGACCTGCCAGTTCCGGATGATCAACAGGTCAGCGTTGACGCCCGGCGCCTGACCGATGAAGGAGGCCGCCACCAGCTCGTTGCGCGGGTGTTTGGTTAGGTTGACGACGACGCCCATGTCGGGGCACGGTCCGAAGGTCCGGCCCGGCACCACGATGATGTGCACGACCGGGGCGGCGAAGGTGCCGTCCGGCTTGCCCTTCTCGAAGCTGGCCTGGCAGGTGCCGTCGGGCGCGGTTCCGGTGAGGATGGTCCGGTCCGGCCGGCCGTCCCCGTTCAGGTCACCGATGATGGGCTGGTTCTGGCCGTTTCCGTCGACCGCGAACGCCGGCCCCACGAGAAGACTCAGAATCGTCGTGACGGCCGCGCCCGCGCCAACGACCGCTGCTCGAGCTCGCATGACTCCCCCTTGGCTCTCCAGCCAACGCCCCCCGCCGGCTGCTCCGCCAGTCTGCGCCAGGCGGCGTGGCCCGGTGCCGCATCCCCCGATAGTCCTCCGATCGGGCGACCCTGGTCAGAAGCCGCGGTCGCGGACAGCTAGCTCAGGACGACGTTCGGCTCGCCCTGGGCGTTCAGGCCGCCGCCGGGCGCCGAGGTGCACGAGCCGGCCCGGGTGGCGCCGCCGTTGTAGGCCAGCCGCAGGCAGTTGCGCATCGCCAACTGGCCCCAGTAGCTCGCGTGCAGATCCTCCTGGAGCTGGTACGGGCCGAGCAGCGTGGTGGCGGTGCGGATCTGGTTGACCCATTCGGTACGGTCGGCCGCGCCGGCCTGCTGCCATGAGGACAGGCCCTTCTCCTCCAGCAGCCCGACGGTGTTCTCGCACAGCCGGTGGCCGTTGGTCAGCCGGCTGATGTCCAGGATCTTGATGTTGGCGAGCCCGGTCTGCGCGGCGCCGTTGCGGGCGGAGCCGTTGATCTGCGCGAACGCCGTGTCGTTGGCCCAGTCGGCGTCGGCGTTCCACACCCCGCAGCCGCCAATGGCCTGCCGGGTCCAGCCGGACTGCGGGTAGCGGAACTGCGCGCCGCGCGGCACCGGGTCCCAGTACGTCTGGACGAAGATCGTGTACGCCGAGTCGGGGTAGCCGGCGTACAGCATGGCCTGCCGGACGTTGAGGATGCCGGCTCGGATCGCGGCGGTCTGGACGGCGATGTTGGCGGCGGTGAAGTTGGCTGCGACGTTGGCGTCGTCCTGGCAGTAGTTCGGCCACCAGCTCGGCGAGGTCAGCCAGTCAAGGACGCAGGCCTGCACCAGGTCGGCGAAATGGTAGTTGTTCGCGCCGATCAGCACCGCGACGCTTTTCACGTTGTGGGTGCTGGCGAACTGCTGCAGCATGAGAGCTTGGCCGAGGTGACCGGCGCCGTCGTCGTAGAAGTCCAGGCCAGGCTTGAAGTCGCTGTCGGAGGAGTACGGCTGGGTGTAGGTGCGGGCGCCGGAGCAGGCCAGGTTGACGCCGTTGACCCCGCCGCCGACGTAGATTTCGGCAGATTTCGACCGGTGGCAGCCGGGGATCTGCTCGGCGGTGTTGCTCGCGTTGTCGAAGTACGCCGTCGGGCCGAGGGCGTCGATGGTGCCGGGGTCGCCGTTGGTGTTGCCGGCCCATCGGCCGGCCTCGCCGGAGATGGCCGAGTCGCCGAGGCTGGCCACCCACGGCGCGCCCACGCCCGGGCCGTCCGCAGCCGCCGGCCGGGCTGCCACGATGGCCAGCGCCGCCAGCGCCAGCGTCACGCTCGTCGTGCCGGCGATGAGCGCACGCCCTGCCCTGAGTCCGTTCACCGTGGTCTCCCTTGACCGCTGGGTCGCGACCGGCTGATCGGTGGCGTACGACCCTCGATGCCGGAATTGTGCTGAAGAACGCTCGGTTTTCGCAAGGCCCCGACCGAGAGGGTCGCCCACCCGCCTGCCTTATGTCGGCTACCGTCCGTTACCGAACGGCGTCTGGGGTGCGATCGTGGGTGGGCCTGGGCGGGCGTGTCGTGTCGGTGGGTGGTGGGGGCCGCAAGTTTCCCAAACTCGTCCCGGGTTCCCGTTCACCGTGGGGCAAGTTTCCACTTCACCGTGGGGCAAGTTTCCACGAGTTGCGGTCTCCGGGCCGGTGCCGCGGTCTGGACAGGCCATCCCCGGCCGATCCAAATGATCATGGTCGACCCGCTCCACCACCGGTGATTCAGTACCAACGCCTCTACATCTCCAATGGGGCCGACTCGAATCGAGCCGGAACAGTGGGCTCCCTTCGGGAGAGGTGTCCTGACCTGCGGAAACAACCACCTCTGCGAGTGGTCCGCTGCGAGGGCCGCCAGATCGGCTTGGCGAGGGGCCGTTGGAGGGTCGACATGCCGTCTGACCTGCGTGCGAGCGGTCGAGCGCGCGGGACTGTGCACCGGACCGCTCGCAACCGGACCGCTCGCACGCGGTCGGGCCGGTCCACCGGACACCTCGGTTGGCATCGTCAGCCCGGCCAGCGCTCGATCGCGTCCAACGCACGTTCCCACGGGTAGCTGTCGAGCACGCTGCCCCCGGTGCCGGGCGGGTGCGGCTCGAACTCACCCGCCCGAACAGCACCCGCACGCCGGCCGCGCGGAGCTCCTCGATACTGGCGCGGAACACCCAGTTGGCGGCGAGGGCGCGGTTCACGAACGGCAACACCACGATTCGCGCGCCCTGCCCGGCCAGCCCGGCCAGCCCGGCAAGCTGGCTGAGGACGTAGTTGTCGGATATGCCGGCGGCCCATTTGTTTATCGTGTTGTACGTCGCTGGCGCCACAACAATGGCGTCGGCCCTCGGCAACGGCTGGTCGCCTGCTTCCCGGTAGGTGATGCGTACCTGATGGCTGGTCAGCTTGGCCGGCGCCGGAATGTCCAGGAAATGCGTCGCGGCGGCGGCCGTCACCAGACAATAGACAGACCAACCGCGCGCCTGTGCCTGCTTGACGATGACCTCCACCCGGCTCGCCGGACCGGCACCGCACACCACGAGATACAACACCCGCTCGGTCATACCTTCACCCCTGCTCGGTCCGCCCTCTCGCCCGCCAGTCGAGCTGGTTCACCGCGTGTGCCACCAAGCGGCGAGCGCAACAAGCCATGGGCCAACGGTCGGCACCGGATCTCCTCCGGTGCGATCCTTTCCGCGTCACGAAGGGCGTGGACGGCCTCCGGACGGCGGCCGGTTCGGGCGAATGCCGTGGCCAGGTCGAGGAGGTAGTTGGCTCGGCGTTCGGGTGGCAATGCGCTGATCACCTGCTGGACTGGCGGGCACACTACGCCGACCTGGACTACCGCATCGGCGAGCTGCCGGAGCCGGAGTCGCTCGGTGTCGTCCGGCTGCTCAAGCACCTCGGGCTGCACTTCGCCACACTGGACTTCGTGGTGGAGAAGCACACCGGCCGGCACCTGCTGGTTGACGTCAACCCGGCTGGGCAGTGGGCCTGGCTGGAGTACCAGGCTGGCGTGCCGATCTCGGCGGCGCTCGCCGACCGGCTCACCGAGGCGCCGTGACCAGCCCCGCCGGACCGCGTGACGCGGCGAAGCCGCGGGCGGCGATGGTGGCCGCCCTGGTCGCCGACGGGGAGCTGACCGACCCGGCCTGGCGGGCGGCGTTCGCCGCCGTACCCCGACATCTGCTCGTGTCCCGGTTCTACGCCCAGCCCGGCTACACCGCCGCGCTGCTCAGCCACCGCCTCGGTGACCATGCCGTCACCAGCATCGGCATCGACCCCTACCTGTGCGCCGCTGCCTGGCAGCGGCTGGCCACAGCCGGCCCGCCTGGCTCTCGCAGGCCCCGCACCGGTGGGAAGATCCTCGCCGCCGTCGCCAGCGGCCTCGCCCTGCTCGACGTCGGCCCGGACCGCGCCGCCACCGGCCGGTTCCTGTCCGGCGCGTACTTCATGCCACTGCGCCAGACGGCAGCCCCGAACCTCACCTCACCGAGCCCGCCACCGCCCGAGCCCACCGGCCTACCCCGCGAGACCGACCTGCCCAGCACCGCCGTCTACGACGGCCCGTTCCGCTTCCACCTCTCCATCGCCTGCCCGGCCTGAGCTACGCCAACGGTGGCGGCGACCTCGCCGACCTGCACCTCAGCCACCCCGACGGCTCGCGTGCCCACATCACCCCGCTGGCATCGTCACCCAGCACGCCCCTGCCAACTCTGGAACGAGATCGAGCACGCCCACGCCGAATGGGAACACCTCGGCAGACCCCGCTACGACGCCTACCGCCTCACCATCCGCCCCGACCGGCAGGTCGTCGTACTCGACGCCGACCACACCTGGCAGCTTCCAGCCGAGGTCGCCGAGGTCGCCGAGGTCACAGTGTCTCGGACAGGGCCTTGATCGGCATCTTCAGATCGGCCAGCATGGCAAGGTCCTCGTCCACCGGGCGGCCGAGGGTGGTCAGGTAGTTACCGACGATGACGGCGTTGATGCCGCCGGCCACCCCCCGGCCGGCCAGGTCGCCGAGGGTGATCTCGCGGCCGCCGGCGTAGCGCAGGATGGTGCGCGGGAGCACCAGCCGGAACGTCGCGACCGTCCGCAGCGCCTCGGTCGCGGCCATGACCGGCAGGTTGGCGAACGGCGTCCCCGGCCGCGGGTTGAGGAAGTTCAGTGGCACCTCGTCCGGCTCCAGCGCGGCGAGCTGGGCGGCGAGCTCGGCCCGCTGCTCCACCGTCTCGCCCATCCCGACGATCCCGCCGCAGCACACCTCCATGCCCGCCTCCCGGACCAGCCGGAGCGTCTCGAACCGCTCCTCCCAGGAGTGCGTGGTCACCACCCGCGGAAAGTACGAGCGGGCGGTCTCAAGGTTGTGGTTGTACCGGTGTACGCCGATCGCGGCCAGCTCCTCGACCTGCTCGGGGGTGAGGATGCCGAGCGAGCACGCGACATTGATGTCCACCGCGTTCTTGATCGCGGCCACGCCTTCTCTGATCTGCTCCATCAGCCGGGCGTCCGGCCCGCGTACGGCGGCCACGATGCAGAACTCCGTCGCACCGGTGGCCGCGGTCTCGCGGGCCGAGCGGACCAGCGACGGGATGTCCAGCCAGGCCGCCCGGACCGGCGAGTCAAACAGCCCGGACTGGCTGCAGAAATGGCAGTCCTCCGGGCAGCCGCCGGTCTTGACCGACACGATCCCCTCGACCTCGACCTCCGGGCCGCACCAGCGCAGCCGCACCTCGTGGGCTAGTGCGAGCAGGTCGTCCAGCCGGTCGTCCGGCAGCCGTAGGCACGCCACCGCCTGCACCTCGGCCAGCCCGCGACCCTGCTCCAGCACCTGTTCCCGCGCGATGTCCAGGATGTCGATGTCCGAGATGTCCTCCGCGAGGATGTCGGCCATACGTCCGCCTTCCGTGCGTCAAGGGCCGCTAGCGGCCGTGCTCCCGGCGGAAGTCTCCCGCATCGAAGCGGCCGCCGTACTCCGGCCCGAGGCCGTGCAGCGCCACACCGGGGAAGTCGCCGGCTGGCGCGCCGGCCGGGAGCGCGCCGCCGAGCGGCCGGCCGGAGACGGTCTCAAGGTCACGGATGTTGCAGCGCTCGGCCAGCTCTGGCTCGGCCGGCCAGCTCCCGATCACCACCCCGCCGGCCAGCCGCAGCCCCCGCCCGGCCAGCACCTCCAGGGTCAGCGCGGTGTGGTTCAGTGTGCCCAGCCCGGCGGCGGCGACGAGCAGCACCGGGGCGCGCAGCACGCGGGCCAGGTCCGCCAGCGTCCAGCCGTCGGCGGCGAACCGGACCAGCAGCCCGCCGGATCCCTCGACCAGCACGAGGTCGCGGGTCTCGGCCAGCGCGGCGACCGCGGCGGCCGCCGCGTCGAGCAGCGGACCGTCCACACCGGACACCCGCGCAGCCGCCTCGGGGGAGAGCGGGTCGGGGAGCCGGGCCAGCTCGTGCAGATCGTCCACAGTGGACAGCCGGCAGACCTCGGCCAGGTCGCCGTCCCCGTCCGGGCGTACGCCGGTCTGCGCCGGCTTGACCACGGCGACCTTGGCGCCCCGCCGCTGCGCCAGCACGGCTACCGCCGCCGTTACCACCGTCTTGCCGACGCCGGTGCCCGTGCCGGTCACGACCAGAATGCTCACATCCCCGCCTTCCGTTCCGCCATGCCCGCTTCCCCCAGCGCGACGGTGGCCGGGAGTTCGCGACGCTCGGACGCCGGTCCGTTGCGGTCGTCACGCACCTTGCCAGGGTATGTAACACGCCACGTAGCATGGCGCCATGAAACAGCGCCTGTCGCTGAGCGTTGACGAGACCACGGCCCGGTACCTGGCCAGCCGGGCCCGCAGCGAGACCAACGGCAACGTCTCGGCGCTGGTCGACCGCATCGTGCGCGCCGCACGGCTCGCGGAGTGCGTCCGGGCCGAAGCCGCCTGGTACGCCGCGCATCCGGACTACGTCGAAACGGCTGAGGTCGAGCGGTCTGCCGCCGGCGCCGCATGAGGCGCGGCCAGATCTGGCGGTACGACCCCGTGGTGGCCAGGCCCGGAGCCTCAACGCTCCGGCTGATCGTGTCGGCGGACGTCGTCAACGTCAACGGCGAGCTCCCGGTGGTGCTCGCCGTCCACCTGGTCACCGACGATCCCGGCAGCCTCCTCGCGGTCCGTGTCGGGGAGCATGGCTGGGCGCGTGCGCTGAGCATCGAGCCGGCGATGCGGCGCCGTCTCGTCGAGCTCGTGGACACCGCCGACACCGAGACGATGGAGCGCATCTCAAGCGCGCTGCGCGCCGTTCAGGATCTTTAGGTCGGCAACATCTTGAGGTCGGCAACGTCTGGACCCGCGGGCCGAGCAGCCGGGCCCGGCGGGCTCCCACGATCTGTGAGATGGCCGCGGCGCCGTGCGTCACGGCGGGGGTGGCTGGCGGCTGAGGCGGGTGACGAACTTGTACCGGTCGCCGCGGAACCAGGACTGCACCCACTCCACCCGCCGGCCTTGGGTGTCGAAGCTGAGCCGGCAGATCAGCAGCATCGGCAGCCCGGTGTCGGTGCCAAGCAGGGCGGCCTCGCGGGGCGTGGCGAGCACCGTCTCGATCGTCTCCTCGGCCTCGGTGATCCGGACGCCGTACTGCGACTCCAGCACGGCGTACAGCGAGGATGACCGGTTCAGGTGCCGGCGCAGGCCAGGGAACAGCCAGGCCGGCAGGTGGGTGTGCTCGATCGCCATCGGCTCGTCGTCCGCCATCCGGAGCCGTTCGACGCAGATGACCCGGCCGCCGGCCCGCAGGCTCAGCTTGCCCGACAGCTCGGCGTCGGCGCCCAGCGTGGTGATGTCCAGGATCCGGGACGCCGGGTGCCGGCCGTGCGCCAGCGTCTCCTCGGTGTAGCTGGTCAGCGCCAGCGCCTGGAGCATCTTCGGCTCGGCGACGAATGTGCCCCGGCCCTGGACCCGGTGCAGCCGCCCCTCGATCTCCAGCTCCTGCAGCGCCTGCCGGACGGTGGTGCGGGACGTGCCCAGCTCGCTGGCCAAGCTGCGCTCCGGCGGCACCGGGCTGCCCGGCTCCAGCGCGCCGATGGTGTCCAGCAAGTGCCGTTTGACCGCGTAGTACTTTGGGACGCGACCGCCCCCGTCGGCAGGAGGATCGGCGGACGACACGCTCGGCCTCCCTGGTGCGGCGGGCGAATCCCGTGATCGTACGAGCGGGACGCCGGCCCACCCCAATCCCGCGTGGTCACCTGTCGGCGTTGTGGTCACCTGTCGTTGTCCGCGCCGCCCGTGTGGTGACCTCTCGGCGTTGTGGTGACCTGTCGTTGTCTGCGGGGAACGACAGGTC
>Ga0307470_10000023_pt1 | contig 120419 bp, 132 predicted proteins | sample atmos_gasesAM3C__FD_204565 | JGI IMG/M metagenome (GOLD analysis project Ga0307470, IMG submission 204565) | Hardwood forest soil microbial communities from Morgan-Monroe State Forest, Indiana, United States - atmos_gasesAM3C_05 | ecosystem: Environmental > Terrestrial > Soil > Temperate... | reverse complement strand
CACATACGGGGACACCGGCCCACTCTACGGACCGAGGTTAGTGCGCAGATCCACCAGCCCAGACCAGCAAACCCGCAGGTCAACGACACGCACATCGTAGTGGATCTTCATCGTGATAAGAGTCGGGGCGCCGCGGCGGTGTCCGCCAGCCATTCGGTCACGGACTCGGCGAGCTGCTCGGCGGCCGGGTCGGAGCGCCAGTGCGGTTCTGCGAGTTGGTGCGCGACGTTGCCAAGCCGGCCGGCTATCGCGGCGTTGCGGCGAGCCGGTTCGAGCGCCAGGACCGGGCGCAGCGCCTCGTCGGCGCAGGCGAGGTCGTGTTGCAGCAGGCGGGCCGCGACAGTGTCGATCCGGGCGCCGGCCATCGGCGAGAACGGCTGCACCGCGGCCGGCAGCATCGCGTACTGCGCCAGCGCCTCGATGGCGTACTGCTCGGCCTGGTCGCCGTCGCCGAGCGCGAGCCAGGCTGCGGCCGCGCACGCCGCGGCCCGCGCGTCGTCGAAGCGGAATTCGCCGCGGATCTCGTCCTGCAGAACGTCCGGCTGGTCGGCGGCCACGTCACGATCGGCGCGCGCCAGCTCGAGCACCGCGGCGGCCGACTCGGCGTCTCCGCGCAGCGCGTGAGTCCGCGCGGCGATGTACCGCACCCGGAGCCGCGGTGCCCCGGCCGGAGCGATCGCCTGTGCCTGCTCGAAGTGTCGCAGTGCCTCGGCCGGCCGGTTCCGCCAGTTCGCCAGGCTGGCGCGCAAGCCGAGCGTCCACGCGAGCAACGAGGAATGCGCGGACAGGTCGGCATAGGTGCTGGCCGACTGGGCGAGAGTGACCGCGGCGTCCCAGTGCCCGAGGTCGAACGCGATCGACGCCATGAGTGCGTTCGCCTCGCCGGAGATGACGTACAGGTCCGCCAGCTCGTTCGGGCGGCGGCAGCGCTCGGCGAGCTGCTGGGCGACATCGCGCAACCGGCGGGCCGTACCGAACACCTCGATCGGCGCCCGGGTCGAATAGCACCGCGCGACGCGCAGCACCTGGTCGTGGAGCTGGCCGAGTGAGTCGGGTCCGACTTCGGCCGCCCGGAGAATTGCGTCGTTCGCTGATTCGTGCGCTGCCACCATGAACACCTCGCCGATCTCGCCGCAGGCAGATTCGGCGACGGTGCCGAGGATGGTGACAGACTCTGAGCCGGGGGCTCGCCCGTCCGGGTGCTGGTGCTGCTCGAAACTGAGCAGGTCGAACCGCAGTCGGCTGGCCTCGGATGCCCTATCCAGCAGGGTGTCCAGCGCGGCCTGTAGCAGCGGGCTCGGCTTCGAGGCCGGGCGCGATTCCCAGTAGGAGACGGTGCGTGGTGCGGCGCCGAGCTTCTGCGCAAACTCCTCGCTGGTCATGCGTAGCGCGGCACACAGGGCCATTGCCCGGCGGCCGGTCCAGCGGTCAACCACGTGCACGGCGCCTACTCAGCTCCGTGTTCACGGTAGCCCCGATCACCGGCCTGTTGCAGCGTCGTTGCAGTGCTCTTGCAGGCTGGTTTCGTGTTTGATTCGGACGTTCGGCGCTTGGCTTGTTGGCATGACGGAATCCACGGATTCGGACCCGATTCCCGAGCCTCAACCCGACCCCCTCACTTCGAGCTGGGCCACCTTCTCCGCCAGTTTGCCGACCTGGCCGCGGAGCGCTTCCAGCTCGGCACGAATGGCACTCAGCTCCGGCGCGGCGGCTGCCGGCTCCATCGAGGTAGCGACGAACGAGCCCTTGCCTTGGTGGGTGACCACGAGCCCGGCGTGGCGCAGCTCGGCCAGCGCCATCCGGATCACGGTGATGGACACGCCGTACTCGGCCACCAGCTCGGGCAGCGACGGCAGCCTGGCGCCTGCCGCGATCCGGCCATCGACGATGCGGCCGCGCAGCTCCTCGGCCACCTGCTTGTACGCCGGGTGTCCCGACCACCGGGTCATCGTCTGCGCCTTCTCACCTGAGCACTCAGTACGCACAGTGCACCACGCTGGGCTGCCGAACCTGCATCGCCTGACCAGGCGAGCCGGCTTGATTCGACAGTGCCACACTGTGCACTCTGAGGCATACCAAGGTTCGGCACTGGAACTTGGGTGGGCCCCAGCGGCGGCAACCGCTGAGGCCCTAGCGGGTCAACAGCGTTGGAAAGAGCCGGCCCGAATGGCCATCGTTGCATGCCCTCCTCAGGGCAGGAACGGACTCGCCCCGGCTGGCTGGAAGTACCCGGCAGACCGGAGGGCGGCATGAGGCCCGAGCTGCTAAACCAGCTCAACACCGATGTCGAGCTGCCGGTCCGGAACGCCGGCACGTCGCTTGGCATGTTCTACGGGCTTGGGGACTGGACCAGACTACCGGACGCCAGCCGGATCGGCGCTGCGCGGCGGGCGCTGGATGAGCTGCGCGCTGCGGCGTCGGCACTGACCGAGCTGCGGCAGCAACTCGCCCGCGACCTTGTCGACGCAGAAGACGCCGTACTCGCCGCCGACGAGACGGTGTGCAGCGCCGAGTGGGGCGTCTGCCCCGAACACGGCAGCACCCTGTGCAGCACCGGCGGCAAGTCCTGGTGCACCTCGCTGTGGTGCGGTCGGTCCTGGAACACCGACCGGGTCGGCCGGCACTGCACCGAGCCAGCCGCCGTCATCGCCGCAGACCCCAACCACGAGCTGATGCGGCTATGCGCCGGTCACTGGCTGGACGCTCAGGAACGGATCGTCGGCGTGCGTCTCGTGCGGTGGCTGCCGCAACGGCCGAAAACGAACAGTGTTCCGTCCACTGTGGACGGTGTGGCATAACTGGCCTGCTGTGGGCCGCTGACGACGACCGGGACCAGGGCGAGAACGGCCGCCAGCAACCAGCTCAGGGCCTCGATTTGACAGCCGGCCAGGCCGGCGACTGAGACGAGAACCGAGACGACCCGAGCCGAACGCCGGGCGCATCCTTGCGGAGTGCTCGGCGTTGTGGCTGGTCAGGGGCGGTGGAGGTGGGATTTGAACCCACGGACGGCTTGCACCGTCACACGCTTTCGAGGCGTGCGCCCTCGGCCACTAGGCGACTCCACCAGTGCACAGCGCAGGGTACCGGACCCGCCGTCCAGCTCGCTCACCTCAGCTCGCTCACCTCAGCTCGCTCACCGCTGGCCGGCGAAGAACTCGCGGAGCAACGCGCCGCACTCCTGCGCCAACACCCCGCCGATCACCTCGGGCCGGTGGTTCAGCCGCCGGTCCCGTACGACGTCCCACAGCGAGCCGACCGCGCCGGCCTTCGGGTCCGTCGCCCCATAGACCAGCCGCGCCACCCGGGCCAGCACCAGCGCGCCCGCGCACATCGTGCACGGCTCCAGGGTGACCACCAGCGTGCACCCGGCCAGCCGCCACGAACCTAGCCGCTCAGCGGCCCGCCGCAGCGCTACCACCTCGGCGTGCGCCGTCGGGTCACCGGTCAGCTCCCGCTCGTTGCGGCCCTCGGCGAGCACGTTGCCGGACGGCCCCAGCAGCACCGCGCCGACCGGCACGTCTCCCCACCTGAGCGCTGGCCGGGCCACCGCGAGCGCCTGCCGCATCGCCGCGTCGTACCCTCCCGCCGGGTCGGACCCGCTGGAGCTCACCCGACCCGAAGCCCCTCCAGCACGTCCAGGCAACCGGCCTTCTCGCACACTGCGGTGATCACGTCCGACGGCAGGGTGCCCTCGTGGTGCACCAGCGCGAGCAGGTCGCGGGCCGACGTACCGAGATCGGCGCACAGGCCCGGGTCGCCGACCGGCTCGTCCTCGTCCTCGGTCAGGCCGTCGGCGAGGATGCCAGCCAGGTCGTACTCGTCCGCGGCCGAGCCGTCGGAGAGGAAGACCCGCGGGTCGTCGTCGGCACCGTCGAGCCGGACGATCCCGACGTACTCGTCGTCCTCCTCGACGAAGAGCAGCGCGGTGGTCGCGGCCTCATCCGCGTCCCGGACCAGCTCGGCTACGTCGTCGATGGTCTCCACATAGTCAAGGTCCAGCTCCTGCGCGATCCAGCCGGTCGACGTCCGGGCGATGACGGCGGCGAAGTACGACACGAGGGTCCTCCCGTGACGGACAACCAGGGCTAACGGGGAAGGGCATCAACCACCCGAGAGTACGGTGCGGCAACACCGATGCGTTGGGCAACAGCAGCGAGCATCTCATCGGCATAAAGGTCCAGATCGTCGAGTATCGTCCGCAGCTCGAACTCATCCAGCCCGAGGTCGGTGAACATAGCCAGGTCGCCGATCGGCCAGACCTCGTCGAGATCCTCGTCCGGCGGGACCTCCTCGCCGAGCCGCTCCACCACCTGCCGGGCCAGGTCGTAGTCGGCCGCCGCCGTCACGTCGGACAGCAGCATCCGGACGTCGCCAGCGTGGTCGACGGCGGTCGCCGGCCGCAGCGCGACGAAGAACTCGTCGTCGACGTCGACCAGCACCATCGGCCCGCCCTCTGGCGGCTGCTGCCGCAGCGCCGCGATGCAGCTACCCAGATCGTCCATGACGGCGGGCGGGAGCAGTGCGCACTGCCATTGGCCGCCGTCGCGGAACAGTGTGACCGCGAACCCCTCGTCCGCCACCGGCACCTCCTCGTGATCCCCCACGGGCGGATCGTCGCAGGCCGGAGCCGCCACGGCAAAAACGGGCGGACCGGCAGCCGGCGCGGACCGCCGGCCAGCCCGTCCGTGGCTCACAGATGGAGCAGCATCCGGGTGTTGCCCAGCGTGTTCGGCTTGACCCGTTCCAGGTCGAGGAACTGCGCGACCCCCTCGTCGTAGGACTGCAGCAGCTCCTCGTACACCGAGTGCGACACCGGCGTGCCGTCGATCTCCCGGAACCCGCACGAGGCGAAGAACGCCGTCTCGAAGGTCAGCACGAACACCCGTTCGACGCCGATCCAGCGAGCCGTCTCCAGCAGCTTGGCCACGATCCGGCGCCCGACGCCGTGCCCGCGTAAGGCCGGGTCGACGGCGACCGTGCGGACCTCGGCCAGGTCCTCCCACATCACGTGCAGCGCGCCGCAGCCAACCACCTCCTCGTTGGCGGTCCGCTCGGCGACCCAGAACTCCTGGATGTCCTCGTACAGGGTCACGGTCGCCTTGCTCAGCAGGATGCGATCGGGGGCGTAGGTGTCGATGAAGCGCCGGATAGGGCGCACGTCACTGGTGCGGGCACGGCGAATCTCAACCTGCATGCGACGAAGCGTAATCAGCACGGAATCCGGTGCCGGCCAGGCTACGGTGATCACCGTGACCTCGGTCGCGATCATCGGGCTCGGGCTGGTGGGCGGTTCGCTGCTGCGCCGTCTCGCGGTGTCGCACGACGTGCGCGGGTACGACGCCGACCCGGCCACCCGGTCGGCCGTGGCCATGGCTGGGTTCACGATGCGGCCGAGCCTTGCCCAGGCGGTGGCCGATGCCGAGCTGGTCGTGCTGGCCACGCCGTTCCCGACGTTCGCGGCGCTGCTGCCGGAGGTGGCGGCGGCAGTCGGGCCGGGAACCCTGCTGACCGACGTGGCCAGCGTCAAGGCGCCGGTCGGCGCGCTGGCCCGGACGCTGGCACCCGAGCTGTGCTACGTCGGGGGGCACCCGATGGCCGGCACCGAGTGGTCCGGGTTCGCCGCCAGCGACTCGAACCTGTTCGGCGGCGCGCCGTGGGTGCTCTGCCTTGAGCCGGACACCGACCTGTCCCGGTGGCTCACCCTGGCCAGGCTGCTCACCGAGATCGGCGCTCGGGTGGTGCCCGCGACCGCCGCGGGCCATGACGCCGCTGTGGCCCGGATCAGCCACCTGCCACATGTGCTGGCCACCGTGCTGGCGGGCATTGGCGCGGACGGCGGCGACCTGGCGCTGAAGCTGGCCGCCGCGTCCTTCCGGGACGGCACCCGGGTGGCCGGCACCCGGCCGGAGCTGGCCGCGGCCATGTGCGACGCCAACCGCGCGGCGCTGACCGAGGCGCTGGACGCGGCGCTCGACCGGCTCGCCGAGGCACGGGCCTCGCTGGCCGTCGGCGCCTCGCTGACGGGTTTCTTCGCGACCGGGGAGGCAGCCCGGCGACGCTGGGTGGCGACCGGGATGGGCGGTGCCGACGTCGACCTCGGCCCGACCTCGGCTACGCTGGCGGCCGACCTGCTCGAGCTCGGCCGGTCCGGGGGGCATCTGACGGCGGCGCGGGACGGCGGCCTGCTGGCCTGGCGGCCGGAAGGGTAACGTGACAAACGGCGGGCCGGCCGGCACCGGCGGTTCGTGCACTGCCATGGAGTTCGACAAGGACGCCCAGCTCGACACCTCGCAGATCTCCGACCAGCGGTCCGCCGCGACTTGTCGAGGAAAAGTCGAACAAATCGGGCGCGAGAATGGCGAACTTCCCCTGACAAGTCGCGGTGTGCAGCATCGCGTCGGCGAGAAATCGTTCGCCGAGCACGTCTCGCAGCTCTGGCCTTATCTGGGCCGCGACACCACCGAATCGGCCGCGGACGCGTGGACCACGCTCGGCCGACCCGCCTGCACCCGATATGGCCTCACCGCAACACCGGACAAACAACCGCGTCTGGCTCGACCACCCCGACTCCCCAACTCCTGGCAACTCATGCCACCCTGCCGGCCGTTTCGCTGACACCGGGCAGATGACTTCCGCGAGCACGCCGGTGCTTGCACGGCAAAGCTGGGCAGTCAGGCGCCCGGGACGGCGTCCTTGGCGGTGGGGCCGGCCGGCTCGGCGTACCCGATCTCGACCAAGGTGTCGTCCGCGAAAACCAGTGAGGTCAGTGAGGCCAGCCCGCACTGCCGGTGCCGCGGGTTGTGCCAGAGCCGGCGCCCCTCGAAGTACCGGCGGGCCGTCCAGATCGGCAGCTGATGCGACACCAGCACCGCCTCATGCCCCTCGGCGGCCTTGCGGGCATCCTCGACGGCGGCCGCCATCCGGGCCGCGATCTCGACGTACGGCTCGCCCCAGGACGGCCGGAACGGGTTGCGCAGCAGCGGCCAGTTCGCCGGCCGCCTCAGCGCCCCGTCGCCGACGCCGAACCGGGTGCCCTCGAAATGGTTCGCCGCCTCGATCAGCCGGGGGTCGGAGACCACGTCCAGCCCGAACGACCAGGCAATCGGCTCGGCCGTCTGCCGAGCCCGCTCCAACGGGCTGGAAACGAGATAAACGACGTCCACCCCGGCCAGGTGCTCCGCCACCCGCGCCGCCATGGCCAGCCCGGCCTCCGACAGCCGGAAGCCCTCCAGCCGGCCGTACAGGATGCCGGTCGGGTTGTCCACCTCACCATGCCGCAGCAGGTGGACGACGGTCCGGGTGCCTGCTGGGTCGGTGCGCTCGCTGGGCTCACTCACGACGGCTCCTCCACGCTCGCGGCGGCCTGGGCAGCGTACGGCACCGCGTCCGCCACCCGGTCCAGCGCCGCGTCATCGTGCGCCGCCGACACGAACCACGCCTCGAACGCGCTCGGCGGCGGGTACACCCCACGGGCCAGCAGGGCATGGAAGAACGCCGGGTAGCGGAAGGTCCGCGCCGCCCGGGCCTGGTCGTAGCCGGTCACCGGGACCTCGGTGAAGAAGACCGAGAAGAGGTTGCCGGCGTACTGCACCCGATGCGGTACGCCGGCCTTGGTCAAGGCGGCCGAGACAAGCTCGCCGACCGCCGCGGCGGCCCGGTCGACGACGGCGTACACCTCCGGCGTACAGCCACGCAGGGTGGCCAGCCCGGCGGCCACCGCGACCGGGTTACCGGACAGGGTGCCGGCCTGGTAGACCGGCCCGACCGGGGCCAGCGCCGCCATCACCTCGGCCCGGCCGCCGAACGCCGCCGCCGGCAGCCCGCCGCCCATCACCTTGCCGAAGGTGAACAGGTCGGCCGGCACCGGTTCCAGCCCGTACCACCCGGACGGCGAGACCCGGAAGCCCGTCATCACCTCGTCGGAGACCAGCAGCGCGCCGTACCGGCTGGTGATCTCCCGCAGGCCGGCGTTGAAGCCGGGCAGCGGCGGGACCACACCCATGTTGCCGGCCGCCGCCTCGGTGATCACGCAGGCGATCCGGTCGCCGTGCCGCTCGAACGCGGCCTCGACGGCGGCCAGGTCGTTGTACGGCAGCACGATGGTGTCGCCGACCTGGGCGCCGGTGACGCCGGGCGTCTCGGGCAGCCCCAACGTCGCCACGCCGGAGCCGGCCGCGGCCAGCAGCGCGTCGACATGCCCGTGGTAGCAGCCGGCGAACTTGACCACCACGGCCCGGCCGGTGACCCCGCGGGCCAGCCGGACGGCACTCATGGTCGCCTCGGTCCCGGAGCTCACCAGCCGCACCTGGTCAACGGCCGGCACCCGCCGCACGATCTCCTCGGCCAGCTCGACCTCGCCCGGCGTCGGCGTGCCGAACGACGTCCCGCGAGCCGCCGCCACCCCGATCGCGGCCACCACCTCCGGGTGCGCGTGACCGAGGATCATCGGCCCCCACGAGCAGATCAGGTCGACGTACTCACGACCGTCGGCGTCGCGCAGGTACGGACCCCGGCCGGACACCATGAAGCGGGGCGTGCCGCCAACAGCCCGGAAGGCGCGGACCGGCGAGCTGACCCCACCTGGGGTGACCGCGACGGCGCGGCCGAACAGGGCGGCGCTGGCCGGCGCGCTGACGGACGTGTCGTGCGGCTGAACCATGGGTGCATCCTCGCAGGCCCACGCGCGTTGACTTCGGCGGATGCCAGGCGGTGTGCGCGGTGAGAGGTCTACGGTGGCGTCTCGTGAGGGGTGTCCGGATTCGTCGAGGGGTCTCGCTGGTGGTGGCGCTCGCCGCGGCGGGCCTGGCGACGGGCGCCTCAGCAGCCGCGCCGGGGCCAGTCGCCGGCTTGGGGCCGCCGGCCGGGCTGGGGCCGGACACGCTGGACCCGCCGGCCGACGGGCGGATCGGGGTCTCGGTTGCTGGGCGGCCGGAGCTCGGCCACCGGGCGGCCTGGCTGGACCGGGCCGCTGCCCAGCCGGCTGCGGCGTACGCCCCCGAGCTGGCGGCCTCCGGCATCCCGGTGGTGGCGCTGACGGCGTACCGGCGGGCCGAGGCGCGGATGGCGAAGGCGACGCCCGGCTGCCACGTCCGGTGGTACCTGATTGCCGGGATCGGCCGGGTGGAGTCGGACCACGGCAGGTTCGGGGGCGCCCAGCTCCGGGCGGACGGCACCTCGGACCCGCCGATCATCGGGGTGGCGCTGGACGGGCGGCCGGGGTTCGCCACGATTCGGGACACCGACGGCGGGCGGTACGACGGGGACACGGCGTTCGACCGCGCGGTCGGGCCGATGCAGTTCATCCCGAGCTCCTGGGCGTCGTACGCCGCGGACGGCGACGGTGACGGCCGGGCCGACCCGTTCAACCTGAACGACGCGGCGCTGGCCGCCGCCGCGTACCTGTGCAACGCCGGGGGCGACCTGTCCACCAAGGCTGGCCAGAAGGCCGCCGTGCGCAGCTACAACCACTCCGACGAGTACGTCGCGCTGGTGCTCGCGCTCGCGGCGCGGTACGAGCGGGGGGTGCGGGTGGGCGCGCCGCCCGCGCCGGGCACCGGCACGCTGCCGCCGCCCCGCCAGGGCACGCTGCCGCCGGTCACGGTCGGCCCGCCGCCGGCCGGCACGCCGACGCACTCGCCTGCTCCGACGCCCTCGCCCAGCTCGTCACCCACCGCGACACGGTCCCCCACACCCTCGCCAAGCTGCCCCACGCCGACGCCAAGCCCAACACCGAGCCCGACCGGTACGCCGACCCCTGGCCAGACCACCGGGTCGGCCACGTCGCCGGCTACCGCGCCGACCACCGCGGCCGCCGTGTCGTCCACCCCGAGTACGACGTCCGGCGCATCGACGCCAGCCGCCACGCCAACCACCAGCCCGACCGGCACACCCACCCCCACGCCGTCCCCCACCTGCGGCTGACCAGCTACTAACTACTGGGGGTTGTTAGTAGTTCGTTAGGAGTTCCGCTCGGTCCGACGGGGGCCACCGCGAGCGGTGAGCTGGCCAGGGTTGACCGCAAGCTGGGAGAGATCTACGGGGGTGGAAGTCGGACCGGCTGTCGGGTGAGGACGACTTCGCGATGCGGGCTGACCTGGAGGGCGACCGGGCGTAGCTGCGGCCGGCGGAATGTTCGGCGCGGGGTGCCCGGCTCGTGGAAGGGGCTGGTGGACGCGCGGGCGTGCTGGACCTGCCGGCCGGCGAGGGCGGCGGGTGGACGCTGGCGCGGAAGCGGACTGAGCGGTGACGGATGCGGACGGTCCGGTGCGGTGATGGGGATCGTTGGCGCGCTCCTCGCCTACCAACTGTCGTCGGTCAGCGCCCGGATCTGCCATTTTTGGTGGGACTGGTCCTCGTAGTCCCACTGTTGGATCTCGGTACCGTTGTCAGTTTTGGCGTTGCCGACGGTGAGGGCCTTGCCGCTGTGTTTGGCGATGATCTTATAGTAGTCTCCGCCGACAGGTTCTAGCCGGAACTTCTGGTTGTCGTAGTCGAGCCAGTACCATTGCTCGACAGGGTGGCCGTTGTCCTGGCCAGCGTCGGCGATCCCGAGGGCTTTGCCGCTGTGCTTGGCCAGGATCTTGTAGTAGCCGTCGCCTACCGGGGTGAGGGTGAATTTCTGCTGGTCGACGTTGGCCCAGTCCCACAGGTCGGCTCGTGCGCCGTCCTCGTAGGCGGCGCCGGAGACGTTGAGGACCTTCTCCACGTGGCCAGCCACGATGTGGGCGCGGGTGGGGAGCGCCGGGCCGGTGTCCGTGGCTCCGGACACGGTGAAGTCCATGGTGTGGCCGACCTCGATCCGACTGCCCCAGCGGCCCAAGACGTCCTTCATCTCCACGCCGTAGTAGGCGGACATGTGCCAGATCCCGTTCTGGGCGGGGTAGCGAGCATCGTCGATGATGTCCATGGTCTGGCTGTCCGACGCGCCAGGGAACGAGACGCCTTCCCCGTTGTCGGTGCCGTCCGGAAAGGTGATCTTGAAGGTGGCGGTGTAGGTGCGGCAGCCGTTCGGCGGCGCCGCCCAGAGGCCGCGGACCAGCCACGCCCACCCGCATTCCAGCCACAGGCGCGCGCGAATGGTCCCGTCGCTTTCGGCCTTCAGCCCCAGCGCGCTCGTCAGCCGCTGCGCTTCTCCGGCGGTGTAGTTGACGAACCTTTGCGACCACTCCGGTTCGATCATCATGGCGCCTCTCCTGTACGTTTGGCGGCTCGGGTTGCCGATTATCCGCCTGCCTTTACCGCGGGTCCAGTGTCTCGTCTGTAGACCCGCGCGGTTTCTTCGGGCCTGGCTCCGGCAGCTTTACGAGACACCGCGTGGATAAGGATGGCAGGCGGGGGATCTGACGCGGTCACCCTGGCACAGGTTGGGGGCCGCGTGGCCCGATGATGGGGACGACGGTGCAGGTGGCGGCCCTGCGGAGGCGCCGCTTGGATGCCGAAGACCAGGGCGATGCCGTCGCGTCGATGGCCGGTGCGCCGCACCGCAGACAGCCGAACCCTGCGCCGAAGGGCACCGACCACAGTGGGCGATCTCCCAGTGGTGCGAGCTGGCGGGATGTGGCCAGTAGCTGTTCAGAGCTGGCACGGATCTGGGCATGGAACAGCAGTGAGCGTAGCGTCAGTGCCGTTAACGGGGGTCGCTGCCCGCCTACATCCCCGGAAAGGAGAGAACTATGAGGATGCGTCGCAAGGCAGCAGCGGCCGAGGCTGGCGGCTGCGGTCTCGCCATGCATGCCGGCTGCGCCGACCCGAAAGCCGCCAACGACAGCGCAGCCAACACCTGCACCGTTATATCCATCGTCCGGCCGCCTATCCCTGACCCGCTCTGTGATCGCCGTATCGAACAGCGCACGCCCTGACCAAGGACTAAGACAAGCCCGCCCCTCAGCCCCAGCGCCCCCGGCCAGGTATGCGAGGAGCGCATGTAGCTCGAACCGAGAGATAGGACATCCATGCCATGATCCGTCACCTTCTCGCCGCTCTCACTCTCGCCATCGGCGTCATCGCCCAGACGGCCGTCGCATCCTCCCCGGCCTCGGCCAGCCTCGACCTGGTGATCTGCCCGGCCTACCTCAACACCACCTACACCCCCGGCCTGACCTTCACCGAACGGCCGACCTCCTTTAACACCAGCGGCGCGCTCGGGCCCTGCGTGTCGAGCGACCTGACCCACACCTCAGGCACCTACACAGCCGAGGGCAACGGCAGCCTGAGCTGCGTAGGCGGCTCCACCACCGGCAGCGGCCAAATCGCCTGGAACGGCAACCGACACAGCGACTTCACCTTCACCGGCGCCATCAGCCTGCGCCCCTCAGGAGAGACTGTGCTGGTCATCACCGGCACCATCACCAGCGGCGACTACACCGGCCATACCCTGACCGAAGTCATCGTGCTGGCCACCACCCAACCCACCGACTGCTTCACCGTGAGCGGGCTGACCTCGGTCAGCGGCCCACTCGTGTTCACCATCACCTGACCCGCGGGACGAATGGACGTTGCCGCACACCGTGCCGCGCCGCCGTGCCGCTGACGAGTCCGTCGAATCCATCCGACCCGACCGGTGCCGATCACGACGGAAGTGCGTGGAGGCCGCAGCCGGGCAGGCCAGGCCACAAGCTCATGGCGAGGTCGCGGGTGTGCGGGACGGCATCGGGTCCAGTCGGGCAGGTGCCGGCGGAGCACGTCCAGGCGGTCGGTGTCGTGGGTGACGACGGCCCGCCCGGCCAGCGCTTCGGCCACGTGCTCGGCGACCTGTGCCCAGGGTGGGGCGAACCTCAGGTGCGACACCGGTGGCGGCCGGTAGCCCGGTCACCGGCGCGGCAGGCGACCCGACCCCGTACGCCCGCACCCTAACGGCGGACGTGGCCAGACCACCGCCACGGCGGCTACCACGAACACCCACCACACCACCGGCTCACCTCCCGTCACCCACCGGCACCACAGCTCCGGCCGAAACGCCGGGCCTCGGAAGGGAGCGGCGCGGGACACCACCTCGACGGTGCCCCGCGTCACCCCGTCCCGGGGCACCGGGACCCGCGTGGACGGTGCCCGCCAAAGGCTGGACACCACCAAGAAGCCCACGCAAGCCCATCCCCAGGCCACGTCCCGGGGGGGCGGTGGGACACCCAGCATCCAGGGACCTTGCCGCCCACGCCCGCGAGCCCAGCTCCATGCATGCCGAGCCCACCAGCCGACAGCACCTGGACAGGACCGCACCGGCCTAACCGCAGCGGACGGGCCCCGCCACGGCCACAACCCGATCACTCCACCGACCCGGCCTCCAGCGGACCGGCTGCCCGCAACACCGACAGAACCTCCACCGGGGTCATATGCAGGTCTCGCCCGATGTCCGCCACCATCGCCCCCGCGCGACACGCCACGATCCGCGCCACGACCTCCGGCGTTACCACCGACGAACGCGAAGCGGGCCGCGCGGAGACGATCGGTTCCAACCGTCCGGTGGGCGGAGGACCTATCTTCCGAAATATCTCGATACGGCTCGCGAGTGTCATATGACTTGATCGAGCGGCCGCAGCGGCCAACAAGAGGTCACCACAACGCCGAGAGGTGACCACACCGGTGCAGGGCCGGGCGGCGCGGTGCGGGCGGCGCGGGTGCGGGCGGCATAGGGTGGGTGGCGTGGAGAGCGGGCGGAGCGAGTTCCGGCCGGATCCGGGGAGCATCCGGCGCGCCCAGGGCGGCCAGGTCTGGTGGGCCGTCTGGGCCGCGGCGATGGCCGGGCTGGGCAGCACCTGGGGCGTGGCGTACGGCGGCTCGGCCTGGAGCGTGGCGCTCACCATCGTGGTGGCCGCTGTAGGGATTGGCCTGGTCAGCGTGGCACTGTGGCGGCGGCACCGGCTCGGCCGGGTGCTGCGCGACGGTCACGGCCTGACCGTGCACGCCGAGGGCCTGGTCCTGCCCGGCGAGCCGCCCTTGGACTGGTCCCACGTCACCGCCGTCGTGGCGCACCGGCTGGACTGGGCCGGGCTGGAGATCATCCGACACGACGGCCGCCGGAGCCGGGTGCTCGCCCAGCACTTCGGCACGACCGTGGACGAGCTGGCCGCATCCGTCGGCCGGTACGTCCCCGTCGGTGACCCGGACGCCGCATACCGCCGCTGGGGCGAGCACTGGCACGGCGGCTAGCCACCAGCACCGGCCAGCGGCCCAGCCAGCCGGGCGGCTCAGCCCAGCCGGCGGGCCACCTCGACGGCCCAGTAGGTCAGCACGATGTCCGCGCCGGCCCGCTTGATCGAGGTGAGCGTCTCGGCGATGACCCGCTCCCGGTCGACCCAGCCGTTCGCCGCGGCCGCCTCCACCATGGCGTACTCCCCGGACACCTGGTAGGCCGCGACCGGCACGTCCACCGCATCGGCCACCCGGCGGACCACATCCAGGTAGGCCATGGCCGGCTTGACCATCACCATGTCGGCGCCCTCGGCCACGTCCAGCGCCACCTCGCGCAGCGCCTCGTCCACCGACCTGGCCGGGTCCTGCTGGTAGCTCATCCGGTCACCGGTCAGGGTCGACTCGACCGCCTCCCGGAACGGCCCGTAGAAGCCGCTGGCGTACTTCGCCGAGTACGCCAGGATTGCCGTGTCGAGATACCCGGCGGCGTCCAGCGCGGACCGGACCGCCCCCACCTGCCCGTCCATCATGCCGCTCGGCCCGACCACATCCGCCCCGGCCGCGGCCTGCGCCACCGCCATCTCGGCGTACCGGGCCAGCGTCGCGTCGTTGTCCACCGTCCCGTCCGGGCGCAACACGCCGCAGTGCCCGTGGTCGGTGAGCTCGTCCAGGCACAGGTCGCTCATCAGCACCGCGCCAGCACCAAGCTCGGCCCGCAGCATGCCCAGGGCGACGTTGAGGATGCCGTCCGGGTCGGTGCCGGCCGAGCCGATGGCGTCCTTCACGGCCGGAACGCCGAACACCATCAGCCCCCCGACACCCGCCTCGACCGCCTCCACGGCCGCCTTCCGCAGCGTCTCCAGGCTGTGCTGGACGACGCCCGGCATGCTGGCCACCGGGACCGGCTCGGCGGCTCCCTCCTTGACGAACATCGGCAGCACCAGGTCCGCCGGGTGCAGCCTGACCTGGGTGACCAGCCGGCGCAGCGCCGACGTACGACGCAGCCGACGCGGTCGGGACGAGGGATACGACGCGGTCATTGCGGGAGGCTCCTCAGCGCTATATCTGAACGATCTTCAGCGGACGGCCCGCCCCTTGGACTTGGACTTGCGGGACGGCGGCACGGTCTGCCCGCTCTCCCGAAGCTGCCCAGCATAAGCCGCGAGCGCGTCCACCAGAGCCGGCACCTGGGCCACCTCCGGCTGCACGTCCACCCGCAGCCCGAACTCGCGCGCCGTCGCCGCGGTCTGCGGCCCGATGCAGGCCACGATGGTCCGGGTATGCGGCTTGCCGGCGATACCGACCAGGTTGCGCACCGTGGACGACGAGGTGAAGCACACCGCGTCGAACCCGCCGCCCTTGATCGCCTCGCGGGTGTCGGCCGGCGGCGGCGCCGCCCGGACGGTCCGGTACGCCGTGACGTCGTCGATCTCCCAGCCGCGCTCGCGCAGCCCGGCGGCCAGCGTCTCGGTGGCGATGTCGGCCCGCGGCAGCAGCACCCGGTCGATCGGGTCGAGGACCGCGTCGTACGGCGGGAAGACCTCGAGCAGCCCCTCGGAGGACTGCTCCCCGCTCGGCAGCAGCTCCGGCGTGATCCCGAACGAGCGGACCGCCGCCGCCGTGGCCTCCCCGACGCAGGCGATCTTCACCCCGGCGAAGGCCCGCGCGTCCAGCCCGAACTCGGTGAACTTCTCCCGGATGGCCCGCACCGCGTTGGTGGAGGTGAAGACGATCCACTCGTACCGACCGGTGACCAGGCCCTTGACGGCCCGCTCCATCTGGGCCGGGGTGCGCGGCGGCTCGACCGCGATGGTCGGCACCTCGACCGGGATGGCGCCGTGCTGGACCAGCCGCTCGCTCATCACGGCGGCCTGCTCCTTGGTCCGCGGCACCAGCACCCGCCAGCCGTACAGCGCCCGTGACTCCCACCAGGCCAGCCGGGTCGCCTGCCCGACCGCCGCGCCGACCGTCACCACCACCGGACCGGGCAGGTCACCGGCCGCCCGCTCCAGCTCCTCCAGCGTGGTGTGCACGCTGTGCTGGGTGGCGGCGGTGCCCTCGGCGGTCACGCAGGCCGGCAGCGAACCGGCCAGGCCGTACCCGACCAGGGTGGCCGAGATGGCCCCCAGGTGGGTCGCGGTCGCGTGCAGCACCAGTGGCTGCGGCGCGGCGGCCAGGGAGGCCCAGTTCACGTCGGCCCGTACGTCGGCCGCGGTGTGCGCCGAGCCGAGCGGCACCCCGGCGTACGCCGGGATCCCGGTGCCGGCCGGCACCCCGGGCACCACGTCGAACGGCACCGAGGTGCGGGCCACCGCCATCGCCTCCTTGACCACGGCGTCCGTGGTCAGCGGGTCACCGGCCACCAGCCGGACCACGGCATGCCCGGCCCGTGCCTCGTAGACCAGCGCCTTGGCGACGTCGGCCGGCTCCCCCACAGCCGGTCGCACGTCGGCATCCGGCCTGGCCAGCGCCGCGTCCCCGACCAGGAGGGCCTCCGGCACCTCAGGGTCGACGACGACGACACCGGCGTCCCGCAACAGCTCGGCGGCTCGCACCGTGAGCAGCCCGGGATCTCCCGGGCCAGCCCCGACAAAGGTGATCCGGCCTATGGTCTTGCGCGTTCTACTCATCTCCACCCCTCGGGCCGTCGTACGGCTCGGCGTTCCCCATAAGTTCGGCCGCGCCGATGGCCAGCAGGTCAGCGGCCAGCCGCCGACCCACCCCCTCGGCGTCGGCCAGCGGTCCGGTCGCGGACAGCCGGACGGCGTCGGAGCCGTCCAGCGCGGTGACCGACCCACGCAGAAAGATCTCCGTCCCCTCGTCGCCCTCGACCACCTCGGCCAGGGCGCCGACCGGAGCCGTGCAGCCCGCCTCCAGCGCGGCCAGCAGCGCGCGCTCCGCGGCCACCGCGGCCCTGGTGTCCTCATCGTCCACAGTGGACAGAAGCTTCATGACGTCGTCGTCGCCGTCCCGGCACTCCACCGCCAGCGCGCCCTGCCCGGGGGCCGGCAGCACCTGCAGCGGGTCCAGCACCTCGGTGATCACGTCCAGCCTGCCGAGCCGGGCCAGCCCGGCCCGGGCCAGCACGACGGCGTCCAGCTCGCCGCTGGTCACCTTGCCCAGCCGGGTGTCGACGTTCCCGCGCAGCGGGCGCAGCTCGACACCGAGGCCGAGCGCCCGGAGCTGCGCGATCCGGCGCGGCGAGCCGGTGCCGACGGTGGCGCCCACCGGCAGCTCGCCGAGGGTCAGCCCGTCGCGGGCCACCAGCGCGTCCCGCGGATCCTCCCGGACCGGTACGGCGGCCAGCGCCAGGCCCGGGGCTGGCGCCGTCGGCAGGTCCTTGTAGGAGTGCACGGCCAGGTCGATCCGGTCCGCCAGCAGCGCGTCACGCAGCGCCGAGACGAAGATCCCGACGGTGCCGAACGACGCGATCGGTGCGCTGGAGCGGTCCCCGTCGGTGCTGATGTAGACCAGCTCGACGGCTACGCCGAGCCGGCCGGTCAGCGCAGCGGCGACCAGCCCGGCCTGGGTGCGGGCCAGCGCGCTGGCCCGGGTGCCCAGCCGGAGCGGACGGTCTGGCACGGTCACTGGGGAAACTCCTCGGGAAGTGCGACGCTGGGTGTGCTCACGGCCTTCGGGGCGGCCGGGTCGAGGCCGAACAGCTCCCGCAGCGCGGTGGCGTAGACATCGCCTCCGGGCGCCTCGGCGAGCTGCTTGACCCGGACCGTGGGGGCATGCAACAGGGTGTTCACGACCCTTCGGACGGTACGGCCCAGCTCGTCCCGGACGGCGTCGTTCAGGCCGGGCAGCTTCTGGTCCAGCCGGACCAGCTCGGCGTCGACCACCTCGGCGGCCCGGGCGCGCAGCGCGGTCACCGTCGGCCCGACCTGGCCGGCTCGCTGCGCCGCGAGGTACGACGCCACCTCGGTCAGCACGATCTGCCGGGCGGCGTCCACGTCGGCCGCGTGCTGGGAGCCGGCCAGCCGGTCGCCGAGCACCGCCAGGTCGACGTAGGACACCGTGGGCAGCCCGGCCACGGCCGCGTCCACGTCCCGCGGCAGGGCCAGGTCGAGGATGGCCAGCGGCTGGCCGCCGCGCGCGGCCACGGCCCGCTCGACCACGTCGTAGCCGAGCACGATCCCGGATGCCCCGGTGGACGCCACGATCACGTCCGCCGTACCGACCAGGGCCGGCAGCTCGTCCATCCCGGCACCCCGGCCGTCCACCGTGGCCGCCAGCCGCTCGGCCTTGCCCGGCGTCCGGTTGACCACCACCAGCTCACCGATCGCGGCCCGGCGCAGGGTGGCCGCGGCCAGCGCACCCATCGAGCCGGCACCCACGATCAGCGCCGGCCGGCCCACGAGCGACCCGAGGAACCGCTCGGCCTCGGCCAGCGCCACCGACACCAGCGACGCGCCGGCCGAGTCGATGCCTGTCTCGGTACGTACCCGCTTGCCGGCCCGCAGCGCCCGCTGGAACAGCTCGTGCAGCAGCCGGCCGATCGCATCGGTCTCCACCGCCACCTGGTAGCCGGCGCGGAGCTGGCCGAGGATCTGCGACTCGCCGACCACCATCGAGTCCAGCCCGGCGGCCACCTCGAACAGATGCTCGACCGCGGCGTCCTCGTAGTGCACGTACAGGTGGTTGGCCAGCGCGGACAGGTCCACCCCGGCCTGCCGGGCCAGCACCGTCGAGACGTCGGTCAGGCCGCCGTGGAAGCGCTCGACGTCGGCGTAGACCTCGACCCGGTTGCAGGTGGACAGCACCATCACCTCGGCCACATGCGGGCCGCCCAGCAGCTCGTGCAGCACCTTGGGCACCTCATCCGTCCCGATGCTGGCCCGCTCCAGCAGCGGAACCGGCGCGCTGCGGTGCGAGAGCCCGACGACGAGAAGCGTCATCCGACCTCCTCCAGGCCAGCCGCCTTCCGCTGCTCGTGGAAGGAGAGGATCTGCAGCTCGACGGCCAGGTCGACCTTGCGGACGTCGACGTTGCCCGGCACGGTGAGCACGATCGGCGCGAAGTTCAGGATGCTGGTGATCCCGACCGCGACCAGCTTGTCGCAGACGTCCTGGGCCGCGCCGGCTGGTGTCGCGATCACGCCGATGGAGACCACCTCGGCCTGGCACACCTCGGCGAGCGCGTTCATGCCGTGCACCTCAAGCCCGTGCAGCCGCTGGCCGATCCGGGCCGGGTCGGCGTCGAACAGCGCGACGATCCGGAACCCGCGGGTGCCGAAGCCCGCGTAGCCAGCCAGCGCGTGCCCGAGGTTGCCGACACCGACCAGGGCGACGTTGCGATGGTGGGTCAGCCCGAGCGCCCGGGAGATGTGCCCGACCAGCGTGGCCACCTCGTAGCCCACCCCGCGAGTGCCGTAGGAGCCAAGGTAGGACAGGTCCTTGCGGAGCTTCGCGGAGTTGACCCCGGCGGCCGCGGCGAGCTCCTCGCTGGACACCGTGTGGGTGCCTGCCTCGTCGAGCGCGGTCAGCGCCCGCAGGTACACGGCCAACCGGGCGACGGTGGCCTCGGGGATGGTGCGGCAGCGGTCAACCTTGGGCTCACGCTGCTCGGTCACAAGTGTTCTCCTGGCTTGCACGCACGGACAGACCCCGGCGTTTCCACCGGCGCCGTCCTGTGATAAGAGGCGGAACGTCAACCACACCGTAACGACTTGTGAACGCCTGCACAAAGTCGAGCGCCCCGAGGTGCCCGGACGTACCTGCCAAAGGCGTGTCGAGACTCACATGAACGTGTCGAGACTCACAGGAACAAGGCGTCGAGTCTCGCAAGAAGTCATAAGAAGGTAACGCACGGAGCCGGTCCCGCGACATAGGCTGACACGAGTGAGCGTCGAGCTGACCCAAGCGCGTGTGCGGCTGGCCGAGCTGGTTGCCCGGGTAGAGCAGACCGGTGAGCGAGTGACTGTGACCAGGCGGGGGCAGCCCGCCGTTGTCCTGGTCGCCCCGGATGAGCTGGCCACGCTGGAGGAGACCCTCGCGGTCCTGTCCACTCCGGACATCCTGGCCGAGCTCCGCCATGCGCAGGCGCAGGCGGCAGCCGGTGAGGTGACCGAGCTGGCCGCCGCTGGCCCCGACCCGGGAGCAGGCAGACCCGGAACGACCAGCCCAGGCCGGAGGCACCGGAGCCGGCGGGCCTAGGTCAGCCAGCGAGCGCCCGGCGCAGCCGGGAGTCCTCAACGGCGAGATGCCCGTGCTCGGCACCGTCGACCAGGACCACAGGCACCCGGTCGCCATACTCCGCACGGAGCTCCGGGTCGGTGTCGACGTCGCGCTCGTCCCACGGCACGCCGAGCTCGGCGCAGACCCGTCTCACCGCGGCCCGCGCGTCGTCGCACAGATGGCAGCCCGCCCGAGAGAGCAGCGTCACGTGCCGCATCCCTCCTCGCGGGTCAGAGGTTGCCACGCAGCGCACCCTTGCGCACCTTGCCGGTGGCCGAGTGGGGTAGTCGCGGCACGAACTCGACGCTCACCGGCAGCTTGAACCGAGCCAGGGACCGGGCTGCGAAGCTCAGCACGCCCGCGGCCGTGGGAGTGGCGCCGGGCCGCGGCACGACGTACGCCTTGACCGCCTCACCGGTCAGCTCGTCCGGCACCCCGATCACGGCGCTCTCCACGATCTCCGGATGCCGGTTCAGCACCGCCTCGACCTCGGCCGGGTAAACGTTGAAGCCGCTCACTAGCACCATGTCGACACGCCGGTCGACCAGGTGCAGCGCGCCATCGTCATCGGCGTACGCGACGTCGCCGGTGGCCCACCAGCCCGCCTGGTCCGGACCGCCGGCACCATCTGGCCAGTACCCGCTGAACAGGTTGGGCCCGCGGACCACGATCTCGCCGGGGTCGTCGTCCTCCACGACCTCGCCGTCGGCGTCCCGCAGCTCCAGCTCGACCCCGGGCAGTGGCCAGCCGACGCTGCCCGACAGGGACCTGCCTCCGACTAAGGTGCTGGTCAGCACCGGCGCGGTCTCGGTCAGCCCGTATCCCTCGTGCACCGCGATCCCGGCGCTGACCATCCGCTCGTAGGCCCGCTCCGGCAGCGGCGAGGCACCGGAGATGGCCAGCCGGACCTGGGCGAAGGCGGCGAACAGCTCCGACTCGTCCCAGGCGCCCCAGGCGGCGTACATCGGGGGCGCGCCGATCACGTTGGTGACTCCTTCCCGGGTCATCGCGGCCAGCGTGTCCGCCACGTCGAACCGCTCCACCAGCACCCCGGTGGCGCTGAACCAGGCTGCCATGCCGAGCCCCGGGTTCAGCCCGTAGATGTGGAACAGCGGCAGCACCAGCAGCACCACGTCGTCAGCGGTCATCGGCGCCGGGTCGAGGGTGGCGCACTGGGCCAGGTTGGCCAGCAGCGCCCGGTGGCTGAGCATCGCGCCCTTCGGCCGGCCGCTGGTGCCGCTGGTATAGATCAGCAGGGCCAGGTCCTCGCCGCCGCGGGTCGTGGTCACCGGCTCGGCGGGCGCGCCGGCCAGCAGGTCGTCGAAGGCCGCCGCGCCCTCCGGCGCGATCCGTCCGGACACCACGAGCTGGACGCCGGGCAGCTCGGCCCGCCCGTCGATGGTGGCCACGGTGGAGGTGACCAGCACCCGGGCGGTGGAGTCGGTGATCAGATGCTGCAGCTCCGGCAGCGTGTACCCGGTGTTGGCGGGCAGCGCCACCAAGCCGGCCCGCAGCGCGCCGAAGTAGGCCATGACGAACTCCGGGGTGTTCCCAAGCTGCAACATGACCGGTTCGCCCTCGGCCAGCCCCAGCCCGCGCAGCGCCGCGGCGGCCCGGTCCACCTGGACGTCCAGCTCGGCCCAGCTCAGCCGCCGGTCCCCGCTGACCAGGGCCACCCGGTCGCCGGCCCGCACGGCCGCGCGACGGACCAGGTCAGCGAGGTTACGGACGGCGCTGTCGACGTCGAGCTCGGCCACGATCGCAGTCTGGCACACCTCCCCAATCGGCGTCGGATGAGTCACACTCGTTGCACTCCTGTGTCAGGTCGGATGGGTGACGGGCACGTGACCAGATCGAACTCCGAGCACAAATGTTCTTTCACGTGGCGCAGGAAGTCATTCGCCCTGGCTACTACAGAGGGTATGAAGATAGTGACCGTACGGAGTTGGTCGGCTGCCCGGGGAGGACCACCAAGGGGCAACCGTCATATTCCGGGCGGCCAGTGCCAGCAGTACGACTCCGCCACGGGGCCACTGCAGGCGAGCGCGGGCCGGCGCTTAGCCTTGGCTACGGCCCGTCGACCAGAGCTGAGGAACAGATGAGCGCGTACGCCGCAGGGCACCCCCTCGGCGCAGGCTTGCGCGCACTTGTGCAAGCTGTCGAGGCCATCGGCAGACAGGCCCTCGCGGCAGCCCGGCCCCTCGCCCGAGAGATCTCGTCCGCCCCCGTCGGCATGGGCGGCGTCGCCGCGCGGCCCATGCCCCGATCCCATCAGCCCCCCCAGCGGACGACGCACCCGCTGCCGCGGGTCGGAGACACACCGGTCCCCACCGCGCCGGACCTGCCGCTGGCATACCAGCCAGCGGCACCGGCCGTCATGCCGGAGCCACCGGAGCCACCAGATCCCGGCGAGAGCGCCAACTGGCTGCTCGTCGAGCAGGCCCAGTCCGGCGACGCCGAGGCGTTCGGCCAGCTCTACGACCGCTACGTCGACCTGGTTCACCGCTACATCTACTACCGCGTCGGCGACCGCGGCAACGCCGAAGACTTCACCAGCGAAACGTTCCTGCGGGCCTGGCGCCGGATCGGCTCGGTGACCAACCAGGGCCGCGACATCGGCGCCTGGTTCATCACCATTGCCCGCAACATCGTGCTGGACCACGTCAAGTCAAGCCGTTACCGGCTGGAGATCACCACCGCCGAAATGCTGGACGCGGACACCGTCCAGGAGGGTCCGGAGGGATCGGTCCTGGACCGGCTGACCAGCGCCGAGCTGCTCCGCTGCGTCAAGCAGCTCAACGCCGAACAGCAGGAGTGCATCGTGCTGCGCTTCCTGGAAGGGCTGTCGGTGGCGGAGACTGCACAGGTGATGGGCAAGAACGAGGGCGCCATCAAGGCGCTGCAGCACCGGGCCGTACGGCGGCTGGCCACGCTGCTGCCAGAGGGGCTGCGATGATCTATGGCGTAACCCGGAAGGGTAGGTGGTCGTTGTCCGGGGTGACCACCGAGGTGGTCACGGCGCGTACTTGCTTCCCCGGAGACAGGCGATGGTTGTCATGGTGAGGTCACGCCGGGCGGGGGAGTTCGCCCGTCTGGTCGATCTTGCTGTGGATCGCCAGAGCACCGAGGCGGCCAGATACTTTGCCGAAGATTCGCGCACCACGGAGCTGCTCACCGTAGCCCATGCGCTGCGTGAGGTCCGTCTCGACGCGGGGCCTGACCCAGAGTTCGCCCAGCGGCTCCGGCGTCGGCTGGTGGCGGTCGCCAGCGTCAAGCCGCCAGAGCTGGTCGATGAGGCGACCCAGCCCGTGCCGCGACCGCGCAACCCACTGAGCCTGGCCAGGGGCGGTGCCGGCCTCAGGGGCAGTGCGCACCGTCCGGCGGCACACCGCTCCAGGCCACAGCGCAGTCCGAAGCTGGCGTTCCTGGCCGGCACGCTGGCGGCGATGGTGCTGGTCACCGGCCTGACCATGTTGGCAAGCAGCCGGGCGCTGCCAGGTGACGCGCTCTACGCGCTCAAGCGCAGCAGCGAGCACCTGGAGCTGGCCCTGGTGCATGACCCGAAGGAGCGGGGGCTGCGCCAGCTCGGCTTCGCCCAGACCAGGCTGGGCGAGGTGCAGAAGCTCCTCGGCCGGGGCGGAGTCCCGCTCGACCCGCGGGCCCGGACTGGCCCGGACGGTGAGCCGCTGGCCACGGGGGACACCTCGCTGGTCAGCCAGGTGCTGCGGGACATGGACAGCGACACCCTCCAGGGCGTCCGGCTGCTGATGACGTACGCCGTGCAGAAGTCGGTCGACGCGCCGCTGGCCACGCTGTCCGGGTGGGCTACCGACCAGCGGGCCGAGCTCAGCTCGGTGCTGGCGCTGCTGCCCGAGCCGGCCAGCGCGCAGGCGCGTGAGTCGCTGGTCCTGCTGGACCGGCTGACGACGCGGATCCAGCAGCTCCGTGGCGGGCTTGCGTGTAGCTGCCTCACCGGCAGGACGGTGGACGACCTCGGGCCGGTGCCGTGCTCGCCATGTGTGCCGCTGGTCGCACCGACTACGCCTGAGGGTTCGTCGGGGCAGCGTTCCGGGGGTCCGTTGGCGCCCGTGCCAGGTGGCCCCTCCGGCACATCCACGCCGCTGGTACCAGGCCTGCCGAACGGGTCGGGCGCGCCGGCTCCCACCCGGCCGGGCACGCTGCCCACGGTGCCAGCGGGGCAGGGCACCACTCCTCCGCCGTTGCTGCCGTTGCCGCCGATATTTGGGGGATGACGGCGTTCCTCGGTCCCCCCAGGTGCGTCGCCTCCTGCATTAGGCTCGTAGCGGACTCGGTAGCACCGCGTCATTGAGCTGCGTCATCGGACCTGCGCCACCGGACCGCGCCGTCGTACCGGATGCAGCCGTGCTGGACACAGCCGTGCGGGGGCTACCGGGGTGCCAGCGAGCCGATGAGGAGGACCGCGCCGTGCGCCGACTGCCCTGGCGCGGCCGAGACAGCCGGGACGCGCGGGCGGTGCTTGCCGGAACGGCAGCAGCAGCCGTGGCCGAGGTGGAGGTCGCGCTCACGGTCCCACCGGACCGCACCGCCGCGGCGTTCTTTGACGTCGACAACACGATGATGATGGGCGCGTCGATCTTCCACTTCGCCAAGGGCCTGGCGGCGCGCAAGTTCTTCCGGACCAGCGACCTGACGTCGTTCGCCTGGCATCAGGTGAAGTTCCGGGTTGGCGGCAAGGAGTCGCGGGAGGGCATGCACGCGGCCCGCGAGTCCGCGCTCGCGTTTGTCGCCGGCAAGCCAGTGGACGAGATCGTCCGGCTCGGCGAGGAGATCTACGACGAGCTGATGGCGGAGCGGATCTGGTCCGGCTCGTACGCGCTGGCCAAGACGCACCTGGACGCCGGGCAGCGCGTGTGGCTGGTCACCGCGACTCCGGTCGAGCTCGCCTCGATCATTGCGCACCGACTCGGCCTGACCGGGGCGCTCGGCACCGTCTCCGAGGTGCGGGACGGTGTCTACACCGGCCGGCTGGTCGGCGAGGTGCTGCACGGCCCGGCCAAGGCGGCTGCGGTACGCGCGCTGGCCGTCCGGGAGGGTCTGGACCTGGCCCGCTGTACGGCGTACAGCGACTCAGTGAACGACCTGCCCATGCTGACCGCCGTGGGTCACGCGGTGGTGGTCAACCCGGATCCCAGCCTGCGCTCGGAGGCCCGCCAGCGGGGTTGGCAGATCCGCGACTTCCGCACCGGGCGCAAGGCAGCCCGGGTCGGCATCCCGTCAGTGCTGGGTGCCGGCGCGATCGCCGGGGTCGTCGCTGGCGCGGTGGCGATTCGGCGTCGGCGTCCGGCGAGCGGGTAGGGTCGGAGCGGCGCGGTCTCGGGCGCGGCCAGCACCGGGCCGACCGGTGCCAGTCCTCGCCACCGCGGTGCCACCCTGGCCGCCAGCGGTCGTCAGCGGAAGGCGGTCCGGCGCCGTTGCAGCAGGCGGTAGAGGGTCTGCTGGATGGTCTCGCGGACCTGGTCGGTCAGGTTAAAGACCAGCATCGGGTCATCGGCGTGCTCGGTCAGCCGCGCTGTCTCGATCGGCTCGCCAAACTCGATCAGCCACTTGCTCGGCAGCGGCAGCAGCCCGAGCGGCCCGAGCCAGGGAAACGTCGGGGTGATCGGGAAGTACGGCAGGCCGAGCAGCCGGGCCAGCAGCGTGGCGTTGCCGAGCATCGGGAAGATCTCCTCCGAGCCCACCACCGCGCACGGGATGATCGGCACACCGGTCTTCAACGCCGCCGTGACGAAACCGCCCCGGCCGAAACGCTGCAGCTTGTACCGCTCGGAGAACGGCTTGCCGATCCCCTTGAACCCCTCCGGCCACACCCCGACCAGCTCGCCGAGGCGCAGCAGCCGCTCGGCGTCGGGGTTGCAGGCCAGCGTGTTGCCCCCCTTGCGGGCGTACTCGCCCAGCCCGGGGGTGGAGAAGACCAGGTCCGCGCCGAGACCACGCAGGAACCGCCGGCTCGGATGCTCGTCGTGTAGCGCAAGGTGCACCATCACCGAGTCGATCGCGACCATGGTGCCGGCGTGGTTGGCCACCACCAACGCGCCGCCCTGGTCCGGCACGTGCTGCAACCCGGCCACCTCGACCCGCCACCACATCTTGTACAGCGGGCGGAACAGCGGCATCAGCACGTTCTCGGTCAGCTCCGGGTCGAACCCGAAGTCATCGACCTCGTACTGACCGGTCAGCCGGCGCCGCAGGAACGCCAGCCCGCGGGTGACCCGCTCCTCCCAGTCCTGCTCGACGGCCAGCGTCCCGGGCGTGCTGGTCATCGGCTGGCCCGGTCACCGGCGGTACCGTCCGGGTGGCCGCCGGGTCGCGGCCGACCGACCAGGCCGGCCAGGGTGCGCTCGATCCGCCCGACCAGGGCAGGGTCGACAACCGCGCGCAGCCCGGACGACTGGACGAAGTCGTCGAACGCCTCGGCGGTCGTGTACTTCGGCGTGTAGCCGAACTCGTTCTTCAGCCGGGTGTTGTCCACGACCCGGCCGTAGTGCAGGTAGCGCACGTTCTCCGGGGGGTAGGTGACCAGCTTGGACCGCCGGGTCAGCCCGGCCAGCAGGTTCATCGCCGGCTTGACCACCGGCAGCATCAGCCGGCCAGCCCGCCGGATCGCCTGGGACAACGTGAGAATGCCGTCGCCCGCGACGTTGTAGGTGCCGGGGCGGTCCTCGGTGGCGGCCAGCCGGAGGATCTCCAGCGCGTCGTCCTCGTGCAGGAGCTGGACTCGCGGGTCGTAGCCGAGCACGGTCGGCACCACCGGGCGGGAGAGGTACCGGGTCAGCGGCGAGTCCACGTGTGGCCCGATGATGTTCGAGAACCGCAGCACGGTCAGCGCGACGTCCGGCCGGCGCCGGCCGAAGCCTCGCACGTAGCCCTCGATCTCGACCGCGTCCTTGGCCCAGCCGGCGGGCAGCGGCACCCGCGGCTCGGTGTCCTCGGTGAACAGCGCCGGGTCACGCGGCGAGGCGCCGTACACCGCGGTGCTGGACTTGACGACCAGCCGGCGCACCGCGGCGGACTTCTGGCAGGCGGCGAGAAGCTGCATGGTGCCGATGACGTTCATCTCCTTGGTCGGCACCCGACCGGCCACCGCGCCCGGCGTGGAGGTGATGCTCATGTGCACCACGGTGTCCACCGCCGCGGTCGCGATCACCTTGGCGATCAAGGGGTTACGGATGTCCGCCCGGACGAACTCCGTCCGGCCGAGCATGCCGGCCACCTCCCGGTCGGGCGGGGCGGTGTCAACCCCGATAACCCGCTCGACGTCCGGGTCGGCAGCCAGCCTGGCGGCCAGCCGACCACCGAGGCTCCGGCTGACGCCGGTCACCAGGACAACCTTGGGCGGCATCGGCACTCCCCCATCCAGGCTTCGAACCGGATCGTACCTAGAGGACTGCGGGACCGGATACGGTCAGTGAGCAAATACACGCGGATTGGTGACAGACCGATCCCCCGTCCAGGGGGGCCGACTACTTCTTGTTGCGACGCTGGACCCGCGTCTTCTTCAGTAGTTTGCGGTGCTTCTTCTTCGCCATACGCTTGCGGCGCTTCTTGATGACTGAACCCATGTACGAACCCCTTGACAGTGATCGAGGACGACGTCCCCCGAAGGTTACCGGTTGATCATCAGCCGCCTCACCCGCAGCCACGGTCCGTCCACAACCTCTTTGCCCTCAAACGGCGGCCTCAACCGGCCTCGATGAAGGCATCGCGCAGGTAGTCGTGCACCGCCTTCTCCGGCACGCGGAACGAGCGGCCCACCCGGACCGCGGTCAGCTCCCCCGAGTGCACCAGCCGGTACACCGTCATCTTGGACACTCGCATCACCGCCGCCACCTCGGCAACGGTCAGGAACCTCACCTCCGCCAGGCTAGGCTCCGGCCGCGGCGCCTCGGCGGCGTCACCCCGGGTCGGCCCAGCGGACCCGGCCACCCGCCCCGGTCGGGGCGCGTCAGACGTGGACATGCGTCACCGCACCTTCGACACGTGTCGGGCCGCCGGCTTCCCCTCCGGCGAGCGTTGACGCGCACGTGCTGCCTCTGAGCGTAGCGGGACCACTGTGACCACTGCGATACGCAGTCCGAGCGGTCTTCTCGCCCTCTCGGGCCGGGCCGGCGACGGCCTGACGCTACTCGTGCACCCGGCCAAGCTCTCGGCTGCGGTCCCGGGCGGCTTCGATGGCGGTGATCAGGGCTGCCCGGACCCGGTGGTTCTCCAGCTCGCGGATGGCGCTGATCGTCGTACCGGCCGGGGAGGTGACCGCCTCGCGCAGCGTGACCGGGTGCTCGCCGGAGTCCCGCAGCATCACCGCGGCACCCAGCGCGGCCTGCACGATCAGGTCGTGCGCCACCGCCCGGGGCAGGCCAAGCAGGATGCCGGCGTCGGTCATCGCCTCGACCAGGTAGTAGAAGTACGCCGGCCCGCTGCCGGACAGTGCGGTCACCGCGTCCTGCTGCGACTCCGGCACCCGGACCACCTTGCCCACCCGGGACAGCAGCTCCTCGACCAGGGCCAGGTGTCCCTCGGCCGCGTACGGGCCGGCCGAGACCGCGCTCATCGCCTCGTCCACCAGCACCGGAGTGTTCGTCATCACCCGGACCACCGGCACGCCGTCGGCCAGCCGCTTGCCGAAGTACGCCGTCGGGATACCGGCCGCGAAGGACACCACCAGGTTGCTCGGCGTCACCATCGGGGCCAGCTCGTCGAGCAGCGCGTCGATGTCCTGCGGCTTGACGGTCACCAGCAGCACCTCGGCCAACGCGGCGGCCTGCCGGTTGTCGACCGCGCGGACGCCGTACCGCTCGGTCAGCAGCACGGCCCGCTCCGCCCGCCGGGCGCTGAACAGCACGTCGGATGCCGGGGTGCCGGCCCGCAGCATGCCGGACAGGAGCGCCTCACCGAGCTTGCCGGCGCCGAGTACCGCGAGTGTCGTCGTCATCTGGTGCTCACCATCGAACGCAGGAAGAAGGTCAGGTTGGCCGGTCGCTCGGCCAACCTGCGCATCAGATATCCATACCACTCGTCCCCGTAGGGCACATATACCCGCACCGTCTCACCCCGGCCGGCAAGCCGCTTCTGCTCCTCCGGCCGGACGCCGTACAGCATCTGGTACTCGTACGACCCCCGCTCCCGCCCGTACCACCGGGCCCGCTCCGCCGCGATCGCGAGCAGCCGTGGGTCGTGCGTGGCGACCATCGGGTAGCCCGAGCCGGCCAGCAGCACCTTCAGGCAGCGCACGTACGACCGGTCGACGTCGAACGGGTCGGCGTAGGCGACCTCGGCCGGCTCGTTGTAGGCGCCCTTGCACAGCCGCACCCGGGAGCCGGCATAGGCGAGCTCGCGGCAGTCGGTCTCGGTCCGCCTCAGGTACGCCTGCAGCACCGCGCCGGTGCTCGGGTGATCCCGGCGAAGCTCGGCCAGGATGGCCAGCGTCGAGTCGGTGGTGGTGTGGTCTTCCATGTCGAGGGTCACCGTCGTGCCGGCGGCCTCGGCGGCGGCGCAGATCTCCCGGGCGTGCTCGATGGCGAGCCGCGGGTCCAGCGCCTGCCCGATGGCGGACAGCTTCACGCTGAGCTCCGTGCTACCGGTCAGGCCCTCCACGGCGAGCCCGGACAGCAGGGCGAGGTATGCCTTGGCGTTGGCCGCCGCGTGCTCCCGCTCGGTGGTGTCCTCACCGAGCCGGTCCAGGGACACGGCGAGCCCCTGGCCGGTCAGCTCGTGGCTGACCCGGATGGCATCATCAACACCCGCGCCGGCCACGAAGCGCCGTACCACGCTCCGGCTGACCGGGGCGGCCGTGACGAGCCGTTTGAGGCGCTCGTTGCGGGCGGCCGCGAGGATCACGCTACGCAGCATGCCGTCAGGGTACGGACTAGCTCGGGACGGCGACCCGGGCGCAGGCCAGGTGCAGGCGGGTGAAGGCCAGCGCCTCGGCCAGGTCGGCCTCGCGCTCCTCCCGGCTGACCGCCCGGCGGGTGTTCACCTCGACCACGACCGAGCCGGTGAACGCCCGCTGGGCGAGCATCTCCAGCACCGCTGCGCACGGCTGGCTGCCCCGTCCGGGGATGAGATGCTCGTCGCGCAGCGCGCCGGTGCCGTCGGCCATGTGTACGTGGCCAAGCCGGTCACCCATCAGCTCCAGCATCCTGATCGCGTCGGACCTGGACACGGCGGTGTGCGACAGGTCCAGGGTGTAGCGCTGGTGGTCCTCCATCATGGGGTCCCAGTCCGGCGCGTACGCCGAGACCTCCCGGCCACGCACCCGCAGCGGAAACATGTTCTCCACCGCGAAGATCACGTCGGTCTCGCCGGTCATCCGTTCGATCCCGCGGGTGAAGTCCCGAGCGTAGTCGCGCTGCCAGCGGAACGGCGGGTGAACGACGACACACCTGGCGCCGAGCCGCTCCGCGACCTGCCTGGCCTTGACCAGCTTGCCCCACGGGTCGGTGCCCCAGACCCGTTGGGTGATCACCAGGCACGGCGCGTGCACGGCCAGGATCGGCACGCCGTAGTAGTCGGACAGCCGGCGCAGCGCCTCAGGATCCTGGCTGATCGGATCGGTCCAGACCATCACCTCGACGCCGTCGTACCCCAGCCGCGCGGCGATGTCGAAGGCCGCGGCGGTGGACTCGGGGTAGACCGACGCGGTCGACAAGCCGACACGAGCGGACGGCACCAAAACCGGGGGGGTCGGGCGGGGGCTCACAATCGGCCAGCCTACGCCGAGTTACCAGCGGGTACCGGGTCAGCGCGTGAACGTCACACGATGTGCTCGGATCCGTAACACGCATGCGCAGGACCGTGGCCGCGTTAACAGCAAGGTGGGTTTCATCCCATTTTGTAGGTGTATCTGTGGATGACCATCCAAATCGATCTCTGGGAGCCGCCGTGAGCCAGACCCGTGAGGCGATCGAGGTCACCGCTGCCCACACGTCGATCGTGCTCCGCCGGCTGCTGGCCAGCCCGAACCCACCCAACCCGGACCTGGGCACCCGCTGAGGCGGGCGGACCTCGTCGTCGAGGGCTGCTCCTGGCGGCAGCAGGTCACCCGAGCTGATCGTCGACATGGCACCCTCGCCAGCTCTCGCCCCGCTGGAACGACCGCACCACCGGATGGCCGGTCATTGCTCCATGATCGCGCCTTCTCCTCGCCTTACCCTCATTTTCTTCGGTACGGGCGACTCTTTGGCACGGGCCGACTCTTTTGCCACCGGACGACGCAGGAGGAGGTGGGCCACGGTGCATGGGCTCGAAGGTGGGCTCGGCGTGGTGCTGCTGGTGGCATCCGCCGCGATCGTGGCCGGGGTCGCCCGGAAGCTGAGCTGGTCTGCGCCCTTGCTGTGTGTCCTGGTCGGGCTGGCCGCCTCGATGCTGCCCGGCATCCCGGAGGACCGGATCCGGATCGCCCCGGACGTCGTACTGTCGCTGGTGCTGCCCCCGCTGCTGTTCTCCGCGGCGCTGGACAGCTCGTTCGTGAACTTCCGTAAGAACCTGCGGCCGATCGGGCTGCTGTCGGTCGGCTTGGTCCTCTTCACCGCGCTGAGCGTGGGCGTGGTGATGGCCGCCGTGGTCCCCGATATGCACTTCGTCGTCGCCTGCACGCTGGGCGCGATCGTCGCTCCGCCGGACGCCGTCGCGGCTACCGCGATCGCCCGCAAGCTCGGGCTGCCGCGGCGGATGGTGGTGATCCTAGCCGGCGAGAGCCTGGTCAACGACGCCACGGCGCTGACCGCGTACCGGGTGGCGGTGGCCGCCACGATGGGCACCGGGTACTCCTTCGCCGACGCGGCCGGGGTCTTCCTGCTGGCCGCGGCCGGCGGGGTGGCGATCGGGCTCGTAGTGGCCACCGCCGTCAACTGGCTGACCAGGAGGCTGCGTGACGCCGTGCTGGAGAACACCCTGATCCTGCTGGCGCCGTTCCTCGCCTACGTGCCGGCCGAGTCGCTGCATGCCTCCGGCGTGCTGGCCGTGGTGGTGGCCGGGCTGAGCATCGGGCACCACGCGCCGCGCACGGCGACGTACGCCGGCAGGCTGCAGGCGAGTGCCATCTGGAAGATGGTCGACTTCCTGCTGGAGTCGTCGGTGTTCCTGCTGATCGGGCTGCAGTTGCGTGCGGTGGCCCGGGAGGGGACGGTGGGGGTGTCCGTCGGTGAGCTCGCGACCTGGGTGTCGGTCGCGGTGCTGGTGGTGATCGCGACCCGGTTCATCTGGGTTTTCCCGGCCACGCTGGTGCCCCGGCTGCTGTCCCGGCGCCTGCGTGAGCGAGACCCCGCGCCGCACTGGCGGTTCATGGTGGTCGAGAGCTGGGCCGGCATGCGTGGGGTGGTGTCGATCGCGGCGGCGTACGCGCTGCCGGTGAGCTTCCCGGAGCGCAACCTGATCATCTTCCTTACCTTCGGGGTGGTGATCTCCACCCTGGTGCTGCACGGGTTCACGCTGCCGTGGCTGATCCGCCGGCTCGGTGTGGTCGCGGACAGCGAACGCAAGGCGGACGACCTGGCCGAGGCGGCGGCCCAGCATGCCGCGATCGGCACCTCGCTGTCCCGGCTGGACGAGATGCTCGCCGCGGCCGGTCCGGAGGTGCCCGAGGAGGTGGTGGCCCGGCTGCGCGAGCGGGCCGAGCTGCGCAGCTTCGGGGCCTGGGAGCGGCTGGGCGGCGGCGCGGACACTTCCACCCCCGAGCCCCCGACCGCGACGTACCGCCGGCTTCGCCGGGAGATGCTGGAGACCGAACGCCAGGTCTTCGTCGAGCTGCGCGACGCCGGCCGGATCGACGACGAGGTGATGCGCCGGGTGCAGCGCGAGCTGGATCTGGAGGAGGCCATGATCGCCCGCGACTGACGCGGGCTGGCCTCGGCCGGAACGGCCCTCGGCCGTACACGCCGTCGGGGGCCGTACACACCTTCGGGGGAAAGGCGCCGAACCGCGGCCTGCCTGGGCGCGGCGGCCGCCGTCGGCGTACACGATGGACGTATCGCACCTACCCTCGTTTCCGGAGCCGATTGTGAGCCGCTTGGTCCTTGCCGTCGTCACGAGCCTGGCCGCGCTCGCGGCCAGCGCGGCCTGCGGCGTGCCATCCGAAACGACGCCGGGCGGCACGACGACGGCCGGTCCCACGGGAAGGCCCACGTCGAAGCCGCTGCCGCGGATGCCCAACGTCGTCGGACGAAACCTGCAGGATGCTCAGGACGCGCTGCAGGCTGCCGGGGTGGGCTTGCTGTCCCAGTCGCACGACGCGACCGGCCAGGGCCGGCACCAGGTTCTCGACCGCAACTGGCAGGTGTGCGACCAGAAACCCAAGGCTGGCCAGCCGGTGCCCGCCGATGTGCTGCCCGACCTCGGCGTCGTACGGGTCACCGAGACATGCCCCTGACACTGGATGGGCCGGCGGCTAGGTGGGCCGGCGCTAGGTGGGCCGGATCGCGAACGCGGCGGGCAGCACCGTGATCGCCACACCGACCGCGACTACGACGGCGGAGGTGAACAGGTCCAGCTCGCCGCCGGTCTGCCGACGCCGGATCCACGATGCCCCGGCGTGCAGGCCCACCAGCACCACCCCCGAGCCGGCCGCCGCGACGTACGGCTGGGTTTCCCACAGCGAGTGGAACCCGAGCCACAGGCCCAGGCCGAGACAGGCCGCGAACACCGTCTCCACCACGAACATCAGCCAGTCGCGCGCCAGGGACCGGCTGGCGCGCTCGTCGTCCTCGTCGTGGTTGGCGGCAGGCCGGCTCGGCCGGTCGGCCAGATCCGGTGGCTCTGGCCTGCGTGGCGACGCTGTGCCGGCTGCGGGCCTGGCGCTCTGCACCGGCCGGACCGCAGCCGGTTCGGCGAGGTTGGGACGGGCCTGGACGGGCCTGGAGTCGGCCGGACCGGGCAATGCCGGCCGTACCGGCGCGGAGCCGTTGGACACCGCGCCCTGTGGCGTCGGGCCCTGTGGCATTAGGCCCTGTGGCGTCGGGCCCTGTGGCATTAGGCCCTGTGGCGTCGGGCCCTGTGGCGTCGGGCCCTGCGGAACGGCGGCAGGCCGGATCGGCGTGGACTGTACCGTGCGCGGCGAGACCGAACCATTGCGTGGCCCGGTGAGCCGGGCCGACTCGGCCAGATGCGGCCGGTCTGACGGCACGGCGGCCGGCTGCGGTAGGAACGGTTGCTGCGCTGGCCGGAGCCGTTCCGCGACCAGAGGTGGCACCGGGCTGGCCGGCTGGGGACGGGCAGGGGCGCGCGTCGGCGGGGCCGGCGGCTCGACGGGCGCTAGCGGCGGCCTCGTCGGCCCGTCCCGGGTCAGCTCGGTCCGCGACGGCCCGGTGCGCTCCGGCACACGCGACGGCTCAGTGCGTTCCAGCGCGTGCGGCGGCTCGATATGCTCCCGGGCCGGCGGGGGCTGGGTGCGCTCGTGGGCCCGTCCGTCGTCGGCCGGCCGCCGGTAGGGAAACATCATCCGCTCCGGTGGCGGCGGGATGGTGGGCTCCTCGGTCCGCTCCCGTCGCCGTCGCCGTCGGGACTCAGGAAGTTCTATGCCCGCCTCACGAAGCAGATCGGAGGCCGGGCGCGAGCTGGCCGGTTCCTCGTCTTCGGACCTCGTATGTCGCGCCATATGGGTGTCCCTACGTCCCATCCAGCCAGTCAAGGCGCCGCAGGATGATACCCTCCCGCAGCGCCCACGGACAGATCTCCACGTACTGCACCCGGCATTGCCGCATAACCGACTCGGCAACGACCGCTCCGGCCAACAACTGATGTGCCCGCGCGGCGCTGACACCATCCAGCTCCGCTAGGTCGGCCGAAGACATCCGCGAGATGAACCCGATCACCTGCCTCAAACCGTCGATGGTCAGCACCCGGGAGGCCCGGGGCCCCGCGCTTGATGGCGCCGAACCGGTCAGCCGAGCCAACGAGCGGAACGTCTTGGAGGTCGCGGCCACCCGGTCTGGGCGGTCGACCTCCCTCAGTCGGGGTACAACGGTACCAACCAACTCGTCGACATAGTCCCGCAGCATCCCGAGCGCGGCTCTGGTAGGCGGGTCTCCGTCCAGCCGCTCGCGGGTCAACCGGCCGGCGCCCAAGGGCAGCGACTCGGCGATCTCGGGCTCCTCGTCAATCCCGCAGGCGACTTCGAGCGAGCCGCCGCCGATGTCCAGGACCAGCAGCTGCCCGGCGCTCCAGCCGAACCACCGGCGCACCGCGAGGAAGGTGAGCCGCGCCTCCGCCGTGCCGGTCAGCACTGCCAGGTCGACCTGGGTCTCCTTTCGGACCCGGTCCAGCACCGCAGTCGAGTTGCCCGCGTCGCGCAGCGCCGAGGTGGCGAACGCAAGCAGGTCATCGCAGCCGAGCCGGGCGGCGCTGTCCCGCGCCTGTGCCACCGACTTGATCAACGCCTGGGCGCCGGCCGGCGCGATCAGCCCGGAGGCATCCACATGCTCGGCGAGCCGGAGCACCGACTTCTCCGAATAGGTCGGCGTCGGGTGCGCGCCACGGTGGGCGTCGACGATGAGCAGGTGCACAGTGTTCGAGCCAACATCGAGCACGCCGAGCCGCATGCGCCGACGGTAGCGTCCCCTGGTCTCGCGAGCAGCCAGTCACGCTCGACCGTGGCCCGTGTGGTCACCTTTCGTTGCCTCCGTCCCCCGTGTGGTCACCTACGCACGTTGTGGTGACCTGTTGGGGGCTGGAGGCAACGATAGTCACCACAACGTGCGTAGGTGACCACACGGGGGACGGACGGAACGAAAGGTCACCACAACGCGTATAGGTGACCACACGGGACGGCGGGCGCTGGCCGGGGTGGCCGGCGGGCAGCGCCTATGGTGGTTATCGTGAGCACCACAGAGGTGGGTCTTGACTTTCCCCGCGAGTGGGTGGAGTTCACCGACCCGGCCGACCCAGCGCACCTGATCCGTGCGGACCTCACCTGGCTTTGCTCGTCTTGGTCCTGCATCTTCGGCCGGGGCTGCCACGGGATTCTGGCCGACCGGCCGGACGACGGCTGCTGCAGCCACGGCGCGTTCTTCTCCGACCCGGCGGACGAGAAGCGGGTGCGCGCCGCGGCGGCCGAGCTCACCGCGGACATCTGGCAGTACCACCCCGGCCGGCGGGCCCGCCGGCTCACCGTGACGGACACCGTCGGCGAGAACACCAACCGGCGGCGCACCCGGACCGTCGAGGGCGCCTGCGTCTTTCTCAACCGGCCCGGCTTCGTCGGCGGCGCGGGCTGCGCGCTGCACCTGCTGGCGCTGCGCACCGGCCGCAACCCGATAACGACCAAGCCGGACGTCTGCTGGCAGTTGCCGATCCGCCGCGAGCAGGACTGGATGGACCGGATCGACGGCACCCGGGTGCTGCTGTCCACGCTGACCGAGTTCGACCGGCGGTCCTGGGGGGAGGGCGGGCACGACCTGCACTGGTGGTGCACCTCCTCGCCGGAGGCGCACGGCGGCGGCGAAAAGCTGTACGTCTCCTACCGGCCGGAGCTCACCGCGCTGGTCGGCCCCGCGGCGTACGGCGAGCTGGCCCGGCTGTGCGCCGCCCGGCTGGCCCGCGGCGGGCTGGTCGCCGTACACCCCGCCGAGCCCCACCGTGCCGGCGATCATCGAGCTGTTGCCCCGATCAGAGATCAACAAGCGGCAACAGCTCGATGATCGCGGGGGACGCCCCGGGCGCTCAGGAGGTCTCGAACTTGTAGCCGAGACCGCGGACGGTGAGCAGGTGCCGCGGGTTGGACGGGTCCGGCTCCAGCTTGGCCCGCAGCCGCTTCACGTGCACGTCCAGCGTCTTGGTGTCGCCGACGTAGTCCGCACCCCAGACCCGGTCGATGAGCTGTCCACGGGTCAGCACCCGGCCGGCGTTGCGCAGCAGCAGCTCCAGCAGGTCGAACTCCTTCAGCGGCATCGGCACCCCGTCGCCGTTTACCGTGACCACGTGCCGGTCCACGTCCATCCGCACCGGCCCCGCCTCCAGCACGGCCGCGACCAGCTCCTCGGGCTCGGTCCGGCGCCGCAGCACCGCCCGGATCCGGGCCACCAGCTCACGCGAGGAGAACGGCTTGGTGACGTAGTCGTCCGCACCGAGCTCCAGCCCGACGACCTTGTCGATCTCCGAGTCACGGGCGGTCAGCATGATGACCGGCACGTTCGACCTGGACCGCAACATGCGGCACACCTCGGTGCCGGACAGGCCGGGCAGCATCAGGTCGAGCAGCACCAGGTCGGCACCGCTGCGGTCGAACTCCGACAGCGCGTCCGGCCCGGTCGGCGCCACCGACACCTCGAAGCCTTCGCGCCGCAGCATGTAGGACAGCGCCTCAGAGAACGACTCCTCGTCCTCGACCACCAGCACGCGGGTCACGCGGTACCTTTCAGGTTGGCCGCCGTCCGACGGTTGGCGGAACGGGTCTCCGGCGCGGGCAGGTCGGTGGGGCCGGGCACGGCCGCCGGCAGCCGGAGGGTGAACGTCGAACCGGAGCCTTCCACGCTCCACACGCTGACGCCACCGCCGTGGTTGCTTGCGATGTGCTTGACGATGGCCAGGCCGAGACCGGTGCCACCGGTGGCCCGGGAGCGGGCCGGGTCGGCCCGGTAGAACCGCTCGAACACCCGTTCCAGCTCGGCCTCCGGGATCCCGATGCCCTGGTCGCTGACCGAGATCTCGACCGTGTTGCCGCCGTCGGAGTCACCCTGGCTGGTCCGCCGCAGCCGCATGCCGACCGCGATCCGGGTGCCCGCCGGGCTGTAGGCGACGGCGTTGTCGACCAGGTTGACCAGCGCGGTGACGAGCTGGCGTTCGTCGCCACGCACGGCCAGCCCGCGTTCGCCGCCAGAGACCACGGTGATGCCGGCCTTCTCGGCGGCTAGCCGGGTGCGGTCGACCGCCTCGGTCACCACCCGCTCCACCGAGACGATGTGCGCCGACGGCAGCGGGTCGGCGCCCTGCAGCCGGGACAGCTCGATCAGCTCGGTGACCAGCCGGCCGAGCCGGCCGCCCTCGTGCTGCATCCGCTCGGCGAACCGGCGCACCTCGGCCGGCTCGTCCGCGGCGTCCGCCACCGCCTCGGCGAGCAGGGTCAGCGCGCCCACCGGGGTCTTCAGCTCGTGGCTGACGTTGCCCACGAAGTCCCGCCGTACTGCCTCCAGCCGGCGCGACTCGGTGACGTCCTCGACCAGCAGCGCCACGTGGCCCTCCTCGTCCAGCGGCACGACGTGCGCGACCACCGCGAGCGGCCCGCGGCCGAGCCGCCCGCAGGGCAGATCGACGACGACGTTGCGCTGGGCGTGCTCGGCCCGCACCTCATCGGCCAGCCGGCGCAGGTCGTCGACGGCGAGCCGGCCGCCGCGTACCACGGCCATCCCGCGGGCCGCCGCGTTGGCCAGCACGACGTCTCCGGAGCTGTCCACCACCACCGCGCCGTGCCGGATCACCTCGAGCATCCGGCGGGCCAGCTCGGCAGTCACCGAGGTGGTCCGGACCGGGGCGAGCGGATCGGCCAGGTGTGCCCCGGCCAGCTCCGTCTGGGTGGCCGCGGTCAGCCGGGTCGCCGTCAGGCGCGCCGCCAGCCGGGGAGCCACCCGACCGGCCCCACCGGTCCGGGCGAGCGCGCGCCGCGACCCGACCGCGTACGCGGCGGCGATCCCGACGAGCAGCGCGACGGCGGCAAGGGCAAGGTCCACGGTGGCGATGGTATGCACCGCATGGCCGTTCCCGGCATCATCGAACCGGGGCCGGCAGGAAGGGTCACACCCGCACCGCGAAGTGTTCACCGTTCATATGGTGAGTGTTCACCGACCGTGAGAAGACTGCCCGCGGCGAGATAGTCTCCGCAGCACAAACACGACCGGGAGCTCTCTCATGCGCCAGATGTTTCATGCGGAGCTGGACAGCATCTCCGCCGCTGTGGTGGAGATGACCACGATGGTGTCGGCCACCTTGGAGCGGGCCACCGAGGCCCTGCTGGAGGCGGACGTGTCGCTGGCCGAGTCGGTGATCTCCTCCGGTCCCGCGATCGAGGACGCCTACGAGGCGCTGGAGGACAAGGCGATCGACCTGCTCGCCCGGCAGTCGCCGGTGGCCGGCGACCTGCGGATCATCGTGGCCGGGCTGCGCGGCGTCTCGGACCTGGAGCGGATGGGCGGCCTGGCCCGGCATATCGCGAAGATTGCCCGGCTGCGGTACCCGCAATGTGCGGTGCCCGAGTTGATGCGCGAGACCATTCAGGAGATGTCCAGTGCCGCGCTGTCGATCGCGCGGAAGGCGGCCGAGGTGGTGGAGTCCCGCGACACCAAGCGGGCGCTGGAGCTGGAGGTCGACGACGATCGGATCGACACCCTACGGCGGTCCCTGTTCGAGACCATGTTGTCGCCAGACTGGGCCTACGGGGTCGAGCCGGCAATCGACATGGCACTGGTCGGACGGTACTACGAGCGCTTCGCTGACCATGCCGTCGAGGTGGCCCGGCTGGTGATCTACATGGTCACCGGCGAGAAGGCCCGCCTCCTGCTGGCCGAGACCCGAGCGGCCACCAAGTAGCCGCTGTCACAACCGGGGCATCCCTCGCTTACCCCGTTCCTGGGGTTGGGCCTGCCGAGCGGCTGCGGGATACTCCCTGCACAGCACCATCGACCTGTACGCGGGAGGACCACCATGCCCATCGCAACGCCCGAGGTGTACGCCGAGATGCTGGACCGGGCCAAGGCCGGTGGTTTCGCCTATCCAGCGATCAACGTCACCTCCTCCGAGACGCTGAACGCCGCGCTCCAGGGCTTTGCCGAGGCCAGCAGCGACGGCATCGTGCAGGTGTCGACCGGCGGCTCGGAGTTCCTGTCCGGCCAGTACGTCAAGGACATGGTCACCGGCTCGGTGGCCTTCGCGGAGTTCGCGTCCGTGGTCGCGGCGAAGTACCCGGTGAACATCGCGCTGCACACCGACCACTGCCCCAAGAACAAGCTGGACGGATTTGTCCGGCCGCTGCTGGAGATCTCGGCCGAGCGGGTGGCGTCTGGCCAGGAGCCGCTGTTCCAGTCCCACATGTGGGACGGGTCGGCCATCCCGCTGGACGAGAACCTGCGGATCGCCGCCGAGCTGCTGGACAAGTGCGCCAAGGCCCGGATCATCCTGGAAATCGAGATCGGCGTGGTCGGCGGCGAGGAGGACGGCGTCGTCGGGGCCAGCGACGAGAAGCTGTACTCCACGCCCGAGGACGCGCTGCTGACCGCCGAGATCCTGGGCACCGGGGAGAAGGGCCGGTACATCGTCGCGGCGACGTTCGGCAACGTGCACGGCGTCTACAAGCCGGGCAACGTCAAGCTCCGGCCGACGATCCTGGACGACATCCAGCGCACGGTCGGCGCGAAGGCTGGCAAGGACAAGCCCTTCGACCTGGTCTTCCACGGTGGCTCCGGCTCACTGCTGGAGGAGATCCGGGAGGCGCTGACCTACGGCGTGGTGAAGATGAACGTCGACACCGACACGCAGTACGCCTACACCCGCCCGATCGCCGATCATGTCCTGAAGAACTACGACGGCGTGCTGAAGATCGACGGCGATGTCGGCAACAAGAAGCTCTACGACCCCCGTAGCTACGCCAAGAAGGCCGAACAGGCGATGGCCACGCGGGTGCAGCACGCCTGTGAGGACCTGCTCAGCGCCGGCACCACCCTCGGCGGCTGACTCCCGCTCGGCCCGGGCTAGGGCGTGTCCTGTAGATCTTGGTGGATGCGGACGGCGATCCGGGCCGCTGAAGATCTGCAGGACACGCCCTAGCGCACGGGCAGCCGGCGGAACGCCGTCACGAACAGCGCCGCGGCCACGAGCTGGATCGGGAAGACCAGGATGAAACGGTGCACGTCCGCGGCGTTTGCCACTGCCGTCCCCACCACCGCAGCGACGATGCCGATCAGTATCGTGAGCAGCAGGCCGAGCTGCGCGCCGCCCCGGCTCTTCGGCGCGATGACCCGCCCGAGGTACCCGATCACGATACCGACGAGGACCGCCGAAACCCATCCACCGACTGTCATGCGTCGAGCGTACGGCGGATCCGCGTACGGCAGGATGGTGCACATGAGCGAACAACACAACCTGCTGGACGGGCCGCCGACCCTGCTGCCGGAGAACGTCGACGCCGCGGCGGCGCTGGCCACCGGTGTCGACCCGGTCGAGGTGGCCGCGGGCTGGCCGACGTACAGTGCCGCCTGGGCCGACCTGGCCGACCAGGCCTTCGACGCCGACCGGGTGCTGGAGTCCTATGCCTACGCCCGGGTCGGCTACCACCGGGGGCTGGACGCGCTGCGGCGCAACGGCTGGCGCGGGCACGGCCCGATCCCGTGGTCGCACTCGCCGAACCGGGGCTTCCTGCGCTGCCTGCATGCGCTGGCCCGGGGCGCGGCCGCGATCAACGAGACCGACGAGGCCGAGCGGTGCGCCCAGTTCCTGCGGGACAGCGACCCGGCCGCGGCCGCCGTCCTGGGCTGACCCCCTCCTCCCGGACGATCATCGAGTTGTTGGGGCTTGTTGATCTCCATCAACCCCAACAACTCGATGATCGTCCGGGAGGAGGGGGTGGATGGGGCGCGGGCGGACGAGCTGCCAGCGGCCAGGCTCGTACCACCACGTCCGGCGGGTCTGCGGGCGCGGCAGGTCCACGCCGTCTACGGTCAGCCGGGCCTCGGCGCAGCTCACCGTCACGGCCCGGCCGCGTAGCGCCCGGGCCCGGCGCAGCCCTGGCAGCAGGCCAGGTCGCGGGCGTACGGCGGCGACCAGCGCCCCGTCGGCCGGGTGCACCACGAGTGCCCGCACTGAGCCGTGTGCCAGCTCGGCGTCCTCGACGTACGCCCGCAGCCCGACCGTCCGCCCAGCCGTCCGCCCGGCCGGCGCCCACGGCCGCAGCACCGCCGAGCTGAGCACGATGCCACCGTGGTCGTCACGGACCAGGCCCATCGGGGCCGGTGCCCCGGTCGCGGCCACCTCCGCCGCAGCGGCGGGCGCGGCCGGCAGCCCGGCCGCGGTCATCCACCGCGGATCGCCCAGCACCACACCGACCGGGGTGTCGGCTAGCAGCGAACGGCGCAGCAGCCGCAGCACGACTATGTTGAGCCCGGCCGTTCCAGGTGCCAGCACGACCAGCCGCCGGCCGCCCACCCTCCCCAGCACGGCGTCCACCGCGGACGGTTCGGCCGCGGCGGCGAGCCCGATGTGCTCGACCGAGCCGAAGCCAGCCAGGACGGCGAGCGCCGCCCGAGGCCGGTAAGCGTCACCCACGCCGAGCACGAGCAGATCCACCGTCGGCTACCCTTGGTCCGCAAGAGGCCCGACGCATTCTTGCGGTCCGGGCCGTCGTCGTTTCCGACGGGAGTGTTCCATGCCCGCCAGCGCAGTAGTCCTGATCGGTGCCCAGTGGGGTGACGAGGGCAAGGGCAAGGCTACCGACCTGCTCGGCGAGCATGTCCAGTACGTCGTCCGGTACCAGGGCGGCAACAACGCCGGGCACACCGTGATCACCCCGGACGGCGAGCGGTACGCGCTGCACCTGATCCCGTCCGGCATCCTGTCGCCCGGCGTCATCTCGGTGATCGGCAACGGTGTGGTGGTCGACCCGCAGGTGCTGATCGCCGAGCTGACCGGGCTGGCCGAGCGGGGCGTGGACACCTCGCGGCTGGCGCTCTCCGCGGACGCGCACCTGATCATGCCGCACCACCGGGCGCTGGACCGGGTCACCGAGCGGTACCTGGGCCGGGCCCGGATCGGCACCACCGGGCGCGGCATCGGTCCGGCGTACGGCGACAAGGTCGGCCGGATGGGCATCCGGGCGCAGGACCTGCTCGACCCGGGGATCTTCCAGGCCAAGCTGGAGCTCGCCATGCGGGAGAAGAACCAGGTCCTGGTCAAGGTCTACAACCGCAAGGCCATCGAGGTGGCCGCCGTGGTCGAGGAGTACCTGGGCTACGCCGAGGTGCTGGCGCCGCGGATCGCGGACACCCGGCTGCTGCTCAACGCCGCCCTTGACCGGGGCGAGAACGTGCTTCTCGAAGGCTCGCAGGGCACCCTGCTCGACGTCGACCACGGCACCTACCCGTTCGTCACGTCGTCCAACCCGACCGCCGGGTATGCCGCGGCCGGCTCCGGCATCGGGCCGACCCGGATCACGGGGGTGATCGGCATCCTGAAGGCGTACACCACCCGGGTCGGCACCGGCCCGTTCCCGACCGAGCTGTTCGACCAGTGGGGGGAGTACCTGCGCCAGGAGGGCGACGAGGTCGGCGTGACCACCGGGCGGGACCGGCGCTGCGGCTGGTTTGACGCGGTGATCGCCCGGTACGCCGTGCGGGTCAACGGCATCACCGACCTGTTCCTCACCAAGCTGGACGTCCTGTCCGGGGTGGACCGGGTGCCGGTCTGCGTGGCCTACGACATCGACGGGGCGCGGCACGACGAGATGCCGATGACGCAGACTGCGTTCCACCATGCCAAGCCGGTCTACGAGTACCTGGACGGCTGGTGGGAGGACATCTCGGGGGCCAAGACGTTCGAGGACCTGCCCCCGAACGCGCAGGCCTACGTGCGGACGTTGGAGGAGCTGGCCGGCGCCCGGGTCAGCGCCATCGGCGTCGGGCCCGGCCGGAACGAGACCGTCGTCATCAACGACCTGATCTAGCCGACCGCCCGAGCTTCCCGTGTGGTCACCTATGCGCCTTGTGGTGACCTCTTGGGGTCCGCAGGCAACGAAAGGTGACCACAACGCCGAGTGGTGACCACAATCCCTTAGGCTCGGGCAACGTGCGATTTCTCGTCATCGGGTCGGGCGCCCGCGAGCACGCCCTCTGCGTCGCGCTGGCCGCTGACCCGGCCGTCACCCACCTCCTCTGCGCGCCCGGCAACGCTGGCACCGCCGACCTGGCCGAGCAGCATGCGGTCGACGTCGCCGACCCTGCCGCCATCGCCGCGCTGGCCGCCGGCAACGCCGTGGACCTGGTCGTGATCGGCCCGGAGGTCCCGCTGGTCGCCGGCGCGGCCGACGCCGTCCGGGCGGCGGGCATTGACTGCTTCGGCCCGTCCGCCGCCGCCGCCCGGCTGGAGGGTTCCAAGGACTTCGCCAAGCAGGTCATGGCCGCGGCCGGCGTACCCACCGCGGCCGCCCGCACCTGCACGGACGCCGCCGAGGTCGCCGCGGCGCTGGACGAGCTCGGCCCGCCGTACGTCGTCAAGGACGACGGGCTCGCCGCCGGCAAGGGCGTTGTGGTGACCACCGACCGGGCCGAAGCGCTGGCACACGCCGCGCGCTGCGCCCGGGTGGTCGTCGAGGAGCACCTCGCCGGACCCGAGGTGTCGCTGTTCTGCCTCACCGACGGGCAGGCCGTCGTACCGCTGCTGCCCGCCCAGGACTTCAAGCGGATCGGCGACGGTGACACCGGCCCGAACACCGGCGGCATGGGTGCGTACGCGCCGGTGTCCTGGACCCCGCCCGGCCTCGTCGACGACGTGCTGGCCCGGGTGGTCCGGCCCACGCTGGCCGAGCTCGCCGGGCGCGGCACGCCGTTCGCCGGGCTGCTTTACGTCGGCCTGGCGCTGACCAAGGACGGGCCGAAGGTCATCGAGTTCAACTGCCGGTTCGGCGACCCGGAGACGCAGGTGGTGCTGGCCCTGCTGGACAGCCCGCTGGCCGAGCTCCTGCGCGCGGCGGCCACCGGCCGGCTGGCCGGGCAGCCACCGCCACGCTGGGCGGACGGCGCTGCGGTCACCGTCGTGCTGGCGGCGGCCGGCTACCCGGGCCCGCCGCGTGGCGGGGACCCGATCAGCGGCGCGGACCTGCCCGGCGTGCTGCACGCGGGCACCCGGCGGCGGGCCGACGGCGTGGTCGTCACATCCGGCGGGCGCGTGCTCTCGGTGACCGGCACGGGCCCGGACCTGGCCTCGGCCCGGCACGCGGCGTACGACCTGGTCGGCAAGGTCGGCTTCGCCGGCGCGCAGCACCGCACCGACATCGCGTTGCGGGCGGCCGAGGGGGAGCTCGCCCTGCCGTAGCACGGTACCCTCGGGCATACGCCGGCAGTGCCCATCCGCCGGACGCCGGCAGCGCGCCCTTGCCACCGGGTCACCCGACCACCCGGGAGCCGGAGATGGTGATTCGCAAGACCCCCGACGAGATCGAGCAGATGGCCCGGGCCGGCGCGATGCTGGCCCAGGTGCACGAGGTGCTGCGTGACGCCGTCCGCCCTGGCATCAGCACCGCCGACCTGGACCGGCTGGCCGAGCGGGAGATCCGGCAGCGGGGCGGCGAGCCGTCGTTCCTCGGCTACCGTGGCTACTCGGCCACCATCAACGCCTCGCTGAACGACGAGATCGTGCACGGCATCCCCGCGCCGGACCGCCGGCTCGTGGCCGGTAACGTGCTCAGCGTCGACTGTGGCGTGCTGCTGGACGGCTTCCACTCCGACTCGGCCTGCACCTGGGTGGTTGGCGGCGACGAACACGCGCCGGCAGCCGTCCGGGCGCTCATCGACGCCACCCGGGACGCGCTGTGGCGGGGCATCGAGCAGCTCCGGCCGGGGCGCCGGGCCGGCGACGTGTCGGCCGCCATCGGTGCGGTGGCCGACCGGCACGGGTACGGCGTGGTAGCCGACCACGACGGTTGGCAGCTCGGCGGGCACGGCATCGGCCGCAGCCTGCACGAGGACCCGCTGCTGCTGAACCGGGGCCGGCCCGGGCGCGGGCTGCGGATCCGGCCGGGACTGGTGTTCGCGGTGGAGCCGATGTTCACCCTCGGCTCGCCAGCGTTCCGGCTGCTGGCCGATGGCTGGACGATCGTCGCGACCGACGGCTCGCTGGCGGCGCACTGGGAGCACACCGTCGCGATCACCGAGGACGGGCCGTGGGTGCTGACCGCCCGGGCCGGCGAGCCGGTCAACCCTGGCATGGACGCTACCGTGACCGGGTGACATCCCACGTTTTCGGAGCCCTGGCGGCGACCGCCGTAGCTGCCCTCGACCGGCCTGACCTGCTCGCCGACCCGGTCATGGTCGCACTCAAGGCCTGGTCGCCGGCCGATCGGGTCACCGTGGCCGAGATCGACCCGGAGCTGGCCGACACCGCGGCGTTCTGCGAGCGGTACGGCGTCGCCCCCGAGGCGTCGGCGAACTGTGTCGTGGTGGCCGGCCGGCGCGACGGGGAGACCCGGTACGCCGCCTGCCTGGTGCTGGCCACGACCCGGGCCGACGTCAACGGCGTGGTGCGGCGGCAGCTCGACGTCCGGAAGGCGTCGTTCGCGCCGATGGCCGACGCGGTGGCGCTGACCGGCATGGAGTACGGCGGGATCACCCCGGTCGGTCTGCCGGCGACATGGCCGATCCTGTTGGACGCCCGGGTGGCCACCGCGGACGGGGTGGTGATTGGCTCGGGCGTACGCCGGTCCAAGCTGGCGCTGCCCGGCGCGGCGCTGGCCGAGCTGCCCGGCGCCGCCGTACTCCCCAACCTCGCCCGCTGACCCCCGCTGTGGTCACCTCTCGGCGTAGTGGTCACCTCTTGTTGTCCGGACCGCCCATGTGGTGACCTACCGGCGTTGTGGTGACCACACGGGGTCAGGACCGCCCATGTGGTGACCTACCGGCGTTGTGGTGACCACACGGGGTCTGGCGGCGACGATAGGTCACCACAACGCCGAGAGGTGACCACAGTCAGGCCGAGAGGTGACCACAGCCAACGCCGAGAGGGGCCACAGTCAGGCGTCGCGGGCTTCGGTCATGATCACGGCGACCACGAACAGCACCACGGCGTAGACGCAGAACAACGTGAACCCGCCCCACGGCGAGAGCTGTGTATCCGGGTCGATCGGCTGGGTGATCCGGGCGCCTGCGTTGAACGGCAGGTACTGCGCGAAGTCCCGGGTCTTCGGCACCGCGAGCAGCGTCTTCTCTACCGCCAGCGAGAGCAACGCGAGGATGGTGATCGCGGCCGGGCTGTTGCGCAGGATTGCCCCGACCGACAGCGCCAGCAGGGCCGACGCGGCAAAGAACAACGCCAGCCCCCACACCACCCGCTGCGCGCCGTCCGCCGCCAGGTCCAGATGCCACTCGGCGGGCAGCAGCGGCTTGGCCAACAGCACGCACAGCCACGCGGTCGCCGTACCGATCACGAACGCCGCCACCACCGTCACGACGGCCTTGGCCAGCAGCACCTGCCAGCGGCGCGGGGTGGCCGCAAACGTCATCCGGATCTGCCCAAAGCGGTACTCCGACGTCGACACGATCACCGCCATCACCATCACCGCGATGTGCGCAAGCTGCGCGGCGACTAGGAGCAGGATGGTGATGATCCCGACGGCGTCGGTCTCGGTGCCGTTGACGTTGGCCGCGATGAGCAGGGCGCTGGCCAGCGAAACGGTAAGCGTCGTCGCGGTCGTCCACCAGGTCGACCGCAGCGTGGTCAGCTTGATCTGTTCAGCGTGGATCTGGCGCAGCATCGTTCACCCCTGCCCGTACGGCGCCGGTGGAGCACCGGCCGGCGGACCATAGCCGGGCGGCGGACTGTACGGAGGCGACGGGCCGAAACCCGGCGCAGGTTCATAGCCTTCGTAGCCGGGCGGGCCGTAGCGGGACGGGGGTGGTCCATAGCCGGACGGCGGCGCACCGGAACCCCGCGGCGCACCGGAACCCGGCCCATAACCCGCCGGCACCGCGGCCGACCCGCCGGCCTGGAACTCCTGCGCCCCGCGGGTCAGCGCCAGGAACGCCTCCTCCAGCGACGCCCGCTGCGGCGACAGCTCGTGCAGCACCACCCCGTGCTCGGCAGCCAGCTCGCCCACCACCGCGGCCTCCACCCTGCGCGCCGCCAGCGCGCCGTCGGCCTCCCGCTGCGTCTCCACGCCCTTCTCGGCGAGCAGCGACTCCAGCTTGTCGAGCTGCGGGCTGCGGATCCGGACGAAGCTCTGCGCGCTGCGGTTCAGGAACTCGGCGGTGGGCACGTCCGCGATCAGCCGGCCGCGGCCGATGATGATCAGGTGGTCGGCGGTCTGCGCCATCTCCGAGAGCAGGTGGCTGGACACGAACACGGTCCGGCCCTGGGCGGCGTAGTTCTTCATGAACTGCCGGACCCACTGGATGCCCTCCGGGTCCAGCCCGTTCACCGGCTCGTCCAGCAGCAGGATCTTGGGGTCGCCGAGCAGCGCGGCGGCCAGCCCGAGCCGCTGCGACATGCCGAGGGAGAAGCCACCGGCCCGCTTCTTCGCCACCCCCGCCAGCCCGACCAGGTCGAGCACCTCGCCGACGCGCCGCCTCGGGATGCCGTTGCTGGCGGCCACCCAGCGCAGGTGGTGGTACGCCTTGCGTCCCGGGTGGAACGTCTTGGCCTCCAGCAGCGCGCCCACCTGGGTGAGCGGCTGCCGTAACTGGCGGTACGGCAGGCCGGCGATGGAGACCGACCCGGTGGTTGGCCGGTCCAGCCCCAGCATCAGCCGCATCGTGGTGGACTTGCCAGCGCCGTTCGGCCCGAGGAAGCCGGTGACCCGACCGGGCTGGATGGCGAAGGACAGGTTGTCGACGGCCAGGGTGTTGCCGTACCGCTTGGACAAACCGCGCGCCTCGATCATTGGGTCACCCTACCGGCATCGGGTCACCCTATCGGGCGCTGAGGCCCGTTCCTCTCACACCTGATCACGCCTGGACTCCGAGGCCGAATAGAACCCTTTCGAGTGCTTGAGCGCGCTTTCGCGGTGGTAGATCCTGCTGTTGGACGGGTGCCGGCCGGAGGGGACGAGGCCGTTGGACATCAGCATGGGCGCCGGCACTGTGGGCAGCGTGTTTGTCGGCTGCGTAGGACTCTTCGGGCTGCTCCTGGCCTTCGTCATCGGGCGCGCCTTCGTGACGGCGTTCGCCGTGTCCAGCAACGCCTACTTTCACCGCACGTACGGCGAGGTCGTGCGCGTGACCGGCCCGCTCCTGGCCCGCGGCCCAACCGGCCGGATCCGGGGCGTCTACTACGAGACGGTCGTCCAGCTCACCACCCGTACGGGGTCGCGGGTGGTCTTTCGGGAGCTGGTGCCGGCCGCCCGGAGCCGCCCGGTCGGGTCAACCGTCACGGTGACCTACGACGTCTCGTACCCGACGAAGGCGCGAATTATCGATCCACCGGAGCCAGCGCCGGAGCCAGCCCGGGCAGCGGCGCCGACACCCGCACCGGAGATTCTCACCGGTCGCCGGTGGCTCCCGCTGGCGCCCCGCCCGGAGCCGCGCGGTTAGGGCAGAATCGACCCGGTGATCGAGCGATACACGCTGCCCGAGATGGGCCGGGTCTGGTCCGAGGCGCACAGGTACGAGCTGTGGTGCCAGGTCGAGACGCTGGTGCTGCGGGCGCACGCCGCCGCCGGGACGGTGCCAGCAGACGCGGCCGGGCCGGTCGCGGCCGCCGCGCCACCCACCCCGGAAGCGGTCGCCACGATCGAGGCGGTCACCCAGCACGACGTGATCGCGTTCCTGTCCGCGTGGGCGGACAACACCGAGCCCCGCTCGGCCGCGGCGTACGTGCACTTCGGGATGACGTCGTCCGACCTGTTGGACACCGCGCTCGCCGTCCAGCTCGTCGAGGCGACCGACCTGCTGCTGGCCCGCGCGGACGCGCTGGTCGCCGCGCTGCGCGATCTCGGGCTGGCACACCGGGGCACCCTGCGGGTGGGCCGCACCCACGGCGTGCACGGGGAGCCGGACGTGTTCGGGCACCGGGTCGCGGACTTCGCCTTCGCCATGGCACGGTCCCGGGACCGGCTGCGGCGGGCGCGCCAGGCGGTCGCGGTGGCCAAGATCTCCGGGGCGGTCGGCACGTACTCCACCATTGACCCGGCGGTCGAGCGGTACGTCGCCGCCGAGCTGGGCCTGCGGCCGGCCGACGTGGCCACCCAGGTGGTAATCCGCGACGGCATCGCCGAGTGGGTGAACGCGCTGGGCATCATCGCCACCGTCTGCGAGGCGGTCGCGCTGGAGGTGCGGCACGGGCAGCGGACCGAGGTGCGGGAGCTGGCCGAGCCGTTCGGCCAGGGCCAGAAGGGCTCCTCGGCCATGCCGCACAAGAAGAACCCGATCATGTCGGAGCGGATCTGCGGGCTGGCCCGGATCGTACGGGCGCAGGCGGTGCCGGTGCTGGAGGGCATCCCGCTGTGGCACGAGCGGGACATCTCGCACTCCTCGGCCGAGCGGGTCGCGCTGCCGGACGCCGCCACGGCCACCGACTACCTGCTGCACCTGACCACCCGGCTGGTCACCGGGCTGGTGGTCGACCCGGCCCGGATGCGGGCCAACCTGGGGGCCACCGGCGGGCTGATCTACACCTCGGCGGTGCTGCTGGACCTGGTCGAGGCCGGGATGTCCCGGGAGGACGCCTACGCGCTGGTGCAGGCCGCCGCGATGCGGACCTGGACCGACGGCACGCCGTTCCGGCAGACGCTGCGCGAGCAGGCCGACGCCGCCGGGCAGAAGCTGGACGACGCCCGGCTGGACGAGGTGATGCGGCCGGAGCGGTACGTCGCCCGGCTCGGCGCCGTGTTCGACCGCCTCGCCGCGTTGCGCTGACCGGGACCATCGGACGGCGGGACTTGGCGGGGATAAGTCGAACAAAACGGGCGATCCAATGGCGAACTTCCCCGACAAGTCCAGGCTCTCAGAGGTCGAGGCACCAGCAGCAGTGGCCTGGACCGCTCCCGCGTGACCAGGCGGCTGGCTTCGAACCGGCTCAGGATCCGGCTCAGGTAGCCTGCGTTGAGACCCAGCGCGTGGCACGGCTCCACGGCCGCGGTACGGCCATGCTGGGGCAGCTCGAGGAGCACCCTGGCCTCGGTCGGCGTGAAGGACGTGTCCAGGACCTGCCCAGAAAGACGCCGAGCTGGCTGGTGCCGACACGGTTGAACTCGCAGACAGCGGCGACTGTCATCCGAACCCAGCTCTCGGCCCGTATTCTTGACTTTGTCAAGGGATACCGCCCAGCCGTCGGTCGGTCAACTGTCACCGGATTGTTGCCTGCCGCTCATGACCAGTACGGACGCTGCTGCCAGGGTGTGAGGGTGCGCGTGGCAGTCGTCGCTGAGACGTTCCACCCCGATGTGAACGGCGTGTCCAACTCCGTGAGCCGGGTGCTTGAGCACCTGGCCAGGAGAGGGCACGACGCTGTCGTCATCGCTCCCGAGACCAGGAGCGGCCATGGGTTGGGCCGGGACACCCACCGTGGGTTCCCCGTCATCCGGATGCCGTCGTTCCGGCCCCCCATGTACCGCTCCGTCCAGATCAGCCGGCCGGGTGCCGAGCTCGGGGAGGTGCTGGCGGCGTTCCGGCCGGACGTCGTCCATCTCGCCTCACCTGCCCTGCTCGGGTACGCCGGGGCCAAGGCGGCGCGGGACATCGGCGTGCCGGCAGTTGCGGTGTTCCAGACCGACCTGGCCGGCTACGTGGCTCGCTACCACATGCGCGCCGCCCGGCCGCTGGTCTGGCGGCTCCTGCGCAAGCTGCACGGGCTGACCGCGCTCACCCTGGTCCCGTCCAGCGCCGCGGCCTGGCTGCTCGGCAGCAACGGCATCGCGCCGGTCGCCCGATGGGGGCGTGGCGTCGACCTCGACGCCTTCCATCCCCGGCACCGCAGCACGACGCTGCGCCGGATGCTGGCCGACGACGACTCCCTCTTGGTGGGATACGTCGGCCGGCTGGCCGCGGAGAAGCGGGTGCACCTGCTCGCTCCGCTGACCGACCTGCCCGGGATCCGAGTGGTCATCGTCGGCGACGGCCCGGCCCGGCCTGCGCTGGAACGGCGGCTGCCAGGCGCGGCGTTCCTCGGCTTCCGGCACGGCATCGAGCTGTCCCAGACCATCGCCAGCCTGGACGTCTTCGTCCACCCGGGCGCGGACGAGACGTTCTGCCAGGCGGTGCAGGAGGCGCTGGCCGCCGGGGTGCCGGTGGTGACCTCCGCCCGCGGCGGGCCGCTGGACCTGATCCGGCACGGCGAGAACGGCTGGCTGTGGACCGACGACGACCCGGGCCAGCTCCGCGCCCAGGTGGCCACCCTGGCCGCCGACCCGGAGCTGCGTGCCAGCATGGCCCGCAACGCTCGGACCAGTGTCATCGGCCGGACCTGGGCGTGTCTCGGCGACGAGCTGCTCGACCACTACCGCTCCGTGCTGCGCCCGGCCGGACAGATGACACCGGTCCCCGTTCCGCGCCGGCCCGGTGCTGCCAACCCGAGCCCGGCCGCATGAGCCGGCTGGTGAGCCGGCTGGTCGTCTCGGTGCACGACGTCGCGCCGGTCACCGCGGCCGAGACCCGGCGGTGGTGCGCCGATCTCGACGCCCGCGGCGTACCGGCCACGCTGCTCGTCGTACCGGGACCGTGGCGGTCGCCGGCCCTGAGCGCCGACCCGGCGTTCGCGGCCTGGCTGCGGGACCGGGCGGCAGCCGGCGACGAGCTGGCGCAGCATGGCTGGACCCACCGGGCTGATGTCCACAGTGGACGGATAGGGACCCGGCTGGCTGCTCGGCTCGCAGCCCGGGGCGCGGCCGAGTTCGCCGGGTTGACCGAGAGCGAGGCCATGGCCCGCCTGCTGGCCGGCCGGAGCGAGCTGGCCGCCCTGGGCCTGGTCGCACCCGGCTTCACCCCGCCCGGCTGGCTGGCCTCGGCGGGCACCGTCCGAGCGCTGCGCACGCTGGGCTTCCGGTACACCACGAGCCACGGCGGGATCCGCGACCTGGTGACCGGCGGCTGGCATCCGGCGTTCGCGCTGTCGCACCGGCCGGCAGGCGTCGGCGAACAGCTCGGCGCCTGGCTGATGGTCACCGGCGCCCGGTACGCAGTGCGCACCGGCCGGGACGTGCGGATCGCGCTGCACCCGGCCGACCTGGCCAGGCCCGGGCTGCGAACGGCCGCCCTGCGGGCCATCGACGACTGCCTCGAGCGTGGCGCGCGCCCGCTGACCTACCTCGGTCTGCTGGCCGACGAGGCCAGAGTGGCCGGATGAGAGTCGTCCAGCTCGCCAACTTCTACACCCCCACCTCCGGTGGGCTGCGCACCAGCCTGGAGGAGATCGGCCGCTGCTACGGCGAGCTCGGTCACGAGCGGATCCTGGTCGTGCCGGGCGGGATGGACGCCGACGAACAGACCCCGGCCGGTCGCCGGGTCACGGTCAAGAGCCCCCGGCTGCCCGGCAACGCCGGCTACCGGCTGCTGGTCAACCGGAGCCGGGTGCTGCGCCTGCTGGCCGCCATCGGCCCGGACAGCCTGGAGGTCAGCGACAAGCTCAGCCTGGGCTGGCTGGCGCCGTGGGCCACGGCACGTGGCATCCCGGTGGTGCTGTTCAGCCACGAGCGGCTGGATGCCATCCTGGCGCCGCGGGTGCCCAACTGGTTCTCGCTGGCAACCGCCGCGGACCGGGTCAACCGCCGGCTGACCAGGCTGGTGGACACCGTCGTGTGTGCCTCGGCGTTCGCCGCGGCGGAGTTCGACCGGATCGGGGCGCCGGACGTACGGCGGGTGCCGCTCGGGGTGGACCTGGACGTCTTCCGCCCGGCCGCCCGGCCCCGGCCGGGCGGCGACCGGGCCCGGCTGCTGGTCACGGTCGGCCGGCTGAGCCGGGAGAAACGGCCGGAACGGGTCATCGAGTGCCTGCGCGCCCTGGACCTGGCCGGTGTGCCGGCCGGGCTGCTGGTGATCGGCGACGGCCCGCTGCGCGGCGACCTGGAACGCTCCGCGGCTGACCTGCCGGTCCGCTTCCTCGGGCACGTGCCGGACCGGGAGTCGGTGGCGCACCTGGTCGGTGCGGCGGACGCGATGGTGGCGCCGTGCCCGGCCGAGACGTTCGGCCTCGCGGTGCTGGAGTCCTTGGCCTGCGGCACGCCGGTGGTGGTGCCGGGCGAGGGCGCCGCGGCCGAGCTGGTCGGCGGGCACGGCTCCGGCGTGGTGACGGATGGGACGCCGGCCGGCCTGGCCGAGGGCGTCCGCCGGCTGCTCGCCGTACCGACGGCGCAGCGCCGGGCCGCCGCCCGGGCCCGCGCGGAGCAGTTCCGGTGGGACAGCACGGTGGCGGGCCTGCTCGCCGTACACCGGGAGCACCTGTCCCGGCGCCGCCGCACCACCGCGGCCTGAGCCGTCGCGACCCCGTCGCGACCCGTCAGGCACCCGGCCGATACGCTCGCAGGCGGCGTACCGGTCCGTCCCACCAGGGAGTGCACGTGGCGCGTGTCGTCGTCGACGTCATGCTCAAGCCGGAGATCCTCGACCCGCAGGGTCAGGCGATCCTCGGGGCGCTGCCCCGGCTCGGGTTCGCGGGCGTCGACAGTATCCGGCAGGGAAAGCACTTCGAGCTCGAGGTCGCCGACGGCACCACGGAGGAGACCGTTCGCAGGATCGCCGAGACCCTGCTGGCCAACCCCGTCATCGAGGACTTCACCGTCCGCACCGGCTGATCTCGCCGTCCGTTCGTGTTGCGGTGACACCGTGAGGCTTCCCCCAGTTGAGGAGGCTTTCGGATGCTCCGCTCCCGCATCGCAGCCGCCGTCGGCGTGCTCGCGGTCGGCCTGACCGCCGTATCAGTTACCACCCTGGTCACCGTGGTGGACGGCGCGGTACGCCCGTCCGTCGCCGCGGCCGCTGGCGTCCCGCGCCCCGACCACGTGGTCATCGCCATCTTCGAGAACCACAAGTACGGATCGGTGATCAACAACCCGAACGCGCCGTACATCACGTCACTGGCTAGCCAGGGCGCCAACTTCACCCAGTCGTTCGCGATCACCCATCCGAGCCAGCCGAACTACCTGGCGCTGTACTCCGGCTCGACCCAGGGCATCACCAACGACTCCTGCCCGCACACGTTCAGCGGCGGCAACCTCGGCCAACAGCTCATCGTCGCGGGCGACACGTTCACGGGCTACTCCGAGTCGATGCCGTCGGACGGCTACACTGGCTGCATCAGCGGCAGGTACGCCCGCAAGCACAACCCCTGGGTCAACTTCACCAACGTGCCGGCGGCTAGCAACGTACGGTTCTCGACGTTCCCCACAAACTTCGCAAGCCTTCCGACGCTCTCGTTCGTCGTCCCCAACCTCTGCAACGACATGCACGACTGCTCGGTCAAGACCGGCGACACCTGGGCGCGCAACCACCTCGACAGCTACGTGCAATGGGCCAAGACCCACAACAGCCTGCTGATCCTGACCTTCGACGAGGACGACTCCTCAGGAAACAACCTGATCCCGACGGTGTTCGTCGGCCAAGGCGTCACCCCCGGAAACTACGGCGAGCACATCGACCACTACACGGTCCTGCGCACGCTTGAGGACATGTATGGCCTGGCCGCGCTGGGCAGCGCCGCCAGCCGGACCGCGATCACCGACATCTGGGCCTGACCACGGCCCGGGGCACCAGTACCCGCGTGCGGGTCACGAGCCCGCGCGCGGGTACTCTCGCAGCCGGTCCTGGTCCGCCAACCGCCCGCCGACCGTCCGGAGCTCGCATTGACCGCCGCCACCCGAGCGCGGATCGGGGTCGTCACCTTCCCGGGCTCGCTGGATGACCGCGACGCCGCCCGCGCGGTGCGGCTCGCCGGGGCCGAGCCGGTGCCGCTCTGGCACGCCGACGCCGACCTGCGCGGGGTGGACGCGGTGATCCTGCCCGGCGGCTTCTCCTACGGCGACTACCTGCGGTGCGGCGCGATCGCCCGGTTCGCCCCGGTGATGGAGCCGGTCATCGCCAGTGCCCGGCGTGGCCTGCCGGTGCTGGGCATCTGCAACGGCTTCCAGATCCTCTGCGAGTCGCACCTGCTGCCCGGCGCGCTGATCCGCAACGCGCGGCGCAGGTTCGTCTGCCGCGACCAGCGGCTCCGGGTGGAGAACGCGGGTACCGCCTGGACGTCGGCGTACCAGCCGGGCGCCGAGATCGTCGTCCCGCTGAAGAACGGCGAGGGCAGCTACGTCGCCGACCAGCACACCCTCGACGCGCTGGAGGGCGAGGGCCGGGTCGTCGTCCGCTACCTCGGCGGCAACCCGAACGGCTCCTACCGCGACATCGCCGGCATCTGCGACCCGGCCGGCACGGTGGTCGGCCTGATGCCGCATCCCGAGCACGCCGTCGACCCGCTGACCGGCCCTAGCGAGGATGGCCTCGGCTTCGTCACCTCGGTCCTGGCCAGGCTGGTGGCGGCCTGATGGTCGACACCGTCGAGACGGCCGCCGGCACACCTGACGAGCCGCAGCCGTACGCCGAGCTCGGCCTCAAGGACGACGAGTACGCCCGGATCCGCGCCATCCTCGGCCGCCGGCCGACCAGCGCCGAGCTGACGATGTACTCGGTGATGTGGTCCGAGCACTGCTCGTACAAGTCCAGCAAGGTCCACCTGCGCCAGCTCGCCGAGAAGGTCCCGGCCGAGGCCGGTGAGATCCTGCTGGCCGGCATCGGCGAGAACGCCGGCGTGGTCGACATCGGCCAGGGCTGGGCGATCACCTTCAAGATCGAGTCGCACAACCACCCGTCGTACGTCGAGCCCTACCAGGGCGCCGCGACAGGGGTGGGCGGCATCGTGCGGGACATCATGTCGATGGGCGCCCGACCGGTGGCGGTGCTGGACCCGCTGCGGTTCGGGCCGGCCGACGCCCCGGACACCCGCCGGGTGCTGCCCGGCGTGGTCGCCGGCATCGGCGGCTACGGCAACTGCCTCGGCCTGCCGAACATCGGCGGCGAGCTCGTGTTCGACCCCTCGTACGCCGGAAACCCGCTGGTCAACGCGCTGTGCGTGGGCGTGCTGCGGAAGGACCGGATCACCCTGGCGCACGCCTCGGGGGTCGGTAACAAGATCATCCTGTTCGGCGCGAAGACCGGCCGGGACGGCATCGGCGGCGTCTCGGTGCTGGCCTCGGCGACGTTCGACGACGACACGGTGCTGGCCGGCGACACGGTGCTGGCCGGCGTCTCGGTGCTGGCCGACGGCGGCAAGCGGAAGCAGAAACGGCCGAGCGTGCAGGTCGGCGACCCGTTCGCCGAGAAGGTGCTGATCGAGTGCTGCCTGGAGCTGTTCGACGCCGGCCTGGTGGTCGGCATCCAGGATCTCGGCGGGGCCGGCCTGTCCTGCGCCACCAGCGAGCTGGCCAGTGCCGGCGCGGGCGGGATGACGGTCGACCTCGACCAGGTGCACCTGCGCGAGGCGTCGATGGCGCCGGAGGAGATCCTGGCGAGCGAATCGCAGGAGCGGATGTGCGCCGTGGTCGCCCCGGAGCGGGTGGCTGACTTCCTTGCCGCCTGCGCCCGGTGGGACGTCACCGCCCGGGTGATCGGCGAGGTCACCGCGCTGTCGCCGGAGGAGGCCCGGCGGGGCGGCCGGCTGGTGATCACCTGGCGGGGCGAGACGATCGTCGACGTGCCGCCGCGCACCGTGGCGCACGAGGGTCCCGTCTACGACCGGCCGGTCCAGCGACCGTCCACCCAGGATGCGCTGGCCGCTGACGACCCGGCGCGGCTGCCCCGGCCGTCCACCCCGGAGGAGCTCCGGGAGACCCTGCTGCGGCTCGTGGCCAGCCCGAACCTGTGCGACAAGAGCTGGGTCACCGAGCAGTACGACCGGTACGTGCAGGGCAACACGGTGCTCGCCCAGCCCGAGGACGCCGGGATGGTCCGGGTGGAGGAGTCGACCGGGCTCGGCGTCGCGGTGGCCACTGACGGCAACGGGCGGTACTGCCGGCTCGATCCCTATGCCGGGGCACAGCTCGCCCTGGCGGAGGCCTACCGCAACGTCGCCGCCACCGGCGCCCGCCCGCTCGCGGTCACCAACTGCCTGAACTTCGGCAGCCCAGAGGACCCGGGCGTGATGTGGCAGTTCGCCGAGGCGGTACGGGGGCTGGCCGACGGCTGCCTGGTGCTTGGCACGCCGGTCACCGGGGGCAACGTCAGCTTCTACAACTCCACCGGCGAGACGGCGATCCTGCCCACCCCGGTCGTCGGCGTGCTCGGCGTCCTGGACGATGTGGCCCGGCGGGTCCGGCACGGCTTCCAGGCGTACGACGACACGGACAGCGACACGGACAGCGACACGGACAGCGACACGGACAGCGGCGCGGCGATCATCCTGCTCGGCGAGACGCGGGACGAGCTCGGCGGCTCGGAGTGGGCCTGGGCGCTGCACGGCCACCTGGGCGGCCGACCACCCGCGGTGGACCTGGCCCGGGAACGGCTGCTCGCGGAGGTGCTGGTCGACGCCGCCCGCGAGCGCCTGCTGGCCAGCGCGCACGACCTGTCCGACGGCGGGCTGGCCCAGGCGCTGGTCGAGTCCTGCCTGGCCGGCCGGGTCGGTGCCCGGATCGGGCTGCCCGCCGGTGCCGACCCGTTCGTCTGGCTGTTCTCCGAGTCGGCCGGGCGGGCGGTGGTCTCCATCCGGGCGGGCGACGAGCAGCGGTTCATCGACCTGTGCGCCGAGCGGGCGCTGCCGTGGGCCCGGATCGGCACCGTGGACCCCGGGCTCGGCGCGCTGGTGGTCGACGGGGCGCTGGCCATCTCCCTCACCGAGCTGCGCACGGCCTGGGCCGGCACGCTGCCCGCCCTGTTCGAGTAGCCGAGGTCGAGCAGCCGAGGCCCGGTCGCCCCGGTCGCCCATAGGGGCAGGACCGACGGCCCGTTCCGCCGTCCGCTGGTTCCTTGTCCGGGATCTGTCCACACCAGACATTGGGGTGGCAGCCTCAGAAAGGGGATTGTCGATGCCGGAGCATCCGGGGCAGGACTACGGCCAAGACTATGGCCAGAGCTACGGCGGCCAGGACTACGGCGGCCAGGACGGCTCGGGCGACGAGAACGCGGAGGTCACGATCGACTACGAGTACGCGACCGAGGAGAGCATCGAGGTCTCGATGGACGAGCTAACCGCGTCCGGTTACCAGCCAGAGCCCGACGACTCGTCGCAGTACAACGCGTAGGAGCGTGCCATGCCCGATCCCAAGGTCAGCATCTCCGGCGGCTCGTTCACCGTGCAGGGCTACGCGCCCGGATGGTCAATCGGCAACCTTGGCCAGTGCCGGCTCGGCGACAACTTCCAGATCACGCCCACTGGCAGCATGAGCGACCCACAGCTCAAGCTCGGCCTGCACCTGATTGACTGCGTGTGGGGCAGGCGCGGCAGCATCTGGCTGGAGCAGTCGCTGTCCGCAGGCGGCACGTTCAGCCTGGGCGGCACCCCGATGGGCAGCCTGCAGCTCAACAACCAGCTCCTCTGGCAGCCGATGAAGGATCTGCGGTTCACCCTCACCTTCGTGCTGAACGGCCAGCTCGACCAGCACGGCGCGACCGGGTCGGTGAGCTTCGGCAGCCAGTTCAAGGTGACGGACAGCAAGGCGACGATGCTCGGCCTCGGCTTTCACTTCTGACCCCTCCGACGATCATCGAGTTGTTGGGGTCCGTGGAGATCAACTCGCCACAACAACTCGATGATCGTCGGGGCAGGCTGACCGGGTCGGGGACACTGGGCGGGTGGTCCGACGCCGGTACGACGAACAGCGGCTGCGCGCGGCGCTGGCAGCCACCGGTGAGGTGACGCCGCCCACCGAGGTCACCGGCGCCGTGCTCGCCGGCGCCGTGCTGGCCGCCGTGCTCCGGATCCACGACACGGCCGCCGCGCGGGGCGATGAGCCGGCAATCGAGCGGGTAGCCCTGCGGGCCGCCGTGGTTGAGCTGGCCCAGCGTCTGGCGGACCGGGCGCCAGGCCGTTCGGTTGAGCTGCGGGTGCCGCCGTACACCGCGGTGCAGGCCGTTGCCGGCCCCCGGCACACCCGCGGCACCCCGCCCAACGTGGTGGAGACCGATCCGGTCACCTGGCTCCGGCTGGCCACCGGCCGGCTGTCCTGGGTCGACGCCGTCCACAGTGGACAGTTGACCGCCAGTGGCGACCGGGCCGATCTTTCCCCCTACCTCCCGCTCGCCTGAGCCTGCGGCTGCGCCAACCCGCCGGCCGGCGGGGCGAGCGAGGGCACCCGGTCGGCAAGCCGATGCCGACCCACCAGGCCCAGCACACCGAAGAACGCGCCCACGACCGCCAGCCGACCGGCGGTGAACGCCAGCGGTGAGCCCCGGCCGGTCAGCGCGACACCCAGCATGAGGACACCCACACCCCACCAGTACACCGACGCCACCAGCACCATGCGGCTGATCGCCCTGAACCACGAGTCGCAGGCACGCAGGTAGGCGGCTGGTGTGCGCCCGGACCACAGCAGCACCAGACCATTCACGATCACGAGTGCAACCCCACCCGCAAGCGCCCACTGGTAGACGGCCCACCCAAGCGGGTGGGGATGACGGCCGGAAGACGCCGGCACCACCACCAGAAAGAGCAGCAGGACCCCGCCCCCGACAAGCGCACACACCATGCCGTGCACCAGCATCCGGGCACGGGTGAGTGGCCGGGCCGCCCGCGCCGCGGTGCCCACCCACGGTGGAGGACCGCTGGACCCGCCACCGCTGGACCCGCCACCACCCGCCGGCAGCCCGGCGTCGAGGTTGTGCCATGTCACCAACAACCCAACGCCCAGCAGCGGGGCCAGGATGGCACAGAAGCCGGCCATGATCGCCAGGCCAGAGCCGCCGGTGCTCACCGCCACGCCGAGCGCCAACCCGGTCACGGCGAAGCAGTACAACCCCAGCCCCAGCAGCCCCCACCGCAGGCCCTGAAATCGGGGACGCGCAGGCAGGACCATCGCGAGGCCAAGCACCATCAAGCCCATGAGGCCGACCACAATCGTCCCGGTGAGCAACCCCGCCGCCAGTGGATGCCCGCCATCACCGTCCGACAGCCGGACGACCGTGCCGAGGATCAGCGCGCCGCACGCCAACGTAACCGCGCCGGTGATCCTCGGGTCGGGGCTCGCCGGCTGGCGGCGGGTCACCGCGGCGACCATTCTGTGCTGCCCGGCCGGCTGTCCCCGAAGATGCCGATGGCCCCACCAGCGGCCAGGCTGCCCAGCTCCGCCCGACCCACCGCGACCTGCCGCGCCGCTTGCTCCAGCGTCGGCGTGAACTCATCCACGAAGCTGCTCAGCTCGGCAGCCAGCGCGAACACCACGAACGCGGCCACGACAAGGCTGGACCCACCCGTGACCGAGGTGAAGACCAGCGCGCCCGTAATCGTGGCGAGCGCCTCGGTGGAGTGTTTCGCGACCTCACCCCAGAACTGGCGGAGCACGCTCGCCGCCTCGTTGAGCTGGTCACCGACCCGCTTGACCAGCTCGGTGAGCCGGTCGATCCGCTCGGACACATCGCCGACGTAGGACTCGTAGGCACTACAGGCGTCGCCATGCCAGTGCTCTTTCAGCAGCAGCAGGTTGCGACCGAGCAGGTCCCGCGCATCCGTGAGACTCGACCGCACGGTGGCCAGCCGCAGCGCCTCGCCCTCCAGCGCGTCCGGGTCGCCCGGCGTTGCGCATGCTTCCCGCAGCACCACGTGATAAGGGACGCCGAGCCAGTCGGCCGCCTGAAAGAACGGCCCAAGATCGGGAGCCAGGCCCATCACAGGCCGCCTTCGAGCCGGCGGAAGCTCGCCCCGGTGACCACGTCGGTCGAAACATACTCGGCCGCCGTGGCCCGCAGCCGGTCCGCGATCGAGAACACCAGAGCCGGAGCCTCGTGCAGCACGCGACCCAGATCGACCGCGAAGCTGGCGTACTCATCGGCGAGATGGTGGCCGAACCTGCTGTAGGCAGCCCGGTCCGGACCATCGGGGTCCCGCGCCATTAGCAGCCGGGCCAGGTTCAGCGAGGCCGCCGCGGCGTCCACATCAGCGGCGGAGCCGAGCATCGCCCGGGCGTCGGCCTCCAGCCGGGCCTGGTCCGTCATCGGCCCGCCACCTCCTGCCCGGTCGCGCCCCGGACGACCTCGTGCCCGAGCTGCCACCACCCGGCCGCCAGCGCGGAACGCAGGCCAGCCGCCAGCTCCGCGGCCGAGCGCTGCTGGCCTGTTTCGGGGTCGAGCTCGATCCGCCGTACGCCGGACCGGCCGACCGTGACCCGCCAGCAGCCAGCCTGGTCGGTGCCCGTGCCGGTCAGGCCGCTCGGCAGCCGTAGGTCGGCGCGCAGCGAGCGCAGCGTGGCGGGCCGGAGGTCGAGCCCGAGCCCGGCCGGCGCCACCTCAGCAAACGCCGCCACGGCCCGCTCCTGCGCCGCCACCAGGGCTGCCAGGACATGCTCGCCAAGCGCCTCGGCCGGGAGCGAGTCCCAGGCTCGTGGCGAGACCTCGGCCCGGGTGACCCGGCCGGCGCCGTCCAACTGGAGCGTAACCAGCCCGGCCGGGTCCTGACCGGTCACGTGCTCGCGCTCCAGCGTGCGCAGCACACCCTCGACCTCCCGCCGCCGCCGACGCATCCGGTCCGGCAGGTCCGGCCCGACTGCCTGCGTTGCCATGGGCTGTGTTGCCATGCGCCACCCTCCATGATCGCGCTCCGAAGACGCCGGCTAGCTTAGACAAACCGGGACACTGGCCTCGCAAGTTATCCACAGGCGCTCGTCAGATGTGAATGGGACAGCTTGCCTGAGTTGTGGCAAGTAGCTACATTTGCCTTGCCGGCCAGCCGCAACCCCCCAGCGGCTGGCCGGGTACGTGAAGTGCCCCGCGCATGGAGTCGATCTCGGACATTCGTCCCACTAGACTTCGCACCGTGCCAAAGTTGGTTGACCACACCGTCCGCCGTCGTGAGGTAGCCGACGCCGTCATCCGGCTGATCCGCCGGGACGGCGTGGAGGCGGTGACCATCCGGCACGTCGCGGCCGAGTCTGGCTGGTCCCCCGGCGTCCTCGCGCACTACTTCGCGGACAAGGACGCGCTGTTGCTCGCCGCCTTCCAGCGGGTCGCCGACGGCGTGCTGGAGCGGACCGCCCGGCGGCACGTCGTCGGCCCGCCGATGTCGGTGCTGCGCTGGGTCCTGCGTAACACCCTGCCGATGGACCAGGAGCGGCACGCCGAGCTGCGGGTGTGGTTCGCGTTCCTGGGCCACGCGCTGGCCCGGCCGGCCCTCGCCGCGGCCCAGCGCGCGGTGTACGACGAATGGCGTCAGGCCATGGCTGCCGTGCTCCGCCAGGCCGAGCAGCGGGCCGAGCTCGCCCCCGGCACCGACCCGGACGGCGAGGCGGCGGCCCTGGTGTCCTTCGTGGACGGGCTGGCGTTACAGGCCGTCTTCGACCCGGACCGGTTCCCGCCCCGGCTCCAGGGCGAGCTGCTGGACGCGAGGTTGGTGACCCTGAGGGCCGCCGAGCCGGTCACCACGCCCGGCTAAACTCGCCCACGTGCAACCCCTGGACAACCCGCCCCGCGAGGAGTGCGGCGTCTTCGGCCTCTGGGCCCCTGGCGAGGACGTTGCCAAGCTCGCCTACTTCGGCCTGTACGCGCTGCAGCACCGCGGCCAGGAGGCGGCCGGCATCGCCGTCAGCGACGGCTCCAGCCTGGTAGTCTACAAGGACCTCGGCCTGGTGGCGCAGGTGTTCGACGAGGCGACCCTGAACAGCCTCAAGGGTCACATCGCGATCGGCCACGCCCGCTACTCCACCACCGGCTCGTGCACCTGGGAGAACGCGCAGCCCACGTTTCGCACCACCAAGGCGGGCACCGGCCTGGCCCTCGGCCACAACGGCAACCTGGTCAACACCCACGAGCTGGCCCAGCGGGCCGCCGCGGCCGGGCTGACCGGCACCGCCACCACCGACTCCGACCTGATCACCGCGCTGCTGGCGGACCAGCCGGACCTGTCCGTGGAGGCGGCGGCGCTGGAGCTGCTCCCCACCCTGCGCGGCGCCTTCTCGCTGGTCTTCATGGACGACCACACCCTGTACGCCGCCCGCGACCCGCACGGGGTCCGCCCGCTGGTGCTGGGCCGGCTGGAACGCGGCTGGGTGGTGGCCAGCGAGACCGCCGCGCTGGACATCGTCGGCGCGTCGTTCGTCCGCGAGATCGAGCCGGGCGAGCTGCTGTCCATCGACGACGACGGGCTGCGCTCGGAGCGGTTCGCCGTGCCGACCCCGAAGGGCTGCCTGTTCGAGTACGTCTACCTGGCCCGGCCGGACACCCACATCGCCGGCCGCAGCGTCTACGCCGCCCGGGTCGAGGTCGGCCGCCGGCTGGCCCGGGAGCACGCCGTCGACGCGGACCTGGTCATCCCGGTGCCGGAGTCGGGCACCCCGGCGGCGATCGGGTACGCCGAGGAGTGCAAGATCCCCTACGGCCAGGGCCTGGTGAAGAACTCCTACGTCGGTCGGACGTTCATCCAGCCCTCGCAGACGATCCGGCAGCTCGGCATCCGGCTCAAGCTGAACCCGCTGCGCGACGTCATCCGGGGCAAGCGGCTGATCGTCGTCGACGACTCGATCGTGCGCGGAAACACCCAGCGGGCGCTGGTCCGGATGCTGCGCGAGGCCGGCGCGATCGAGGTCCATGTGCGGATCTCCAGCCCACCGGTGCGCTGGCCGTGCTTCTACGGCATCGACTTCGCCAGCCGGGCCGAGCTGCTCGCCAACGGGCTGGACAACGACGGCGTCCGGGCCTCGATCGGCGCCGACTCGCTCGGCTATGTCTCCCTGGATGCGCTGGTCACCGCCTCGGAGCAGCCGAGGAACCGGCTCTGCCGAGCCTGTTTCGACGGCGACTACCCGATCCCGCTGCCGGACCCGGCGCTGGTAGGCAAGCATGTGTTCGAAGGCATCGGCCACCGGGTTCGCGGCGTGTACGGCGACGCGGCGCCGGTCGCCCCGGCCGGCTACGGCGCCGAGGACGCCCTGCGCCGCCCATGAACCTCGAGGAAGGCATGACGTACGCCGAGGCCGGTGTGGACATCTCGGCCGGCGAACGGGCCATCGAGCTGATGAAGGCCACGGTCCGGCGGACCAGCCGGCCGGAGGTGGTTGGCGGTCTCGGCGGGTTCGCCGGGCTGTTCGAGCTGGACCTGTCGAAGTATCGGCGGCCGCTGCTGGCGTCGTCCACGGACGGCGTGGGCACCAAGCTGGCGATCGCCCGGCGGCTCGGCATACACGACACCATCGGCATCGACCTGGTCGCCATGGTGGTCGACGACCTGGTGGTGTGCGGGGCCGAACCGCTGTTCCTGCAGGACTACATCGCCTGCGGCCAGGTCGTGCCGGAGCGGATCGCGGCGATCGTGGCCGGCATCGCCGCGGGCTGCGTACAGGCTGGCTGCGCGCTGGTGGGCGGCGAGACGGCCGAGCACGGCGACCTGATGGAGCCGGACGAGTACGACGTGTCGGGCACCGGGGTGGGCATCGTGGAGGCCGACGCGGTGCTCGGCGAGGACCGGGTCCGGGCCGGCGACGTGCTGATCGCGCTGGGCTCCTCGGGGCTGCACTCCAACGGCTACGCACTGGCCCGGCGGGTGCTGCTGACCATGGCCGGGCTGCCGCTGGACGCGACACCGGAGGAGCTGGGCGGCCGGCGCACGCTCGGCGAGGAGCTGCTCACCCCGACCCGGATCTATGCCAAGGACTGCCTGGCGCTGGTCGCGGAGACCGACGTCCGGGCGTTCGCGCACATCACCGGGGGTGGCATCCCGGGCAACCTGGCCCGGATCGTGCCGCCTGGGCTGGCGGCCGTGGTGGAGCGGGCGAGCTGGACCCCGCAACCGATCTTCCGGCTGATCCAGCGGTACGGCCGGGTGGCCGAGCCGGAGCTGGAGCGCACATTCAACCTGGGCGTCGGGATGGTGGCCGTGGTCAGCCCGGGCGACGCCGACCGGGCGCTGGCCATCCTGCTCGGCCGCAAGGTGCCGGCCTGGGTGCTCGGCGAGATCTCAACCGGGTCCGGCGGGGTACGGATGACCGGCGGCTACCCGACCGGCTGACGGCGCGGCTACCAGCCGGCTGACGGCCGGGCGCCGCCGGCAACCGGCGCATGAGGTGCGCCTGTGCCCCTCAAGGCCCCTGAAGGCCGTGCCCGTGCGGGCCGTGCCGTGAGACCGATGCCCGTGACCGGGCGGGTGATGCCATGTGCCGCGTCTGGACCGTGCTCGGACTACGCGTACGGAGACTAGCGCCGCTCGCGACGTTCGTCGTACTCGTTGTAGTCCTCATACTCGTCGTCAAGTTCGTCGTCTTCTCCGACGTCCTCGACGGGCTTGCCGCTGAGCTCGCGCTCCAGCTTGGACAGATCGGTGCTCGGCGAGCTGTACTTCAGCTCCCGAGCGACCTTCTGCTGCTTTGCCTTGGCCCGGCCGCGCCCCATCGGCTCGACCCCCTCGCACAGAACAACGGGGCGACCTGCGCTCGGCAGCCCCGACACATGGCTTATGTCTCGTGTCTTCCACCGTACAGGGCTGGTGGCCCGATCGGCACATCGGGTTTGCCAGATCCGGGTGTCCCACGCCCCTGTGGTCCCGGCCGCGGCGGCGCCGGCTCAGCCGAACAGCCTGATGGTCTGCAGCCAGCCGACCTCCGCCATCCGCCGCTCGGCCAGCCGGTCGGCGGCCACCACGGGCGGCACGCCCTCGTCAGCGGCCAGCGCGAAGATCCGTTTGGCGGTGTCGAAGATCCGCGCCGTCTTGGCCTTTGCCCGCTCGAAGCTGAAGCCCTCGATCTCGTCGGCCACCTGGATCACGCCGCCGGAGTTGACCACGTAGTCCGGGGCGTACAGGATGCCGCAGTCCTCCAGGATCTTCTCGATTCCCGGGTGGGCGAGCTGGTTGTTCGCCGCGCCGCAGACAACCTCCGCGGACAGCACCGACACGATCGAGTCGTCCAGCGCGGCACCCAGCGCGCACGGTGCGTACACGTCGAGGTCGGCCCGGATGAGTGCGTCGGTGTCGGCGGCCACCTCGACGCCGGGGTAGGCGACCCGGACCCCTTCGACGGCCAGAGGGTTGATGTCGGTGACCACCACGTCGGCACCGGCCCCGACCAGGTGCCCGACCAGGTGGTGCCCGACCTTGCCGACACCGGCGACCCCGACCCGGCGGCCGGTCAGGGTGGGCGCACCCCACCGGTGCTCGGCCGACGCCCGCATCCCCTCAAACACGCCGTACGCGGTGAGGATGGAGGAGTCGCCCGCCCCGCCGTGCTGCACGCTGCGCCCGGTGACGTAGCGGCACTCGCGGGCCACGAGGTCCATGTCCTCGGTGTAGGTGCCCACGTCGCAGGCCGTGTAGTAGCGCCCCCCGAGCGACTGGACGAACCGGCCGTACGCGCGCAGCAGCGGCTCGGTCTTGTCCCGCGCCGGGTCGCCCCAGATGACCGCCTTGCCACCGCCGTGGTCCAGCCCGGCCAGCGCGTTCTTGTACGCCATGCCCTTGGACAGCGCCAGCACGTCGGCCAGCGCCGCCTCCTCGGAGGGGTATGGGTAGAACCGGGTGCCGCCGAGGGCGGGACCCAGCGCGGTCGAGTAGATGGCGACGATGGCCCTGAGCCCTGAGCGCGGGTCGTGGCAGAACACGACCTGCTCGTGGCTGGCGGAGAAGACGGTCACGAGCTTCCCTCCGGTGAGTATGGGTTGGCCCACCACCCTGGTGAGGAGGGGGACCAGGGGCCGGGCGGGTAGGCCCGACGTGTCGAAACGATAGTCGGGCCGATCCGCGGCCCGTTCCCCCGGGCCGCACTGGCCGGGGCCGAGGCCAGCCAGACAGTGGTCGCCAGGCCCCGACCGGACGGCCAATCGGGCATCCTCCCCACATTCGTCACGCGGGCGGGCACACGGCGTGCGACGATCGGCCAGTGAGCCCGCCGTACGTGGCATACCTGCGGGTCTACCAGCCACTGTCCGCGTTCGACGATGGTGAGCGTGGCTGGTGGACCCGGTACGTCGCCGAGCGTCGCGCGCCCGGCCCGCTGGACGGTCCGGCGGTCGAGCGCGACCTCGGCCTGACCTGCCTGCTAGCCTCCCCGCCCCGGCTGCCCGGCGCGGAGCTGCCTGAGCACGCCTTCGTCACGGAGTCGAACGGAGCAACCCTGGTGTGCCCGTGGCGGACTGCGGTGCGCTGCTGGGGAGCCGCCATCGAGCTGGCCAACATGCTGCCGGCGGGGCTCTCCTCGCTGGCCCTGCCCAAGGAGCAGATCGCCAAGGCGACCACCGCGTACGCCGGCTGGCGGGCGGAGCACCCAGACCGCCGGATGCACATCCAGAGCCACCGCTGGGCTATCCCGGTGCGCTGGTTCCTGCTGTTCGACAGCCCGGAACGCCGGGTCGACCTGGGCCAGCGGGTCGGCCGCGCGGGCCAGGCCAGCGGCCGCACCAGGGTCGGCCGCTCGGTGGTGTACCGCACCGAGATGGCCCAGGCCAGGCGCCGGGTCGCCCGCGGGCTGGCCGTGCTACGCCGGGCCATGCGCAACGCCCCCGCCGTAGCCGGGGTGGAGGAGATGGGCCGGTGGCTGGAGGAGTTCCACCCGCGGTCGCTGGTCGAGCTGGACTACGGCGGGCTGGTCTACCTGCTCGACGACGACGCCCTCCGGGCCGACGAGTCAGCCCGGGACGTACACGACGCGATCGCCGCACTAGCCCGAGGTGACGCATCTGGGGCAGCGGGCGCGTACGATCGGATTATCACCCGCTGGCAATCTGCGAGCTTCGTCGAGTCCGCCAACTGATGCGGAGTACGTACCCTGGCCGGCCGGTCCCGGCCAGCCAGGGGTGACTAGACAGTGAATAGCACGATCGGACCATTTGATCTATGCGGGAAAATGGTGCAATATGGACGACGATCGGCTCTGTTAGACGGGATAGGGCCTGATCGGGAAGAAAGGACCAGCCATGACCACGCGCCAAGCCACCGAGGCCGAGCCGCTACTGACTCCGGCCGAAGTTGCCTCCATGTTCCGCGTTGACCCCAAGACGGTCACCCGCTGGGCCAAGGCAGGCAAGCTCACCTCGATCCGGACGCTCGGCGGCCACCGCCGCTACAAGGAGTCCGAAGTGCGCTCGCTGCTCGACGGCAGCTCGCCACACGAGGGCTGACCGAGGGTCCGCAGGCTCCCCTCCTCGTTACCGGCGCCGTGCCCCGCACCCGGGGCGCGGCGCCGCGCCGTTGTCACGTGAACGTAACCGTGACGCAGCCCGGGTGTCTGACTTTGTGGCGCAGAATGAGGCAGGCGGACGCTTCCGGAGGTGACGCCCGGTGCCGACCCTGGCGATCCATGCCCTCGCGATGCTCGAGGAGCTGCGCAAGGATGGCCTGCCAGTGCGGTCCACGGTGATCTACACCCAGCTCACCGACCCCGACGGCCTGCTCGGCACCACCGACGGCCCCGCCGAGAAGGTCGCCTTCGTCGACGCCCGGATCAACGCCGGCCGGGTCCACGACCGGTCGTACGGCAGCCTGGAGCTCGGCGGCACCATCGAGGTGTACGACGACGCCCGGACGGCGACAGCCATGGCCGCGCAGGCGGCGGCGCGCCCCGGGTCCGGCCGGGTCGTCACCTGGGACGGCGTGCTGCTGGTCCTGTCTCAGCACCTGACCAAGTTGCAGGCTGATGGGTATGTCGTACCGATTACTTATCGTGACGACATTGACACGAGCTTTCCTCGTCTCCAACGTTATGAACAGGTTAATCCGGTTTTAGATGTGTCATAGGTGGATTTTGTCCGGCTCGTGTGATCGGTCTGAGTGTCACTCGACACTCCTTCCTGGCCGGGGTCGGTTGCTGTCCGTAGTCTTAACCTGTGCGTGCCGGACTGACCGAGCTGCTTCGCGACCCTGCCCGGCTTGACGCCCTGCACCGGCTCCGGCTCCTCGAGCCCGACACGGCGGGGACCTTCGAGCGGGTTGGGCGGTTGGCCGCCCGGTTGCTCGGGGTGCCGGTCGCGGGAGTCAACTTCGTGGACGCCGTCCGGCAGTTCGCGCCCGGCACGGCGACCGCCACCACCGTGTTCGCGGCGGCCCAGGGTGCGTCGGTGCCGGCAGGGGAGGGGTTCTGCCCTGTCACGCTGGTCCTGGGCCAGCCGCTGTGCGTGCCGGACGCGCGGGCGGACCCGGAGTTCGCCAACGACCCGACCGTCCGCAGGCTGGGCCTGGTCGCCTACGTCGGGGTGCCGCTGTTCAGCGCCGGCCAGCCGGTGGGGACGCTCTGCGCGGCCCACACCGGGCCCATGCCGTGGACCGCGCAGCAGCGGTCTTCGCTGCAGGACCTGGCCGGGCTGATCATGGACGAGCTGGAGCTGCGGACGCGGCTGGCCGAGCGACGGGTCGAACGGGCCCGCGCCGAGGCGACCGACCAGGCTCGGCTGTTACGCGCGGTGATGCGGCAGATGCCGGAGGGGCTGGTCGTCACCCGAGCCCCGGACGGTGAGGTGACCGCGGCGAACGACGAGTTCCGCCGGTTGGTCGGCCACGAGCTGCTGCCCGCGGTGACCATCGAGGACTACCAGGCATACCCGCTGCTGTACCCCGACGGCACGCCGTACCCGCCGCGGGAGATGCCGGTGGCCCGCGCCCTGCTGAACGGCGAGGTCGTGGCCGAGGAGGAGGTGCGCTACCAGCGGCCCAACGGCGAGGTGATCGACCTGCTGATGCGCGCCGCACCGGTCCGGGACGAGCGGGACGACATCGTCGCCGCGGTCGGCATCGTCACCGACATCAGCCGGCGCAAGCGGGTGGAGCAGACGCTGCGGATGTCCCAGGAACGGCTCGCCTTCCTGGCCGAGGCGAGCTCGCTGGTGGCGTCCTCGCTCGAACCGCAGGTGATCATCGACCGGCTGGGGCGGCTGGTGGTCGACCGGCTGGTCGACTGGTGCGCGATCGTCGAGCCCGACCCACATGGCCGGCTGCGCCGGGTGGCCATGACGCACCGCGACAGTGCCCGGCGGGCGCTGGCTGAGCGCTGGCTGGCGCTGCCGCCGTACGACGTCGGCTCGGACTCCGGGCTGGTGGTGGCCTACCGGGAGCACCGTACGGTCCGGCTGGTCGTCAACCCGGCGCCCGGCAACCCGTGGCCAGCCGGTCCGTTGGCTGGGCCAGGCGGTGACTCGGTGGTGGCCGTCCCGCTGGTCGCGGGCGGTGAGCGGCTGGGTGCGATGGGGTTCGGCCGGCAGGCCGGGCAGCCGGCGTTCGACGACCAGGAGCTGGCGCTGGCCAGCGAGGTGGCGGGGCGGTTTGCGGTGGCGCTGGCGCATGCCCGGCGGTTCGAGGCCGAACGGGGTGCGGCCGAGATCCTGCAGCGCAGCCTGCTGCCGGAGCTGTCCGAGCTGGACGCGGTCGAGATCGGCGCGGTCTACGTGCCGAGCAGCCGGACGCTGGCCATTGGTGGCGACTTCTACGACGTGCTGGACCTGGGTGGCCGGCGGGCCGGGCTCGCCGTCGGCGACGTGATGGGGCACGGGGTGCGGGCCGCTGCGGTGATGGGCCAGGTGCGGGCGGCGCTGCGGGCGTACGCCCGGCTCGGGCTGCGCCCGGCCGCCATCTTGGCCACGCTGGACGAGCTGGTCACCGAGCTGCCGGACGGGATGCTGGTCACCTGCCTGTACGGCGTGTACGACGTACCGGCCGGCGAGCTGCGGCTGGCCAGCGCCGGTCACCTGGCGCCGTTCCTGCGGCTGCCGCCCGGCGAGCCGCGGGTGCTGGAGGTGGCGCCCGGGCCCCCGCTGGGCGTGGGGCGTTCGGCGTACACCGAGTCGGTGCACGCGGTGCCGGCCGGGCGCTGCTCGCGCTGTTCAGCGACGGGCTGGTCGAGGACCGGGAACGCGATCTGGATCTCGGGCTGGCGGCGCTGGCCGCGGAGCTGGGCCGGCACGGCTCCGGTCCGCTGCCCGCGGCTGCGGACGCCGTCCTGCGTGATCTCGGCCGCCGGGACCACAACGACGACGACGTCGCCCTGCTGCTGGTCCGCGCCCGCCGATAGGCGCCAGCCCGCCCCCGATGTGGTCACCTACACGCCTTGTGGTGACCTCTCGTTGCCTCAGCGCCCCAACAGGTCACCACAAGGCGTACAGGTGACCACACGTGGTGCGGCGGGACGAAAGGTCACCACAGGGCGTGGGTACAAAGGCCGGACCGAGTAGCCGGGCGCCGGCGGTCAAGCCGCCGTGGGCAGGGCGCAGGGGCAGGCGAGACGGTACTCGACGGTGGTGTAGCGCGGGTCGTCGATGTCACCCTGGTCGCCCTGCGAGACGGCCTGGACCGAGCGCGAGTACCACGTGGTGGGCGCGCCGCACGGGCAGTCGGCGTCCCAGCTCACCCAGTCGTTGGGATCGCAGTGGATCCGCGAGGCGATCGCGCCGAGGCTGGAGGCAGGCTGGGTCGACGTCGGCGCGCGGTTGATCGACGGGTCATCATGAACCATGGGAGCCTCCCGAACTCGGGTTTCCTTCCACCAGATCCCGGCAAGGTGCACATCAGGAGACCCCCATCCGCTGGGCGCTTGGTCCAGCCAGCCTTGACGCCGTGACGGACGTGCTGTGGCACTCCGGAAGATCCCGACAAACGCGGCAAGGAGCCACTCGATCATGGCCGGCACCTGGGCGATCCCTGGCACTGCGGTGTCACGGGCCCCGGCTAGTTACGTGGCCGCAGCGGGTGCCGGTACCAACCCACCGGCATCCGGACGAACGACCGGCCCCGGATCTCCACCTCGTTCGCGTCGGCGAAACGCGCGCCCGGGTCGAGCCCGTCCTCAACCGCCCGGATCCGGCCCGACTTCAGCAAGCCAAGAAAACACCCGTAGTCAATCACGTACACGTCGTAGACCTCGGCCGGGTGCTCGGGGTCGAGTGAGACGCCCTGGCGGACTCGATGAATGAGGCGGGCGTCGTACAGCCGTTGGATGATCTCCTCGTTCGACTCACCGTCACGGCGTAGCGGGATAATTCGGCTGCGCTGCCGGGCACATTGTTCGATCAGGTTGGCGAACACCCGGTGCGCCGGCTTCGGCAGGCTCCCCTCCTTGTCGCGGAGAAAGAAGTCGCGCGTCGCGGTTGCGACGTGCATCGAGCCGATCCGTTGGTTGTGGGCGGCGCCGGCCGCCAGCCCGGCAATTTGCAGGGCGTCCCGCGGCACGCCCTCAGCACCGAGCACCAGGTTGTGGAAACTGTCATGATCGGCGAAAAGTCGCTTGGTTAGGTCGCCGGGGCAGTTGATGCCGCGCAACGCGGCCAAGGCCGGCCGGTCAGACCGGACCACGATCGCGGTCAGATGCCGATGCAACAGCGTCGCGTAGAACTCGAGAGTTGATGCGACGTCGTTCCGGAACAGCAGGAAATCATCGAGGTCGAGGCTGGCGGCGGTGTCGGCGCCGAGCTCGAGACCGACCGGCGACCCGAGGGTCTCGATGTCGCTGAACCGCGACCTGCCGTGGATCGCGCTGATCTTGACCACGACTCCCGTGGTGGCGAAGAACGTACGTCGCAGCAGGTCGGCCATCAGCGGCTGCAGGTCCAGCGGCAGCGCGGACCACTCGTCGATCAACACCCACAACTGCCGCCCTTCCAGCGCGCGGACGAGGGCTTGAATCGCGCTGGACAGCGGTCCGAGCAGCAGATGGTGCCGCACGCGGCCGCGGCTGAGCCGACGTTCGAATTTTCGTTTGTACTGTTGGTTCTGACTGTCTCGGTGCCATGACGCGTGGAAGTCCCTGCCTACCGCCACCGCGACGCCGCGGGACCGCTCGGCCTGGGCCGCGACCTCCTCCTGCCGTTCCACCTCGGTCTCACCGATCACCCGGATCTGGGTTGCGGCACCGGCCAGTGCGTCCAGCCCCTCGCTGATGCCGGACAGCAGCGGCGTCCACCGGTCGGTCAGGACCTCGTCGTAGACCTCGTTGTGGATGTGCTCGACGACGTCGACAAGCAGCCCGGTGGCTCGTTCGGAAAAGCTCTCCGGCTCAGCCGAGATGATGTCCTCGGGTGAGCCGATCTTGCGCAGGTCGAGGTAGATCGCCAGACAGCCCTGAGCCGCCTTCTGGTCCTGCAGATAGCGCAGCAGGTGCGTCTTTCCGGTGCCGCGGCGGCCGAATAAGACGTGGTGTTCAGGAGCCTCAAGGTGTGCCATCAGCGACCGAACCGGGACAAATGTGTTTCTCAGTAGTTCACTCGCCATATTCTCCGCGCGCTTGGCGACTTGCGTGACCAACCTGTTCAGTTGCGCATCGGGCACCGCGTCCCCCTCATCGGCCGCCTCACCGCCGATGGGATCCACGACGGTCGCTACCCGATCCTGCGCCGATCCTGGCAGCGGGCCCAAACGATATCCGCCATCCAGGCCCCGCTGGCCGCAATCTAACCTGTTTGGGTGACCCCCGCGCCATGGTCGCCGACTGAGCTCTGCCAGCCTCAGGCCGACAGCCGATCGGCCAGATCCGCTTTCGGCCATTCCCAGGTCCACCCGTAACCGCCGGCCAGCGGGTTCTCCAGACTGATCCGGTCACCAAGACCGCTGACCGGCTGGGTCCGGACCGGATTGTCGTAGTTGCCGTGCACGGTGTCCCACCGGCAGCGGGTGAGCACCGCGGGCGGCATCTGTGGGTCAAAACCGATGCTGATCTGCAGCTCGCGGGCGGCGAGCGAGCTGAGGACCCGCTGGTAGCGGCGGCAGCTGTCGACGTAGCCGGCCTCGTGGGTATAGCTCACCGTGTAGCTGAGCCGGTGGGTCTCCATCGCCCCCAGCGGCTCGTCGAAGATCAGCTCGGTCGCGGTGAGGTACTCCGGCTCGTGCGGGTACTGTCGCTGGTCGGTGATGGTGGGGCCGACCTGGCAGCCCTCCTCGGCGTGGATGGTCAACCGCGTCCCGTGCTGGGCGGAGACCATGTACCAGTAGCTCTCGATACCGTCCCGCAGCGCCGTCACGTCGATGGTCAGCCTGCTGTGATGCGGTCGTTGGTCGGCGCCGACGACGTAGTGCTCTCGCTGCCGGACCACAATCAGCGCCTGCCGGCTCTCCCGCCCCCGGCCGCCCCGCTGGCTGTAGACCCGCCGCTCCAGGCGGGCCCGGCGATGGGCGACCGAGTGGACCGGCGCACCTCGCGGCGCCGTGACATATCTGCTGGCGGGCGCGGTCCGATGCAGCATCTGGCGATGTTGGTACGTCTCGAGCAGCGTGACGACGAGATGTCCGGCCGGCAGCTCAAGGACCCGTTCCAGGGCGAGCACCAGGTTGGTCCCGTGCGACGTGGCGTGCGGTCTGCAGCGACCGTTCTGCCATTGGCTGATGGTTGACCGGGTCAGGTGGCGCTCCTGCTCGGCGAGCAGGTCGGCGATCCTCTGTAAGGACAGCCCGCGAGCGGCGATCGCGGCCCGCACTGCCGCGGCGAACGGCTCCGTGGCCGGTGGCGGCCCTAACTTGGCGCGCTGCCGTCGGGCGCGCGACCGGCAGGTGCTGTCACAGTAGTGCTGTACCCGCCCGGCCCCACGCCGCGACTTGAGCACGCGGCCACAGGACAGGCAGGTCCGCGGACCGGGCTGTGGTGTACCAGACATGGGCGACGGTCCCCTCTGCCGCGCTGTCGCGCACGTTCCAAACTGCAAGTGAGTTGAGTACTGCATGGCGCGCCGTGGATTAGCTCATCTCGGGCCGCGCCGCTTTCCTTCCGCCACGCCATTGTCGTAACAGTGTGGCGGTGCTGTTCCCTGTCGTTTCAATTGGCTGCCTGGCCCTTACCCGCGGGGAGGCAGTTTACTCGCGGTTAGACCAGTCGAGTAGGGGTCACCCCAACGAATGAAGATGGCCAGCGTGCTGCATGCAGAGCGTGACTGCCGCTGCGCGCGGTGTCCAGTCCAGCCGAGCCCGGAGCACCGTCGCAATAGCGTGCGCAACGCTGGCCAGCCACCCAGAAGGTGTCACACTTAGGTCGATCAAGACATCAAAGGTGTATAATATCTCATACTTCTCGTAGATCATAACGCTCGGCCAGGATCGACATCCGGCCCTAACCTAGATTTTAGAGGTGTTATCATCCTTTTATGCCTAATGAGTGGTCATTCATCCGTTACAGTGAGTGACAGCCAACCTCGCTCGACAGACTATTGACCCGACACAGGTCTTCCACAAGTCATACGGGGAGGGGAGGTCTTGTCATGTCGGATACCACGTCGTGGGAGTAGGAAATCGAAATCGTGCCGACCCTGGTGGGTCGCGGGTGGAAGGGCGCCGCGAGCCGCCGATGGTAGGCCGCTGGCTGGGCAGCAGCACACACAGCGCGATAATCCGTCCACGCCACACATCACCCGAGCTGCCCAACCGAGAGACGCGGCAGCCGGGCCGGCCGACCCCACATCCCAGGCTTCCCAGGCCCGGCCGGCCCGGCTCGACGGTGCCCGGAGGTCTCCTCCGTCAGCGCCGGAGAAACGCTGCCGTCTCCCAGTGATCCGGAGTAGCGTCCGGCGGGTCAGAGCTGCCGAGGGGGCAGCGGCCGTGCCAGGGGTCGCCGTCACTGTGCCATCCCCGCACGGAACCGAAAGGGGATTCGGCATGATCTCTGCAACGCGACGGGTGGGGAGACGGCCACTTGCCGCGCTCTCCACGTTCGGGCTGCTCGCTGCGTTACTCGTCGGCACCCCGACGGTGGCGAGCGCGGTTCATGGCATGATGCATCCCGCAATCGGGAGCCGCCCGCACTACACCCTTGCCGGCCGAGCCGACACCAAGCCCGGCGTGGCCACCTTCAACTGCCAGCTCACCACACCGGCAGGCTGCTACGGCCCAGCCCAGATCCGCGCGGCGTACGGCATCGACAAGCTCCCCGCGACCGGCGCCGGCCGCGGCATCGTCATCGTCGACGCCTTCCAGAGCCCGACGATCGGCCATGATCTCGCGGTGTTCGACCAGTTGTTCGAGCTGCCCGACCCCACCCTGTCCATCGTCGCGCCGGACGGCCTGACGCCGTTCGACCCGAACGACGGCAACATGGTCGGCTGGTCCGCCGAGATCACCCTGGACGTGGAATGGGCGCATGCCATCGCGCCCGCGGCCAAGATCGTGCTGGTGCTGGCCAAGAGCAACGACGACGCCGACATCCTGTCCGCCACCCGCTACGCCGTCGACCACAACCTCGGCGACGTCATCTCGCAGAGCTTCGGCGAGGCCGAGCAGTGCATGGACCCGGCATTGCAGGCGCGGCAGCACGCGCTGTTCGCCCGCGCCACCGCGAAAGGTATCACGCTGCTCGCGTCGTCCGGCGACCAAGGCGTGGCCCAGCCGACCTGCGACGGGAAGAGCTTCTTCGCGGCGGCCAGCACGCCGGCCACCGACCCGTACGTCACCGCGGTCGGCGGCACCATCCTGGACGCGAACGGGCTGACCGGCGCCTACCACAGCGAGACGACATGGAACGAGCCGGACTTCGCCTCAGCCGGCGGTGGTGGGTTCAGCGTGCTGTACGGGACGCCGGCATACCAGCGGTCGCCGCGGCTGCCCGCCCGCGGCGTGCCGGACGTGTCGTACAACGCCGCGATCATCGGCGGTGTGCTGGCCGTGTGGAGCGGCTCGGGGCTCGGTAGCGACCTGGTCTTCCGCTTCGGCGGCACCAGTGCCGGGTCGCCGCAGTGGGCTGGCCTGGTCGCGTTGGCCGACCAGCTCGGGCGGCACCGGATCGGCGCGCTGAACGGGGTGTTGTACGCCACCGCGCGGGTGCCGTCGGTGTACTCGCGGCTGTTCCACGACATCACGACCGGCGACAACACCTACCACGGTGACGTCGAGATCTCCGGCTTCCCCGCACACCGCGGGTGGGATGCGGCCACCGGGCTCGGCACCCCGAAGGCCAGCACACTGGTGCGGCTGCTCGCCCTGACCTGACCCGCGCAGCGCCCGCGTCCGGGCCGCCGTCCCGACGGGTCGGACCCCGAAAGCACCGATAACCCAAGCATCGATAACCCTCAAAGCACTGGTCTCGTGGCATGCGACACGAGACCAGTGCCTTCGAGGCCAGGAGCCCGGCCGGAGCGCTCGCGGCCGCCACTCAAGCCGGCACCGATAGGGTTACGCAGGTGGACATCATCGAAGGCTTGGGCCAGGTTACGACCGACTTCGAACGACGTGCGGCCGGGATCGCGCCGGACCAGTGGGGGCTGCCGACGCCGTGCGAAGACTGGGCCGTGCGGGACCTGGTCGACCACATCATCCGGGGCAACCGGTTCGCCGTGCTGCTGCTGGCCGGTGCCCAGCCCGCCGCGGCGTTCGCCGAGGTGAGCGCCGGTGACTTCGGCGAGCCGCTGTCAGACCTGCGGTCCAGCGGTGCCGAGCAGCTCGCCGCGTTCCGCCGGCCGGGTGCGCTGGACACGCTGTGCCACCATCCGCGCGGCGACATGCCCGGCGCGGCCTTTGCCCGGCTCCGGCTCGGTGACCTGCTGATCCACGGCTGGGATCTGGCCCGGGCCACCGGCGGCGACGAGACATTGGACGAGCGGCTGGTCCTGGCCGCGTACGAGGCCTACGCACCGGTGGCGCAGACCATCGCGAAGAGTGGCAACTTCGGTGCCGGCCCGAGCGGCACCCTGCCGGCCGACGCATCCCCGCAACTGCGCCTGCTCGATCTCACCGGCCGTCGCCCCTGACCCGCCCACCGGCAACGAAGATCGAGCATCGCCCGCGGGCCCGGCGGCGCGTCTCGTCGCGGTACGTAGCAAATGCGCTGATGATATGAATTGATCTTCCGGCTCATTCGCTTCTCATTTCACCCGATCTGCTGAGCCAGAAACGGAACCACTGCGCTGTAACATCGGGTAACGGGGAGCATAGAGTTTGGGGGGAGCCGTCACCCATGGTCGACTTCATGGCCCTGCGTGAGGCCAATCCGGAGCTGTGGAAGACCGCTGCCGACGACTGGGTCGATCTGGCCAGGCGAGCTGAGCAGTCCGCGAACGACATCTACCAGCGGGGCGTCGGCGCTCTTGACGAACATTGGACAGACGCCGTCGGCGAGCGGGCCGGGCAGAAGCTCAAGGAGCTCGCCAACTCCTACCAGGTCGCCGCCGCCACGATTCGAGGCGTGGTCAGCACGCTGGACGGCCTCGGTGAATCCGTCGATGCGGTCCGCGGGTCTCTCCAGTCGGCGATCGACTACGCGCACCGGTACGGGCTCGTGGTGGACGGCAACGGGCGGGTGAGCCAGCAGCCCGGAACCCACTGCGCCGAGGACGAACCAAAGATCAGCCAGGCCAACCGGCTCATCACCGAAGCCATCGAGTCGGCGAGCCGGATCGACGACGAAGCGAGCGCCGAGCTCGACCGGCTCAGGGATGCCATCAGCAACACTGACCTCAGCAAGGCATTGGACCAGATCCAGCAGTCGGCGTCCGAGAACCAGCTCGCCCTGCTGCGCGAGAGCCTGCCGATCGGCGCGGACGCGGCCACCGTCCGGATCTGGTGGAGCTCGCTCACCCCTGCGGAGCAGGCGGCGTACGAACGCGCTCTCCCGGTTGATCTTTATGATCTCGACGGTGTCCCGGATGACGTGAAGCAGCGGATGCGCGGCACCGATGGCTACGACCGGATCGAGATGCTCCGGTGGGCGCGACAGAACGTCGACAACACCGACATCGACATCTTCGACAACAACTGCGCGAACTTCGTGTCGCACGCGCTGGAACATGCCGGCCTAGACCAGAAGATGGGTTGGGACGGCACCTTCGGGGGCAACAGCTGGGGGCACGGCAGCCAGACCGGATGGGACTGGCTGGACGCGCGCGACTCTTCGCACACCGCGAGCTGGGCGCAGGCTGACGCCCAGCACGACTTCCTCGTCCATAACGGCGGACAGCAGGTTTCCGTGCCGCAGGCGCAGCCTGGAGATGTCATTTACTGGGAGCAGGCCGGCGCTGGTGGGCCGACCGAGCCGGGCCAGGTACACCATGCAGCGGTCGTCACCTCGGTCACGCCCGACGGCACCATCCACTACACCCAGCACAGCAGCTCCCGACTCGACGCGAGCCTCGACGGCAGGCTGCCGGCCACTGAGGTCCGCGAGGGAAACCAACGCGTTGCCATCGTGCGTCCGAGGCAGACCTGGTAGGAGCCCGCATTGAGCATCGACATGAACCCTGGCCCGGTTCGGGAGGCCGGGCGTGATCTGGACCAGCTTGCGGACGACACACGGGAGAGCATCGCGGCGCGGTTTCGGAGCAGCGACGCCGCGGCCAAGGGCAACAACGGCTGGAAGTCCGCCACCTCGCTGCGCGGCTGTGGGCGGGCGTGGAGCGACCAGCTCGCCCTACTGGTCCAGCAGACCAGCCAGACGAGCCAGGATCTGACCAGCTCGGCGGCCGCCGTCTCCGGCGCGGACACCGAGGCCGCCAGTCGGCTGGACCGCGTCCTGAACGACCTGGCCGGCTGATGAGCGTCATGCACAGAGCGCGTCCGGGGGCTCACTGGAAGCCCGCCGCGGCCATTGTGATGCAGGCGGTCGCGGGAGTCGTGCTAGCCGTGCTCGCAACCGGAGTCAGCCAGGACCTGGTGCGGGACCGGGCCAGGGCCTGCGACGGCGGGCTGCGGATGCCGGCGACGGGCTTCTGGCTCGGCTGGCTGGGGGCCGGGCTCACGGTCTCGGCCCTGCTCGTGGCCACGCTCCGGCTCAGGCACCGGGACCGCTGGTCGGCCCTGGACTACGCGCTCGCCATGCTCACGGTGTTGGCCCTGTGTTTTGCCGGGTTCGTGCTCTACACCATTTACCAGGACGCGCGGCCGCTCCGCTCGGTCTGCTTCGGCTAGACCGCCAGCACGACCTCGCCGGTGGTCCGGCGGGCGCGCGGTCGGCGTGCGCCCGTCCCGCGTCGGCCAGCGGGTACGCCGGCCATCTCGAGCACCAACGGCAGGGCGTTAGGGCGCCTTGTCGCGAAGGTCTGGTGGGACACGCGGGCGTGTTGTACAGGATCTTCGCGACAAGGGCGGGTATGGTGACAACGGCGCTTACCATGACCGGCCAGCGGCTTCACCAGCGGGTCTGCTCCCATGCCGGGACACGAACTGTTGCTCGATGTCGCGAGAGTCACCCTCCGCCCTCAGCGTCGTCCTGCGGAGGCACCAGAGGGTGGGAATGCGCCCGGGAGCGCCACGGCCTGTTACTGTTGGAAGACGGTATGTCACTATACGGTGTCATAATGACGGCAAGTTGCGCCGATTCGCGTATTCAGATGGTCAATCAGCGAAAGTTACGTAACAGGCAGTCGCGGTTCGGACGGTCGATCCGTACCATCGGGTGTCGCCACTCGCCCGTCAGGTGACCATGAGCCGACGGAGCCAGGTGACGGTGGCAGTGATCTGGTTCGCATTGTCCGTTCGAGCAGGAGGGATGCGTACGTCGTGACTGACATGCAACACGACAAGCGCTCCAGCTCCTGGCGCCCCCAGGTCAGCGACGACGACTACATCCGGTTTCTCCGCGGGGAGAGTGTGCTCGGGCTGTCGCAGCCGCCCGAGACCGATCCCGAGCCCGAGCCGTCGCCCCGCCGGCTGGGTGTGGGTCGGCGGCCGGGCCAGCATGGCACGGCTCGGCGCGCACGGGGCCGTAACGCGCCGCCGGCCGGCCCGAACCCGCGGCGACCCGCCGAGCCGGACCCGTCCGCGGAGCACCGCCACCAGGTGCCCGGCCGGCATGCCGCCGCACCCGAGCCGGTGTTGCCGCCCGAGCCGCCGCCCTGGTCCGAGCCGCCGCGCCTCCCGGCGGCACCACAGACCCCCGCCGTAGCGCATGTCCCCGCGGTACCGCATGACCCCGCCGTGGAGCCGGACCGGCGCACCGAGGCGCCGAGCTGGTCCTCCTACGACGAGGCCACCACCTACTTCGCCCAGTCGTTCGGGACCACCGACGATCCACTCGAGGGGCCAACGGTCCAGTTCGCCCGCCCCGCCATCCCACCGGACGACGAGCCGCCGGCCGGATCGGGCGCCCGGACCGCCGATGGCCACGAACCACCCTGGCAGCCCCGCGCCGCCCGCCGGGCCGAGGCCGCCCGGGCGGGCCGGGCCGCGCAACCGCTCGGCCTCCGCCGGCCGCGCTGGCTGCAGGTTGTCGGCTGGACCGGCGTGCTCCTCGGCCTGCTGGTGATGGCGCTCGGCGGCTACGGGTACTACGAGTACCGGAAGATCAGCGGCAACATCAAGCGAGTTGACGTGCTCGCCACCAACGACCCGTCGATCAAGAACCGAGAGCAGCAGCTCGACGCGGAGAACTTCCTGCTGATCGGCTCCGACACCCGGGCCGGCGCCAACAACAAGTACGGCGGCCCAGCGGTCATCGGCCAACGCTCGGACACCACGATCCTGGCCCACCTGTCCCCGGACCGGCAGCACGCCACCCTGATCAGCTTCCCGCGCGACTCATGGGTGACCATCCCGGCGTGTGCCGGGGGCGACGGTGCGACCATTCCCCAGCACGATGGCATGTTCAACTCGGCGTTCGAGTCCGGCGGGCCGCAGTGCACCATCCTGACCCTGCAGCGGCTCACCGGGGTGGAGATCAACCACTACGTGCAGGTCGACTTCACCGGCTTCAAGACGATGGTGGACGCGCTCGGCGGGGTGCCCATCTGCTCCACCGAGAAGGTGTCCGACCACGACAGTGGGCTGAAGCTGCGAGTCGGGCCGCAGACTCTCGTGGGCGAGCAGGCACTGGCGTTCGTCCGGGCCCGGCACGCGCTCGGCGACGGCTCGGACATCGACCGGATCAAGCGCCAGCAGCAGTTCCTCGGCTCGATGATCCGGGTGGCCACCGGCAGGGGCATCCTGCTCAACCCGGTCCGGCTGACCCGGTTCCTGGACGCCGCGTCGCGGTCGGTGACCCTGGACCGCCGTACCTCGCTCGGTGACCTGCGCAACCTGGCCAGCCAGCTGCACGGCTTGGACCCGCGCAAGGTCACCTTCCTCACCGCCCCGATCGCCAACCGCGACTACGATCCGACCGGACAACGCGCCACCGGTGGCGGCCGGGTGCTGCTGGACGCCGCGCAGGGCGAGGTGCTCTGGCAGTCGCTGATCAACGACAGGCCGGCGGCCAGGGCCAGCTCGGCACCCGGTGGGTCCGCCGCGCATGGCCCCACCACGGCCACCGTTACGGTGCCGCCGGAGCAGGTCTCGGTGCGGGTGCTGAACGGCGTCGGTACGCCGGGGCTGGCGAGCAGGGTGGCCTCCGCGCTCGGCGGCGGCGGCTTCGCCATCGCCTCGACCGGCAACGGCCCCTCCCGCGGCACGGCGTCGCTCATCCGGTACGGCCCGGCCGGCACCGCTCAGGCGGTCACCCTTGCCGCGGCGGTGCCCGGCTCGGTGCTGGTCCGGGATATGTCGCTAGACCAGAGCCTGGAGCTGGTGGTCGGCTCGTCGTACCAGGGTGTCCGACCGGTGCGGCTCGGCCAGTGGGTGGCGACGCGAACCGGTACGGCGCCGGCTGCCGGCCCGGCTGCACGGACCCCCAGCCCGCAGCCCCCGATCAACGCTGGCCAGGCAAGCTGCGTCTGACCGCCACCCGGGATCCCTGCGCCCCGGCGAGTCCGAGCCCCCTTGCGCCCCGGACAAGAGGACCAGGAGGTACCAGGAGGCTCAGCCGAACCGGCCGGTGATGTACTCCTCGGTCTTCGGGTTGGCCGGGTTGCTGAAGATCTTGGCCGTGTCGTCGAACTCGACCAGCTTGCCCGGCTCACCGAACGCAGGCAGGTTGAAGAACGCCGTCCGGTCGCTGACTCGGGCCGCCTGCTGCATGTTGTGGGTGACGATCACGATGGTGTACGTCGTCTTGAGCTGGCCGATCAGGTCCTCGATGGCCAGCGTGGAGATCGGGTCCAGCGCCGAGCACGGCTCGTCCATCAGCAGCACCTGCGGCTGCACCGCGATGGCCCGGGCGATGCACAGCCGCTGCTGCTGGCCGCCGGACAACCCGGCGCCGGCCTTGGTCAGCCGGCCCTTCACCTCGTTCCACAGGTTTGCGCTGGTCAGGGATCGTTCCACCACGTCATCCAGAGCGGCCTTGCGACGTTCCCCGGCCAGCTTCAGCCCGGCCGCGACGTTGTCATAGATCGACATGGTGGGGAACGGGTTCGGCCGCTGGAAGACCATGCCGATGGTGCGGCGGACGTTCACCGGGTCGACGTTGGAGCCGTAGATGTCCTCACCGTCGAGCAGCACCTTGCCCTCGACCCGGGCGCCGGGGATCACCTCGTGCATCCGGTTGATGGTGCGCAGCACGGTTGACTTGCCGCAGCCGGACGGCCCGATGAACGCCGTGACCGTACGCGGCTCGATCTCGAGGGACACGTCCGACACGGCGAGGAGGCTGCCGTAGTAGACGTTCAGCCCGGAGATGTCGATTCGCTTAGCCATAGCAGGGGCCTTTCATCGGACACTGGTGAAGCGGGCGATGAGCCGGGCAAACAGGTTGAGCAGCCCGATGATGACGATGAGGACGAGCGCTGCACCCCACGCACGCTGGAACGCTGGCGACTGGGTGTTGCCGACCGCGACCTGGAACTGCTCGAAGATGAACGTCGGCAGCGACTCCTGGGGAACCTGTTGGGTGTGGCCCGCGAACGGGTTGAGCTGAATGCGCTGGTTGATACCGACCAGCAGCAGCAACGGCGCCGTCTCGCCCATGATTCGGGCGAGACCGAGCATCACACCGGTCATGATGCCGCTGGCCGCGGTGGGCAGCACGATCCGCATGATGGTGCGCCACTTCGGCACACCCAGCGCATACGACGCCTCCCGCAGCTCGTTCGGCACCAGCTTGAGCATCTCCTCGGTCGATCGGATGACAGTCGGCAGCATCAGGATGAACAACGCGAGCGCGCCGGCGAATCCCGACTTCTGGAAGCCCAGAACCAGAATCCACGCGGCGTAGACGAACAGGCCCGCGACGATCGACGGCACCCCTGTCATCACGTCGACGAAGAAGCTCACCGTACGGGCGAACAGCCGGCGTCCGCCGTACTCGACCAGATAGACAGCAGCGAGGATACCGAGCGGGGCCGCGATCACGGTGGCCAGCAACGACTGCTCGAGCGTGCCGATGATCGCGTGGTAGATGCCGCCACCCGGGCCCTCCGGGTTGACCCGGAACATCGACGTGGTCAGAAACTTCGCGGTGACCGAGCCGATGCCCTTGCTGACCGTGTACCAGGTGATCGAGATCAGCGGAAGCGCGGCAAGCACGAACGCGAGGTAGATCAGTGTCGTGAACAGCCGGTCGACCGCGTGTCGGCGTCCTTCGAAGGAGAAGCTGACCACCGTCTGGCTGACGGCGTACAGCAACACCGCGAACACCACATACCCCGCCGTGCCCTGGAGTGGCGTGAGGGCGAACAGCAGCGCGGCAACGGCCAACGAGGACGCCGCGATACCCGGCAGCGCGTATCCGGGCAGCCGGCGCCCCCGCAGCATGCTGTGCGTCGACGGCGCCGGCGGAGCCGGGCTGGTGGCAACCGCCATGGGTCAGCCCACCTTCTTCCTGCGGATGATCACGCTGGCGCCGAAGTTCACCGCGAGTGTGATGACGAACAGGCACAAGCCCGCCGCGATCAGTGCGCCGGTCCCGATGCTGCTGGCCTCGCCGTACTTCAGCGCGATGTTGGAGGCGAAGGTGACGCCGCCCCGCTCGGTGATGTGGATGTTGATGTCATACACCGAGGCAAGGATGATCGTGACCGCAAGCGTCTCGCCGAGCGCTCGGCCCAGCCCGAGGATCGACGCGGCCAACACACCCGCCCGGCCGAACGGCAGCACTGAGGTGCGCACCATCTCCCACCGGGTGGCACCCAGCGCGAGCGCGGCCTCTATCTGGTCGCGGGGCACCTGACGGAACACCTCTCGTGAGATCGACGAGATGATCGGCAGGATCATGATGGCAAGTACGACGCCCGCGGTGAAGTCGGAGAGGTTGTTCGGGCGGCTCTCCAGCCGGTAGTCGAACACCCCGGTCCAGCCGAACCACCGGTCCAGCCAGAGCACCAGCCCGGTCAGGTGCGGTGCCAGCAGCGCGAACCCCCACAGGCCGTAGACGATCGACGGGACGGCGGCGAGCAGGTCGACGAAATAGCCCAGCGGGGAGGCGGCTCGCCGAGGCGCGTAGTAGGTGATGAACAGGCCGATGCCGATGGCCACCGGGACCGCGATGAGCATCGCGATAATGCCGGTGACCAGCGTGTGGAAGAGCAGCGCGGCGACTCCGAACGTCGGCCTGCCGCCTGACGTGGCGCTTTCCGGCAGCCATATGGTGGTGGTGAAGAAGTTGGTCGAGTCGACCCTCAGGGCCGGGACGGCCTTGGCGATCAGGAAGATCGCGATGCCCGCCATGATCGCGAGCACGGTCGCCCCGGCCGCCATCGAAAGGCCGCGGAAGAGCCGGTCACCGGGGCGCAGCGCACTCCCGCTGATCCCGGCGCCTGGCACGATGACCGGGCCGCTGACCGAAGGTGTCTCGGATCCCGAGAGGGTCGGCTCACTCACACGATGTCCTCGTTTGTACTAGGTCCTCGTTCGTGCTCACCGCGGGATTGATGTCGTGCTGGTGCGCCCCGCTGTCGTGGCAGTGGGGCGCACCAGCACGACGACGGGTCAGGCAGCGCCCAGCGCCTGGACCGCGGCGCGCACCTTGGTGATGAGGTCGGTCGGAAGCGGCAGGTGCCCGATGGGGGTGAGCAGGCCTTGGCCCGCGTCGCTGGCGGTGTAGGTGAGGAACGACTTCACCAGCTTGGCCTGGTCTGTCGGCAGGCCTTTGGTGCAGGTGATCTCGTACGTGACCAGGATGGCCGGGTACGCGCCGGCCTCCTTGAGCCCGTAGCTGATCTTCACCCGGATGTCCTGGCCGTTCTGGGTGATCTCGGAGGCGGACAGCGCCTTGCCCACGGTCTCAGCGGAGATCTCCACCGGGCCGGCGCCGACGTCCAGCGCGGCCGGGGTCAGGCCGTTCTTCTTCGCGTCCGGGCCGTCGACGTAACCGATCGCGCCGTCCGCACTCTTGACGTTCTGCACCACGCCGGCATTGCCCTTGCCGCCAACACCCGCCGGGGCCTTCCACGCCTTGCCCGTGCCGTATGGCCAGTCTGCCTTGTCCTGCGCGTCCAGGAACTTGGTGAAGTTGTCGCTGGTGCCGGAGTCGTCCGAGCGGTGCACGGGGGTGATGGTCTTGGCGGGCAGCGACACGCCCGGGTTGGCCGCGGTCAGCTCGGGGTCGTTCCACTTCGTCAGCTTGCCGGCGTAAATCTTGGCCAGAATCGCCGGCGTGACGGTTAGCTTCGTGACGCCCGACAGGTTGTAGATGATCGAGACCGGCGTGGCGACCATCGGGATGTCCACCGCCTTGCCACCGTTGCACCGCTTGTCGGCCGCGGCCTGCTCCTCATCCTTCAGTGCCGAGTCGGACCCGCCCATGGGGAACTGGCCCTGGGTGAACTGCGTGACACCGAAGCCGGAGCCCTGCGCGTCGTAGTTGATCGCCGCACCACTACATTTGGTCTGGTAGCCCTCAATCCACGCGGTCATCGCCGGCTTCTGCGCGGAGGATCCTCCAGTAGAGAGGGTGCCGGAAGCGCAGGCGGCCTCGTTGCCGCCGGACGTCCCACCCGCGTTGGGCGTGCTGGTGTTGTCGGAGCCGCACGCGGCGAGGGCAAGTGCGCTGGCGAGAAGGCCCACAACTAGGCTGGGCCGCTGGAGCTTCACGACGATGGTCCTCCGCTGGTAAAGGGATGGTCGGCGGTCACGCTAAGGAGTCGAGGTTGCGCCGTTCCGGTGACTGGATGAACGAAAGATGAACACCGAACGCCGCATCTCGCCATTTACTCCAGCAGCAGGGTTAATTCTTGGCCAACAGTGGAGTGCGCAGCTCACCCGATCCATATATCTGTCACGCCCTGGACCCATCCCGTGGTCACAGTACGAGACAGCCCGGCACGCTAGACCCCCAAAGGGATAGGTCAGCGGTCGCTGCGACGATACCTGACGTCGACGTCCCACCGGGTGAAGCCGAGCCGATCGTACGTACGAACGGCCGCGGTGTTGGACTCGTCGACGTAGAGCATCACCTGGGACAGCCCGCGGGAACGCAGGTAGCGCAGCCCGGCCAGGGTCAGCGCCGGGCCAAGACCCTTGCCCTGCGCGGCGGGGTCGACGCCGACGACGTACACCTCGCCGAGCGGCTCGTGCGGGTGCCGGCCGCGGAGCTCAGGCCCGCGCCTCCCGCCACCATTCGCCCCGTCACCGTGCACCTTGGTCCAGTGGAAGCCGAGCAGCGCGCCGTCAGCCTCCCGCTCGGCGAGCAGGAAGCCGGCGGAGTCGAACCAGGGCTCGTCCTCCCGGATCTGGATCTCCGCCAAGGTCCAGCCACCCTGGTCCGGGTGGCCGGCGAAGGCCCGGTTGTTCACCGCCAGCCAGGCCTGCTCGTCCGCGCCCACCCGAAAGGCCCGCAGCCGCACGCCCGCGGGCAGCCGCGGCGCCGGCAGCGCGGACAGCAGGGACCGGCGGAGCTGCCAGAGCACCCGCTCCTCGACATAGCCCCTGGCCCGGGCCAGCACGGCCGCGTCCGGGTGCCGGCCGTGCGCCCACAGCCGGAGCCGGCCGCCGTACCCGGCCCGTTCGCTGGCCGCTTCCAGCGCGTCCATCAGCGCGGACGCGATGCCGAGGCGGCGGTGCGCGGGGTGTACGGCGAGCTCGGCGCTCGGGCCCTCGATCCGGTCGGTCATGTCCAGGTGCGCGTACCCGACCAGGCCGTCGACGGAACGCGGCCCGGCACCGGTCCGGGCGCAGAGACGAGCCAGGAAGCTGTGCGCCTCCCAGTCACCGCCGTGCCGCAGGTGCAACAACACGTGCTCGCTGACCGGGGTGACGCCGTCCGTGTCGGCGACGGATCGGAGAAGGTCCTGTACCGCGGAGATCTCCGCGGGGTCGAGCCGGCGTCGGTAGGCGATCTCCGGCGATGTCACACAGTGACGGTACTTGCCTCGGCCGCGTTGGCCGGCGGCTGCTTGACAAACTTGTACCCGACGTTGCGCACCGTGCCGATGAGCACCTCGTAGTCCGGCCCGAGCTTGGCCCGTAGCCGGCGGACGTGCACGTCAACGGTGCGGGTGCCGCCGAAGTAGTCGTAGCCCCAGACCTCCTGCAGGAGCTGCGCCCGGGAGAAGACCCGGCCGGCGTGCTGGGCCAGGAACTTCAGCAGCTCGAACTCCTTGTAGGTCAGGTCCAGCGCCTTGCCGCGCAGCCGCGCGGTGTACGTCGCCTCGTCAATGGCCAGGTCACCGACCCGCACGACGCCGGCCTCCGAGCCACCGATGGCAGACCGGCGGGCGATGGCGAACCGCAGCCTGGCCTCGACCTCTGCCGGGCCGGCGGTGTCCAGCAGCACGTCGTCGATAGACCACTCGGCGTTCAGCGCGACCAGACCGCCCTCGGTCAGGATCGCGACCACCGGCACGGACACCCCGGTGGTGTCGAGCAACCGGGTCAGCGTACGGGCCGCCGCCAGGTTGTGCCGGGCGTCCACCAGCACGACGTCGCCGGCCGGCGCGTCCAGCAGGGCGGAGAGCTCCGGCGCGGACAGCCGAACCCCGTGTGAGAGCAGACCGAGCGCAGGTAGCACCTCGGTCGTTGGTTGCTGTGCCGAGGTCATCAGCAGCAGGTCCATCTAGGCCACCTCCACGGGAGCGTCAGGTGCCGGGATACGCGAAACGGGACCGCAAGGTGAGCGACACCGCCCGGTCCCGTAACCGCTAGCAGCGTAACCCAGCCGGTCCGTCCTGGAAACGTGCCGTGTCCCGGACCCCATCTGGAAGTATCGGGCCGTGATCGAGAGCCGGGCGCAGACCGCCGCCAGCCCCGCCGGACCCGAACGGTGAGCCGGCACGCCGCGCCGCCGCGGGTCCAGGACCGGATCCGGTCCGCGCACCTGCCGGCAGCCGTGCTGGCGGCCACGGTCGGGGCCCTGGCAGCCGCCCTCCCGAGCCTGGGCGAGGCCGGTCCCCTGCTTGTCGTCGGCGCCCTCCAGGCGCTGCTGATCTGGGCCTGGGTGGTCGGCACCGCGACGCCGGGCCGGATCGGCAGCATCCTGCTCCCGGCTGGGGTCGGCGGCAGCGCGGACGCCCTGCTGGTGATCCGGACAGGAGACGGCGTGACGCCGCTGCTGGCTGTCCTCGGGCTGCTCTTCCCGGTGCTGCTGGCACATCAGCTCAGCCGCGGCGTGGTCCGGGTCCGGCTGACCGAGTCGCTGTCCGGCGTGGCCACCGAGTGCGTCGCGGTCGGCGCCCTGGCCTGCTACCTCGAGCTTGCCCAGACGTCCCGGCCGATCGCCTCCGCCGCCTTGCTGGCCGCCGCGGCCGGGCTGTTCGGCGGGCATCTGGTGGATCTCGCCTGGCCGGCCCAGGCGTTCGCCGAGGGCGTGTTCCACGGGCTGGCCGGAGTGGTCGGCTCGGTGGTGCTCGGCACGCTGGCCGCCGTGCTGCGGCTGGCCGGCGAGCCGGTCCCGCTGGCCGGAGCCGTGTTGCTCGGCGCCGCGATGGGCGTCAGCGTCGGGCTGGTCGCGGTCGGGGCGTCCTACGTCGCGCAGACCGCGCAGCCGCGCCGGGCCGCCTTCGCGGCGGTCACCCTGCCGGTGCTGCGGGTGCTGCTGCCGATCGCGGTGACCGCCGCGCTCGCCTATGTGCTGGGACTGGTGGTGGCCCGATAGCCGTGTCTCGAGGACTCCGCGTGTTAGCAGTCGTCATCGTGGTCATCTGCGTGCTCGGGCTGGTCGCCGACCGGGTGGCGGTCCGGATGGCCCAGGCCGCCGTCGCGTCCCGGCTGCAGGGCGAGCTGAACCTGCCGGGCCGGCCGGACGTCGCCGCCCACGGCTTCCCCTTCCTCACCCAGGTCTTCTCCGGGAGGTATGACGACGTCCAGGTCACTGCCCGCGACGTCAGCACGCGGCAGGTCAGCCGGGTGACCGTGCGGGCCCGGTTCCAGGGCCTGCACGCGCCGCTGGCGGAGATCACCGCTGGCTCGATCGACGCGCTGCCGGTGGACCGGATCGACGGTACGGTCGCGCTGCCCTACGAGCAGATCCCCCGGCTGGTCAACGTGCCAGGGCTGTCCATCGCCCTGTCCGGCGACGCCGTGCTGGTGCAGGGCAGGGTCACCGTGATGGGCCAGACCTTCACCGCCTCGGCCCACGCCCGGGCCATCGTCCGGGACGGCACGGTGCTGGTCACCGCTGAGCGGGCCAGCGTCCTCGGCGTACCGCTGCCGGCCTCGGTGCTGCCGCTGGTGGCCCGCGGGCTGTCCTTCACGTTGCCGGAGCTGAACCTGCCGTTCGGGCTGGCCCTGACCGACGTACGACCGACGGCGGACACGCTGGAGGTCTCGGCCACGGCGGAGCACGTGGTGCTGCGCCGTGGCCAGCTTCCGGCGACCGGGTGAGCTACTTCACGACCAGGGTGCCGTGCATGTTCGGGTGGTATGTGCAGATCAGGGCGTAGCTGCCCGGCGTGGTGGGCGCGGTGAAGGTGCCGGTCGAGCCGCCCGCGACGTCCAGGTCGAAGAGGCTCTTGTCCTTCGCCGCGGTGATCGAGTGCTCGGGGCCGTCGGCGTTGCGGACCTTCACGGTGGCGCCAGGCGGGACCGAGGCAGGCACCTTGAACTGGAAGCCTTCTATCTCCACCTCGACGGTGGTGCCACCGGCTGACCCGGACGGCGAGGTGCCACTCGCGCTGGCGCTGGTGCCTGGGGTGCTACCCGACCCGGGGGCCGAGCCCGAGCTGGTCGCCGCCGGCTGGGTCGACGAACCGCCGCAGGCGGCGACCAGCAGGGCGACGGCGGGCAGGGCAAGAGCGGGAAGCAGTCTGTCGACACGTCTCATGAGGAGGCACACGGACCCGGCCCAGGAATGGTTCATCCGGCCGGGCTGTTGCCGCTCGCGATGGCCAGACTGTCCTCGCTGCTTGTCGTGCTGGCCGCTGCCACCGCCTTCGGGCTGTGGTCGCGGCGGGCCAACGGCCGGGTTAGGGCTGCCCGGCCCGGCCCGGCGGGCCCGGCCGCAACCATCATCACCGCCAGCCCGGCGAGCGCGGAGCACGCCGCGCTGGCCGCGCTCGGGATCCAGCCGGGCCACGTGACCATGCTGCAGTTCTCCACCGCGTTCTGCGCGCCGTGCCGGGCCACTCGCCAGGTGCTGGCCGAGGTCGTCAGGATGCTCCCGGCGGTGCGTCACGTCGAGGTGGACGCGGAGTCGCACCTGGACGCCGTCCGGGCGCTGGGCATCCGCCGTACCCCCACCGTCCTGGTTGTGGACCGGGCCGGACAGATCGTCAAGCGGGCCAGCGGCCAACCCCACGTCGCCGCCGTGGTCGCCGCCGTGGCGCCCTACCTGACCCCCGAGCCAGACTTGTGACGCGCACGTTACATTCACCCTGGGCGGAGCCCAGGCCAGTTGGTAACGTGGTTGCTGTGGGCCCTCTCCTGACATCCCGGCGCGCGGTTGACTACTGCCGCGTGCGTAGCTGCCTGTGTCGCGGCTACTAGACCGGGCGGCCCCGCCCTCGCGCTGATCCCCTCACCCGGATCCCCGGCCGCCCTGACGCGTCCGCATTTCCCCGCTGCGTCCGTCAGGAGCTGATCACCCTTGAACGTCGACCCTCGCGGGCCTCGTCTCGGCGCCTGGGTCACCACCGGGGTGCTTGCGGTCGTGCTGCTCGCCCAGAACGGCTGGCTGGCCGCCGCGTTCCTCAACGCCGCCTTCGGCTTCTGCCTGGGCTGCGAGGTCTACCTCCTCATCCGCCGTCTCACTACTGGCGTCCGGCGCTCGGACGCCAGCACAACCCCCGAGGGAGTCTTCACATGAGCCGCGACGACGTGCTCGTCTCCGCCGAGTGGGCGGAACAGAACCTGTCCACGCCAGGCGTCGTCCTCGTCGAGGTCGACGAGGACACCAGCGCCTATGACAAGGGCCACATCCCGGGCGCGATCAAGCTGGACTGGAAGACCGACCTGCAGGACCAGGTCCGGCGCGACTTCGTGAGCAAGGAACAGTTCGAGGCACTGCTCTCCGAGCGAGGTGTCAGCAACGACGACACCGTGGTGCTCTACGGCGGTAACAACAACTGGTTCGCCGCCTACGCCTACTGGTACTTCAGGCTGTACGGCCACCAGGACGTCAAGCTGCTTGACGGCGGCCGCAAGCGCTGGGAGCTTGACTCCCGGCAGCTCACTGACGAGCCCGTGCAGCGGGAGAAGACCGACTACACCGCAGCCGACCAGGACACCTCGATCCGGGCCTTCCGCGACGAGGTGATCGCCGCGATCGGCGCCAAGAACCTGGTCGACGTGCGCAGCCCGGACGAGTTCTCCGGCCGGCTGCTCGCCCCGGCTCACCTGCCGCAGGAGCAGTCCCAGCGCGCCGGTCACATCCCGACGGCGCTGAACGTGCCGTGGAGCAAGGCGGCCAACGAGGACGGCACCTTCCGCGGCGACGACGAGCTGCGCGAGCTGTACGCCGAGGCCGGGCTGGACGACGCCAAGCAGACCATCGCGTACTGCCGGATCGGCGAGCGCTCCTCGCACACCTGGTTCGTGCTGCACGAGCTGCTCGGCCACGCCAACGTGAAGAACTACGACGGCTCCTGGACCGAGTACGGCTCCCTGGTGGGCGTGCCGATTGAGAGGGACGTCTGATGTGCGGAGCTCCGGTGCAGAGCGCCGGGCTTGAGGGCGTCGACGCCACCAAGGAGACCATCATCCAGGGCCAGGTGCTCCGCGACGGGGCCCCGGTGCCGACGGCGTACGTCCGGCTGCTCGACTCCTCCGGCGAGTTCACCGCGGAGGTGGTGACCAACGCGACCGGTGACTTCCGGTTCTTCGCGGCCCCGGGCGAGTGGACGCTGCGGGCGTTGGCACCAAGCGGCCAGGGGGAGCAGCGGGTTGCTGCCGACCGCGGGCTGAACAACCTGCGGCTGGAGGTCACGACGGCCTGAGCGGCAGAGCGTGGGACCCGTGTGTCGTGGCTCGCGGCCACGACACACGGGTCCTGTAGTCATTTCACGGTTTCCCATCTCGCCCGGAGTGAGGCAGGATAGTCTTGCCTACAGATGGTAACGATCCAATAGCTGTTAGTGATCGAGGCGGGGGAGGGAGCCGCAGCCATGACCCCGCTGGCCGTGCGAAGCGCGGGTCCGGGCGGAGACGCGGGAAGTCGCTGGGCTAGTAGACCAGCGCCTGGGCGCCGTCCGACATGATCTCGGCGACGAACACCTGGGCGCCGGCGATCCGTACCCCGGGCAGCACGTCCGCCTCGGTGATGCCGCGCCGGGCCGCGCACTGGGTGCAGAGCGTGAGCTGACCGCCAGCCAGCACGGCATCGCGCAGGTCGGCCAGGGGGACGGAGTGTGGCAGCGGCTCGACGCTCTCCGCCCGGCCGGGCAGCGCGAACCAGCTCGCCTCGCCAGTGAGCCAGAGTGACACCGCCACGCCGGATGCCGTCCCGACCGCACTGACGGTGAACGCCTGGACGCAGCGCTCCGGCCCGTCCTCCCCCGCGGTGACCTTCACGACCAGGGTCCGTCCCGCCATTCCCGAACCGTACCCCCAGCCGGACCAGGCGACAGGTGGAGGGGCACTATGCTCGGCCGAATGCAGATGATGTTCCTGTCGATCCTCGTGGCGGCGTTCGCACTGGTCGGCTGGGCCGGGGCCTATGCCGCCTACCGGCTGGTCGCGGAGCGCTGACCGCGACATGGACGACCTTCGGATCCCCGCCGACTCCGTGGACCTGCGTGAGGGACCTGACCTGCATCCGGCGCTGTCGCCGTTCCTGCCGCTGATCGGGGTCTGGCGTGGCGTCGGCAAGGGTGGCTACCCGACTCTCGCGTCGGACTTCGACTATGGCCAGCAGGTGCGGTTCGCGCACGACGGCCGGCCGTTCCTCTGCTACGAGGCCAGGAGCTGGCTGCTCTCCGCGGAGGGCGAGGTGATCCGGCCTGCCGCCCGCGAGGTCGGCTGGTGGCGGCCCGGCCAGGACGGCGAGTTCGAGGTGCTGCTGGCGTATCCGACCGGGATCGTCGAGGTCTACCTCGGCGTCCAGAAGTCCGTGACCCAATGGGAGATGTCCACCGACGTGGTCGCTCGGACGCCGACGGCCAAGGAGGTCACCGCCAACCACCGGCTGTACGGCGTTGTCGAGGGTGACCTGCTGTACGCCGTGGACATGGCCGCGGTGGGCCAGCCACTGCAGCCACACCTGTCCGCGCGCCTGTCGCGGGTTGCCGGGTAGCACGGCGGTGCGACCGCGCGCCCCAGCCCTCGTCGCACTCGCCGTCGTCGTCCTGGCTGGCTGCCAGCCCGGCGCACCGGCGGCCGCCCCCACCCTGACGTCGCCAGGGTCCGCCGTGTCCAGTGGGTCCGCCACGGCCACACCGGTCGGTCCGGGGCCGACGCCGGCCGAGTCGGTGGCCACCGCGTCGATCACGCCACTCCCGACCAGCAGCCCGCTGCGTGCCACCGACGACCAGGCGGCCCTGCTGCTGATCGCGCCGGAGGACCTGCCCACCGGCTATCAGGTCGACCCCGAGATCGGACCGGGCCGGTGGGTTGACCTACCGCCGGGATGTGCCCCGCTCGACGCGTTCGGCCGGACGCTGGTCACGGCGCCGGTGCGGGCCGCCCGCGGGTTCGTCGGCGGGTCGACCGGGCCGTTCGTCCGGGAACGGGTCGCGGTCCTGCCGGGTGCCGCGGCGGACGCACTGGCCAGGCTGGGCGAGGCGGCGCCCCGGTGCTCGACGTACCATAGCCGCGACCCCGACGGCACGACCGTGCGGTTCACGGTGAGCCGCGCCGCGAGCGGACAGTACGGCGACCAGACGGTGGCGCTCACCGTGACCGGCAGCTCGGTCGGCAGCGGGACACTGGTCAGCATGCTCGCCGTCATCCGCCGGGGGGACACCGTGATCGCCCTGGTCCACGCCGGTCTGGGCCGCCTCGATCGCGAGGTGATGACAACCGCCGCGGCCGCCGTACAGGCCGCCATCGCGCGGCTCTGACCATCCGGTTCCGGAAGATCCAGCGGCGCGGCACGACGTTTCGCCGTGTGTACCGCTTGCTGCCGGCGGCCGTGACCCGCAGCGACCCCCGGACTGCTCCGCCGCGGTACGGGTACCGGGGCGGGCCGGCTGGACTGGCCGGCGATCCGGGGGTCGGGTGACTGCGTGTGTTCGCGCGCCGCTGGTCCAACTCGGCGTGCCGAACCTGGAAAGCGGCTAGCGGACAGCCACCTCACGAGTCCAATAGCTATTCAACGCTGGACCACCTCCCTTCTCGTGTAGCGCGACGCTACGACGGCCGGGTGGGCTCCCGCAACGGCTAATTAGTCCAATGGCGTGGGAACGCCGAGGGCAGCCAGGATCCGTGTGGTCAGCGGGCTGACCGGGCACGGTTCGCCGTCCAGCGTGCGCACCGGCACCGCACGCCGCACGCTGGACAGCAGCCACAACCCGTCGGCCGCGTGCAGGTCCGCCACCCGGGCCGGCGAGATCGCGATGCCGAGGCCGAACGCTGGAGCAGCGTCGAACAGCTCCTCCACGGTCACCCCGGCCAGGATCGGCTCTGCCACCGGGATGGTGTGCAGGGTCTCGCCGACGGCCCAGACCACCGTGCCGGTCGGGCTCTCCAAGACGTGGCCGTCGCTGCTGACGAAGATCACGTCGTCGGCGTGCCGGGCCTCGGCGTACCGCAGCGCCGCCATGTTCACGGCGTAGGACAGGGTCTTCGCGCCCACCAGCAGCCAGGGCTGGGCGGCCGCGCCGGACGGCAGCCCCCGGTCGAGGGTGAGGACATGTACGCCGCGCCGACGCTGGGCCACCTTGTCCGGCGCCTGCGGGCCGATCATGCCGAACGCGGTCGGCGGCCCCTGCTCCGGGCCGCGGGTGAGGACCAGCCGCAGGATCGCCTCGCCGGGATGCGGCCACCCCTCCAGGAGCTGCCCGACCAGCTCGCGCCAGGCCGCCAGGTCCGGCGCCGGCAGGTCCAGCCGGGCTGCCGAGCGGGCCAGCCGGGCCAGATGGGCGGGTAGCGCGATCGCCGTACCGTCGCGGATCAGAACCGTCTCGAAGCAGCCATCGCCGCGCAGCAGGCCACGATCGTCGTACCGGACCAGCGGCGCCGCCGGATCCACCAGACCGACACCAAGAACCCCAACTGCGTGAAAACTCACGGGTCCTGAGCGTACGTCGGCCAAACGGTGCGCACCTATCATCAACTCATGGCGCCCACCGAGCTGCAGCACGAGCTTCGTGCCCGCGGCTATCGACTCACCCCACAGCGTCAGCTCGTGCTCGACGCCATCCGCGGGCTCGGGCACGCGACGCCGGAGTCGATCCTGGCCGAGGTACGCCGGACCGCCCCCGCGGTGAACATCACCACCGTCTACCGCAACCTGGAGCTGCTCGAACAGCTTGAGCTGGTCCGGCACACCCACCTCGACCACGGCGCGCCCACCTACCATCCGGCCGAGGACGAGCACGTCCACGTCGTCTGCCGGCACTGCGAGGAGGTGTCCGAGGCGCCGACCGAGCTGGTCGCCGAGGTGGTCAGCCGGCTCGCCGAGGAGCGCGGGTTCGCGGTGGACGTCGGGCACATCACTATTTTCGGGACGTGTGCACGGTGCCAGGCGAGCTGATCTCGCCGCTGCTGCGGTGGCCCGGCGCGGTGCCGGGCGAGGGGGTCGACGCGCCGGTCGCGACGCACTACGGCGACCCGCTGCGCGAGCAGCGCACGCTGGCCGGCAGCGCGGGCTGGGTGGACCGGAGCCACCGCGGTGTGCTCGCCGTGCCGGGCGTGGACCGGCTCGGCTGGCTGCACGACGTCACCAGCCAGCACCTGCGCGCGCTGCACGACGGCGCGGGCACGGAGGCACTGGTGCTGTCGCCGCACGGGCACGTCGAGCACCACGCCGTCCTCGCCGACCTGGCCGGCACCACCTGGCTGGACGTCGAGCCGGGCACCGCGCCCGGGCTGCTGGCCTACCTGGAGTCGATGCGGTTCATGCTGCGGGTCGAGCCCCGCGACGCCACCGGCGAGTGGGCGGTCGTGTCGCTGGTCGGCCCTCGGGCGGACGCCGTGCTCGAGGCGTTCGGCGGCGCCGTACCGGCCGGGGCGTACGGCGTCGGGCCGCTGGCTGGCGGCGGGTGGGTACGCCGGATGCCGGCGCTGGGCGGGCCGCCCGATGCGGCCGAGACGATCGAGGCGGTCGACCTGGCGGTGCCGCGCGACCGGCTGGCCGAGGTGGCCGAGCGGCTAACCGCGGCGGGCGCCGAGCCGGCCGGGCTGTGGGCCTACGAGGCGCTACGGGTGGCGGCCCGCCGGCCGCGGCTCGGGCTGGACACCGACCATCGCACGATCCCGCACGAGGTGGGCTGGATCGGGGTTGCCGTACACCTCGACAAGGGCTGCTACCGGGGGCAGGAGACCGTGGCCCGGGTACACAACCTGGGCCGGCCGCCGCGCAAGCTGGTGCTGCTGCACCTGTCCGGGCAGTCCGAGGACCTGCCGATGCCCGGCACCCCGGTCGAGTCGGCCGGCCGGGTGGTCGGCCGGGTGGGTACCGTGGTGCGGCACCACGAGCTCGGCCAGATCGCGTTGGCCCTTGTGAAGGTGGCGCTGGTGAAGATGGCACCTGTGAAGGTGGCGCCTGTGAAGGTGGCGCCTGCGGAGATGGCCCTTACGAAACGGTCCGTACCGGATCGAAGCGAGCTGACGGTGCTCGGCGCACCCGCTGCCATCGACCCCGACCCGCATTCCACCGAGCCCGACGACGCACCCGGTGCCGGCCGGATCGCCCGCGCCGCGCTGGCCAGGCCGGACGCCCTCCAGCCATGACCCCAGCGCCGGCCACGGCCGGCACGATCATCACGGTCGCGCCCACCGGCGCGGAGACCGCGAAGTCCGACGCCCCCGGGCTCCCGGTCACCCTCGACGAGCTGGTGCGCACCGCCCAGGACTGCGCCCGGCTGGGCGCAAGCGTGATCCACGTGCACGTCCGCGACGACGACGGCAAGCCCACGCTGGACCTCGCCCGGCTGACCGACACCGTGGCGGCGCTGCGCGCGGCGACCGAGCTGGTCGTGCAGATCTCCTCCGGCGGCGCGGTGACCGACAGCGAGGAGGATCGGCTGCGGGTGCTGGACGCTGGGCCGGACAGCGCGAGCTGCACGATGGGCACGGTGAACTTCGGCCGCGACGTGTTTCTCAACCGGTGGGACCTCATCGTCGAGCTGCACACCCGGATGCGGGACCGGCGGATCGTGCCGGAGTACGAGATCTTCGACCTGGGCCAGCTCGCCAGCCTGGCCCGGCTGCTGGACCGGCACGGCCCCCCGTACGGCGGGCACGTGCACTGCGACCTGGTGCTGGGCGTGCCCGGAGGGCTGCCGGGGACCGCCCAGGCGCTGGTCGCCGCGGTCCAGGCACTGCCGGCCGGGGCGACGTTCTCCGCCACCGGCGTCGGGCGCAGCACCCTGCCGGTCGCGTTGGCCGCGCTGTCCGCGGGCGGGCACCTGCGGGTCGGCATGGAGGACACGCTGACCTACGCGCCTGGCGAGCCGGTGCGGGACAACGCCCAGCTTGTCGCGCGGGCGGCCGGCCTGTCCCGCATCGCGCAGCGCCCTCCGCTGCCGGTCGACGCCGCCCGGACCCTGCTCGGCGTGCGGCCCCGGTACTCCTGATCACGCGGGCCGGGCTCGCCTCAGGCCCGGTTGAAGATCTCGTTCAGGACGGTGACAACCTGTGGATCGCGGATGAACCGTTCCGGCCACGCCATGGCAGCCCAACGGTCGGCCAGATAGCGGTACTCCGCCGGCAGCAAGCCGCTCCTGCCCTCCATGTACAGGTAGATCAGCAAGAAGGCTTCCTCGTCCAGCTCGGACCAGACGCCGCCGGCAGCGGGAACGGGTAGGAGCGGTGCTTTCCGGATCGAGACGGCCGGCAGCACCTCGACCACCCGGTCGGCCAGCAACCCGCCGGACTTGGCGAAGTTGCGGGCCGCGGCGCGCAGCTCGGCGACTGTTCGCCATGCCCCCGCGAGCGCGGCATCGGCCAGCTCCTCCTCAGGAGCTGGCCGCCCCGGCGACCACCTTTCCAGCGCCTCCACCAGAATGGCACGCCGACGCTCCAGGCCGGGCGGCAGCACCAGCAGCCGGTGGTCGATCCGGCCGGCCCGCTTGATCGCGCTGTCGATCCGGTCGGCGTAGTTGGTGCCGATCATGACTATCGACCGCTCCCGGGCTCGCAGGTCGTTTAGCTTGGTCAGCATGCTGGGGGTCATGAACTGGAGCATGTCGCCCTGCCGGGTGTAGGTCTCGGCGTCGCGATCCAGCACCAGGCGGTCGATCTCGTCGAAAAAGATGACCGTGTCGGTCTGCTCGCCGAGCGCCTCGAAGATCGCCTTGGCCCGGGCCTCCACCCCGTTCTCGCCGTCCAGCATGAAGTCCGTGGTGGTGATGGTGACCAGCGGCCAGCCGAGGTCGGTCGCGACCCGGCGGGCCAACGTGGTCTTGCCCGTGCCGGGCGGACCGTAGAGCAGGCAGGAGTACGATGCGTCGGCGAGCTTGCCGCTCAGCCGCGGGCCCACAAACAGCTCCTCCAGCTTGCTCGCGGTCCGGTACGGGCTGTCCTCGGCCAGTGCGAGCGGGTCGGCCGAGATGGCCTCCGCCCGCCGCGCCGTCGAGTCCGTCCGGGCGGCCGTACGGCCGAGATGAGCGGGCAGGCCAACATTGTCGAGCGCCCGCCGAGCCAGGTCCCGGCTCAGTTGGGTGTGATACGCGCACAGCAGCAGAATGACCTGGCTAGTGAGCCAGAGGTTCACCGTTCCATCGTCGGTACGGACATGCTCAGACTGCCAGCCGACGAAGTCCAGCCGGGTGTCCGCGGGGTAGTAGTCGCGGCCGGACGGGTCGCCCGGCTTGGCCTTGCCCGCGACCGCGGTGGCCTGCAGCCAGCTCAGATAATCGTGCAGGATCGGCTTGAGCGCGGCGAAGAAGCCCGGATCTCCCATCCGGTCCAGCTCGGCGCCGGTGCGCAGGAGAGATGCCACCACCTCGACGCTGACAAACAGATGCACCCCGCCCGACCTGGTCACCTTGAACGGCGTGGTCGGCCGCAGTGTCCGGTTCAGATGACGGCTCTGCTCCACCGCGGCCAGCACACCGTCGATGACCGGCCGCGACACCCGGCCCGGTGCCGCCACAAGCATTCCCTCCAGGCAGAACACCAGCTCCGCGACATCGAAGTAGCTGTGCTCGCTGCCGCGGCGGGCCTGCTGCTGCTCGATCCGCCGGTTGAACCAGCCGAACGCCGCGCTGAGAATGTCGTCGTCCGCAATCTCAAGCAGCTGTGCCAGCTCGACCAGCCGGAGCAGTGGCAGGGGATGTGGCATGGCCGTCTCTTTCGGTTCCCCGTCCTCGTCGAGCGGCATCAGGAGAAAGGGCTGGTCCAGATCTTTGAACGCTGCCCTGACCCGAGCCTCCGCGGTGTTCCGCAGGATCCGCCACGCTTCGGCCATGGGGGCACCGGAAAGAGTGTCGGAGTACCGGAGCAGCTCCACCAGCCAGCCCATGGTGAAGGGATCCTGGTTGCCGAAGGCGGGTGAGTCGAATGGTCCGCCCGGGCCGCTCTGGTCGGCGATCCGTGTGACGATCAGAGCGACAGTGGCATCCATGCAACGGTGGTGCCCGGGCGACACCAGCCCGTCGGCGGCAGAGATCCGGCATCCCACCAGGAGACTTTCCGGAATCCGCCCGGCCAGGCAGGCTAGTGCGTGCGCAACCATGCTGTTGGTGCTCATCGACGGTGGCGTCCGCACCCTGAGCGCCCTGCCATTGACGACGTCGTAGTCGTAGCCGCCGTTCCTGGTCTGGATGAGCAGGGTCGGCACGGCCTCCCAAAGTAACCGTTCTATCCGACTAATGTCACTCTTGGTCATCCAATCCTCGCAAGCCGTAATCAGGGTGGCTCTGTAGCGCCGTATGCCAGAACGCCGCATGCCAGCCGACGTCTCACTACGGAGATCATCTCAACTACGGAGATCGTGGCGCCAGGCAGGCAAACCGTCTGACCCGAATCCAAGGGTAAGCGGCTGAGATGGTCTTCTGCTGGCGTTCTTGATCTTTCGGGTGGTGTTTCGGTGTCGGGTCGTGGTGGTGGACCAGGTTGGTCGCGTCGGGTTCGTGGGTTCCAGTGGTCCTTAAGGCCGTGTGGGCCGGGTGGTCAGGTGGGTGTGGGCAGGACGCGGAGCCGGGTGAGGATCTCGGCGAGCCACGTGCGGACGGCCGGCCCGCTGGCCTTGATGGTTGTCGGCAACACCGTGTTTCTTACGGCCGTAGACCTCCACGTCGGTGTCCAGGCCGACGGTCACCTACGCGGCCAGCGCCGCCGCCCGTCGGCCCGGCGGCACCTGCGGCCGCATCCACCCCCGCTACCTCGCCCAGCCGTTCGCCCAGCTCGGTGACCGCCGCCGTCCCCGCTGCCGCGTCAGTCGTCTTGCGGCGGCTGGCTTGCCACCGGCACCATTCTGGCGCTCGCCGCCCGTGCTCACCGGGGTTTTCCGCCTTCCTCTTTTCCGCCCCGCGCTGGAGCTGTTCTGGGCGCTCGCCGTCTTGCTCTCCGAAGTTTCTCAAGTTTTTTGCCGGGCGCTCGGGCTGGCGGCCGGTTTTGTCGGTGGTCTCTTTTATTCTTCTCCTATGTCGGATGTGGTCGCGTCGGTGGTTGAGCAGATCTCGGTGCTGCTTGGCTCGTGTCGTGATGCCCGGTTGTGGGGGCTTTCCGACGCGGCGGTGGACGAGCTGTTGGTGCGGGTGCACCAGCAGCTCGGGCAGGTGACGGGGACATTGCTGCTTCCGCTGGTGCGGGAGGCGGAGTCCCGGGGCCTGGCCGCCGCGCATGACGCGCCGAACATGACGGCGTGGCTGCGGGACAGCCTGAACGTGCGGCCGGGTGAGGCGGGGCGGCTCCTCCGGCTCGCCAAGGCGCTGGACGGTGACCTGCCGGAGACGGCCGCCGCGCTGGCCGACGGCGCCATCAGCGTCGAGCACGCCCAGGTGATCGCCGAGGCGGTCCGGGCGCTGCCGGCCGAGACCCCGGCGGAGACGAGGGTCGCGGCGGAGCGGGAGCTGGTCGCGCACTCCGGCACGTTCAACCCCGACGAGGTCGCGCTGCTCGGCCGGCGCGTCCTAGACGTGGTCGACCCCGACCACGGCGAGGAGCTGCTCCGCCGCCAGGCCGAACGCGAGGCCGCCGAGGCCCACACCCGCCGTGACCTGCGGATCTGTCCCGCCGGCCCCGGGCTCAAGCGCATCTCGGGCTTCCTGGACACCGAAGGCGCCGAAACCCTCCGCGTCGCCCTCGACCCCTTGGCCGCACCCCGCCCCGCCGACCCCGACACCGGCGTCCGCGACGACCGCACCCACGGGCAACGCATGGCCGACGCCCTCGTCGAGCTCGCCGAACGGGCGCTGCGCATGGGCGAGCTGCCCGACAACGGCGGCGAACGACCCACCCTCATCGTCACCATGCCGTACGACAAGCTCGCCGCCGCCACCGGCGTCGGGACCCTCGACGGCGGTGACATCCTGCCCGCCAGCCAGGTACGGCGCCTCGCCTGCGACGCAAACATCATCCCCGCCGTCCTCGGCGGCGAAAGCCAGGTGCTGGACCTCGGCCGCGGCTCCCGGCACTACGTCGGCGCCGCCCGCCGCGCCATCATCCTCCGCGACCGCGGCTGCGTCTTCCCCGGCTGTGACCGCCCCTACCAGTGGTGCCAGGTCCACCACTGCACCCACTGGGCCAACGGCGGCAGAACCGACCAGAACAACGGCGTCCTCCTCTGCGGACACCACCACCGCGCCGTACACCACAACGGCTGGGACGTACACATAGCACACGACGGGCTACCCGAGTTCCTCCCGCCACGCACTATAGATCCCGAACGCAAACCTGTTCGCCATCACCGACACCGAAAACGAACCGCATGACACAGGACACAGGACGACGCGGTGGCCGCCGCACGGCGAGCACCGGCGCCTCACGCCGGACAGCGGCCACCGAACCCCTCACACCCCCGTCAGGGCGCCCAGCCTGGCGGGTGGCTGTGCCGTGCCCCGTGGTTGACCACCAGGCCCACCGACCCCAACCCACCAACCGACCCGACACCCCGGCCACCAGCATGACCCCCCACCCACAACCACACCCCAAAGACCACCCACACCACACGAAGATCAACCCATCCGACCACTCGCGGATTCGGGTCAGACCACGCGCCTAAGGTCTGGGTGACCGATCAAGTCAGGCGGTAGCATCCTCACGGTCGAACTTCCGTCGGACCGGACATCTGGGTGCATACAAGGAGGAGCCGGATGACCATCGGCGTATGGACCACCCGGGTCGACGAAGACGGTGATCGGGTGACTGCGGACTCTGGCCGACAGCAGCCGAGCGTGGCGCACAGCACGATGCTGAGCTTCGCCGGTTGCCTGGGTGCCCGGGACCGGTCCGAGGTCTATCTGAGCGCACCCATCACCACCGGAGAGCTGTTCGTGGCGTGGCGGCAGTCGGCGGCCGGGTCGCTCGACCGCGACCACCCCGACTATCCAGAGCTGCACCGCGAGCACGTCATGGCTACCAACATCGCTCGAGTCGCTCCGCTGGTCGGCTGGCTCCGAGACGCGTTCGCCGGACGCCTGGTCATCGACCCCACCGTACTGGCCGACGTTCCGGGCTGGCGGCAGCAGGACTACCACGACTTCTGGTGCGCGCTGATCCGCCGGTACGTCGACACGGTGGTGTTCGCTGACGGTTGGCAGTACAGCCACGGCTGCGTGGCGGAGTTCGCCACCGCGGTCAGCGTAGGCGCCCGGCTGCTGACCGAGCGACTGGAGAATCTGGACTTGGCCCGCGCGGTGGAGCTGGTCGGCGCGGCAGTGGCCCGGCTGGAGAGTGTGGGCGAAGACACCAGCAAGCTGCGGGGTTGGCTGGCCTCGGCCGGGCTGTCCCTGCCCGGCGACGAGGGGCAGTGATGCCGGCTCGACTCAAGGACGACCGGCTGGCCAGGCTGGCGGACGACCGCAACGTCGCGCGGTTCGTCAGCTTCTCACCCGGCGGCGCGCCGGAGCTGCGGCACCTGCACCTGCGTACGGCGGTCAGTGGCGCGGCCGATCTGGAGCCGGTGGTGGCGGCGCTGCTTGCCGAGGTGGGCAGCGTCAACGTGCGGACCTTCACCGCCGAGGTGTCCAAGGGCATGCCGTTCGACTACGGCAAGGTCCGGGCTGACGACGTCGCCGCGCTGGTCCGACGTCGGGCCGCCGAGGGGTATTACACAATAGTCAACGAGACGATCGACGTGAACGACGGCGGTGTCTCCGGGGTCGCCCTCGGCGGTATCGTCGAGTTCGCGCCGGACGGCACCCCTCGCGCCGTCGAGGAGAACGACGCCGCGGTCCTGCCGCACGGCTTGGCGCTGGACCTGCTGCGTACGGTCTACGGCTTCACCCCGGACCTTCCGCTGGCTCCGAGCGACCGGATTGAGTTCAGCATTCATCCCGGGCCGGTGGGCTACCGGCACGAACACACGGTCTGGTGGGAGATAGAGCAGGTCACGCCGGTGCTGCTCGAGCCCCGGCTGACCTGGCCGAACCGGTTCAGCCGGTTCCTCGGCGACAAGGCGTTCGGCCTGCTGGTCGGCCACCTGCTCGGGCTGCCGGTGCCCAACACCACGGTCATCCACCGGAGGGTGGCGCCGTTCAGCTTCGGCACCGAGACGGGCAGCGTGGGGTGCTGGCTGCGCACCTGTCCGACCGAGCAGATGCCCGGGAAGTTCACCACCGTGCACGGCTGGGCGGACCCGTTCCGGCTGCTCCAGGGCGAAGATCCGGACGGAGAGCTGATCCCGAGCGTGCTGGCCCAGCAAGCGGTCGAGGCGAGCTACTCCGGCGCGACGATGCCGGGCCGGGCGGCCACCCTGGTGGAAGGCGTGGCTGGTGCCGGCGACGAGTTCATGCTCGGCGAGCAGGCCCCGGAGCGGCTGCCGGCCGCCGTGGTCGCGGCGGTCGAGGACATGGCCGCACAGGCCACCAAGGCGCTCGGTCCGATCCGGCTGGAGTGGGCCCATGATGGCCGGCAGCCCTGGGTGCTACAGCTTCACCTTGCTGGCCAGGACTTCGCGCCAGGAGTCCTCAACCCCGGCGATGCCTCCCGATGGCTGCACTACGACCCCGCGACCGGCCTGGAGGTGCTGCGCGAGCTGGCCGGGCAAGCATCCGCGCTCGGCGCTGGGGTGCTGGTGGACGGTCGGATCGGGCTCACCTCGCATATCGGCGACATTCTCCGCAAGGCCGGGATACCGGCCCGGCTTGCCGGCACCCAGTAACTGACGTTCTACTCGCCCGGTGCGAGGCTGCCGTCCGCCCGACGCTGCCACCGCCGACCGGCGGCATCCACGAACCGCAGCGAGACCTGGAACCGCCACGGCTCACGGAGTGGGTCGGCGGTCTCGGCGGTGCCGCTGGCTGGCCGCCGTACCCAGTGCCGGTCCGACCGGATCCACGTCTCCCGGAACAGCTCGGGTAGCACCCGCTGCACATCGCCCGGCGGAAGGATGCCGACATGATCCCGTGCCTCGGGTCCCCCGCCGGTCGGCACGTACCTCAGCTCCACTCCGTAGACCGGCTCAGTGCCCGCGTTGCGGAGCTGCAGGCGGGTCTCCAGTGTCGAAACGTTCGCCGACCGGGCCTCGATCCGGACCGGCCAGGCAACGATCAACCCGGCCCTGGCCCGCTCCTCCTGCTGCTGCCGGTCGCGGTCGCGGCGCAGCTCGCGGACGAGGAGCATCCCGCCGGTGGCGAACGCGCCGACGGTGCCGACGGACGACAGCCAGGTGGGCACCGCAACAGACCACAGATCGCTCATCGTTCATGCTCCCGCTCGGCAGGCGCGACCCGACCCTGGCGATCGTTCCACCGTCGCGTACGGGCGGTGGGTCAGGTCACCCCGAGGTGCTAGCTGTGGTGCTTGCAAGAGTTAGCATTACGACGTAGGGTCCGTCATGGGGAGTCGAAAGGGGGAGCTGGATCGTGGCGGCGCTCGGCCTGCGAGAGCTCGGTGAGTACATCCGCGAGCAGCGCAACCTGGCCCAGGTTTCACTCCGCCAGCTCGCCAAGCTCGCCGGCGTGAGCAACCCGTACCTTTCCCAGATCGAACGTGGGCTGCGTAAGCCCAGTGCGGAGATCTTGCAGCAGATCGCCAAGGCGCTGCGCATCTCCGCGGAGACGCTCTACATCCAGGCCGGGATCCTGGAGGAACGGCCCGGTGACCGGGACGTGCTCACCGCCATCCTGCGCGACACCCACCTGACCGAGCGCCAAAAGCAGGTGTTGTTCGAGATCTACGAGTCCTTCCGCGCGGAGAACTCCGTCCGCGTCAGGGGCAACGGCCATCTGCCCACGGCGGGCAGCCCTCCGCCCACTCAGGACGGTCCCGAGCCCAGCTAGGGCCAGTGCCACCCCTCACGCCATACCAACAGAAAACCCGACCGACAAGGGGACTGCCATGTCTATCACCGCCGATGTCCGCAAGGCTGGCGAGACCGTTCTGGAGCAGGGCAAAGCCGTTCTGGACGACGCCCGCAAGCCGCTGTACGCCGTGGTCGGAGCCGGCGACCTGGCCGTGACCACGGCCGTGAGCCAGGTCAAGGAGCTACCCGGCGAGACCCAGACCGCTGTCGACACCCGGGTCAAGAAGGCCCAGGCCCGGCTGGACGACATCCGGACCGAGGCCAAGGCCCGCTACGAGGGCCTGGTGCACAAGGCCACCGAGCTGCAGGGCAAGGCCCGCGAGCTGCCCAGCAAGGCCGACGCGCTTAAGCCGAAGGAGCTGCGCTCGACGGTCGAGACCTACGTGGGCAAGGCCAAGGAGCTCTACGACGACCTGGCCGCGCGGGGCGAGAAGATCGTCACCAAGGTGGCCGACCAGCCTGGCATCAAGACCGTGATCGACCGGGCGGAGGTCCTGTTCGACCGGGTCGAGGAGCGGGTCGAGCACGTCATCGAGGCGGCCACCGAGGACCCGGAGGCTCCGCCGCGCAAGGCGCCGGCCAAGAAGACCCCGCCGCGCAAGACCACCACCGGCTAGGCCGACCCGAAGGACCCTCCCGGCCGCGCCCCGGGAGGGTCCTTCGCCCTATCCGACGACCGGTCCGCCAGCCGGGGCCGCGCGGCCCGACAGCGTAGGCTAGGCGAGTGGACTACCTCGGCACGATGCTCACCCAGGCGATCTTGATCGGGACCTTGGTCGTGCAGGGCTGGGCGGCCGTGGACGCGGCGATCCGGCCCACGCCGACGTACGTGGCAGCGGGCAAGCTCACCAAACCGGCCTGGCTCGCCATCACCATCGCCGCCCTGGTCCTCGGTCTGGTCACCCAGGACCTGCTGTCACTGTTCCGGATCGCGGCGCTGGTCGCCTCGATCGTCTACCTCGTCGACGTCCGCCCCGCCCTGCGTGAGGTCCAGGGCGGCAACCGCTGGTAAGACCGCGCGGCCAGTAGGTGCGCTGGGACCTGACGTTCGGTCCACCCGCGGGGCGAGCTACAGCAGGTCGCCCGGCCGTATCCGGTACACGTCCATCTCCTGGCCGTAGTACTTGTCGGTGCGGCCGACGTACTCCATGCCCAGCCGTCGGGCCACCGCGGCGGACCGGTCGTTGCCCGGCTTGATCACGGCGTACACCTCGGCCACGCCCTTGCGGAAGGCGTAGTCGATGGTGGCCTGGCCGATCTCCGTGGCGTAGCCCTTGCCCCAGTGCGCCGGGTGCAGGTGCCACCCGATCTCGACGTCGGAGTTCAACGGCGGCAGCGGCCGGACGAACGCCGTACCGATCGGGTCACCCCCGTCAACCGGCTGCACCGCCCAGAAGCCGTACGCCGGGTCGTCGGACCGCATGCACCAGTCCGTCAGGTACTCTCTCGCCTCGTCCACCGAGCTGACCGGCTCGCGGATCGAGCTGAGATACCGCACCACCGCCGGGTCGGAGTAGATCTCGTACGCCGCCAGGGCATCCTTGTCCGGAGACCACGCGCGGGCGATGAGGCGGTCAGTGCGCAGGGATGTTGCCATCATCGCGTGAGCCTATCGAAATAACATGAGTCTGACCCGGGCTCACCGGATCGAGATGGGGCTGACGGTTTAGATCATTTCGGCTCCGACCAGCCGGGGGCGGTGAGTGCCCGAACGGCCAATGCGGCGCGCAGGCCGCGGGTCACCGTGGGCGTGGGGTCCTCGCGGTGCGCCGGCGCCGGCCACCGCTACCCCGAGGTCGACGCGACCGCGGACCAGCGCACGGTCACCTCGCCGAGCCGCCAGCGCGGCCGGCCGCCGACGACCGGCCAGCCGTCGTCGACCAGCCGCTGTACGGCGCCGACCCAGCGCTGCTTCGGCCCGAACGTAGCCAGCGGGGAGGACACCAGCCAGGCCTGGTCGAACGCGGCCAGGAACGCGTGCACCGGCTCGCCGGGGACGTTGCGGTGGATCAGCGCCTTAGGCAGCCGCTCGGCCAGCTCGCTCGGTGCCTCGATAGTGGCCATCCGGGCGGACAGCGTGAGGGTCAGCGGGCCAGAGGCGTCGAGCGCGACCCAGCATGCCCGCCGGCCGATCTCGTCGCAGGTGCCCTCGACCAGCAGGCCCCCCGGCCCGAGCCGCGCGCACATGGTCTGCCACGCCTCGGTGACCGCGGCGGCGTCGTACTGCCGGAGCACGTTCAGCGCCCGGACCAGCACCGGCCGCCGGCCGGCCAGCTCGAACCCGCCGCGGTCGAAGTCCAGGCCGGGTGGGTCGGCGAACGGCCTGGCGGCGGTGACCCGGCCCGGGTCGAGCTCCAGCCCGAGCACCCGCACGTCCGGCCGGACCGCGCGCAGCCGGTCGGCCAGCTCGATGGTGGTGACCGGGCTGGCGCCGTAGCCGAGATCGACGACCAGCGGGTCGGTCGCGTCGCGCAGCCGGGACGCCTGGGTGCCGACGATCCAACGGTCCACCCGGCGCAGCCGGTTCTGATGCGTGGTGCCACGAGTGGCCAGCCCCCGCACCCGCTCCCCGACCTGCCTCTTCACGGGCTCTGAGGGTAGCTGGGACGGGTGTCCGGCCGCCCGCCAGCACTGCTTGTATCGTGGGCCGCCGTGCGGGAGCGATACGACGTACCGGTGGCGCCGCTGACCACGCTCCGGCTGGGCGGGCCGGCTGCGCGGCTGGTCGAGGCCGGCAGCGACGCCGAGATCATCGAGGCGGTCCGGTGGGCGGACGGGGACGGCGTACCGGTCCTTCTGGTCGGCGGCGGCAGCAACCTGGTGCTGGCCGACGACGGCTGGCCCGGGCTGGTGGTGCTGCTCCGGTCGCGGGGGGTGACGGTCCGCCGGGGTGACGGCGGCGGCACGGGTGACGGCGGCACGGGTGACGGCAGCGCAGGTAGCGGCGAGCGGGTGACCGTGACCGTGCAGGCCGGTGAGCCGTGGGACGACGTGGTGCGGCGGGCGGTCGCCGAGGGCTGGGCAGGGATCGAGTGCCTGGCCGGCATCCCGGGCCTGGCCGGCGCGACGCCGGTGCAGAACGTCGGCGCGTACGGCCAGGAGGTGGCCGAGACGATCACCGGGGTGACGGCGTGGGACCGGTCTCGCGGCGAGGTCCGCGAGCTGTCCACGGTGGAGTGCGAGTTTGCCTACCGGACCAGCCGGTTCAAGCACACCGACCGGTATGTCGTGCTGGCGGTGGAGCTCTCGCTGGCGGTGGGCGAGCTGTCCGGGCCGGTGCGGTACGCCGAGCTGGCCCGCGCCCTCGGCGTCGAGGTGGGCGCACGGGCCAAGCTGGCCGAAGTGCGGGACGCGGTGCTGACGCTGCGCCGGGGAAAGGGCATGGTGCTTGACCCGGCCGACCACGACACCTGGAGCGCCGGCTCGTTCTTCACCAACCCGGTGCTGTCCACAGTGGACACAGCGGCCTTCGAGGCGCGGCTGGCGCCGGGCACGGCGTACCCGCACTGGCCGGCCGGCGACGGGCTGACCAAGCTCTCCGCGGCGTGGCTGATCGAGCACGCCGGCTTGGGGAAGGGCTACCGGCGCGGGCCGGTCGGGCTGTCCGGCAAGCACACGCTGGCGCTGACCAACCGCGGCGGCGCGTCCACCCGCGATCTGCTGGCGCTCGCCCGCGAGGTGCGCGCCAGCGTGCACGACCGCTACGGCGTCCTGCTCCAGCCCGAGCCGCTCCTGGCCGGCGTCACCCTCTGACCCGTCGCGCGGCCCGGGGCCCGACTTGACCTTCCGTTCACACGTGCCCGGTTCAGCTGGTCAGGTGCGGTGCACCCGGTGCGGCGCCGCCTGGGCAAGCGGTTTCACCTCAATCAGGTCGACGTTGACGTGCGGCGGCCGGCTGAGCACCCAGTCGATGCAGTCGGCGACGTCCTCGGCGGTCAGCGGCTCGGCCACTCCCTCGTACACCGCGGCGGCCCGCTCTGCGTCACCGCCGAACCGCACCAGGCTGAACTCCTCAGTCCTGACCATCCCGGGCGCGACCTCGCTCACCCGCACCGGCTGGCCGAGCAGCTCCAGCCGGAGCGTCTCGCGCAGCGCGGCGACCGCGTGCTTGACCCCCGTGTAGCCGGCGCCGCCCTCGTACACCAGCCGGGCGGCGATCGAGCTGACGATCACCACGTGCCCCGCGCCGCTCGCCGTCAGCGCCGGGAGCAGCGCCCGGGTCACCCGCTGCACCCCGATGACGTTCACGTCGTACATCCGCTGCCAGTCGGCCGGGTCGGACTCGGCGACCGGCTCCAGGCCGAGTGCGGCACCGGCGTTGTTGACCAGCACTCGGCACGCCGGCACGGCGGCGGCGAGCGCGTCGACGCTGGCCTGGTCGGTCACATCGAGGGTGACGGCGGTACCGCCGATCTCGGCGGCCAGCGCCTCGACCCGAGCGGTACGCCGGGCGGCGGCGACGACGTGATAGCCCGAGCTGGCCAGCTTCCGGGCGGTCGCCGCCCCGATGCCGCTGCTCGCCCCGGTCACCACCGCGACGGGACTCTGGGTATGCACGGGTCGGAACACTACGTCGGAACGCTCCGTCGGGCAGGTTTCCCGGCCGGTTGGCGTTGTGGGCTTCCGGGACCGTCGTACCCGGAGGTGAGCCATGCCGCGCGTCAGCCGGATCCATCCGCACCGCATCGCCACCCTGTCCGTGCACACCTCCCCGCTGGACCAGCCCGGCGGTGGAGACGCGGGCGGCATGAACGTCTACATCGTCGAGGTCGCCCGGCAGCTCGCCGAGCTCGGCGTCGAGGTGGAGATCTTCACTCGGACGACGTCCGGCGAGCTGCCATCGAAGGTTGAGCTGGCGCCAGGCGTCCTGGTCCGGCACGTGACGGCTGGCCCGTTTGAAGGGCTCTCCAAGGACAACCTGCCCTGTCAGATGTGCGCCTTCACCGCGGGCGTGCTGCGGGCCGAGGCGCGGCGCGAGCCGGGCTGGTACGACGTGATCCACTCGCACTACTGGCTGTCCGGCCAGGTCGGCGGGGTGGCCCGGGAGCGGTGGGGCGTGCCGCTGGTGCACACCGCGCATACCCTGGCCAAGGTCAAGAACACCCAGCTCGCGGACGGTGACCGTCCCGAGCCGCTGGCCCGGGTCATCGGCGAGGAGCAGGTTGTCGCGGAGGCCGACCGGCTGACCGCCTCCACCGCCGCCGAGGCCGCCGACCTCGTTGACCGGTACGGCGCCGACCCAGCCCGGGTCGAGGTGATCCCGCCCGGCGTCGACCTGGAGCGGTTCCGGCTGGGCTCGGCCTCCACCGCACGGACCCGGCTTGGCATCCCGCCGGATGCCGCCGTACTGCTGTTCGTCGGGCGCATCCAGCCGCTGAAGGCGCCCGACATCCTGCTCCGGGCCGCTGCCGAGCTCGCCGCCGGTGACCCGGAGCTGCGCGACCGGCTCCGGGTGCTTGTGGTCGGCGCGCCGAGCGGCACCGGCTTGGCCCGGCCGGAGAGCCTGCGGCGGCTTGCCGGCGAGCTCGGGATCGGCGGTCTGCTGTGCTTCCTGCCGCCGATGCCGGCCGCCGAGCTGGCCGAGGTCTACCGGGCGGCCGACCTGACGGTGGTCCCGTCGTACAACGAGTCTTTCGGCCTGGTGGCGCTGGAGTCGCAGGCCTGCGGGACGCCGGTGGTCGCCGCGGCCGTGGGCGGGCTGCCGACGGCGGTCGCCGACGGGGTGTCCGGGCGGTTGGTCGACGGGCACCGACCGTCCGACTACGCCACCGCGATCGGCCAGCTCCTGCGCGAGCCGGCCCAGCGGGAATGGCTCGCCACCGGATGCCGCGGACACGCCGAGCGGTTTAGCTGGCGGACCACCGCCGAGCGGCTGCTGGAGACGTACCGTGACGCCATGGCCGACCCGATCTTCGTCAGCACCGGCGCGGCCCGGCTAGCGGCCCAGTAATGGCGGCCCAGTAATGGCGGCCCAGTAATGGCCGACGGCGATCTGGACCGGCTCATCCAGGCCACGCTGGACGACCGCGGGCTGGAGTACGAGCGGTACGGTCCGGGCGACGTCGTGGTGAAGCTGCCCGGCACGCGAAAGCTGGCCACGATGTGCCGGCTGGAGGTCGGCGCGCACGCGCTGCTCCTGGAGGCGTTCGTCATGCGCCGCCCCGATGAGAACCGTGAGCAGCTTTTCGACTTCCTGCTGCGGCGGAACGCCAGGATGTACGGCGTCGCGTTCTGTGTGGACAAGGTCGGGGACGTGTACCTGACCGGCCGGGTCGCCCGGCACGCGGTCACCCCGGACGAGCTGGACCGGCTGCTCGGTGCCGTTCTCACCTACGCCGACGAGAACTTCAACCAGATGCTGGAGATCGGCTTCGGGTCGTCGATCCGGCGCGAGTGGGAATGGCGGGTCAAGCGCGGCGAGCCGCTCGCGAACCTGGCGGCGTTCGCCCATTTCGCCGACCCGAGCCGCTGACAAAGTTGGTAGCACTGCGCCGCCGTATAACGCGGCGTGCTGCTAGCAACTCTCAGGGGAGCAGCTCAAAGGTCTCGACGTGGGCGGGACGGACGATGGTGAAGTGCTTCACGTCGGTGGTCGCCACCCTCGTGCAGCCCAGCCGCTCAGCGCAGGCGACCACGGCCGCGTCGGCCGTCCCGAGCGGCAGGTCATGGTAGCGGGCCACCAGCTCGGCGATCCGCAGCCAGTCGGCGGCGTTCACCGGCTCGATCCGGAACGCGCCGGACGCCAGGTCGCCGAGGAACCGCACCTCCGCGGCGGCGCCCAGCCGGGACGCGATCAGGTACGCCGCCTCCGCCACGCACAGCGTCGGCACGACCAGCGGGCCGGGATAACTTTGCAGCAGGTCGAGGCTGGCCCGATGGTGCCGGTCATCGGCGTCGACGTAGGCGTAGAGCGGACCGGTGTCGACGACGATCACTCGGCCGGGCCGCTGAGCTCGGCGGCGAGGATCTCCTCGATCCGCTCGGAGATGTCGCTGCGGCCGGAATGCCCGACGCCGGCCGCCCCGAGCCGGCGGACCGCACCGGTGCCAGCGGAACCACCGGGCAGATGCGCCTCAATGGCCTCCCTGGTCCAGCCCGACAGGGTCATGCCCCGCCGCTCGGCCTCCTGCCGGACCCGCTCGTCCAGGGAGGCCGGCAGCTTCACCGTGGTGCGCCGGACGTCGTCTACAACAGTCATGTATGCCAGCATACGGACGGAGGCCTATGCTGTCGACTCTAGCGGGGCATCAGCGGGGCAGGACCGGAGAGCCGCACCGGCTCTGGCAGGCTGTGCGGCATGACTGCGACCTTGGTCCTGCTCCGGCACGGCGAGAGTGAGTGGAACTCCAAGAACCTCTTCACCGGCTGGGTGGACGTCGATCTCACCCCACGTGGTGTTGACGAGGCCCAGCGGGGCGGCGAGCTGCTCGTCCAGCACGGCCTGCTGCCGGACGTCGTCCATACGTCGCTGCTCCGGCGGGCGATCCGCACCGCCGAGCTGGCCCTGTCCGCCGCCGACCGGCTCTGGATCGACGTACGGCGATCCTGGCGGTTGAACGAGCGGCATTACGGTGCCCTCCAGGGCAAGAACAAGGCACAGGTGCGAGACGAGTTCGGCGACGAGCAGTTCATGCTGTGGCGCCGATCGTACGACGTCCCGCCGCCGCCGCTTCCGGTTGACTCGGAGTTTTCGCAGTACGACGACCCGCGGTACGCCATCCTCCCGCCCGAGCTGCGCCCGGCGACGGAGTGCCTGGCTGATGTGGTGGAGCGGATGCTGCCGTACTGGTACGACTCGATCGTGCCTGACCTGCGGGCCGGTCGGCGGGTGTTGGTGGCGGCGCACGGCAACTCGCTGCGGGCGCTTGTGATGCATCTCGACGGGTTGTCCACGGAGGAGGTCGTCGGGCTCAACATTCCGACTGGTGTCCCGTTGAGCTACGAGCTGGACGCCGATTTGCGGCGGGTGTCGTCGGTTTATCTGGATCCGGATGCTGCCGCTGCCTCCATTACCGCGGTAGCCAACCAGGGGAAATAGCGGCGTTCGAGCGGCGAAGTCAGGTGACCCTGATCGACCGGATGATCGCGGCCGGCGAGTACGAGCCGGCGGCGGGCAGCGTCCTCGACCTTGACCCGCTGCCGCCCGCGCCTCCGGGCGCGGGGGCGTTGAGCGAGGTTGTTCAGGAGATGCGTGACGAGGAACGCTAGTGATCTACCTCGACACCAGGCGCCCCCGGTCAAGCTCGTGTGGGCGGAGCCAGAGACGCCAGCCTTGCGGCAGCTCGTGTCGGAACGGGCGCAGCAGCCGCTGGTGTCCAGCGAGCTGCTCGTGGTGGAGACCCGCCGCGCGGTGCTGTGCGCCGATCCCACCGGGATGTCGCGGGCCGACCTGCTCCTGACCCGGATCGACCGGGTCGCCATGCCCAGGGCGATCGTCGAGGCTGCCAGCCGCCTTCCCGACCTGCGCTCCCTCGACGCGATCCACCTCGCGACGGCCATGACGTTACGGCGCCCCTCACGATTCGACGCCAGCGGCGCACGGTAGCTGCTCAGCCTGGCTGGGCGAAGACCTTGCCTGGGTTGAGGATGCCGAGTGGGTCGAGCGCCTGCTTGATCGAGGCGTGCACGCCGAGCGCGACTGGGCCGATCTCGCGGGCCAGCCAGTCCAGCTTCAGCGTGCCGATGCCGTGCTCCCCCGTCACCGTCCCGCCGAGCGCCAGCCCGAGGTCGAGGATCCGGTTGAACGCGTCGTACGCCCGGGCCTTGGCCGCCGCGTCGGCCGCGTCGAAGATCACCGTGGGGTGCATGTTGCCGTCCCCGGCGTGCCCTACCACGCCGATCAGCACGTCACACTCGGCCGAGATCTTCGCTGTGCCGTCCAGCAGGTCGGCGATCCGCGACCGCGGCACCGCGACGTCGTCGATCAGAGTCGCGCCGTACCGCTCCAGCGCGGGCAGCGCCAGCCGCCGGGCGGCCAGCAGCATCCGGCCCTCCTCCAGGTCCTCGGTGGAGTACACCTCATCGGCCCCCGCCGCTCGGCACAGCGCCGCGACCTGGGCGATCTCGTCCGCCCCGCGCGACCCGCCAGCGTCTGACTGGCCGAGCAGCAGGGTGTGCGCGTCCCGGTCCAGGCCCATGTTCTTCCACTCCTCGACGGCCCGGATGCAGGTCTGGTCCATGATCTCCAGCAGTGACGGCACCAGGCCGGTCAGCACCACCTCCGAGACCGCCCGCCCGGCCGCCGCCGTACTGCCGAACGTCGCGACCAGCGTGACCGGCGCTGCCGGCAGCGGGCGCAGGGCGAGAGTGGCCTGGGTGATCACCCCGAGCGTCCCCTCGGCTCCGACGAACAGCCGGGCCAGGTCGTAGCCGGCCACCCCCTTGACCGTACGGCGCCCGGTGCGCAGCACCTCGCCGGAGGCCAGCACCACCTCCAAGCCGAGCACGAAGTCGGTCGTGACGCCGTACTTCACGCAGCACAGGCCGCCCGCGTTCGTCGAGAGGTTGCCGCCGATCGTGCACCAGTCGTAGCTGGACGGGTCCGGCGGGTAGAACAGCTCGTGCGGCTCCAGCGCCTTGCGGAGGTCCAGGTTGACCACGCCCGGCTCGACCACCGCCAGCCGGTTCGCCGGGTCGATCTCAACGATCTTGTTCATCCGGGTCAGCACCAGGGTGATCCCGCCGGTCACGCCGTTGGACGAGCCGGCGAGCCCGGAGCCGGCGCCCCGCGGCACCACCGGCACCTGGTGCCGGGCCGCCACCCGGACCACATGCCGGACCTGCTCGGTGTCGGCCGCGAAGACCACGCAGCGTGGCTGCTCGGATGGCGCGAACATGGCCTGGTCTCGGGCGTAGGAGGCGACCACGTCCGGGTCGTCCAGGACGGCGCCGTCCGGCAGTCCGGCACGCAGGTCGTCGAGCACCGCATCGGCCATGGGAAGTACGGTAACCGGGAGCGGGTAGCCTTGCCGGTCGTGCACATCGTCTCGGCTCCGCAGCTACTGAACCCGAGCTATCTGGTCGACACGTTCGGCCTGCTCGGGATCCTCCTGATCGTCTTCGCCGAATGCGGGCTGCTCGTTGGGTTCTTCCTGCCTGGCGACACGCTGCTGTTCTCGGCCGGGCTGCTGGTCTCGCAGGGGACGTTCGACGTGCCGGTGTGGCTGCTGTGCACGCTGGTCGCGGCGGCCGCCATCCTAGGCAACCTGGTGGGCTACGGCATCGGCTACAAGGCTGGCCCGCTGGTCTTCAACAAGCCCGACTCGGCGCTGTTCAAGCACGAGCACGTGGAGCGGTCGCACGCATTCTTCGAGCGCTGGGGCGCCGCGGCGATCGTGCTGGCGCGGTTCGTGCCGATCGTCCGGACGTTCGTGACGGCGATGGCCGGCGCCAGCCGGATGAGCCTACGCACCTACGTGGTCTACTCCGTGCTCGGTGGGCTGCTGTGGGGCGTGTCGGTGCCGTTGTCCGGCTACTACCTGGGCAAGGTCCCGGTGGTCCGGGACCACGTCGAGATCATCCTGGTCGGTGCGGTCCTGGTCGTGGTGTTCTTCGCGATCCTGCCGGTGGCCTTCGAGGTATGGCGCCGCCGCCGGCTCCGCCGTACCACGGACGCGCCCACCCCTCGGTGACCACCCGCCTCGCGTCAGGGGGGCTCGCCGAGGAACGCCGAGAGCTCGGCGGCGGTGGGCATCGCAGTCTGCGCGCCCGGCCGGGTGCAGGCCAGGGCCGCCGCCGCACAGGCCCGCCGGACCGCCTCAGCCGGCAGCACACCACCGGCAAGGCCGAGCGCCAACGCGGCGGTGAAGGTGTCACCCGCCCCGACCGTGTCCACCGCCTCAACCGCGAAGCCGGCCACCTCACCGGCCGCGCCGTCCCGCTCGGCCCAGCTCGCGCCGGCCGCACCGCGAGTCACCACCGCCAGCTTCGGTCCGAGCGCTGTCAGATCGGCCGGTGTGGCGTCCGGGCCAGCCAGTGTCTCCGCCTCACCGGCGTTGGTCACCAGCACCGACGCCGTACTGAGCAGGGCCCGCACGCCGAGCGGCACCGGGGTGGGCAACGGCGCGGCGTTCAGCACCACCTCGACGCCGGCCTCCCGGGCGAGCTGGGCCGCCTCGCCGGACACGTCGTAGCGCAGCTCGAGCTGGAGCAGCAGCAGGTCGGCTGAGGTGATGGCGGCGCGGTGCGGGTTCAGGTCGTGCGGGGCGAGCGTGTGGTTGGCGCCGGGCAGCACGGTGATGCTGTTCTCGCCGTCCGGGCGTACGCCGATAAGGGCTGCGCCGCTGAGGGTGTCAGGCACGACCAGGACACGGCCAACGTCGACTCCCTCCGCCCGCTGCCAGCTCAGCAGGTCGGCGCCGTTCGGGTCGGCCCCGACCGCGCCGACGAAGGTTACCTCGGCCCCTAGCCGGCGGGCCGCCACTGCCTGGTTACCACCCTTGCCACCGGGCAGCCGGTCCGCGCCAGTGCCGAGCACGGTCTCGCCCGGCCTGGGCAGCTCCGGTACCCGGACCACGACGTCGCAGTTCAGGCTTCCGACAACGGTGATCCTGGCCGGCCTCACCGTGGGCTCACCCTGGAGGCTCACCGGGCGACGTGCTCCCCAACTGATCTCACGTCCACGCCGAAGAAGGTGCACGACCCGGACCTCGCGCAGCTCAGCACGGCGACGCGCTGCCACCACACTGCCGCGACCAGCACCGCAACCACGGCGAGCAAACCGAGCTTGAGCACGATCTTCTGCACCAGGAAGCCGATGACCAGCCCGAGCACTACCAGCCCGACGAGGATGACGACGGCGACGGTCTTGACCTGCCCGACGTCGAGGGTCTCGATCACGCCGGGCACCTTACCCGCTTGCTGTCCGACTCCCGCAGCCGAGTGTCCAGTGGTAAAGCGCCATCGCCACCGAGGTGGCCAGGTTGTAGCTGGACAGCTTCGGACGCATCGGCAGCGCCAGCAGCGCGTCGGCCCGCTGCCGCAGCCCAGCGGAGAGCCCGCGGCGTTCCGAGCCGAAGGCGAGGACCGCGTCGGTCGGGATCGCGGTGGCGCGGATGTCCTCGCCTGCGGCATCCAGCGCAAGCAGCGGGCGGGACCGGACGTCGAGCAGCGCGGCGAGGTCCGCCAGCCGTAGCACCGGGATGGCAAAGTGCAGCCCCGCACTGCCGCGGACCGCAGTGGGGTGCCACGGGTCGACTGAGCCGATGGTCGCGACGCCGGCCGCACCCAGCCCGGCGGCCACCCGGATGACCGCGCCGATGTTGCCGAGGTGCCGCGGATCGTCAAGCAGCACGAACGGTGCCGGGGTGGCGGCGCCCGGGCCGGGGAGCTCGGCGGCGGTGCCCGGGCGGCGGGCCAGCGCGGCGATCCTGGTCGGCGAGGAGCCGCTGACCAGCCGAGCCAGGGTGGCCCCGTCGGTTTCGGCCATGCGGGCGCTGAGGGCAGGGACGACGTCCGTGGCCAGCCGCTCGGCGAGCGCCAGCACGTGTGCGCGGTCGGCCGTGACGATGAGCTCGACCGGTGCCCCGAACCGGAGCGCGTGCTTGACCGGGTGGAACCCGTCCAGCACAACCGCGTCCGCCCTGCCGGCAATCTCGGCCCACCGTGCCGCCACGTCCACGCCGCCCATCCTGGCATCCAGCGTGGTCACCTGTGCGCCGTGTGGTGACCTCTTGGGGTCCCGGAACCCCCATAGGTCACCACATGGCGTTGTGGTGACCTGTTGTTGG